>JAEEGH010012321.1_pt1 | contig 19217 bp, 15 predicted proteins | sample 9134181 | NCBI WGS metagenome assembly JAEEGH01 (sample SAMN16246544, study PRJNA631951) | gut metagenome | biome: gut microbiome; feature: rumen; material: DP-attached | host: Bos | place: Iran: Karaj | collected 2018-10 | reverse complement strand
GGTAGCAAAGGTACTAACTTTAGTCCAAAAAGCCAAGAAAACGGCAGAAAAAGTCATCCTGCAATTTGAGCTATTGAATACCTACTACTCAAAATCATCCTGCAAAATGAGCTATACGCCCAAAATAAGGTGTGCCGATTACGACACACCTTATTTATTATATTCCGTTTAAAACCGTTGGTTATTTTATTACATATACGCAGAAGGAGGAGGCAGGAACCTCAGTCTCAAGAATGTTGCCGTTGAGCTGGGCTGCGGTCTCTACTGGGACAATCTTGTTTGGATTGTCGAGAGTGTTCTCTGCTATAGGGTCAGTGCTGTTAAGAGTGATGCACTTGGCACCGGCGGCCTTCTTCAGTCCCTTCAGCGTAACCTTGGCAGTCTGAGCGGTGGAACCGACATTTATTATCTTGATGTAAATCTCGCCAGTCTCCTTGTTGACAACAGACGAAGCAAACAGTCCATTCTGGTCCTCGTCGCCGGCAACGACCTTGCCGTTCATGGTCAGAGGCAGTACGTTAGTACCCTTATAGAGGCTGTAAAGCTGCTGCACATAGTATGAACAAGACTTGAATGAACGCAGGTTGTCATACCATATCAAGTCAGGACGCCACTGCCATCCCTCAACATGAGCGAAGAGCGGAGCGTATGTAGCCATATACACGATGTCGGCGTTGCGTTCAATGCCAGTCATGAAGGCAGCCTCCATGAGAGAAGCGTTGAAATGGTTCCATTTCTTACCCTTGCCGTGGCAGGCATACTCTCCGGCAAAGATTTTTGGACCCTTGCGGTCATAGTTGTCGTAACGGTGGCGGTTCTCCTTAGCCATGAACCAAGCCTCGTTTCTGTAGAAATGCTCGTCATACAGGTCAGCCTTGAGTTCCTTCATCTTTGGCTGCAGCATATCGAACTTCTCGCCCTCAGAGTCAGGACCGGTGGTTCCGATATATTTTATTTCTGGATGAGCCTTCTTGAGAACATCGAGGAACTTCTTCAGACGTGCGGTGAAAGCAGGATTGTCCTTATAGTCCCACTGCTCGTTGCCCACACCGAGATACTTAAGGTTGAAAGGTTCCGGATGACCCATGTCGGCACGCACTTTTCCCCATTTGGTCGTAGGCGCACCATTGGCAAACTCGATTAAGTCGAGAGCATCCTGTATGTATGAATCCAGGTCGTCAAGAGCAACGTGTACCTTCTTCTCATCCCTTATGTCATTCTGGAACTGGCATGACAGACCACAGGAGATGACAGGCAGAGCCTCACAGCCAAAATCCTCGCACAGCTGGAAGAACTCGAAGAAACCAAGACCGTATGACTGATAATAGTCAGGATAGAAACGATGGTCGAAGGTGTAGTGCCAGCGGTTCTCGTTCAGCGGACGGTTCTCAACAGGCCCTACACTGTTCTTCCACTGGTAACGAGTCTCGAGGTCGGTGCCTTCAACGATGCAACCGCCAGGGAAACGGAAGATGCCAGGCTTAAGATCTGCCAATGCCTGTGCGAGATCCTTACGCATGCCATTCTCGCGACCCTTCCAAGTGTCAACAGGGAAGAGGCTGACGTGCTCAAGGTCAGTGGTGACGATAGACTGTTTGTTGAAACCGCGGAGGAAGATACGCAGAGATTGCTTGTTGAGAGTCTTCTTAGCCTCGAACTCAGCAGTGTATTTCTTCCATTCCTTGCCCTCTACATCCACATGGCATACGGCCTGCTCCTGACGCTCGCCCATGGTGGCATTGTCAACAACCTGCACAAGAATGGTGGATTTACCGCCTTCAGGACAGCGAGCCCACACAGAGAAACGATATTTCTCGCCTTTCTTGGTGGAAATACCGAAGAAACCTTCATTCTCTATGCCCGTATGCTTGTGAGCATGACCGGCATAAGAGAGGCGGACATAATGAGGATTCTTGTCAAAAGGTCCGTCGTTTTTCAGTTCTACATTACCGAATGTGCGCCAGCCCATAAAGTTCTGTGGAAACTCAAAAGAGCGGTTTTTCACCATTTCAGCGTACAATCCACCGTCAGCAGCAAAGTTGATATCCTCAAAGAAGATACCATACATTGTGCTCTGCACCTTTGCGCCGGGCTTGTTTGTGAGTACTGTCATTTCATTAGGCGCAGCATAAGCACCCAATGTTGCTAAAAACATGATAGCAACAAAAAACTTTTTTTTCATTTGAAGATGGTTAGTTCGTTTAATTATGATTTGTAAGACTATGCAAATTTAAGTAAAATATATGACATTTGCAAATTAAGTGAAAGAATTTAACGAAAAAGAAGAAGAAAACAGACAAAAATTTGTGTACCTCCTTATTTATTAGTAAATTTGTAAATCATTTTACAATAGCGCCCTGCCAAAGGAGCATGAAAGCAATTATGTCAAACAGAATAATATACAGTAAATACGACAAAAAACTAATAGGTTCATTGCCAAGAATACAATTTCCAGGTAGAATAATTGTAGTGATAACAGAATCGGAAGCCGACAAAGCGGTAGATTATTTGCTTAAAGCCGATTTGTTGGGATTTGACACAGAAACGAAACCCATATTCAAGAAAGGATGCCGAAACAAGGTAGCTTTGTTGCAGGTGAGCACTGTGGACACCTGTTTCCTGTTCCGTCTTAACCGCATAGGGCTGTGTCCGTCGATTGTTCGCCTGCTGGAAACCAAAGCAGTAAAGAAAATCGGTTTGTCATGGCATGACGATATAATGTCATTGAAGGCAAGGGGAGAGTTTAACCCCGATGGATTCTTTGATTTACAAGACCACATGATGGACTTGGGAGTGACAGACAAAAGTCTGGCAAAGCTGTATGCCAATTTCTTCGGACAAAGAATATCAAAGCGAGAGCAGTTGAGCAACTGGGAGGCAGATGTGCTGAACGAGAAACAGAAGATGTATGCGGCAACTGATGCATGGGCATGTATCATGCTGTATAGAGAATATGAGAAACTGAAAGAGAGCCGTGATTATGAATTGATCGTAGTGCCGGAAGTGGAGATAGAACCAATAAACAAAGAAGCAGTATAAAGCCATGAAAATATATTTAAAGAAAGGTAAGGAAGAAAGTCTTAAGCGATTCCATCCATGGATATTCTCTGGTGCAGTGATGAAAATGGATGAAGGCATAGAAGAAGGCAACATCGTGGATGTAATCACGTATGACGGCGATTTCATCGGTAGAGGACACTATCAGATAGGAAGCATAGCAGTGAGGATGCTGACGTTTGGCGATGAAGACATCGACCAGAATTTCTGGCAAAAGCGTTTAAGCATAGCACTGCAAATGCGCATATCAATAGGTATTGCCGACAATCCGCAAAACAATACCTATAGATTGGTGCATGGTGAAGGAGACGGACTGCCAGGCCTGGTGATAGACTGTTATGGAAAAACCGCCGTAATGCAGGCACACAGCGTGGGCATGCACTATTGCAGGGAAGAAATAGCCAAAGCCCTGGTGGAAGTCATGGGAACACGCATAGACAACGTATATTACAAAAGTGAGACGACACTGCCATATAAAGCAGAACTCGGACAGGAGAATGGTTTTATTCACGGTGGAACGGAAGAAAACATAGCACTGGAGAATGGGTTGAAATTCCACGTTGACTGGCTGCATGGACAGAAAACAGGATTCTTTGTTGACCAGCGTGAGAACCGCTCGCTGCTCGAGAAATTCTCAAAGGGCAAGAAAGTGCTGAATATGTTCTGCTATACAGGAGGCTTTTCTTTCTATGCAATGCGAGGTGGGGCAGAATTGGTACATTCGGTGGATTCATCGGCCAAGGCAATAGAATTAACCACAAAAAACGTGGAACTCAATTTCCCAAATGATGAACGTCATAATGCATATTGTGAGGATGCATTCAAGTATTTGGAGAAAGCAGGTAAGAATTATGACCTTATTATACTTGACCCTCCTGCATTTGCAAAACACCGTGGCGCATTGCGCAATGCCCTGAAAGGATATACAAGACTTAATGCAAAAGCCTTTGAGAAGATAAAACCAGGCGGAATAGTCTTTACATTCTCATGTTCGCAGGTGGTTACAAAAGAACATTTCCGTAATGCCGTATTTACTGCAGCAGCACAATCCAAACGCAATGTACGCATACTGCATCAGTTGCACCAGCCAGCCGATCATCCGATAAATATTTATCATCCAGAAGGAGAATATCTGAAAGGACTCGTACTTTATGTTGAATAAAGTAAAGAAATACATATCAAAACATAACCTATTGCAATATGGTAAGTTATATCTTGTTGCACTGTCGGGTGGGGCAGACTCTGTGTGTCTGCTTCTGCTGATGAAAGAAATGGGATATGACATACATGCCGTACACTGTAATTTTCACCTTAGAGGCGATGAAAGCGATAGTGACGAGACATTTTGCAGAAATCTGTGTGAGAAACAAGACATACCACTGCATGTAGCCCATTTTGACACTAAGGAATATGCCACGTTGCACAAGGTGAGCATAGAAATGGCGGCAAGAGAGTTGAGATATGGCTACTTTGAACAGTTGCGCGGTGCCATTAATGCAGAATGCATAGTGGTGGCACATCATAAGAATGACAATGTGGAAACATTGTTTATCAATCTGGTAAGAGGTACGGGAATCAACGGTATGATGGCGATGAAACCGCGTAATGGCAGCATCATACGACCTTTGTTGTGCGTAACGCGTGAGGAAATAGTGAGATACCTGAATGACTGTGAACAGGATTATGTGACGGACAGTACCAATCTGGTAAATGATGTGGTAAGAAACAAGATACGTCTTGATGTGATACCATTGCTGGAAGGAATAAATCCTGCTGTCATAGAAAACATATCACGCTCAATAGAAAACATATCAGAATTGTCAAGGATCATAGATGAATCCATGGAAAAGAGTATGGCGACATGCTGCAGGAGAGAAAATGCACGCTATATCATTGACATAGAAAAGCTAAAAAAACAAACAGTTCCAGAGGAAGTGTTGTTTAGAATACTGGCTCAGTTTGATTTCCCGGCACCTTTGATAAAGTCGATATATGACAACATTGACACCCAGACAGGAAGGACATGGACTTCTGCTATGCATATATTAGCGATGGATAGGGGAGAAATGATAGTAATGTCAACAACAGAATCAGATAGACATGGCAATATAGAGGTACGCATACCGGAAGAAGGACTGTATAATATCTTGGATGAAGTAAAGATTGTTATAAAGCGAACAGAGCGAACAGACACTTTCATACCGAGTAAACAGAAATATCATATCACCATTGACTGTGACAAGGTGAAATTTCCTTTGGTTCTAAGAAATGTAAAGCAAGGCGATGCGATGAAACCTTATGGAATGAAGGGAAGAAAACTAATAAGCGACTATCTGACAGATAATAAAAAAGACTATTTTCAGCGGAAACACCAGTTGGTGCTGGTTGATGCTGATGGTGAGATAATATGGCTGTTGGGAGAAAGAGTGTCACAAACTGTAGCATGTCATGATAACACAATAAATATACTGTCTGTTCGTTATGTAAATGATGAAAAATAGGATTATAACATATTTGACCCTGCTCATGGCGATAATGGTACAGATGTCGTGTTCGGATAACGACGACTTTTCTGTATCATATCAGAATGTGCTGACGTTTGAAACAGACACTTTGAGCCTGGATACGTGTTTTTCTACAGTTCCGACTCCTCACAAAAAGTTTAAGGTATATAATAACTCTGGTAATGGTATAAGAATATCAAGCATAATACTTGCACAGAGAAACCAAACAGGGTTCAGGGTAAATGTTAACGGCACGTATCTGAGTGATGCAAATGGATATAGTATGCGTGACGTTGAACTCTATGACAAAGATTCCTTGAGAGTGTTCGTGGAACTGACATCACAGGTAAACGGAAATGATGTGCCGACCTTGCTTGAAGACAACTTAATCTTTACTTTGGAAAACGGACGAAACCAAGTGGTGAATCTCAATGCATGGTCATGGGATGCTGATATCCTGAACAATGAAACCATTGGAGGTGACACGGTAACATATCTGGGTAATGAAAACGGCAAGCCCATATTAATATATGGTATGTTGACAGTCGATTCACTTGCTACATTAACGGTAATGCCCGGTACTACCTTGTATTTTCATGACAATGCAGGAATCGACGTCAAGGGAAAACTGAAGATAATGGGTGAGCAGGACAATGAGGTGACGATGCGGTGTGACCGATTTGACTGGATGGTTTCAAACCTTTCGTATGACAACAACCCTGGTCAATGGGGAGGAATACATTACCATGCTGTTTCTTATGATAATGAGATTAATTATACAGACATACACGGAGGTTCTGCTGCTATTGTCTGCGACTCAGCAGATGACGATACGAAACAAAAGCTGAACATAAGAAATTCTTCGATTCACAACATGCGTAGCTATGGCATATATGCAGAGGATTGCAATATATCGATAGAAAACACACAGATCAGCAACACTCTTGCTAATTGTCTGACATTCTGTGGTGGTAAAGTGGATATCAATCAGTGTACCATAGCACAATACTATCCATTTGATGCAAACAGAGGTGCTGCATTATTCTTCTCTAATGGCAAGGATGGCATATCTCATCCATTGGATATGAAAATATACAACTCCTTGATAAAGGGATATGCGGACGATGTCGTGATATGGTCGCATGGTGGAACAGAGGATTCCTTAAGAGTATTGTTTGACCATTGCTTGGTAAGGACAGTGCCTGGCATAGACTATGAATATATGTTCAAGGATTGCTTGATAGAAGATGATGTTGACGATACGCTGACATTGGCACGAAATAGCTTTGTATTGTTTGATACACAGAATTTCTTCTATGATTTTACTCCGAAGGAAGGTACGGCAGCCATAGATGCAGCAAATCCGGAGACAGCATTGCCAATAGACCGCAAAGGAAGAAAACGTGACAAGACTCTGCCAGATATAGGATGTTACGAAACAGAAAATGTTGACAAAGATATAAAAGATGAATAAGAACATTAACATTATAGAAATAGGAATAGACGAACTGATGGAGGACGATGCTGTCCTTGTTGAAGAAGCTCGCAAAGCTGTAGAGCTGTCATATTCTCCATATAGTAATTTCTCTGTAGGAGCAGCAGCATTGTTGGATAACGGAAAGATAGTCCGGGGTGCAAACCAGGAGAATGTTTCGTATCCGGTTGGTATATGTGCAGAACGTTCCACCATATATACTGCACAAAATCTTTATCCAAATGTTCCGGTTTTATCCATAGCACTCGCTGCTAAGGGGCGTGACGGAGAATTTACAAAAGATTATGTCACTCCATGTGGTATGTGCCGACAGGCTATCTCAGAACTGGAAAACCGTTATCAGCGACAAATACGGATTTTGATGTGTTCTGCACATAAAGTAGCCATAGTAGATACCATAAATAGCCTCTTACCAATGAGTTTTATTTGAGATATATCTAATTTTCAAGAAAATACACGGTAAAAGTACAAAAAAAATAAAAATAATTTTTTTAACCGAAAGTTTTTTTGTAACTTTGTGCTCGATTTCAAAAAATACAATAAATTAAAGTTTATAAAAAAAAGAAATGACGAAAGCTGATATCATTACAGAAATCACTGCCACAACTGGCGTGTCAAAGAAAGAAGTAGCTGTGACAGTAGAAGCATTTATGGATGTTATCCGTAATTCTATGGTTAATGGCGAAAATATTTATTTGCGTGGTTTTGGCACATTTGTAATAAAGAAAAGAGCTGAAAAGACTGCTCGTAATATCTCAAAGAACACAACTATTACCATACCAGCACATAATTTCCCTGGTTTCAAACCATCTAAGAGTTTCCTGCAGCGCATGAGAGGCGAGGAGGTTACCTCAGAGGATTAATTTAGATTGAAAAATATTTATAATTATAAATTTTACAACTATGCCAAACGGAAAGAAGAAGAAGGGCCACAAAATGGCAACTCACAAGCGTAAAAAAAGATTAAGAAAGAATCGTCATAAGAGCAAATAAATTGTGATTTCTTTCTAAGGAAAAGAGGGTGAGAAGAATTGTAAATTCTCTTGCCCTCTTTTTTATTTTCAATTAAAAGCCTACCTATAAAACTGTGACTAGCGAAGTAATTATAGACGTTAAGGAAAATGAGGTTTCCATAGCTATTCTTGAAGACAAAGACCTGGTGGAATATCAGAAAGCACCAAGGGAAGCATCGTTTTCTGTAGGAAACATCTATTTAGCAAAGGTTAAGAAAATTATGTCTGGGCTAAATGCTTCATTTGTTGATGTTGGTTATGAACGTGAAGCATTCTTGCACTATCTTGATTTAGGATTACAATATTCATCTTTTGAAAAATATCTAAAACAGGTAGAAAGCGACAGACGTACATTATTTCCTTTTGCCAAAGCCACACGTTTACCTGATTTGCCAAAAGATGGCAGTATAGCCAATGTGGTTTCACAAGGACATGATGTTCTTGTACAGATAGTTAAAGAACCGATTTCAACGAAAGGTCCTCGCTTGTCTTGTGATATTTCTTTTGCAGGTCGCTATCTTGTTTTAATTCCTTTTGGAGAGAAAGTAAATGTATCTTCTAAGATTAAGAATGGTGAGGAAAGGGCAAGGTTAAAGCAACTGATATACAGTATAAAACCCAAAAACTACGGTGTCATCGTACGTACAGTTGCAGAAGGACTGAGACTGGAAGACTTGAAATCGGAGTTGTCTGTATTGATTAAACGTTGGGAAGACACCTTAAGGAAAATCCAAAATGCCCAGAGTCGTCCTTCACTCGTCTTTGAAGAGACAAGTCGCACGGTGGCATTGCTGCGTGATTTGTTCAATCCTTCTTATGAAAACATCTATGTCAATGACAAAGATGTATATGAAGAAGTAAGGCAATATGTGCAGTTGATAGCACCAGACCGTGTAGGAATAGTGAAACTATATACGGGTACTTTACCTATATTTGATAATTTCAATGTCACCAAACAATTAAAGTCTGGTTTCGGTAAAACCGTTAATTTCAAACATGGTGCGTATCTTATCATAGAACACACAGAAGCGATGCATGTCGTAGATGTGAACAGCGGTAATCGTTCGCGCGGCGTAGAAGGACAAGAAGCCAATGCTCTTGACTGCAATCTAAGTGCTGCTGATGAATTGGCACGCCAACTTCGTTTGCGTGATATGGGCGGTATAATAATTGTCGATTTTATCGATATGAATTTAGCGGAAGATCGCCAGTTGTTGTATGAGCGGATGTGCAAGAATATGCAGAAAGACAGGGCAAGACACAATATCCTTCCTTTGTCTAAGTTTGGTTTGATGCAAATCACTCGTCAACGTGTTCGCCCGGCTATGGATGTAAATGTTGAGGAAACATGTCCGACATGCTTTGGTAAGGGAAAAATAAAGTCAAGTATTCTTTTCACAGACTCTTTGGAGCATAAAATCTCATATTTGATAAATAAAGTAGGACAGAAGAAATTTAAACTGTATGTACATCCGTATGTTGCTGCATACATAAACAAAGGATTCTGGAGTCTGAAACGTAAATGGCAATTACGCTATGGTTTTGGATTCTCCGTCATACCATCACAGGAATTAGCTTTCCTGGAATATAAGTTCTATGATACTAAAGGACAGTTTATTGACATGAAAGAAAATACTGATGAATTCTAAACCATATAATTTAGGTGGTAACAAATCCAAGGGATAAGACGCTGATTCTTATTCCTTGGATTTTTTTTAGTGTGTCGCAACACTCTATGATGGTGGCACCGGTAGTTATTACATCGTCAATCAGTAAAACATGCTTATTTGAGACATTATGGCTTTTCTTGCAAAGAGTAAATGCCCCTTCAATATTCTCCATTCTGCCGATGGAATCGAGTTTTGTTTGTGACTGAACAAAAAAGTCTCTTTTTATAACGTCTTCAGCAACAGGTATATTTGTTACCTTACTTATTCCTTTTGCTAATTCAGTGCTTTGATTATATCCACGTTTGCGTTTCCTCTTCTTTGTTATGGGCATAGGTACCAGATAATCTATTCCTGAGAAGAAATTAACGTCACCAAGTTCTTTTCCCATCATTTCACCGAGCAGGGATGCTATGAAAGGCTTGTCATGATATTTGAATCCATAAACCAGTTGAGCACTTTTAGACTTTGGAACGTATTTAATAAATGACATGGCACGTTCAATATCAGCACGGCCATAAAGTCGCATTGCAAGTTCGTTTTCGGTAAAGGGATTAGAAACACTTTTTGTCTTTTCGGTTATAAGACTTTCCCTGTCGTCTATTTCCTGAAAAATGACATCGTCAGGTCTGTATCTTTCAACAATAGGATTAGAATTTCTCCACCATAATGTCCTGGGTAATTTCTCATCACATTGATGACAAATGAAAGGTTGGTTTACAGAAAGCCTTTCTCCACACATCTCGCAATAACGAGGGAACAAAAAGTCAAGAATAGATTTTAATAACATATCAACGCTTTCGTTCCATTAAATTATCGATGCAGTCTTGTACTTGGTCATACGTGAAACCACGCTGCAGGGCAAAACGGATGAGTTTTCCTTTCTTCTCATAGTCATTGTCAGCTTTCACTGATTTCATTTTTTGTTTCAGTATCGACAGCAGAACTTCGTTATATTCATTGTCATCAGCCTCCGGCATATATTGGGAATACAACTCTTTCGGAATCTGTTTCAGGCGCAGGGCCTGTTCTATTTTATATTTTCCCCATTTGTTGTATTTTATCTTGTTCTTTATAAAAGCATGAGCATATCGTGATTCGTCAATGTATCTTTCGTTTACCAGGTATTCTATGACAGCATTCTGTGTTTCTTCGTCAATCTGCCAACGTTGCATTTTTTTGCGTACATCAAAAATACACTGTTCACATTTAGCACATAATGCTGTCAGTTTTAATAATACTTGTTCTTTTGTCATTTTTTCGTGTGTTCTATTGAAGTTGCCGAATAATATAGTGCAAAGATACAACAATTTCTAAATTAACACAAAAGTTTTAATAAATAAGTTTGCGAGTATCAGAAAAACTTTGTAACTTTGCAGTCAAATTGCAATAAAAAGTATAAATTAAAATGAGAAAAATACTTCCACTGCTGCTTCTTGTTGTTGCAGCCGTAGCCTTTTCGGGTTGTGTCATGACAAAGCAAGTGGCATATTTCCAAAATATGGATTCTGTAAATTTGGCAGGACATAAGGATATGCCCCAGATTCGTATTAAACCGAATGATGAATTGACTATTCTTGTTTCTTCGCTTAATCCTGATGCTGCTCGTCCTTTCAATATGTCATTGAGTGCTAATTCCAACGCTATGACCGGCAACTCGACGGCAAGCAAAACGATGTATTCATATATCGTTGACAAGGATGGCAATATAAACTTCCCAATTATAGGTTCCATCAAGTTGGAAGGAATGACAAGACCGGAAGCAGAGAGTTATATTGCTCAGACTATAAAACCATATTTCGCTGCAGATGAGAATCCGGTAGTTAAGGTTAGATATTCAAGTTTCAAAGTGACAGTTATAGGAGAGGTAACGGGCTCAAAAGTGCTAAATGTTGAAAATGAACGATTGAGTATTATAGAGGCAGTGGCACAATGTGGTGATTTGTCCGTTTACGGCAAGCGTCCCAACATCCTCCTTGTCAGGGAAAGTGCAGAAGGTGAAAAGACGACGGCGAGATTTAATCTCAATGACGCAAATATATTCAATTCACCATATTACTATCTGCAACAGAATGACGTTATATACGTAGAGCCGCATAAGGCAAGGGCTCGCAGTGCTGACGTAAGTTCATATACATTCTGGACGCCAATATCGAGTGCTTTAATATCGTTGGCGACATTGACAATTAGTCTTAGTAAAAAATAATTCAATGGTTAAGAATTTAGAATTAGGATTTAATGCAGGAATTCATCAGCTAATCTTAATTCTAAATTCTTAACTTTTTTATAAAGCAAAAAAACACATGTGTGGAATAGTAGGATACATAGGTAAAAAGCAGGCATATCCAATTCTGATAAAAGGATTGAAGCGTTTGGAATATCGTGGATATGACTCTGCTGGTTGTGCGTTGCTGTCAGATACAGACAATAAACTTAATGTTTATAAAGCCAAAGGCAAGGTGTCTGATTTGGAAGCTGTAGCCAACAATAAAGATATAACAGGAACTCTTGGAATAGCACATACACGATGGGCAACTCATGGTGTCCCCAGTGAAGTTAATGCACATCCGCATGTCAGCCAGTCTGGCAACCTGACATTGGTACACAATGGTATTATCGAAAACTATGCCACCTTGCGTGAACAGCTTAAGGAACGTGGATATGATTTCAAGAGTGAGACAGACACAGAAGTGCTGGTTCAGCTCATAGACTATGTGATGGTGACAAACGATGTCGACCTTGCTACTGCTGTTCGAGGAGCGTTAAACCAGGTGTTTGGTGCATACGCTATTGCAGTGATAGACAGTCGCCATCCAGAAATGCTTGTAGCAGCACGAAAGTCATCCCCGTTAGCAGTGGGCATAGTAGATGACAATTCTGAATTTTTCCTTGCTTCTGATGCTTCTCCTATAGCAGAATACACAAAACACATTGTGTATCTGAATGACGAGGAGATGGCTGTGATAAAAAGAGGTATGCCACTTGAGGTCTATAACCTTAATGGTGAAATAGCTGATGCTGAGGTGAAAGAAGTTAATGTAGATCTTTCGATGCTCGACCACGAAGGTTTCCCTCATTTCATGCTCAAGGAGATATTTGACCAGCCGAATGTCTTGAAGGACTGTATGCGTGGAAGAATAGTTGACTCTCCATATTCTGGGCCTCAGGTTATTCTTTCAGCCGTGACCAACAACCGTCGTCAGTTGCTTAATGCCAATCGTATTGTTATAGTATCATGCGGTACATCTTGGCATGCAGGATTGATCGGTAAACAGTTGATAGAACATTTCTGCCGTATTCCTGTAGAAGTAGCATACGCCAGTGAATTCCGTTATTCAGATCCAGTGATAGGATGTGGCGATGTCGTTATGGCAATATCACAGTCTGGTGAGACTGCAGACACTCTTGCTGCAATACAACTTGCGAAAGAGCGTGGAGCAATGATTTTTGGAATCGTGAATGGTGTCGGTTCATCCATAGCACGTGAATCTGATACAGGAACATACATTCACGTTGGACCGGAGATTGGCGTGGCATCAACAAAAGCATTCACTGGCCAGGTAGTAGTATTGACGATGCTTGCACTGGCTCTTGGTATGGCCAAGGGAACCATAGAGCAGGATGAATATGAGGAAACGATAAAGGAATTGCTTGTAATTCCTGACAAGATAAAGAAAATTTTGGAGCAGAACGACAAAATCCAAAAGCTTGCGGCAACATTCACATACGCACACAATTTCTTGTATCTTGGACGTGGTTGGAATTATCCTGTAGCTCTTGAGGGCGCTTTGAAACTTAAAGAAATCAGTTACATACATGCAGAAGGATATCCAGCTGCAGAGATGAAACATGGTCCCATTGCATTGGTTGATGCAGAGATGCCGGTGGTATTCATCGCTACACATCACAAACTGTATCAGAAAATCATATCAAACATGCAGGAGGTGATATCACGTCATGGCAGGATTATAGCTATTGTGACAGAAGGTGACGAACAGGTAAGAGATATGGTTGACGAAACCATTGAGATACCACATACTTTATCGTGCCTTGCACCATTGTTAAGCGTGATACCGCTTCAGTTGTTGTCATACCATGTTGCAGTGGTTAAGGGACTGAATGTTGACCAGCCAAGAAATCTTGCTAAGTCAGTGACAGTGGAGTAGGAGAGATACAGGTAGTTAACGGAGAACTGGAATATAGGAGAAGATAAGAAGAAAAAATATAAAAATGCGAAACGTTACATTATTATTACAAGACGGTACAAAATTTCATGGCAAGTCATTCGGCTATGACAAGCCGGTAGCAGGCGAAGTGGTATTCAACACTGCTATGATGGGATACCCCGAAAGTCTTACGGACCCTTCATACGCAGGTCAGTTAATGGTGCTGACATATCCCCTTGTCGGCAACTATGGCGTACCTCCTTTTACTTTTGAAGCAAACGGACTGCCTACGTTTATGGAGAGCGACAAAATTTACGCTTCGGCAATTATCGTGGCAGACTACAGTGAGAAGTATTGCCACTGGAATGCAAAGGAGAGCCTTGCTGATTGGTTGAAGCGCGAACATGTGCCCGGCATAACAGGCATTGACACCCGAGAACTTACAAAGGTTTTGCGTGAGCATGGTGTCATGATGGGCAAGATATTGTTTGACGATGAACCAAATAATATTCCAGAAGCAAACTACGAAGGTGTAAACTTCGTTGACAAGGTGTCTTGTAAGGAAATAATACGTTACAATGAAGGTGCTGCAAAGAAGGTAGTGCTCGTTGACTGTGGCGTGAAGGCAAATATTATAAGGTGTCTGATAAACCGTGGTTGCGAGGTGATACGTGTGCCTTGGAATTACGATTACACCGACATGGAGTTTGACGGCCTGTTCCTTGCCAACGGTCCTGGCGATCCAGATATGTGTGAGGATGCAGTCAAGATTATACAGAAGCAGATGGAAAAGAGCGACAAGCCTATCTGCGGTATCTGCATGGGCAACCAGTTGTTGTCAAAGGCTGCAGGAGCGAAGATTTACAAACTCAAATATGGTCATCGTTCACACAACCAGCCTGTGCGTATGGTAGGAACAGATAAGTGTTTCGTAACATCGCAGAATCACGGCTATGCTGTTGATGCTTCTACACTTGGCAATGATTGGGAAGAGTTGTTCGTCAACATGAACGATGGTTCCAACGAAGGCATACGCCATAAGTCAAAGCCTTGGTTCTCCAGCCAGTTTCATCCAGAGGCATGTTCCGGACCTGTTGATACGGAATTTATGTTTGATAAGTTTGTAAGCAGTATGAACTAAAACACCACACAGACTAGAAAAATGAAAGACGATAATATAAAGAAAGTGTTGCTCCTTGGTTCCGGAGCATTAAAGATAGGAGAAGCTGGTGAATTCGACTATTCTGGTTCACAGGCCCTGAAGGCTTTGCGTGAGGAAGGTGTGGAGACCGTTCTCATAAATCCAAACATTGCCACCGTGCAGACGTCGGAGGGTGTGGCTGATAAGGTCTATTTCCTGCCAGTGCAGCCTTATTTCGTGGAGCGCGTTATCCAGGAGGAGAAACCAGACGGCATACTGTTGGCTTTCGGAGGTCAGACAGCGCTGAACTGTGGTGTGGAACTCTACCAGAGCGGCATCCTTGAGAAATATAATGTCAAGGTGCTTGGCACACCTGTTCAGGCCATCATGGACACAGAAGACCGTGAACTCTTCGTCAAGAAACTCGATGAAATCGATGTAAAGACCATTAAGTCACATGCTTGTGAAGATATAGAGAGCGCACGCAAGGCTGCAGCAGAACTCGGTTACCCTGTCATCATCCGTGCTGCGTATGCCCTCGGCGGTCTTGGCTCAGGCTTCTGCGACAATGAGGAAGAACTGAACAAACTTGCTGAGAAGGCCTTCTCTTTCTCACCTCAGGTACTCGTGGAGAAATCACTGAAGGGATGGAAAGAGATAGAGTATGAGGTGGTTCGCGACCGTTACGACAACTGTATCACGGTCTGCAACATGGAGAACTTCGACCCATTGGGCATCCATACCGGCGAATCCATCGTCATCGCTCCGTCTCAGACTCTGACAAACTCTGAGTATCATAAGCTTCGTGCTTTGGCTATAAAGATTATTCGCCACATAGGTATCGTCGGTGAGTGTAACGTGCAGTATGCCTTCGATCCGCAGTCAGAGGATTACCGTGTCATCGAGGTTAATGCCCGCTTGAGCCGTTCTTCTGCTCTCGCATCAAAGGCTACGGGTTATCCGCTTGCATTCGTGGCAGCGAAGCTCGGCATGGGCTATGGACTGTTCGAACTGAAGAACTCCGTAACCAAGACCACCAGCGCATTCTTCGAGCCAGCCCTTGACTATGTGGTATGTAAGATACCGCGCTGGGACCTCTCTAAGTTCCGTGGTGTTGACAAGGAACTCGGTTCTTCCATGAAGTCTGTGGGCGAGGTTATGGCCATCGGTCGTAATTTTGAGGAAGCCATACAGAAAGGCTTGCGCATGATAGGGCAGGGAATGCATGGTTTCGTCGAGAACAAGGTATTGCAGATTGATGATATCGAGGGTGCATTGAAAGCTCCTACCGACAAGCGTATATTCGTCATCGCCAAGGCTCTCAAGCGTAAGATATATAATGTGGAGCAAATCCACGATATGACAAAGATAGACAAATGGTTCCTTGAGAAGCTGCAGCACATTGTCGATATCGACGATGAGATGGACAAGTGCAAGTCTATCAATACCATGAGTAAGGAACTCATACGTACAGCCAAAGTTTATGGATTCACCGATTTCCAGATAGCCCGTGCCGTCGGACTCGAGCAGGAACTCGGCAGCATGGCCAAGGCCGGACTCGCCATCCGCTCAATGCGAAAGAATTATGGCATCGTGCCCGCCGTGAAGCAGATAGACACCCTCGCCGCCGAGTATCCCGCCCACACCAACTACCTCTATCTCACCTATAGCGGTGTAGGCAGCAACTCTGCCGTTGCTCACGATGTCAACTACGAGAACGACCGCCGCTCCATTATCGTGCTCGGTTCCGGAGCCTATCGCATCGGTTCCAGCGTGGAGTTTGACTGGTGTGGTGTACAGGCCCTCAACACGATTCGCCGCCAGGGCTACCGCTCCGTGATGATCAACTACAATCCCGAGACTGTCTCCACAGACTACGACATGTGCGACCGTCTCTATTTCGACGAACTCACCTTCGAGCGCGTCATGGACATCATCGAACTCGAGAATCCCCACGGAGTCATAGTCTCCACCGGCGGCCAGATACCCAACAACCTCGCTATGCGACTCGATGAGCAGAATGTACCCATTTTGGGTACACAGGCCATCGACATCGACGGAGCCGAAGACCGCGCCAAGTTCTCGGCCATGCTCCAGCGCAACGGTATCAACCAGCCCGAATGGAGCGCCCTCACCACGATGGACGACATCAACGCCTTCATCGCCCGTGTGGGCTTCCCCGTCCTCGTGCGCCCCTCGTATGTGCTCTCAGGAGCAGCCATGAACGTCTGCTCCAACCAGGAAGAGCTCGAGCGCTTCCTCCAGCTGGCGGCCAACGTCTCGGAAGACCATCCCGTTGTGGTCAGTCGTTTCATCGAGCATGCCAAGGAGATAGAGATGGACGCTGTGGCCCGCGACGGTGAGATACTGGCCTATGCCATCTCGGAGCACATCGAGTTTGCAGGCGTGCATTCCGGCGATGCCACCATCCAGTTCCCGCCCCAGAAACTCTATGTCGAGACTGTGCGCCGCATCAAGCGCATCAGCCGCCAGATAGCAAAGGAACTCCATATTTCGGGCCCCTTCAACATCCAGTACATGGCCCGCGACAACGACATTCTGGTTATCGAGTGTAACCTCCGTGCCAGCCGTTCGTTCCCCTTCGTATCAAAGGTTCTCAAACTCAATCTCATTGATCTTGCCACGAAGGTTATGCTCGGCATACCCGTCGAGAAACCCTCCAAGAACCTCTTCGACCTCGACTATGTGGGTATCAAGGCCTCGCAGTTCTCGTTCAACCGCCTGCAGAAGGCCGACCCTGTGCTCGGCGTCGATATGGCAAGCACCGGCGAAGTGGGCTGCATCGGAGAAGACACTAACTGCGCCCTGCTCAAGGCTATGCTCTCCGTGGGCCATCGCATCCCTATGCGTACCGTAGGCGACCGTCAGGTGCCCGGCAACATCCTGCTCAGCACCGGTTCAGCCAAGCAGAAGGCCGAGATGCTTGATGCCGCCCGCATGCTTGCTGCCCATGGCTACAAGCTCTTCGCCACCGGAGGAACCTCCCGATACCTCACCGAGAACGGCATCGAGAACACCCGCGTCCTCTGGCCCAGCGAAGCCCAGGAGGGAGTAGGGGAGACGCTCCCCGCCGCCCTCGACATGCTCCACAGCCACGAGATCGACATGGTGGTCAACATCCCCAAGAACCTCACCACCCACGAGCTCACCAACGGCTACAAGATTCGCCGTGCTGCCATCGACCTGAACGTGCCCCTTATCACCAACAGTCGTTTGGCCTCGGCCTTCATCAGCGCTTTCTGCACCATGACGCTCGATGACATCAACATCCGCTCTTGGCAGGAGTATTGACTGTCTTTTTTAGAATGGGTTATTATGCGAATAAGAGAGAGCAGAGTCAAAGCAAATTTGGTTCTGCTCTCGCATATATTATTAGCGGTTTCAATTAGACTTTGAATTAAAGTCTGGATGACTTTCAAGTAAAGTCTAAATGGAGTGTAATTAAAGTCTAAATGGAATGCAATTAACCTTTAGATTAATCCTTTCTGCTTATTGGAAGGAGTCCTTCTGATGGGCGGAAAGAATTCAAGTGACATATCAATGGCTCAATTGAATTATTCAACTTGATAATAAAAGAAAACCGCCAGGCCTGAGGCCCAGCGGTCATTTTCTCTCTTTTTTTCACGTCGTGCTTTGCAATTACTCAGCAGCGGTGGTGTCAGCAGCAGCGGCAGCTGTGTCAGCAGCAGCGGTGTCAACCATAGCGGTGTCAACAGCAGCAGTGTCCTCAGCGGGAGCGGGAGCAGCAGCTTTGTTACCACAAGATGCGAAAGAGATAGCTGCAATAGCTACGAACATTAAAACTAATTTCTTCATTTTCTTTGCTTTTTAAATCTGTAAAACAATCATTTGTTTATTAAAACGCTGCAAAGGTAAACATTTTTTTGATACGGCGTTCTTTTTTTTAGGTTTTTTTTTGAGGTATTTTGTAACTTTTTTGCAAGTAATTGAAAATCAAACGTTTGCAAACAGTGAATAAAAGTTAAATATTTTAATGATTATCAAATTGACTAAAAATGGGGCATTTTTGTGTGCGCACACTCTTGCTGAAATGGAAGAAAATTACTACCTTTGCACTTGTTATAATAAGGTATATGATAGACACGAGTGCTTTCCAAGGCAAGACGGCCGCCTACTACACCCTGGGGTGCAA
>JAEEGH010012319.1_pt1 | contig 19218 bp, 6 predicted proteins | sample 9134181 | NCBI WGS metagenome assembly JAEEGH01 (sample SAMN16246544, study PRJNA631951) | gut metagenome | biome: gut microbiome; feature: rumen; material: DP-attached | host: Bos | place: Iran: Karaj | collected 2018-10 | reverse complement strand
GCCTGCATCGAGCGTCTGACTCACGGCCGTGACCTCGTTGCTGGTGTATTCCTTGCCCTTCAGATCTACCAGGACGATACGGAACTTGTAGCCGTCACGGGCCTCAAGCGTCGCCTCATAGCTGCCGCCCTCCTCCTTGCACTGGACGGTATCGACCGTTGTCCAGAGGTTCGAGCCGCTCTTCTTCTGCTGGATGACCATCGAGCGGTTGTACTCGCCGTTCGGCTCGCTCCAGGTCAGTTCGATGGAATGGGAACTCTTGTCATAAGTGCCAATGAGGTCCGACGGACCGCCCTGTCGTGGCAGGTTCGGCACCTTCTCGTAGGCAGCATTGTAGCCAAGGCCTGTCGTCATCGAGGCGTAATATTTGCCCAATTCCGTAAGCCCGCCATTCTCATAAATGTGGCCTTTCGACTCGCTGTTCCAATAGGCATAACGCTCCACGAAAGGATAGTTGTTCAGTTTCTCAAGAAGGCCTTGGGTAGTCGATAGAATCTGTGCATCGGTCACACCGCTACCCCAACATCCGTTCCTGTTCCAGGAAGCACCCCAAATCCATTCGGAAATCCAGATGGGACGGCCATTGCCGTAATAGTTACTATACCACTCAAGATTGTCGAACTTGCCTGCATCCCAATAACAATGCAGATCGAGCAGGTCGCATCGCCAACCACGGGCATCGATAGAGTCCATGAATGCCTTCAGATGTCCCATGCTTCCGTCGTGAGAAGACTCCGAGCAGAGGCGCATACCCGTGCGCATCATGTTCTCCCAGTTGGCCAGGACCTCTTCGACGGACTGCGGATGGTCATCGGACGAATTGCCAGGTTCGTTGTTGGCCTTCATGTGACATGAACCGGTCACACCACCACAGGTAGCCGTGGAGGGCCAATCCTCATAGATGTGGTTCGGTACCCACTCGCAGTCGGGCAGGTTGCTGGCATTGCCCTGCGCCCAGTCGTAGCACCAAGAGGTGTTCAACGCCTGATTGGCCGTCTTGTCGCCGTTGCTGGCCAGGCCTTTCTTGTCGGCATTGTACCACTGGAAGACGCGATAGGAGGTGATGTGCTGGTCTAGCACCATCGGCAAGGTTTTGATTTCCAGGTCCTCCTTGTCGGCGATGAAGCATCGGCTATAACCACGACCGCTGGCTCGGGTCGAGAACGTCACCATGTAGCCGCGCTTCAACTTGAACGAACGAATCCGGTTGTTCAACTTGGCGTCGGTCAAGGTGTTCATGTAGCCACCCGTGTTTTCGAGGCCGAAGTCATTGACTGCCGTGCCGCCGAAGTTCTGCTCCGAATAGACCGTAAGCGGCTTCAGACTGCTCGCATAGGGGAAGATGATGGCGCCCTGGGCGTACATCCGCACCTGGCAGTTGGAGCCATTGGCCGCCTGCACGCCGTTGATATAGACGTGACCCTTGAGCCACGTCGAGATGACCTTGCTCGGCTTGATGTTCTGGATGATGACGACCGCATGGTCGGTGTCGGTGATGTTGACCGAGCCGCCGGTGGTGAAGGGTGTGGCCGATGTGATGATGTAATCCACATCGTCGCTCACGGTGATGGCCGATGTGACCTGCTCGACCGTCGTCTTGGTGTTGGCGGCCAATGCCGTTGCTGACGCGAGCGCGAGCATCGCTACAATCAGCCGGAAAACGAACTTCTTCATATTGAGTATAAAATTTTATAGGTTTTGGCGATGAAGTGGAGTGAAAAAGGTGGAATCTGGTCTTCCTCCCCTCTTCACTCCACTCCTATCTTCTTGACTTATTCAGCGACGAACTTGCGGCCGCTGCGGATGTAGATCTGACCTGGGACGAGGGCATCATCGGCCACACGGCGGCCACGCAGGTCGTAGGTCATCTGAGGCATGACGGCCGATGCATTGGCCACACGCTCAATCGAAGTGTCGTTGATTGACGAGATGATGACGAGACCCTCGCTCAGGCGGCTGCCGTCGAGCACGATATTCTCGTCCGTGCAGACAAGCTTCGGCGTGCCAACGACATTGGCCACATTCACAAAGATGCGCAGCTCGTCACCCACCTTGGGCGTGTAGTTCTTCGTGTAGAAGTCAACCAGCAATGTGCCGTTGAGCGTGAGCGTGCCGACATTCTTGATACCCGAACCGCCGATTACCGTCGCGCTGGTGCCTGCCTTACGCATACAGACGCGCAGCGTACCGTTCTGGTTGATGGTGACGTTCTGACCGTTGAAGACCATCGTGCCGCGATAGTCGTCCATGTGGTAGCCCGGATAGAGCGTGCCATCGACGACAACCGACGAGTTCTTGATGGTGGCATCGACACTGATGAGATAGCTGCCTTGGCCAACGGTAAGTTTGCCCGTACCGAGCGAAGCCGAATTCTTGACCATCAGAATCTCGCCGCCCTTGATGTTGACGGCACCAGTGGTGGTCCATGTGCCGGTGACAGTCATCTGGCCGTCGCCCACCTTGTTGAACGTCGGGTTGCTCTCGACCACGCCGTCGAAGGTGAAGTCGTTGCCGTTGCCCACGTTCCAGGTGTTTATGGCCGATGTTCCGTTGTTGTCCAATGCGACAGTGCCGCCCAACTTGCCCGTACCCGTCAAGTTGCCGATGGCGAACGTCTTGCCGGTGTTCTGCACGGTGGTGCCCGATGGGATTTCCATCGTGCCCTTGGCCATGCCATAGTTGTTGTTCAGACAGAAACGGCCGTCAGCTTCGGTGGCTGCGGTAGGGACGACCGTACCCACGAAGGCCGACCAGTTGCCGTTCATCGCGGCACGGGTGGCATACCAGGCTTTGCCACTGGCATCCTTACCAGGTACGACAGGATAGGTGATGACGACGCGGCCGTCGCCCGTCAAGGCGTTGCTATAGACACCACGGTCGGCGTTGCAGCGGACGGTCGTATTGTTGCCCGTAACCTGAATCGGCGTGCTCGAACCTTCGTTCAGCGAGAGTGTTCCGCCCTGCATTTCGACTGATGCGGCTGGCGTCGAACCAGATGTGACCGCACCGCCGGCGATAATCATCTTCGCAAGGCCGCTGTTGGCCGTAGAGAGGGTCAATGTGCCGCCGCCCTTCTTGGTCATGACGGTGCCATACATGGCCTTCTGTTGCGTGAACGAGGCTCCGCAGAAGAGCACACCGCCCTCCGAGGTCTGGAAGCGCAGCGGCGTGGCGTTCTGCACATCGGCCGTGTTCTGAAGGATTGCGCCATTGGACAAGACGAACTTCGTGGTGGCCGAGAGTGGTGCGCCCAGACAGCCGAATAATTGGGTGTTGCTGGCCAATGAATTGACCACAGTCGTTCCGCCGCGCAGGTAGTTGCCGCCGGTGTAGGTGTGGTCGCCCGTGATGGTGACCTTGCCGGAGCCCTCCTTGACAAAGGCGCCGCCCACAATCTTGCCTGTGCCACTGAAGGTGTAGGCCGTCGTGTTGTTGACGAGGAAGGTATCGACCGTAAATTCGTCGCTCAGCGTGACATTGAAGTTCTGCGCGTCGTCGTTGAACTCGGCGATGTCGCCCTGCACGAAGACGTCGGGCACGAGGTTGTCGCCGTCGGCCAAAGCAAAGTTCTCGGTTGTGGCATAGTCCCAAGTCTGGTTAACGCTGCCCGTCCAGTAGATGTGCGATGCGCCGCGCACGCTGCCCAAGGTGAGCAGAATCTTGCCATCTTCGTATGAGAGCGCGCACTTCAGTCCGTTCGTGCCCTCAACCTTCAGGTTCGAGAGCGAGCCGACGATGCTGTCGGCCATAGCGATGCAGTATGTTCCGGCGACGACGTTGCCCGTCAGCTCGATGACCGGCATCAGATACTTCGGTCCGTACGACCAGTTTTTGGTCTCGATGACGATGCCGCCGGCCGACAAGGTGTCCGATGCGAACGTCTCGCCGTCGAGGTCGAGCACTACGCGACTTCCGAAGCCGAGGTAGAGGGTGCTGTCGGCCGCAATGGTGCCGATCTTGCCCTCACCGCCCGGACGGATGACCGAGCCGTAGTCGGCCTTGATGCTCTTGAACGCAGCCGAACCGTTCAGCACGGCGAAACGGTTGAGCCAAAGGTCGCTGTTGTGCATCGTGCCGTTGAAGTTGAGCGTGCCGGCCCAGATGTTGGTCTCGCCCGTGTGGGTGAATGTGACCGATGGAAGGTTCAGGATGCCGTCGCCCTGCTTGACAAGTCGCGTAGCGCCCGACAGACCGCCGCCCGTCACGTTGCAGGCGTAGTACGTGCGGTTGATGACGGCGTTGCCATTGGTCAGGGTGCTGTTCGTTCCCTGCACCCACGATGGCACGTTGAACGTCACCATGTAGGGCGATGCGCCGTCGGCAATCGAGATTTCGGTGTCGTTGGTCTCGCACACGAGGAGGTGTTCGTCGGCCGATGTGATTGTGCCGCCATTGGCCACCTCAGTGCGGCCGGTCATCGTGAACGGCGGCGGAGCGACGGTGATGCCCTCCAGTTCGCCGAGGAAGTAGCTGGCGTGAGGCGGCTGGTTGTAGCCGATGCTCTCCCACACCATGCCCTGACGGTACTGATGGTCGTGCCACAGCGTGTAGTTGCGGTAGGGCGTCGCGATGTTGGTCGTATAGACGCGCACATACTTGTTATCGGATGTGCGGACGATGATTTCCTCGCGCCAGTCGCCCAGGATGTCGCCCTGAGCCGATGGCGTATTCTTCGTCCAGTTACAGTTGGCTGTGCCATCGGCCGTAAATACTATGCTGCCGTCGGCCTTGAACACGCGGGCTGCACCTTCGCGCGACGAGGCTCCGTCGAGGCCCTCTTCGAGCAAATCGCCGTCCCAGTAGATGCGGAAGTTGTTGGTGAAGCCGCCAGGACCGCCTGCGATTGGCTTGTCGGCCACGCACGAGATTGTTCCCGACTGGCTGGAGTGACCCATTGCACCCGGATAGTCGTTGGAGAAGTTGCCGCACAGGGCACGGCCGTCGTCGCTGCCCGACTCCAGTCGATAGTAGATCTGCGACGTGGTGGCGTTGCGGAAGTTCATGGCCGGATGATCCTCGTTGCAGGCAAAAATCTCCTGTCCGTGGCGGTATGGGTCGAAGTCGGAGCAATGCTGCGCATCACCGTGGCCGAGGCCGGTTGTCGAGAGTCCCTTGCCGTTATCGTCGATGACCATCGAACCGAAACAGATTTCGTCGCGGCCGTCCCAATCGACATCGGCAATACCGAAGTTGTGGTAACCCTGTCCGTAGTAGGGGCTGCCCCAGCCACTATTGTCCTCCCACGACCAGTAGAGCGTGAGCTTGTGGGTGTCGGGATTGACACTGTAAGCCTTCATCATGTGACGCGTGTAGCAGCCACGGCCGAGGAAGATGAACGGATGACGGCCATCAAGGAACGGCGCACCGAAATAGTGCTTCGTCGAACGGTGGCCGTAGCCGTCGCCCCAATCATTGGCCGACCCGCGTGGCAGCGGATAGGTCATCCAATAGGGTGTCGAGCCGGAGCCGATTTCGTAGGGCTTGCCGGTTGCACCCTCCAAGTAGAGCAGATATTCTGCACCCGTGTTGGTGTAGGTCATGTTGGCCGTCTGGTTGACGGTGTTGCGCGTGTTGACGCTCATGTTGCCAATGTTGACCGTCGAGCCGTCCGAACAGTGGACAATCATGTTGTCAGCACCGCGCATCAGGATTTCGGCCTTGCCGTCGCCATCCCAGTCGTAGCCGACGGCATCATACTGCTCGTCAGGGCCGCTGACCATGTTCGGGCCGAGGTCGATGTACCACAGGCGGTCGCCCTTGATGTTATAGCATTCGATGAGGTTGAAGGCCGTGGCATCGACCGAACTGCCATCCACGTAGTTGCGCTTCATGATGAACTCACTCACGCCGTCGCCGTCCACATCGGCCAATGCAATGTCATTGATGGAGTAGTTGCTGGTGATGTTTGCGCCGCTACGCGAAGTGACGTCCTTCACGGCGAACTGGATGTACTGCTGACCCAGGCGGGTGACTTCGGCGCACTTTGCCTGCTCCACGCCGCGCACCACGGCTGCCACCTGATATTTCGAGCCGCTCTTGCCAGCGGCATCCGTATAGTTCGAGACCGAAAGCGGGCCGGCAATCAGCACGCCGTCGCGGTACAGGTTATACTCCGTGTCGTAATACTCCTCGCCGAAGATGCGCCAGCTCACGAACGAGCCGTTGCCCGAAGGAACGGCCACGAGTCCGCGGTCCAGCTTGTCGGTGGTACGTTGAGCCTGCATGGGTTGTGGTGTGGCCAATAGCAATGCGCCAGCCACAAGGGATGCAAATCCCAGAAAGTTGTGTTTCATAATCTTAAATTTCCAATATAGAGTTTTGACTTATTTCCTGAATATCAGCCTGCCGCCCTCAATCACGAGGCCCTTGGCCGATGCCTTTGTGCAACGTCCCTGAAGGTCGTAGGTATTCTTGGCCGATGGTTGGATTTCATTGGCCAATGTCCCAATCGACAGGAGCGATGCCTCGACGTTGCCGTAGCTGTAGAGATGGAAGTTGGTGAAGCAGGTCCAGAACGACGAACCGGTATTGCCCGTGCCCAAAACCGCGACGGTCAGCACACCGGCCTTGTCCAGATAGTGCTCGCACGCGTTCTGGTAGCGTCCGGCGGCGAAGTGCGCAGCTGCACCGGCCATCGAGTTCGGGACGTAGGTTCCATCGGCCATCTTCACATCACTGCTGTGCAGGGCCGATGATGTACGCTCGGACATCAGGTTCTTCAGCATGACGGCCGATGCCGATGCGCCGACGTAGAATTTCGCGTTCACCGCATCCGTTCCGCCCACGTAGCTCGTATAGACCGAGGCGTAGCTGCCCGGACGCTGGAAGCCCTGCATGGTGGCGCGGTAGGTTCCGACCGGCATATCGGCCAATTTCTGCTGCGCCGAGACCGACTTCTGGTAGAACTCAATCTCGTTGTAGTTGATTGTGCCGTTGCTCGATACGGTGCCCAGCCAGCCCGTCTTGCCGTTGGTGAAGTCCGGATTGCTGAGCATGAAGGTGAGGTCGAAAATCTTGTCGGCCGATGCCACACGTACACCCGCCAGGAACTCGCGTGCGGCCACGTCGAGCGCATCAATCAGCGACAGGATTTCGCCCGCGCCTGTGGCCTCGTCACACTGTTTCGTGAGTGTGGCCAATGCTCCGGCGAACGTAGCATCGGCGCCCTCCTTGACCTCCAGGTGCGGGACCTCGGCCAATGCCGCGATTGGCGCAAGATGGTTGCGAAACGAGGTACGCGACGAGGCGAGGCTGCTGTCCTCCATCTCGGCCGCCTGACGCGCGTCGAGGATGAGCCAGCGTACGCGCTGCTGGTTGTCGGCCAGGCTGAAGACGAAAGAGCCGACAGCGCCATTGGCCACCGCACCCATACACGACGACGAGCCATTGGCCACATTCACCAGCCAATAACCGCGCTGCGGGGTGATCTGCGTGCCGTCGGCAGTCATGACATCGACGCGCGAACGCATCAGCTGGAAGCCGGTGGCCGATGCTCCGGCGACAAATGATGAGCCATTGGCCACGATGCTGTGACCCGTAGCGGCGTTGGTGAAGCGGTAGAGCTGCGTGGCGGGCGTGAAGGTCACTTTCCATGCAGCCGAGTCATTGGCCAATGCCTCTCCCGACGACATCTTACGCCACTTCAGCGCGCCCGATGCGCCCTCGACGAGATAGGAATCATACAGGCCGTAGGTGGCCGATTCGTTTTTCAGATAATACTTGACCGAGTCCTCCTGCACGAACGAATAGTATGGCAGGCCGGTCGGATGACCCGTGGTGGGCGGCAGACCGTCTTCGCACAGGGCCTGCGCCATGAGGCTCACTGCGGTATATTGCATCTTGGTGCCGCTGTCCTCGTTCGCGCCGTTCACAGAATAGGATGTTCCGGCCGATGCCCAGACGTGGGTCGCATCGCCCGTAACGTATTCGCTTGCGTTGTTGTCCCAGAATTTGACAAGCTCGTTGGCGCGCGTGCCGTACCAGAGTCCCGTGCCGCTGCCACTGCGGAGCGGCGACGAACTGCCGTTCCAAAGGTCACACGTACCTACACCGATGGCATGCAGAGCCTCGTGCATGATGGTGCCCGTGCGCTGATAGCTTGAGTTGGGGCCGACGCGCATCCAGCCGCCGTAGCTGCAATCGGCCGTCTGTGTGCCCGAACCGTAGTGAACGCTGAGGTACAGGCCGGAAATCGAGGTCAACTCGTTCCAGTAGTCGGCACACTCGCCCACCGCCTTGTTGATTCGTTCGTTTTCGGCCGATGAACCTCCGTTGTCATAGCCCCAAGTGACGGTGCCCTTGGGCAGGGTGCAGAACTTGATGACGCCGCCGTAGCCCACTGCGCTGTCGGCCGTCATGCCGTATGCACGCGCATAGTAGATGGTGGCCGGCTCCAGTCCCTCGATGTAGCAGATACGACCGTTATTGGTGAAATACTTGGTCGAATGCAGATCGTCGATGGTGGGTTCGCAATTGGTGCTGCTGAAACAGAAACCACGCTCGGTGATGGGTGTACCATTGGCCGTCCAGGTAGCGCGACCGAAGAATCGTGTGGCTCCGCGCTCGTAACGCGTATCGGTCACAACCGTGGGTGCCGTACCAGCACGAAGAGGCAACGACGCGAACGTCATTGCCAGCATAAAAAGTCGAAAAATATACAGTTTCATTGAGTGCATTGTGCTTTTCCGCTGATTATTCTGGTTTATTTGACCGCAAAAATACAAAAACTATTGCGAAATTCCGAAAAATTCCGGCGTATTTTTCGTTTTCGGCCGACAAACCGCGAAAAAATCCTGCTAAAAAACGATTTTGGACAATTATTTCTGGAAGACAACCTTTCCGTTGCGCACAATCAGGCCTTTGGTTTCTTGGCCAATGGCGCTGCCCGTCAGGTCGTAGCAGCGCGGTGCGTCCTCTGCATTGGCCGATGTCACATCCTCAAGTCCGCTGATGGCCTCGCCGCCCTCCTTGACGAGGGCAATGTCATTGGCCGTCAACTCAAAATTGTAGATGCGCACATCGTCGATATAGCCGCGGAAGACGGGGTCGCTCTTGAACTGGCTGCGGGCCAGATAGTTGATGACGGGACGGATGTCCGATGGCCGGATCTTCATCGTCGTCGAGCTTGCTGCGGCTGTTCCATCGACATAGAGCGTCACGGCCTCATCACCGATGGTCACTGCCACATGATGCCAGCCCGTGCCGAGTTTCTTGGCCGAGAGGACCTCCTCGTCACCGCCGTTCTTCATCACGAAACGCATGTCGCTGCCGCTGTTGGGCGTGAGGAAGAGGTATTGGTCGGTGCCGTTGCCGAAGTCGAAGATGCGCTGCCAGCTGCTGTTGGCCGATGTATTGTTGACCCACGCCGTGAACGTCCATCGCGGCGAACTGGCCACATTGGGTGGCAGGAGCAGGAACTGCGCGTTCAGGTAGAGCCCCTTGGCCCCGTCCTTGGCTCCCGTAGCGTTGTAGGGCACGGTGTACGGACAGGCCGCGTCGAGCATATTCTCGCTCTCATCCAGCAGGTCGCCCTCGAACGAATAGCGTGCCACCAGTCCGGCTGCGGGCTGGAAATCGAGCGGGATGATGGCCGATGCCTCCGACAGGTTGCGGCTCTTATCGACAGCACGCAGCTTGTAGGCATACTGACGGCCTGCGCCGATGGCGTTATCGACAAATTCCATCTCTTCAATCATGCGGCCGATGCAGCTCCATGCGGTATCGCCATTGGCCACAACCGTTCCACGATAGACCATATAGCCCGCCACATCCTTGTCACCGTTGGCCGTCCAGGTGATTTTGGCCGATGCCGTTCGTGCAACGACCTTCACGCCGCTCGGGGCCGATGGAGCCACCATATCCAGCTTCGCATCGACAGGGATGAGCCGCCACCGCTGATAGGCGGCGCCCGACAACTTGGCCATCTTCACGAGCACGTTGTTCATCGTCTTGCCTTCCGGCACCTCGACGTAGAGACCCGAGTGGTGCGAACGGATGTACCAGTCTCCATTGCCGGCATATTCGAAGGCCCAGTGCTCATTGCCTCCACCGCCGCCCGGATAGCCGCACACGCCAACGCCTTCGGCCGTACCCCAGTTGAGCAGGTCGGCCAGGAAAGTCGTGTCGCGCACCGACTTCAGATAATAGTAACCGAAGTCGCCGCCGATGCGGCTATTGAGCGGCACGAGCTTCCATTGCTGGTGCGTCGCGGGTTTCGTGTCGTAACTGGTCTGGGCCAATGACGTGCCGCTATCCTTATTGCCATACTGGAAACCGAGGCATTTGCCGGTGCTCACGTTCATGATGACGTAGGCCTGACCGGCCACGATGGGCTCAATCGGCACATCCTCGCCACTGTGCAACTGGATCATGCGTTCGGCATTGCGCTGGTCTTCGGTCGCATAGCCCGTTCCACCGGGCATCGTGATGCCGAAGTTCTGCATGGGACCCACGCCATCGTAGTACATCTCCTTGTCGAGCGAGAAGAACTCATAGTTCGTGGTCGCAGCCTGACGCTCGCTCACGCCGAGGAAGGCATCCATGCGGCCGTCCTGACGCTTATAGACGCAGGCTGCTGTCCAGTTGTTGCGGTTTTCGGCATAGGCGATTTCCTTGCCATAGTAGGCCGCGCGGCAGTATTCGCCGCGAGCCTGACCTTCCCAGCCCCACCATACGCCGCTCTGCAGGCCATAATGGACGCCGATGAAGGCCTCGGCCACATTGTGCATCTCGTCGGCTGTCGCGTGATTGCCATCGGCCCTCACCGTCTGCCAGAACGAAGCATAGTTGTCGAACGAACCGGCCAGCTGGTGCGTGTTGCCCTCCTGCACGTAGGGCTTCATGTAGGTGTACCACGGGGAGGCCTGGTCGCAGTTCAGCGTGTTGCCGGCCGAGACGCGGATGCCGGCCAGGTCGGGGTCTTCGTTGATGAGCTGGGCGATGGCCTTGAAGTGGGCCTTGGTGCCCTCCTTCCACGCGGTGTAGTCCGGCTCGTTGAAGGGTGAGATGGTTATGACCTTGAATCCCTTGCTCTCGCAAAACTTGACCGATGCCTTGATGACCTTGAGCCACTGCTCGGGCTTGCCGTAGTAGTTGGCATAGTTCTGGTCACAGTTGGGGAAGTTGTCCTTGTTGCAGAGCACCTCGTGGTCGCAGTTCAGGATCAGGTTCTTCACGCCGCTTCTCGCGATATTGTTCAGGCGCGACAGGAGCGTCCTCTGCTGTGCGGTTGACAGGTTGCCGTCGTCATCCACCAGGTCACTGGGCTGGAACGAGACGCGGCCTATTTTCAGGACATCTTGGCCAATGTAGTTCGTCCCACGTATCACGTTGTCCACACTGTTCCAGGCCACATCCATGCCCACCTCAAATGGCTCGGCGGGCATCAACGACGGGTCGCTGATGTCGGTGTCGGCGCGGAACTGGACTTGTGTGTAACTGCTTGTGTTCGCTTTCAGGAACTGCGATGTGTGAGCCGGACGACCTTGGGCCCAAAGCTCCCCTCCGACTCCACTCATGACGGTGGAGAGGGTCAGCACATAAAGGTAAGTTTTCATAACGCAAAAGATGATTTGTAGCCCCCATTCCCTCCCCTTTCCCCACGTCGTGGGTCAAGGGTACATAATGAACAAATGGGCAATAATTGGTTTGATAAGTTCCGTTTCCCCATAAAAAACCATCCTCGTCCCCTCTCCCCGCACAGGGGGAAGGGACGGGAATCTGGGGTTTTAATATCCGATCTGGTTGTTCCAGTGCAGGAACCAGTTGTGCTTGTCGGCCAAGTTCGTTGTGATGCCCGTATCGGCGCCACCGCGACGGTTGAGAATCTTCTTGGCCAAGAAATTGTCATCCTTGAAATACATGTCGTAATAAGGATTCGGGTCGCTGGCATCGTTGTAACGGCGTAGCGCGACGCGCAGCAGGTCATAGTAACGATAGCCCTCGAAGGCGAATTCCAGCGCCTCCTCATCGATAATCATGTCCTCGACCTGACGGCGCTGCCAAGCTTTGAGCTGGAGGCTGTCGGTGATGGTGCTGTCAACCGGCATGGTGTAAAACTCGTTGTGCATCGAGAAGCCGCTGCCACGGCTGTGGATACCCTGCGTGTTCTGCTCGGTCGAGGCCGATGACGGGTCGTAGAGGCCATACACCGTTGACGGGAAGTCGAAAGCTGTAAAGACGAGCGAGTCCAAACGGTTATGATAGTGAGGCTGGACCTCTTTTTTCAAGATGTCACTGTTGATGCCCGACGCAAGCACCTGATAGGCATAATGCGGATAACCGGCGCAGTTCATGGCCTCGGCAAGGCGCAGATAGACCAACTGGAGGCGGTACATGCGGATGTTGCGGGTGGCGAGCTTGGCGTTGTACTGGTACGTGTACCGGTTGCCGTTCTTGTCAATTTGGTTATTGGCGGTTGACCACGTAACCTGAAGGCGCAGGTCGCCGTCCAAAAACTCCGGCAGGTTTTTCGGGGCATACGAGTAGGTCACCGTGCTGCCGCTGGCCGATTCATCAGCGTAGCAATAGGTCTGGGCGGCCGACAGGTCGATGATGGCCTGCGACAACGTAAGGCTGGCCTGGTAGTTGTTGTCTTCCGACGTGTTCATCAGGTTGCGCAGCTCGCTGTAGTAGCCCTCCGATGGGATGGAGTCTCCCGGGATGACGAAAATGATTTCACTCGACTCTGAGCTGAAGGCAGATGTATAGGAATAGCGCCAGCTATCCCACGAAGAATTCGACCACTGCACGCGGGCGGTGCCCGTAGGCTTTATGCGGGTACGGGGGCGGTTGCCACTGGTCGTAAGATAATTATAATAACAGTTCGCTGCATTCAAATAGGCTATTTGGGGACTGGCGGCATATTGGCCATACCACAGGTAAAGATCTCCCAGAACGAGATTGACGGGGATGTAGAAATACTGCGACGAAATGCCCTTGATCAGGCCATATTCGGGATAATCCTCATAGGCCAAGTTTTCCAATCCATCTTCGTTGAGGAAATACTCACACACCTCCTTGATGCCGTACTCCGGATACGTCTTCTCGGCGTCCTCCTTGGTCAGGATTGGCTCGGTCACGAATGGCACCTTGCCGTAGGTCGTGACGAGCTGCAGATAGGTCCACGCGCGGATGGCCTTCGCTGCGGCAAATTCGGCACGGAACAGGTACTGGTTGCGGTTGTTTTTGAGCGCCGTGTCGGCCTTGGCAATATAATAGTTGCAGTTGTTGATGACGGCATAGTAGTCGCGCGGCACGTTGTACTTGTTGTCATCGCCCACGTTGAACATGGCCACATCGCGCAGGTCGGCCGACGTGTAGTCGGTCACATCCATCAGGTCACCACGCACCTCGCCCAAGAGGAAGGTGCGGTCGCCCAAGGCCTGCAGGCGGTTCAGGATACCGATCATCGAATAGATGGTGTCCGATGCCACATTCAGGTGGTCCTTGTCGGCATAGATGACGTGCGTCGATTCTGTCTCGAAAAAGTCGGAGCATGAAGTGGTGGTTGTGGCCAATGTCACACTCAGAAGACCCAATCCAAGAATATATTTTTTCATTTCCTAAAAAGTTTTTAAGAGGAGTAAAAGGGGAGATAAAGGGGAGTGAAAGGGACATTTGCTGATGTTGTCCAAGAAGTCGGAAGGAGGATGGGGCGCGTCAGACGATGGTATCGTCCCTTTTACTACCCTTTCTCTCCTTTTTCACTTCCCTTGATTGCCCTTCCTATTTTACAAGTTAATCTTGATTCCGGCCACAAAACTGCGGCTTTGGCCGATGCGACCCAGATCGATGCCTTGGCCAATGACAGACGATGTTGCTGCCACCTCCGGGTCGGTGCCCAGATAGTCGGTCAAGGTGAAGAGGTTGTTGCCCTGAATCCAGAACTGGAGGCCCTGGATGAACTCCTTGTTGAGCGGCAGGTTGTAGCTCAACGTGAGCGACTTCAGCTTCAGGTACGAACCGTCTTCAATCCAGCGGTCGCTGAAGCGGCTGTTGCCCATCGGATCCTGGAAGGTCGATTTCGGCACACTGGTCTCCTGACCCTCGACCTGCCAGCGCTGTGTCAGTGACGAGGTCTGGTTCAAGAAGCGGCTGCCGCCCTCCAACTGCGAACGCATGTAGTTATACACGTCGTTGCCCACCGAATAGGTGAAGTTGGCATCCAGACGGAACTGCTTGTAGGTCAGTGCCGTGAAGATATTTCCATAGATGTCCGGATTCGGGTCGCCGATGACGACGCGGTCCTGCTCGTTGATTTCCTTGTTGCCGTCGCGGTCGTAGAAGATCATGTCACCGGCGCCGAAGGCGTTGTGTTTCACGCCATTGGCATCAAGCACATAGAGACCTGAATTGGCCGCCTCCTCGGATGTCTTGAAGACGCCCTGGGTCTTGTAGCCGTAGAAGAGGTTGGCCGGCTGACCCACTTCGGTGCGGATGACGCCGCCGTATGCCTCGGTGTTGTAGGCAGAAACGCCATCGGCCAAAGCCTTGATCTCATTCTTATAATGGCCAATGGTGAAGCCCAGCTCCCATGACCAGTCCTTCAGGGCGACAGGCTTGCCGCTCACGGTGATGTCATAGCCCGTATTCTTCAGCTTGCCGGCGTTCGACCAGTTGCTCTCCAGACCCGACAGGAAGCCGAGCATCTGGAAGGTGAGCAGGTCATCGGTCGTGCTGTTGAAGTAGTTGGCCGCAACGTGCAGGCGGTTGGCCAAGAGGTTGCTCTCGATGCCGACGTTGGCACGGCGCGTGGTCTCCCACTTGATCTGGGTGTTGCCGATGCCGGCGAACGAAAGGCCCGAGATGTCGTTCAGATACAGCTGCGAACGGAAATAGCTGCGCGAGGCGTCGTTGTCGATGTCGTCGTTGCCACTCACGTCATATCCGGCCGAGAGACGCAGGTAGTCGAGCCAGTCGAGCTGTGGCATCCAACTCTCATTGGTCAGAATCCAAGCTGCCTGTACCGACGGGAAGATGCCCCAGACAACACCGCCGAACTTCACGCCGCCATCGGCATCCTTACCGAAGCGTGACGAACCCGACGCGGTGAGGTTGAGCTGTGCGTAATAGCGGCCGGCGTAGTTATAGTTGCCCTGCATATAGACATCCATGTTGCGCCAGACGTCGTTGTCACCTTCGCTCTGGGAATTCATCAGGTGGGAACCCATGAACGGGGTCTTGTCGCTACCCGTGTTGTAGCCCAACTGCGAGTTGCGGGTGTAGGTCTCCCAGTTCACACGCACGCCGCCGAAAGCTGCCACATCGTGGGCACTGAAACGGCGGTTCCACGAAAGGCGCGTGTCGCTCTGGACAGAATTCTGCTTCGACGCGAGGGAACGCACCTCGTTGGTACGCTTGGCGCTCACGCTGGCCACATAGTAGTCCGGCACGCCGTTGATCGGGATGTAATACTTGTTGTTGGTGTTGACCAATGAATAGGCGAAATGCTCGCTGAGATGCAGGTTCGAACGGAAACTGTAGGTCGGCGTGACGGCGATATTCAAGAGCGCATTCTCGAAGTGGTTCTTGTTCTCGGCCTCGGCATACTTGTTCAGCGCCCATGGATTGGCCAACTTGTAGTTGTAGTTCGAGTAGTTGGCCAATGCCTCATCGAGATAACTCTCATCGGTCACGTCATAGAATGTCGTACTCAATTGGCCGTTACCGTAAGAATAAGGCGAAAGGAAGGGCGACTTGACATAGGCCAGGAACGAAGGTGCAGTAGGCGTTCCCTCGTCGTACGACAGCGGTGCTCCATCGTCGCGCAGGTTGCGCTTGATGTTGCTGAACGAACAGTCGAAACGGATCTTGAACTGCTCGATCAACTGGATATCGGTGTTGAAGCGCACGCTCAGTCGGTTCATCTCGTTGCACTCAAGATTGCTCTCGGCCGATGTGAAGCCCACCGAAAGGTTGTACTGGGCCACGTCATCACCGCCCTCGACATTGATGCCGTAGTTCTGGCTGACGGCCGTGCGATAGACCTTGTCCTTCCAGTCGGTATTGTTGTGATACTGATTGTAATAATAATAATTCGGATCGGTGTTGAGGAACTTGAACTCGGTGTTACGGGTTCCCGTACCGCTCAACAGGGCCGATGAATAGCTGCGGTATTGGTCGGCATCCATCATGTCGTAGAACTTCGGTTCGAGCGACACGCCGGCCGATGCACTTGCCGTAATGCGGGTGGTCATGCTGTGGCTGCGGCGCGTGGTGATGAGGATGACACCATTGGCGCCACGTGTACCATAAAGAGCTGTACCGTTGCGCATGACGCTGATGTCCTCGATGTCGGCCGGATTGATGGAGGTCAGGATGTCGTTGTAGAAGCCGTCATGCAACATCGTGCGGCCATACTGCTGCTCCTGAATCACGCCGTCAATGACGACAAGCGGCTGCGCATTGGCATTCAATGAGTTCAGACCCTGCATGAACAGGACGCTGCCCAAGCCCGGGATACCGCTGCGGCTGGTGCCATAGACATAGCCGCCCAACTGCTTCTGGATCTCCTCCTTGACGTTCACGGCGTTGGAATATTGCGAGTTCTGCGCGTCGCGGTTGTTCAGGACATCGAGTTCCGGCCGATAGTCCGGCATGAACGTCACGGCGTAGAGCGAGAGGTCCTTCTGCTCTTCATTGGCCGAAAGTCCCAACACCGCCATCGTGTGGTCGGGGCTGCTGATCTGCAGGGCCGATGCGAAGGTCGGAACGGCGACCTCATATCGGCCGTCATCATCGGTCAACGTGGAGTATCCGCCCACGCCATAGGCGCTGACAATGACACCGGCGACGGGATTGCCTGTGGCGGCATCCAGCACGCGGCCCTTCACTGTGCGGGTCTCGTATTGAGGCTTGGACGAATCCTTGAGGCGGCGTGCCACCTTGTCGGCGAACGGCTCATCATCGTCAAAGTCCTGAGCGGAAAGGCTGACAGAGACAGAGCCTGCCATCAGCATCGACAAACCAAATAATATGTATTTTTTCATATCTTGTCCGATTACTTTTTGCATGGTTAATCCACTTTAGGTTTGAAAATGATGCAGTCCATCAGCAGGGTCTTCGTAGCCGTGCCCTGACGTACTTTTGAGGCCGATGTTCTTCCCTCGACCAGCATCTTGACCTGGGCGTCGCTCAAGCCGTAGGAACAGGTCGGGAAGGTATAGGTGCCGACGTGGACGGTATCGATACGTGTATGGTCGGGCGTGAAAGCCTTCGTTGCAGCAAAGCTGACCTCCTTGCCTGTCTCGTCATGATATTTGACGGTCACGCGGAAATCGGTGGGGAGGGGTGTGGCCAATGTATCCTGCACGGTGAGCGGCAGAGCGACAACATAGACGTCGTATGGAACATTGGACAAGACATTACGCACATCGAACAGCACCTGGAAGTTCGACGTCGAGGTCGGCGCAATCACGACATACGAGTTGTTATAGACCTTGTTGTAGTACGGATTGCCGGCCGGGACATACTCATATTTCGGGTCTCGCGTATTGACGGAATAGACCGAGTCGAAGGTCTTGCTGCTGGCACCCTCCATGACGATTGCCTTCATGAATGTGTTGGTCTTATCGACGTTCCACGTGTCGGTCTTCTTGACCACGCCGTTGCTGCACGCGAAGTCGGTCGTACCGTCAAAGATACCACCCTCGGCAAAAGGCTGGTCGAACTGATAATATTTCAGGTCCGATGAACCCCACGCATACCTACGCAAATCATACGGGTAGGCGCGCGTCGAAAGAATCGAGTCGTTGACGTCGTACTTGCTATTGGCAATGACACTGAATGTCGTGCCCTCAACAATGGCGCGGCGCGGATAGTTGAACATCAGCGAGTCGCGGGTGGCGACCTTGGCATCGTACTGGTAGTAGGTCTGATATTCGTTCAAAAGCGTGCTCCACACTTCGTTGGTCGGGGCCAACAGCCAGTAGATACTGTCCTCATCGTTCAGATCGGCCTCCATCATGTCAGACAACAGCTCGTTCTCGAACTCCGTGACCGAGTCAAGATACTGCGTCTTGCCGTTGACGATTTCGCCAGGCACACTCTTGGAGGCCTGGAAGACATCCAGACTATAGCTGTAGATGTAGTTGCGCAGGCTGTCCAGATCGGCGTCGCGGTTCAGGTACTCGTAGATATTGGGCTGATAGACGGCCAGATCCGAGACCTCAAAGAGCACGCCATTGGACGTAATGACATTCTTGTTGAGCAGGGTGCCGCCTTCGAACGTCTTATCGGTCAGCAGGACGTACTTGCCGTTCATCATAACGATAGAGTCATTGGTCAAACTCGAAACCGAGTAATTGTAGAGAGCCACATGATTCTTGATGAACTCCTTGACCGCACGGTTGCGGAGCTCCTTCACTCCCGCAGCCTTCTCGGCATTGTAGAGGGAAATGACACTGTCGCGCATCTCCTCGGTGAAACTGCTGTTCACCGGGGCGAAGACGGTGAAGACCTGGCTGCCATACAACACCGGCTCATAACCGCAAGCCTTGAGCACAGCCTGGAAATTGGACAACTCGCTGTCATTGGCCATAGCCTGCCACAGGGTGCCATCGCCCAAGACCTCGGTGCGATAGTGGTCGTCCCACGTGTCCGAGCATGAGTGGAACAGCGCGCCGCCCAAGGGAAGTGCCACACAGAGCAGGGCTTTTCCAATACTTTTCATATTTCTCATAGGATAATTTTTTTCAATATTCTGTTAGTTTTGGCCAATGCCTTTAGAGGTCATCCTCTTCGGCACCCTCATCGTTCACACCGTAAACACTCTTCGGCACGAGCTCCAGATAGTCGAGCATAGCCTCGTTGTTGTTGCTACCCTTGTTGTCCGATACGGCACGCACACGCAGGTAGTGGTCCTCGCCCGGCGCAATGTGAACGGTACAGAGGACGATGCGCAACGTTGCATAGACATCGGCAAACGATTCGCCCGATGAGGCATTGGACCCATGATAACCACCATTGCAGCCGTAGTAGTAGCCCTTGTTCTTCAAGGTCTTCTTGTTCTCGACACGCTCGGCTTCGCTCAATGAGTTGAATGCCTTGAATGACGCGCTATAGTCGCCATAGAGGATATATTTCAGGTCTCGGTTCATGTCCAATGGAATACCCTGGGCCTTGCCGTCAAAATAGACCTGGGCCACACCACGGCGGCCGTTCATGGCTGCATAACCCAGACGGATCTGCCAGTCACTCTCGAACGGAACAGGCGGGATG
>JAEEGH010012315.1_pt1 | contig 19223 bp, 15 predicted proteins | sample 9134181 | NCBI WGS metagenome assembly JAEEGH01 (sample SAMN16246544, study PRJNA631951) | gut metagenome | biome: gut microbiome; feature: rumen; material: DP-attached | host: Bos | place: Iran: Karaj | collected 2018-10 | reverse complement strand
CGCACGGTTTACAACTTTGACAGAGAACTTCGCCCTAAGCTCTTTAAGAGAGTAAGGCATTTTGTTTGGGAAGATCCCATTCACGAGCATGTGATCCTTGATCCTGTTATCTGCAACAGCGAGATTGAAATCATACACAGACCCAAGGAAAACCACGCAGAGCGCGATCTTGAGGCTTTCAGGCGCGCCATCGCAGGCGGAAGGCGCCTTTCAAAGAGACTCCACGGAATGTATGCAAGGGAGCTCTTTATGGCCGGAACCGACGAAGATTTCCTTAAGGCAAAAGAGTTTTTTGCTGCGTCCGCGCTTGATACCACAAGGGGGCTTGATGAGATCAAGGAAGCCAGTTGCGTTCTTGCCCACATCGCAGTTATCGAGGATGACCCGGCTGCGCTTCTTAAGTATACATTGAAGGACGCCATCACCGAGATGAGCAGCGAGATGTGCTACGAGCTCGGGGATTACTATTTTGGCAAAAAAGATATCGACGAAGCCATAGTCTGGTACTACAATGCAGCCTATGAATGCAGCAGTATTCTTGATATAAAAAAGAGCGGAAGTCTTCCACGTCTTGCGCTTGCAAAGTGTTATCACGAACTTGGGAACGAGGAGCAGGCAAGGGATTACGAGAGAGAAGCTTCTGAAGTTGAAGAAAACACTGATTGAGCCTATAATGATATTCGTATTATTATGTTTATCAGCGGAGGCATGTTATGCAGATTATAATTGTGGGCTGCGGAAACGTAGGACTTACACTTACACAGCAGCTTAGCAAGGAAGGCCACAACATCACTATCATTGAGGAAAAGAGTAGTGTTGTACAGGCAGTAGTAAACAATCTGGATGTCAGGGGTATCGTGGGAAATGGCGCCAGTTATTCCATAATGAAGGATGCGGGCATCGAGACAGCAGACCTTATGATCGCGGTTACAGATTCAGATGAGCTGAATCTTCTTTGCTGTCTTATAGCCAAGAAAGCCGGTAACTGCCATACTATTGCCAGAGTCCGCAATCCCGTCTATAACAACGAGATCAATTTCATCAAGGAGGAGCTTGGCCTTTCCATGGTCATCAACCCTGAGGAAGCAGCAGCTTCTGAGGCAGGCAGACTCCTTAAACTTCCATCAGCAACTAAAATCGAGACTTTTGCCAGAGGCAGAGCAGAGCTTGTGCGCCTTGTGATCGACGAGAACTCAAGGCTCTGTGACCTTGCGCTTAAAGATATACCGTCAGACCTTAAGAAACAGGTAATCATCGCAGTTGTTACCAGAGGCGGAGAAGTTCACATCCCGGATGGTAACTTTATCTTAAGAGCAGGGGATGAGATCACAATCTTTGGCTCCAGCAAGAATACCGTAAGCTTCTTTAAAAAGCTTGGTCTTCCTTCAGCTAAGGTACATTCAACCATCATCATCGGCGGAGGAGAGACAGCTTATTACCTTGCCATGCAGCTCATTGCGCTCGGTATCAAGGTAACCATCTTCGACAAGGACCCTGTAAGATGCAAGGAACTGACTGACATTTTACCTCAGGCACTTATCATAAACGGAGACGGAACCGACAAGGATATGCTTCTTGAGGAAGGCGTAACAAGAACTGATTCCTTTGTATCCCTCACAAACCTTGATGAGGAAAACATCATGCTCTCCATGTATGTAAAGAGCATCAACCCCAAGGCCAAGCTCATTACCAAGGTTCACAGGGTTACCTACGGAGATATCATCGGTTCTCTTAATATCGGAAGTATCATTTATCCCAAGAACATCACAGCTGACAGGATTGTTCAGTTTGTTCGTGGTATGTCAGCATCCAAGGACAGCAACATTGAGACTCTTTACAAGCTCAATGACGACAAGGTTGAGGCCCTTGAGTTCATCGTAAGAAACGGAAGCCCTGTTATAGGCAAGCCACTATCACAGATGAAGATCAAGAAGGGCGTTCTTATTGCGTGCATCAACCATTACGGCGAGATCATTTCACCTTCCGGTGACAGTGTTATAAGAGACAGAGATTCTGTTATCGTTGTAACCACACTGGCAGGATTAAAAGATATAAGCGACATATTGGAGAATTGACATGAATTACTCGATGATCAGATTTGTGCTCTTTAGATTGTTCAGAGTCTTTGGAGCTCTTTTGGTACTGCCTTTTTTGGTGGCGCTTATTTATAGGGAATATGACAGCGCCGAGGCATTTTTTGTGCTGATACTTATCAGCATTCTCATTGGATATTTAGGATCGTTCAAAAAGCCGGCAAATACAGTTATCTATGCTAAGGAGGGCTTTACCATTACAGCTCTTGCCTGGATAGTTGTGAGTATGCTTGGTGCCATCCCTTTTGTTGTAACTGGAACTATTCCCAACTATATTGATGCCTGCTTTGAGACAGTATCTGGCTTTACAACAACCGGAGGCAGTATCCTTACCTCAGTTGAACAGATAGAGAAGAGCGTTCAGTTCTGGAGAACCTTCACTCACTGGATCGGCGGAATGGGTGTTCTTGTTTTCCTTCTTGCAGTTGTTCCCATGGCGGACGGCTACAGCATGCATCTTATGAGGGCAGAGAGCCCGGGACCTGTTGTAGGTAAGATTGTTCCCAAGGTAAAAGACACTGCGAAGATCCTCTATCTTATTTACTTTGGCATTACTGTACTGGAGATCATATGTTTAAAGATTTCCGGTTTATCACTTTACGAGGCTGCAACCATCACCTTCTCTACTGTAGGTACCGGAGGATTTGCTGTAACAAATGCAGGAATCGGTGGTTATTCAACGGTTTCGCAGGCAGTGATCATCTTATTCATGGCTCTATGCGGAGTTAACTTTACTGTTTATTATTTCCTCATCAACAGAAAGCCCAAGGAGGCTTTTGCCATAGATGAGGTCAAATACTACTTCGGAACCATGGCTGTGGCAGCATGTCTTATAGCCATTAACATCTACAGGGCAGGAGTTTTGGATTCAGCAGGAATGTGTTTCCACCATGCACTGTTTGCAGTTACATCAATCATGACTACTACAGGATTCGGAACTTTGGACTTTGATAAATGGCCGGAGTTTTCAAGAGTTCTTTTGATGGGACTGGCTCTTGTCGGTGCCTGTGCAGGATCTACCGGCGGTGGATTTAAGTTCTCCAGAGCGCTGATCGTAATCAGAAATGCGAGAAATGAGCTGAACTTCCTGGTACATCCCAAGGCAGTAAAGAGGGTGTTCATGGACGGTCATACTGTAGAAGGAACCACAGTTAAGTCTGTTTCAGCTTATTTGGGACTGTATGTTATCACTTTGGTGGTTTCGATCTTCCTTGTGTCACTTGATAACTTTGACTACCAGACAACTGTTACATCGGTAATTGCTACACTGAATAACATTGGTCCCGGACTTGGTATGATTGGACCTATGGGTAACTATTCTGAGTTCTCATATTTCGCCAAAATCGTGCTGATGTTTGATATGCTGGCCGGACGCCTTGAGCTGCTTCCGTTCTTCATAATCATGAAACCGAAAACATGGAGACGGTAACAAATATAAAAATTCTATAAACTATTTTTATAAAAGCCATTGCTAATTGTGTCCAAATTGTGATAAACTTATAAAAGTTTTTGAGATTAGAACGTTTAAGTAATGGAGAGAGTCTTATGAATAAGACAAGGAAAGCGGCTATTGCAGTCCTTGTCATGTTCCTTATCGGATGTATAGCTTTTGCAGGTTTTGCTGTTTATGCTGATAAACAGACCAGCACAAACAAAGACGGAGATTCCTACAACGCTGTTACGGAAGCCCTCCTCGGACTTGCAGGCATTGAGATAGATAATAAGACCGGCGATGTTTTAGCCGGCAAAAGATTATCACAAAAGCTCATAGTGACCACTGATAATGGTGCAGTTGTCGCCGGTGGAACAGTGACAAAGATTCAGGATGATTTTTATCCCGATAGCTATAAAATTACATTTTCAAAGAAAGCCATTCTTTCATCCAGAGCAGTTGTAGAAGTTACCATGGATATCAAGAAGGGCGAGGAAGTATATATCCTGATCGGTGACAAGGATTCAGGCTACACAGAATATGCCTGTGTAACAGCCAAGGAAGACAATCTTGTTTCCTTCGACACCAATATCCTTCAGGATTATACACTCAGTAAGACAGACATTAAGAGTGCTCAGGAAGCCATGGCTGATATCTTCTCATCAGATACAGGTACTTCAGACAGCTCAAATAATTGATCAATTAATTTGCTATAAGTCCTCTTGGTTGCATGATGCAGCTGGGGGGATTTATTTTTTGTCCTTTTTCAGCCCCGCGCGCTGTTGATTGTAGTTCAAAAAGATACCGGAGCCAAGGGCTGCCCGGGCGCTTGAAATGCAGCGCCCAGCGTACTGTCCCTTGACTCCGGTATCTTTTTGAACATAACGGTCACTAAGCGGGGCTGGTTAAAGGAGATTGTGGCAAGCCGGAATCTGTGGCAGGAAGGTAGGATATCAGCGCCGGGACATGAGAAAAGCAAGCACAAGGAATTAAGCCGGGCTGAAATCTGTGGCAGAACGGTGGGTTAAAGCCTCCGGGACATGAAAAAACAAGCACAAGGAGCTATGCCAAGCTGAAATCTGTGGCAGAACGGTAGGATATCGTCTCTAGGACATGAGAAAACAAGCAAAAGGGGATTGTGGCAAGCCGGAATCTGTGGCAGAACGGTAGGTTATAGCCTCCGGGACATGAGAAAACAAGCAAAAGGGGATTGTGGCAAGGCAGAATATGTGGCAGAAAGGCAGGATATCGGCTTCTGGACATGAAAAAAGCGAGCATGGGACACTGTATATCGAATTCATTACTGCTTGTTGAAGATTTTTAATCTAGGACAGTAGTCACTCAAGCGCCCATCAGCCCATCCTTACGGTATATATGAAGATTTTGCTCTAGGACAGTAGTGCCTCATGGACATTTTAGCTCAACCTTACGGTATATATGAAGTTTTTGCTCAGGGACAGTAGCCCTTCGTGGATCATCCCGTTTTTCATTACGGTATATATTGAGTTTTTGCTCAGGGACAGTAGCCCTTCGTGGATCACCCCGTTTTCCATTACGGTATATATGAAGTATTTGCTCAGGGACAGTAGCCCTCCGCGGATCACCCCAAATTCCATTACGGTATACATTGAGTTTTTGCTTAGGGACAGTAGCCCTCCGCGAATCGCTCAAATTCCCTTACGGTATATTTGCAATTTCCCTCTCAGGACAGTAAACTTCCCATTCATCCACCCTATTGGCCGGCCATACCCTAAGCAAACACTTGCACAAGGGGCTCTCCCTGCCTCAGCGCGCATCCTTTCGCGGGAGTTCCCTTCTGCCGGCCCCCTTAGTAACCTGAACGCATGAAATGCCAAAACGTCAAGAATGGGCGCTCTTTGCCCACTTGTCTTGTTCTTGACGTTTTGGCATTTCGTGCTACAATCCCCGAAAGCAGGGGCGGCAGAAGATGTATCAACCGTACATCAAACATCTAATGACATAGATCAGGAAAATATGCACAGGATAAAATGCATAGAACAAATACTTCAGATTTCCAATCTTTCTGCCTCTCTTATGGTTGTAGAAATAAAGAAGCACAAAAGAAGGAAGAGCATAGTACTCAGTGCCGAGGAAACTCAGCTCCAAATATCCTGCTACTAAATTGAGAGGAGACTGGTATCTGAGCAAGTAGAAAATAAAGATAAGCCCAATGCCGAAGCCATGGTAATCGCTGCGGATAAGTTCTGCAACAAGTATTCCGAGTCCGCAGGCAAGTCCGGCTAAAGTGTAAGAGGCCCAGAGTGGAATAGGAAACTTCTCTCTAAGCTTGCCAATAAAGAAATCAGCAGCCCAGATAACAAGTAGCCCGATAAGAAGCGTGAAATACACATTGCACTTGTTCCAGATAATATCCAGATTTGAGCTAAGGCACTCAAAGAAATTGATGTTAAAGACTTCTTTCTTGGCAAAGAAGGTTACATCAAAAAACGGTTCTGAAATTATGCCAAAAAGTAACAGGCTAAGAGCGTATCTTAGCCTGCTTTTTGTATGAAGGAATCCTTCCACGATCAAAAAGCAGAATATCGGAAAAGCATTTCTGCCGATAGCACGAAGGATATCGTATATAAGCTTGATCTTCTCAAAAGGAATATCATCAGGATAAAGACCGGCTTTTACAACCGGAAGCATTATACCTGCTGTTAAGTGGTCCAGAAGCATAACAAGACATGCAATCACTTTAAGAGTGTTACTGTTTATTCTCTTCATGCCATCTGAAATACCACGCATAACTGCTCCTAAATGAATTACTCGAAGATGACTTTGTCCCAGGTGTCATCAGGAACAAGAGCGATGTAAGTCTTACCTGTGTTGATCTGAAGCTCTGCGCCGGTTTCATCGTAGAACTTGGTTACACCGGTCTCGCTGGTCTTGGCCCATGTGCAATCCTTGGCTACACCGTTTGTGAGATACCATGCATACTCGCCTGAGCCGATGCAGTTGTAGATAAGGTATCCGTTCTCATCGAGCTGAGCGAATGAGCATTTCTGAAGGATTACGTTCTTGAAAGTAAGTGGCTGCTCATTTGCTGCATCAAAGTACTGATCGCCGTACTCATAATACTCATAAAGACCTGTCTCAGCATTGTAAACAAGCTTGGATGAGTTGTGTGTGAAAGGAAGGATAACACCGTTTGCTGTATATGATCTGTCATACTTCTCATCGAGGTTGATCTCTTTGCCGTACTCAACGAAATTGAAGTGGCTTCCCTCGTTTGCGAACTGGTTGTAAGTAGCTGAGATGCCGAATCTCTCGATATCTGACTCGAGGTCACCGTTTAAGATGTACTCGGTAAATTCTCTTGATTTACCGTTGTCTACTCTTGAGAAGTAACCTGAGATGTGGTCCTTGGCCCAGTCCTTAGCAAAGTAAGCATCGTTGTGGTAAGGGCCTCCGTCGTGGCAGAGGATTGCGTTCCACTCAGAAGCAAGAAGGATATTGGTAGGTCTTGTGCTTCGGATACTTCCAAGCTGGTCGATTGAACCCCAGTCCTTAACAACGCACATAAGTCTTGTGATTCTGTCGTTCTTGGTGCTGTTCATGAGCTCATAAACAACATCTGCTTTTGTTGTGTCAAAGTGAGGAAGAGCAGTGATCTCATTGTCGACCATGGCTGCGATAGGACGCTGGTCCTTGATATCCTCGCTGATAGGCTCACCTGTGAGCTCTGAGAAATACATTCCTTCCGGAAGTACGTAAGGCTCGTCGGTCTCTACAGGTGCTTCCTCTTCTACAGAGGTCTCCTCGGTAGCAGTATCTGTTATCTGTTCAAAAGAAACTCCGCTGCTTGATTCGCTGTCGTCGCCGCCTTCAGGTGTTGATCCGCAGGCTGCTAAAGTCACGAGCATTGCTGTACTGAGAATAGTTGCAATAGCTCTTTTGCCATATGTTCTAAACATTTCCATAATCTCCTTATTTTAATTGAAAATAATCAATCCTTTATATTTTACCAAAAGCGCAGGGGTTTTTCCATGACTTTTCCATGAAAGTTTCATGGTATAATAAAGAAGAACAGCAAGACTATAATGATTTTTAGGAGGCAGTGCTTATGAAACTGATGTTTATTGGTGCTGACCATGAAGTTACCGGAAGCTGTCATTTTATCGAGGCTGCAGGCAAGAACATCTTAGTTGATTACGGAATGGAGCAGGGCAGGAATTACTTTGAAAACGTGCCACTGCCTGTATCTGCGCCGGAAATTGATTACGTGTTCCTGACACATGCTCATGTGGATCATTCAGGAAATCTCCCACTCCTATATGCAAAGGGCTTTAGAGGCAAGATCTTTTCAACAGAAGCTACAGCTGAGCTGTGCAACATAATGCTCAGAGACTGCGCCCACATTCAGATGCAGGAGGCAGAGTGGAGAAGTCGTAAGGGAAAAAGAACTAAGGACATCGACATAATTGAGCCCACCTATACCATGGAAGATGCAGAGAATACCATCAGATGCTTTGTTCCCTGCAGTTATGGTACAGAGATCAATGTTTGTGAGGGCATTAAGATAAGGTTTACCGACATAGGTCACCTTCTTGGTTCCTCCAGTATTGAAGTTTGGCTTCAGGAAAAGAATGTGGAGAAGAAGCTTGTCTTTTCCGGAGATATAGGAAACAAGAACCAGCCGCTTATCAAGGACCCTCAGATGACGGAAGAGGCCGACTACGTCGTTATGGAATCCACCTACGGCGACAGGCTCCATCCCGGCGAGAGACCCGATTATGTAAAAGAGCTTGCTGCTATCCTGGACAAGACCTTTGCCCGGGGAGGAAATGTTGTAATTCCTTCCTTTGCAATTGGTAGAACCCAGGAAGTACTGTATTTTATAAGACTTATCAAGAGGGGACAGCTGGTCACCTCGAAACCTGATTTCAAAGTATTTGTAGATAGCCCTCTGGCGGTTGAGGCCACAGAGATATTTGAGAGAAATCAGTATGATTGCTATGATGATGAGGCGCTTGAACTCATCAGGAAACATATAAATCCGATAACCTTCCCGGGACTTAATCTGTCCATCACAACAGAGGAGTCCAGGGCCATCAATGAGGACCCGGAGCCCAAGGTCATCATCTCTGCAGCCGGAATGTGCGACGCAGGCAGAATCAGACATCACCTTAAGCACAACCTTTGGAGAGAAGAGAGTACCATTTTATTTGTAGGCTATCAGTCCGTTGGTACTACCGGACGTGCTATCATAGACGGAGCAGAACAGGTCAAGCTCTTTGGCGAGACCATCGATGTCAAGGCAGAGATTGCCAAGCTTGAGGGCCTGTCAGGACACGCCGATCACGACGGCCTTATTGAGTGGATAGAAGGCTTTAAAAAGAGACCTAAGAAGGTATTTGTCGTACACGGCGAAGACAGCGTATGCACCTCTTTTGCCAAGTGTCTTGCAAACGAGCACGGATTCGATGCTTACGCGCCTTACAGTGGAACAGAATTTGACATAATCTCCGGACAGATCATGAAGGAAGGAATTCCTGTTCCGGTCAAGAAGAAAGAATCTACACTTGTTTCCGACGTCTATGCCCGTCTCAAAGCCGCAGGGGCAAGGCTTATGGGCATCATAGCCAAGGCAGAGGGAATGACCAACAAGGACAAGGCGAAATTCGCAGATCAGATAAATTCACTTTGCGACAAGTGGAGCAAATAAAGGGAGGAGTAACTATGGCAAGAGCGGATGAGATTTTCATCGACATGTGCAGGGATATCCTGGACAATGGCACCTCAACCGAGGGGGAGAAGGTAAGACCACACTGGCCGGATGGAACACCGGCATACACTATCAAGAAATTCGGTGTTGTAAACAGATATGACCTTTCCAAAGAGTTTCCGATCATGACTCTGAGAAAGACAGCTCTTAAGAGTGCAACTGACGAGGTTTTGTGGATCTACCAGCAAAAGAGCAACAACATCCATGACCTCAACAGCCACATTTGGGACGAGTGGGCTGACGAGACCGGATCCATCGGAAAGGCCTACGGCTATCAGATTGGTCAAAAGAGTATCTACAAAGAGGGAGAGTTCGACCAGATGGACAGGGTTATCTATGACCTCAAGAACAATCCTTTTTCTAGACGTATCATGACCAATACATATGTCTTTTCCGACCTTCACGAGATGCATCTCTACCCCTGTGCTTACAGCGTGACCTACAATGTAACTCAGAAGAAGGGCGAGGATAAGCTCACACTTAATGCAATCTTGAACCAGAGATCACAGGACGTTCTTGCAGCTAACAACTGGAACGTTGTTCAGTATGCTGTTCTGGTGCACATGATCGCTCAGGTATGCGACATGAACGTAGGCGAGCTGGTGCACGTAATTGCCGATGCTCACATCTATGACAGACATGTTCCGCTCATCAAGGAACTCATTGAGAGAAAGCCTCTTCCGGCGCCCAAGTTCCATCTCAACCCGGACATCAAGGACTTCTACAAGTTCACCAGAAACGATGTGTCACTTGAGGGCTACGAGGTTTCAGGTGAGCAGTTAAAAGACATACCAATCGCCATCTAATAACGGAGGACATATAAATGCAGGCAATTGTAGCAGTGGACAGCAACTGGGCCATTGGAAATAAGGGACAGCTCCTGGTGAGCATCCCTGCGGATCAGAAGGACAACTTCAGGGCAAGGACCCTTGATAAGACCATAATCTACGGAAGGAAGACTCTTGAGACCTTTCCTCAGAAGATAGTTCTTCCAAAGAGAAGAAACATCATTCTCTCGACCAAACCCGACTACGAGGTGAGGAACGCAGAGGTTGCACATAACAGAGAAGAGCTCCTTGAGCTTATTAAGAACGAGGATCCGGATGATGTATTTATCATCGGAGGAGCCAGTGTTTATAAGGAGTTTCTTGATGACTGTGACAAGTGCATCGTAACCTTCATCGACAAGGAATATGAAGCAGATGCTTATTTCCCAAACCTTGACAAGATGCCGGAATGGGAGCTTGCAGAAGAGAGCGATGAACAGGTTTATTTTGACTTAACATACACATACAGGATTTATACAAGAAAATGACTAGAAAAAGAGCTTTAGTACTTATCAACAAGACTGCCGGAATGGGCAGAGCAGGTAACGATACCTTCGACATAGTGAAAAAACTTGCGGAGAACGGATATGAGCCGCTGGTTTATCCAATAATTCCGGGGACAGAACTGTCCTCGGAAATTCTTCTTGCGCAGTATGACGGGAAGATTGATATGGTTCTGTGCAGCGGCGGAGACGGTACCCTTAACCACGTCATGAGCGCAATCATGGATATGGACCAAAAGCCGGTCCTTGCCTATGTACCTGCGGGAAGTACCAATGATTTCGCCAAGGGTCTTGGCATTCCTGCCCAACGTTCCAAGGCTATAGATATCGCTGTTTTGGGAAAAGAGTATACGTATGACGTTGGAAGGATTGGAGAGCGCTACTTTAATTACGTAGCTGCCTTCGGAGCATTTTCCAAAGTGAGCTATGCTACGGATCAGGAGCTCAAGAACGTTTTAGGCTATGCTGCATATGTCATCAGCGCCATTGCTGAGCTTCCGCAGAACATCGGCTACAGCACTCATATGAAGGTAGAGGCTGAGGGCATAAGCGAAGAGGGCGATTATCTTTTTGGTGCCATAAGTAATTCGGCTTCGGTGGGTGGAATGAATCTGTTTGGTGATTCGGATATCCATCAGGACGATGGTAAGATGGAGCTCATGCTAATCAGATCTCCCAAGAATCTTGCGGAGTTCAATGCAATCCTGACAGCTCTTGCCACCAGAGAAGAAGGTAACCCATACATCACCTTTAAGCAGGTAAGGTGGGCTAACTTCTATTCTGAGGATGAGGTAGAATGGACTCTCGATGGTGAATTTGGCGGTGCTTATAAAGAAAGCAGAATTGAAGTTATCAATAAGGCCATAACCATCAGGGTTAAATAAATGAAGAAGAATGATGTTATCCTCATTGCACTGCTTTTGGTGGTGGCACTTATAACCGCAGGCGGAATGAGGATCCGGCAAATGAATAATACAAGGGATACAGCAAACGTTGTGGTGACCATAGACGGAGAGTTGTATGGCACTTACCCTTTGTCTGAGGACAGGACCGAGAGGATTGAGCTGCCTGACGGCTCCTATAACATCCTGATCATCTCAGACGGATACGCCGATGTGAGCGAGGCTTCCTGTCCAGATCAGATCTGCGTCAAACACAATCACATCAGATACTCTAAGGAATCGATAGTGTGTCTGCCAAACAAGGTTGTGGTGACGGTGGAAGGCGGCAAAGAAAATGAAATTGATGGGTCGACATTTTAAATGTACCCGGGTGTCTTGCAATGAATAACAAGAGAATAGCCTTTTTGGGGCTTTTTGTGGCACTGGCATTTGTGCTTTCATACATTGAGTACATGCTGCCACTCAACATAGGAATACCGGGTGCCAAGGTGGGCTTTGCCAATCTGGTGGTCATGGTGGCACTCTACACAGTGGGTGAAAAAAATGCCATCGCACTCTCACTCATAAGAGTAGTGCTGGTGGGACTTACCTTTGGAAACATCTCAATGATGATGTACTCTCTGGCAGGAGCAGCCCTGTCTCTCTGTGCCATGCTGATAGCCAAAAAAACGGGCAAATTTTCAGTAACAGGTGTCAGCGTACTTGGCGGAGTTTTCCATAACATCGGTCAGATCATCTTGGCCATGCTTGTTCTGGAGACGGATAGCCTTATTTATTACTTGCCGTTTCTGATGGTGATAGGAACCATAACCGGAGTCCTTATCGGCTTTGTTGCAAACCTTATCACTGTAAGGGTAAAGCGAGTTTTAAAGACGTAATAAGAAAGAGCGTGCAGATAAGCTGCACGCTCTTTGTTGTTTTTATATTGTATTGAGGCAATTAAGATTTGAAGAATTCCATCTCGTTGTTGAGCTGTTCTGCAATCTCCTTCAGGCTGTTTGCCGAACCTGCAAGAGTTGTAACAGTAGCTGAGAGTTCCTGCATGGAAGCCCCGGTCTCCTCTGAAGAAGCTGCGTTCTCTTCGGAAATAGCTGAGAGTGCGCTCATGGTATCTACTACTGCGTTCTTTGAAGATTCGCATGTGTCTGCGCCATTGGAGATGAGTTGTACACCGCCTACGGTACTGTTGATATCGCCCAGCATTCCGTTTACGGCATTTAGTGTCTCGCCGAGAGCTATCTGCTGATCCTGGTTGCCTTGTTTTACATCCTCTGCGGCTTGAACGGCTGCCTTGGACTGTTCAAGAAGGACATCCATCTCTTTTCTGATATCATCTGCCATAGCCTTTGAGTCATCAGCAAGTTTGCCGATCTCTTCAGCAACAACCGCAAATCCTTTTCCTGCTTCGCCTGCTCTTGCAGCCTCGATGGAAGCATTAAGAGAAAGGAGGTTTGTCTGTGTGGCAATGGAAGCAATTCCTTCAACCTTGTCGTTGATATTTGTAACAGCGTCCTGAGTTGCACTGATGGTTTTGGAAATCTCATCAATCTTGGCTGTCATCTCAGATGAGGAATCCTGAAGGGAAGCAAGGGATGTGCTGGAAACTTCGGATGCTTCTTTCATCTTGCCGGCAAGATCTGAAAGGCTTCCTGTTGAGGACTGAACTTCGCCTACTGCATCACCGATCCTTCCGACATTTTCGGATGCATTCTGGATCTCATCAGCCTGCTGTGTTGCTCCTGATGCGATTTCCTGTACTGCATTTGATACATCCTCGGCCGTTTGTGAAATCTGGTTGGCCATGTCGGAGAGCTCCTCGGAGGATGTTCCTACATCTGCAGCAGATTCTTTGATCTTGGCAACTATCTCCTTTAGTTTGTCTATTACTGAATTGGTGTTGTTGATCATCAGGCCAAACTCATCTTTACGATGGCCCATTTGGGTGATATTCATAAAACGCCCGTCTGCAAGTTGTGATAAAGAATCGCTTACATGATTGATGGGTTCTACGAAAATCTTACCCATGAAAACAGAAATTGCAGCAGCAATGATCGCCATGATGATACCGATTATTATGATGATCCTTGCAGTTGTCCTGGATGAAGCAAGTACAATTTTTGAGTTTGATGCTACACATATTGTGTACCCCGAAGTGGGCTCTTTTATATAAGAAACATATGCATGATAGCCTTTGCCTGTGTTTACGAAATAGAAGCCCTGGTCTTTTCCGGAAGTCATGAATTCGGATTTTGATCTGTCATCTTCTTCATGTGCACCTTCTCCAATTTCATACTGTGAGTGAGCTGCAACAAGACCTGTTGTGTCAACTATAAATGCATCATCTGATTCTTCGGCAAGAAGTTTGTGGAAGTCGTTGAGGTCATAGTTTCTCTGAACTATTCCATAGATATTTCCGCTGCCGTCAGTTACAGGTGCAGCGAATGTCACCTGTCTGACGCCGGTTGAACTGCTTACAATGACATCTGATATATTGGGAATGCCTGCCATGGCTTTTTTGAAGTAGTCCCTTTTACTTACATCCACAAGCTTTCCGTTATCAGAACGCATAATCTGCATTCCGTCTGCTCCCGTAAGAGTTGTGTTATTGCCGTCATTCAAAACGTCATCTACACTCTTTAGGGTATTGAAAATAACATCATCGGTAATACCTGCTTCGGGTGCAGTAATATAAGCTATGATAGTTGGATTTTCACCAACCTGGCGACATAAGTTGAGGTTCTGGGTTACCAGTGATGAAAACCTGGATTGTATATACTGCGCTTGCCATGCCATGGAATCTTGTGCATCACTCATCGCTTTGTTTGTTGATGTCGTATAACTGATGATGATCGACACTGCAAGCGGAATGATGGCCACAGCTAACATGATTGCTACAATTTTAGTCCTTACGCTGTTAAAAAAAGAAATGCCGGAACTTGAGTTATTTGTCTTTGCTTTTTTGTCTTTTGTCATAATACGCCTCCGTGATATTTTGATAACTCATGCACTTTATATTATATATCGCTGTACCAAAAACGGAGTCGCACTATACGTAAATATAATAATCTTTTAATGATTTAATATATATGCATTTTTGAAATCAAGAAAAAGAGCGTACAGAAAACCTGTACGCTCCCTTTGTATATTTATAGCGTGTTTTGACCGGATTTATGCCTTGAAGAACTGCATTTCGTTGTTGAGCTGTTCAGCAATTTCCTTCAGGTTATTTGCTGAACCTGCAAGTGTTGTAACAGTAGCTGAGAGCTCCTGCATGGATGCGCCCGTCTCTTCTGAAGAAGCTGCGTTCTCCTCAGAAATAGCAGAGAGTGCGCTCATGGTATCTACTACTGCATTCTTGGATGATTCGCAGGTGTCCGCACCCTGGGAGATGAGCTGTACGCCGCCTACAGTACTGCTGATATCGCCCAGCATTCCGTTTACTGCGTTCAAGGTCTCGCCAAGAGCAATCTGCTGATCCTGGTTGCCCTGCCTTACGTCCTCTGCTGCCTGAACGGCTGCTCTGGACTGCTCAAGGAGGATATCCATCTCTTTTCTGATATCGTCTGCCATAGCCTTGGAATCATCAGCAAGTTTACCGATCTCTTCAGCAACAACCGCAAATCCTTTTCCTGCCTCACCTGCTCTTGCAGCCTCAATTGAAGCATTGAGTGAGAGGAGGTTGGTCTGTGTTGCGATAGAAGCAATTCCTTCAACTTTGTCGTTGATATTTGTAACAGCGTCCTGAGTTGCGCTGATGGTCTTTGAAATCTCGTCAATCTTGGCTGTCATCTCAGATGAGGAATCCTGAAGGGAAGCAAGTGATGTGCTGGATACTTCCGATGCTTCTTTCATCTTGCTTGCGAGATCTGAAAGGCTTCCTGTAGAGCTCTGTACGTCTCCGACTGCATCGCCGATCCTTCCGACGTTCTCAGACGCACTCTGGATCTCGTCTGCCTGCTGGGTTGCACCTGATGCGATCTCCTGAACTGCATTTGAAACGTCCTCAGCAGTCTGTGAGATCTGGTTGGCCATATCGGAAAGTTCCTCTGAAGAGGTTCCTACGTCTGAAGCAGATGCCTTGATATGGGATACAATATCTTCAAGCTTTTCAATAACGGTGTTGGTACTTCTTACCATTCCGCCAAATTCATCTTTTCTGTCATGATGCTTTTTAACAGGTTTAAATCTACCGTCAGCAAGAGCTGAGAGCGATTCGTTAACTTCACCGATTGGTTCTGTAAATGCCTTTGACATTAAGAAGGATATGATACCTGCACCTATAGCAAGTATTATGCCGATGATGATTACAAGCCAGGCAGCTGATGTGGCGGTTGACTTGATCTCTTTTACACTCTTAGCACAAGCTATAACCCAGCCTGTAGTGTCTGATCTAACCCAGCAGATCATGGACTCTCCATCACCTGCTGATTGCTGATACATGCCACTTTCTCCGGGATCACTCATGAACGGTGCGCCTGAAAGGTCGATGTCCTTTTCATTCTCAGGTGTGATCTCCATTGCTGACATAGCAGCTACCATACCTACTCTGTCAGAAACAAAAGCATCTTCTGCTTCTGCAGCAAGGATTTCGTGAAGAGCATCCATGCTGTAGTTACGCTGAACCACGCCGATTACGCTTCCGTCATCAGCAAAGACAGGGGTTGAGATGGTGGTTTGTCTTGCACCTGTTGAAGCAGAGGTTATAACGTCGGATACATAGGTTTTTCCTGCCATAGCCTGCTTGAAATATTCTCTTTGCGATACATCTACCAGTTTTCCTGATGCACGAAGGATCTGCATACCGTCAGCACCGGTAAGAACGGAGATGTTTCCGTCACCAAGAGCTGTATCAATGGTATTTAAGTATGCCTGCGCTTTTGAAGCAGCAGTAAGATCCTTGGGGTTGATATAGAAGGTCTTGGTGGAAGGTGCTGCTGCTATTGCCTGCATTGCAACGATGTTTTTCTGGATAACGGTCTCGAATGAGGATTCAATGTACCATGCCTGCCAGTCCAGTGCATCAATTGCGTCGGCTGTCGCCTTCTTGGTTGATGTTACATAACTTACAATGATGGCTACTATCAGAGGAACGATAGCAACCAGCATCATTACAGAGATGAGTCTGGTCTTGATGCTGTCGAAGAACTTGATGTTTGATGCATTTGTTTTCTTTTCTTTTGCCATAACACGCCTCCATGATATTTTGATAATCCGTGTACTAAATATTATACTCTTTTACGCGGAAAAAAGAAAACTTTAAGCATAAAAATATTGTAAATTTTATGCTTAAACATGCATGCTTATAAACTTTATAGCGATAATATTTCCACAAAATGTAAGTGCCTCTTTAATATGTGAAAATTTTCTAGTAAAATAGCAGGGTTGATAAACGAAAAATAGGAGCAAAAAAATGATTAAAAATACATTTTCTCTTGAAGAGAGCGTAATAAATGATGCTCAGAAAGAGCTTGCAAAGATCGGCAGCAAGGAACTTATAGGGTGTGAGAATCTATTGAATCCTTCATATCTCGATGGTGATGTGACCTGCAGCCTTATTGCCGATGATAAACAGGTAAGGTTTACCGTGACCGGAGCAGAAGGTGTGTTTAAAGATGTCTTTTTACCGCTTAATAAATCAGTGAAATTTTATGCAGGTGAAGCATATGATTTTATCTGCTCACATGAAAAGAAACTTATCATTACCATCAAAAATGATTCCTATACAGAGGGAACAAAGGAAGAGCTTGTGGCCTTTTTGCAGGCAAGAAGCGCTGATATGACAGCTGCAGAGTTGGCGCAGCAAAAAGCATATCAGGAAGCAATGGAGAAAAATGCGCAGAGAAGGGAAGCTAAGAAGTATTTCGGATCAAAAGAATCCGCCGGCAATCTTCCTCAGTATGCACCAAAGAAAAGAGACAGATTCAAAACTCAGAAGTACTTTGCCGTTGCCTTTGCAATATTCGGAATGCTGGACAGCATGGATGGCATGTTCTTCGGACGTGGGCAGTTTGATCCGATGAATATGCTGCGCTCAGGGCTTATGGGGCTTGTGTTTGGATTCTTTTTAAGCTTTGCCTATACCTTTTTCAGAGCATGGTTTGACGGCCAGAAGGAGAATGTGAAGGTGGGTTCGATAGTTCTTTTCTTCATAACCTTCCCTGCCTTTGCCGTAATGGGCATCCTGGGGGCTATTCCCTACAGCGTGTACCAGCTCCTTGATGGTAAAAGAAATCGCGGAGTGACCAGGGTTATTAACATTGCCGTACCGATATTCATGGGACTGGTGCTGATTTTGGAGCTCGGTCTTTTGTATCTCATCTTCGGGCTTGGGATGTTTTCGTAAAAAATGTGGATTATTTTGTATCGTTATGTTATAATCTTTAGCGACTGTGCCCAGAAGGGGTAATTTAGCATTAATAGAAGGAGAAACAAAAATGAGCGTAACAGTTGAGAAGCTTGAAAACAACATGGCCAAGCTTAAGATCACAGTTCCTGCAGAACAGCTTGAGAAGGCTATTGAGAAAGCATACCAGAAGAACAAGAACAAGATCCAGATTCCTGGATTCCGTAAGGGTAAGGCTCCTCGCAAGATGATCGAGCAGATGTATGGCAAGGGAGTATTCTATGAGGATGCTGCCAACGATCTTATCGAGGAAGAGTATCCTAAGGCAGTAGAAGAGTGCGGCGAGGATGTCGTATCTTCACCTAAGATTGATGTTGAGGAGCTTGAGGCAGGTAAGGATTTCGTATTCACTGCTGAGGTAGCACTTAAGCCACCTGTTAAGCTTGGAAAATATAAGGGAATCGAAGTAGAGAAGATGGACCTCGATGTAACAGATGACGAGGTTGACGCTGAGATCGACAAGCAGAGAAACATGAACGCAAGATCAATCGACGTTACTGACAGAGCAGTTAAGGACGGCGATACAGTATCTCTTGATTTCGAGGGATTTGTTGACGGTGTTGCTTTTGACGGCGGTAAGGGAACAGATTATCCTCTTACAATCGGTTCAGGCGCATTCATTCCCGGATTCGAGGAGCAGCTTGTTGGATTTGAGATCGGCCAGGAAGGCGATGTAAACGTTAAGTTCCCTGAGGACTATCAGGCAGAGAACCTTGCAGGCAAGGATGCAACCTTCAAGTGCAAAGTTAATTCAATCAGAGCAAAAGAGCTTCCTGAGCTCAACGATGAGTTTGCATCAGATGCAGGCTTTGATACAGTAGCTGAGTACAAGGAAGATGTTAAGAAGAAGCTTGAGGAGAAGAAGGCAGCTGATGAGAAGGCTAAGAGAGAAGATGCAGTTGTAAGAGCTGTCATCGAGGACTCTGAGATGGAGCTTCCTGAGGCTATGATCGAGACCCAGCAGAGACAGATGGTCAATGAGTTCGCTCAGAGACTTCAGATGCAGGGTATGAACATGGATCAGTACCTTCAGTACACAGGTGGATCAGTAGATCAGATGCTCGCACAGGTTAAGCCACAGGCTATCGAGAGAATTAAGAGTAGGCTCGTTCTTGAGGCTGTTGCTGAGGCTGAGAAGATCGAGGTTTCAGATGCTGATGTTGATGCTGAGATCGAGAGCATGGCTCACCAGTACAGAATGGAAGTTGAGAAGCTCAAAGAGATGATGTCAGATGCTGAGAAGAAGCAGCTTAAGAGCGATCTTGCAGTTCAGAAGGCAGCAGACTTCCTTGTAGAGAACGTTAAGGAAGGCGC
>JAEEGH010012309.1_pt1 | contig 19234 bp, 10 predicted proteins | sample 9134181 | NCBI WGS metagenome assembly JAEEGH01 (sample SAMN16246544, study PRJNA631951) | gut metagenome | biome: gut microbiome; feature: rumen; material: DP-attached | host: Bos | place: Iran: Karaj | collected 2018-10 | reverse complement strand
GCCTACGCGCCTGTCGGCGCAGGACTTCCCGGCGCGGAGATGGACCGGATCATCGGTGTGGTAAAGGCCTATTCCACCTGCGTGGGCGAAGGCCCGTTCACCTGCGAAATGTTCGGTGAGGAAGCGGAGAAGCTGCGCGAAGCCGGCGGTGAATACGGCGCAAAGACCGGCAGACCCCGCCGGGTCGGCCCGGTGGACCTGGTTGCAACCCGCTACGGCGTGGAAGTGCAGGCCGCGACGGAGATCGCCCTGACCAAGCTGGACGTGCTCAGCTATATGGATGAGATTCCGGTCTGTGTGAGGTACGAGCTGAACGGAAAGGAAACCGACCGGTTCCCGTTCCCGGCGGCGCTGGGTCAGTGCAAACCCGTGATTGAGACCGTGAAGGGCTGGAAAAAGGATATCAGCGGCGTACGAACCTGGGAAGAGCTTCCCGAGGAAGCAAAGGCCTATGTGCAGCTGATTGAACGCGCGATCAGATGCCCGATTACGTGGGTTTCCGTAGGACCGGAAAGAGGAAGCATTATCCTGAGGGGATAATTCAGAAATAAGAAGTCAGAATTCAGAATTAACGGAGAAAGAAAAATGACACAGCAGTATGAAACGCCCTTATCTTCCCGGTATGCTTCCCAGTATATGCTGGAGCTGTTTTCTTCCGATACACGGTACCGGACATGGAGAAGGCTGTGGGTTGCGCTGGCAAAGGCCGAGATGGAACTGGGCCTGCCGGTGACGCAGGCGCAGGTGGACGAGCTGGCGGCGCACACGGACGATATCGACTATGAATGCGTCCGGCAGCGGGAGAAGGAAGTCCGCCACGACGTCATGGCCCATATCTATGCCTACGGCCAGGCCGCTCCCGAAGCGGCGGGCATCCTGCATCTGGGGGCCACCAGCTGCTACGTGACGGATAACGCCGACCTGATTCTGTACCGGGACGCCCTGCGGTATCTGAGAAAGGAGCTGCTGGGCGTGCTGGAGGCCCTGGCCCGCTTCGCGGACCGGTATAAGGATCTGCCCGCCCTCGGCTATACGCATTATCAGCCGGCCCAGCCGGTGACCCTCGGCAAACGGGCGGCGCTGTGGATGCAGGATTTCCTGAGCGACGTGCGCGAGGTGGATTTCGCCCTGGAAAACATCCGTTTCCTCGGCTGCCGGGGCACCACCGGCACGGAGGCCAGCTTCCAGAGCCTGTTCAGCGGGGACGGCGCGAAAACCGATGCCCTGAACCGCGCGCTGGCGGCCGATTTCGGCTTTGACGCCTGCTATGAGGTCTGCGGCCAGACCTATCCGCGCAAAACCGACAGCCGGATTCTGAACGCCCTGTCCTCCATCGCCCAGAGCCTGTACCGCATGGCGAACGACATCCGCCTCATGCAGCACGACCGGCAGGTGGAGGAACCTTTTGAGGAGAATCAGATCGGCTCCTCCGCCATGGCCTACAAGCGCAATCCCATGCGCTGCGAGCGCATCTGCTCCCTGGCCCGCTATCTCATGGCGGACGCCCTCAACGCCCCCATGACCGCCGCCGTGCAGTGGATGGAGCGGACGCTGGACGACAGCGCCAACCGGCGCATCGCCCTGCCGGAGGGCTTCCTCTGCGCCGACGCCATCCTGCGCCTGGGGCGGAACGTGACGAAGGGACTGCGGGTGAATGAAAAGGTGATCGCCAGGACGCTCCGGGAATATCTCCCCTTCATCGCCACGGAAAACCTGCTGATGGAGGCGGTGAAGCGGGGCGGCGACCGGCAGGCCCTCCATGAGATCATCCGCAGGTGCAGCATGGAGGCTACGGCCCGGATGAAGGAGGGGGAAAGCTGCGATCTGCTGGAAAGGCTGGCGGCGGAGTCGGCCTTCGGCATGACGGCGGCGGAAATGGAAGCGGTGCTGGACCCGAGCCTCTATATCGGGCGCTGCCCGCAGCAGGTGACTGCCTACCTGGAGAAAATAAAGCCCCTCCTTGCGGGCACGGAGGGCGGCAGCGCCGAGATCGACGTGTGATGGCGCTTTTTTGGCAAAATGATCGGCGGGAGTATCGGAACCAGAGTTCCGGCACTCCCGCCGAGTTTTTGTCTTTTGATTCCAGGCGGTGGAAGGGAGCCCGGCGCTTCTTTTCGCTTTCCGTTTATTTAATCCCCCTCCCCGCTTGGGGGAAAACGGACCTTTACCGATAGAGCACGCTATACCGTCGTTTCTGGCTGTTTTCGACAGTTGACGCCGGGCTTCCCCGTCGGTTAGCAGGCGCTGCCAATGATTGACAAGCCCCCAGGGGTATCGATATACTTCAGCGTAAACAACCGAAAAAGCGATAAAGTGTGCGCCTGCGAGGACCTGACGCCAATCGCGCGGCAGAATCTTCGATTCGCGGGTGAAAAAGGAGTTATCATGCTTCTTATCAATCGAAAACTCATCCGGCTTGCCCTGCCATCTGCGGGCTGGATCCTGGCCCGGGTGGCGGTCAAGCTGCTGCTGATCGTCAGCATCATGCTGATCTATCGGAGCATTTCCGGGGTCCAGGGCCAGCTCTACGAGGGCAGCCTCACCATCCGGGAGCTGCAGACCGCCCTGCTCACCATGGCGCTGGTGGCCGTGCTGCGGTTTTTGGGGAACCTCATCGACGGGGAACTGGGTTATCAGTGCGCTTCCCGGACCCGGCTGAAGCTCCGCAGCCGCGTATATCAGAAGTTGCTGGAGTTGGAGGTGGGCTATTCGGAGATCACCGGCACCTCCAACGCCGTGACGGCGGCGGTGGACGGCATCGAATCCCTGGAGACCTATTTCAGCGACTATCTGCCGGTGCTGCTGTACTGCTTCATCGCGCCCTTCATCATGTTCGGGCGGGTATACCGCATCAGCCCCACCTCCGCCTGGGTCCTCTTTGCCGCGGCGATCCTGGTCATGCCCCTGAACCAGCTGTTCAAGAACGTGGTCAAGCTGCTGAGCGGCGAATACTGGTCGAACTTCGCCAAGCTGAACGCCTTTTATCTGGAGAGCCTGGAGGGGATGATGACCTTCAAGCTCTTCGGCGTGGACGGGGACCGCTCCAAGGCCCTCCACGAGCGCTCCTGGACCTTCCGCAACTCCATCATGAAGACCATGCGCCTGAACTTCAACGCCGCCACCCTGACGGAGACGGTCATCTACGTGAGCATGGCCGCCGCCGTCATCATCGGCGCCGGGCGCCTGGAAAACGGGGTCATCCGCTTCTGCCGCGCCATTTATCTCTGGCTCCTGACGGACACCTTCTTCGCTCCCGCTCGGGCCATGCTCCGCACCAGCCATACGGCCATGAACGGGGTGGCCGCAGCGGAAAACGTATTCGGCCTGCTGCAGACCCAGCCCGCTCACCGGCGCAAAAAAGCGGTGGCCACGGATCCCGAACCCGGTTTTCGGGGGATCCGCGTCCGGAACCTCTCCTTTGCCTATGAGAGCGGGCGGCAGGTGCTACGAGACCTGAACATCGACATCGCGGAGAATCGGACCACCGCCTTGGTGGGGCTTTCCGGCTGCGGGAAGAGCACCCTGGCGGCTATGCTGATGCGCTTCTTCGACCCGGACGAGGGCAGCATCTTCCTCAACGGCACGGACGTGGAGAGCATCCCCATGGAGAAATACCGGAAGCTGGTCAGCATCGTCCCCCAGAACTCCTACATCTTCTCCGGCTCCATCGCGGACAACCTCCGCTTCGCCAAACCGGGCGTCACGGAGGAGGAGATGCTGCGGGTCTGCAGCATGGTCAAGCTGGACGGATTCCTGAAAAACTCCCCGGAAGGCCTGGACACCCAGGTGGGCGAGGGCGGACAGAAGCTCTCCGGCGGCCAGCGGCAGAAGCTGGGCATCGCCAGGGTGCTGCTGAACGATTCGGATATCTATATCTTCGACGAATCCACCTCCAACGTGGACTCCGAGAACGAGGAGGACATCTGGGACTGCATCCACAGCCTGGACGGACAAAAGACCGTCATCATCATCACCCACCGTCTGTCCACCATCCGGCGGGCGGATCAGATCTGCGTCATCGAACACGGGAGCATCACTGAAAGCGGGAGCTATGACGAGCTGGGACGGGGACACGGGCTGTTCGCCCGCCTGCTGACGGAGCAGGCGGAGCTGGAGCGCTTCGGCGCAGGAGGGATCACGGCATGAAAAAGAAGATCTCGAACTGGAAGCTGATGCTCCGCCTTTCGGCCATGGTCAAGCCTGTGTACGGCACCATGTTCCTCAGTATGCTGGGGGGCGTGGTGGGCAACCTCTCCATCCTGGTCACCCTGGGGGCGGGCACCGCCTTCCTCTGCACCATCGCCGGGCAGGACATGGGCCTGGGGAAATGGCAGTGGATGGTCGTCATGCTGGTGAGCGCCTGTCTCTGGGGCCCCTGCCGCTATCTGGAGCAGTACAAGGGCCACGACGTGGCCTATACCCTGCTGGCCTATATGCGGGTGGACATGTACGACAAGGTGCGGGAGCTCTCCCCCGCCCGGCTGACGGACCGGCGCAACGGGGACCTACTGAGCACCGCCATCGGCGACGTGGAGTGCATCGAGGCCTTTTTCGCCCACACCATGCCCCCCATCATGATCGCCATCTTCGACGTGCTGGCCACGGTCATCTTCAGCAGCGCCGTGTATCTGCCCATCGGCCTGGGCCTCATCCCCTTCTATCTGCTCATCGGCATCCTGATCCCGGTGCTCTCCACCCGGGTGGGCCGGAAAAGTGGCCGCAGCTACCGTTCCGGCCTGGGGCCCTGAAATCCTTCATCATCGAAAGCCTCCACGGCATCAAGGAGACCCTGATCTTCGGCCGGGGGAAGGACCGGCAGCAGGAGCTGTACCGCCGTGGGAAAGAACTGAACCGGTATCAGCACCGGCTGGTCTTCCAGAAGAACGTGGTCACCTCCCTGCCGGACTTCATCACCATGCTGGTGCGGGTGCTCCTCATGGGCGTCTGCTCCGCTCTGATGCTCCGGGGGCGGCTCACCGTGGGCCAAGTGGCGGTGCTGGTGGTAGTGATCGGCCAGTCCTTCACCCCGGTGTCCTCCCTCAGCGGCGTCTCCGGCAGCCTGATCCAGACCTTCGCGGCGGCGGAGCGCTTCTTCGGCCTCATGGATGAAACGCCCCAGGTGGCGGACGCCCCCGGGGTGGAGGACCTGACCGCGGGGGAGCCGGACGTGGACTACGACAAGGTCGCTTTCTCCTATCCCGGCACCGAGACGCCGGTCCTGCGGGGGGTCTCCATGGATCTGCCCAAGGGGAGCCATGTGGCCCTCTGGGGAGAGAGCGGCTGCGGGAAATCCACCCTGCTGCGGCTGCTGCTCCGCTTTTGGGACCCGGACGGCGGCGAGGTGCGCATGGACGGGGAGACCCTGCCCCGGCTGAAGCTGGCGGAGGTGCGGGAGCGGGTCAGCATGCTGGCCCAGGACACCTGGCTCTCCGGGGACAGCGTGGCGGAGAACATCCGCCTGGCCCGGAAGGACGCCAGCCGGGAAGAGATCGAGGAGGCGGCCCGGCGGGCCTGCATCTACGACACGGTCCAGAGCCTGCCCCAGGGCTTCGACACCCCCGCCGGCGAGCTGGGCGACCGCCTCTCCGGCGGCGAGCGGCAGCGGATCGGCATCGCCCGGGTCCTGCTGCGCAAGAGCCCCATCATGGTGTTCGACGAGCCCACCAGCAGCCTGGACACCCTCAACGAGAAGGGCATCCTGAAAACCCTCCATGAGGAATGCGCCGACGCAACGGTCATCACCGTCTCCCACCGCCAGTCCACCATCGCGGGGGCGGACCATGTGTTCCATATCGTGGACGGCCTCATCGACGAAAAGGCCGAATTTGCCAAATGAACCCGTGAGATAAAGGGAGGAAAGACTATGGAAAACGTTTACGAAACCATCGAAAAGCGCTGGGACTCCGGCGCAAATCACTATGACGCAGTCCACTGCGCGGAGGAGGATATCGCTCCCTGGACGGCGGCGATCGGCCGCGTACTGGGGCCGGATCTGAACAAATCGGTCCTGGACGTGGGGACCGGGACGGGCTTCGTTTCCCTGATCGAGGCGGAGATCGGCTACCGGACCATGGGGCTGGACCTCTCCACGGGGATGATGGGCGTCGCCCAGAAGCACGCTGCGGAGCGGGGCGTGCCCCTGCTCTTTGTCCACAGCAAGGTGGAGTCGACCCCCTTCCTGGACGACAGCTTCGACTATGTGACCAACCGCTGCCTCATGTGGACGCTGCTGGACCCGGTGACCGCCCTCGCGGTGTGGCGGCGGATCCTGAAGCCCGGCGGCAAGGTCGTCGCCTTCGTCCACCTCTCTCCCGGGAAGATCACCCGGAATCACTACGAAGGGAACCTCGAAGAGCAGTTCCCCCTGAACGGCGCGGACAAGGCAGCCTACATCAAGACTTTTGAGGACGCCGGCCTGACGGAGGTGGAAGCCATTGCCCTGAAGGAGCTGCTCTTCAGCTACAGCAAGGGATCGGAGGGGAACTGCTGGCACGCCTTCGTGGGCCGCAAGCCCTGACTATGGCGCTGATCCTGTTGCAAAAAGAATTATAGGCTTTAATTGAATAGTTATCATACCGACAAAACGCCTGGAGCAAAGCTCCAGGCGTTTTGCTGTGATGTCATCGCGGCTTTACGATCCTTTGGTGACGGTCAGATTGCCGTATTCCTTGAAGATATTGTAGTTCTTGGCGATGGAGTCGTCCGTTGCGATATAGTCGAAGATATTGCCATGAGTCGTCGTTCCTTCGATCTGACGGAAAGCATCCGCAGAGAAGATATAGGTGATCTTCGCCTTATCGGCGTCAATGAAACCAATGCCTTCGCCGCTGTGTGCCGTATCCTCGTAAATGTCGCTCTGCAAGGTCGACCGCGCAACATTCGGGGAAGTCGCTGTGACGTCCCTGGATTTCAGATAGACCGAGCGGCGATCAACATAGAAATGGATCGTCGGCCTACTGTTGGAGTCCAAGGACTGCCAAATCAGATACTGCTGCGTCGAATTATCCAGTTTCTTCACCGTCAGGATCGCGCAGGCGCGGATGCCGTAAACGCCGGCATCCTTCGGCAGCTCCACCACATCGTTCGTCGATGCAATGTCCACCGGGTTGTTCTGCCAGTCATAATACACATAAACCATTCGGGCCGTGACTTCCTTGATGCCGTGGGTGGATTGTTCATCCTCATCCTTGTCAAAGGCAAGCATGGCTTCCGTCGGGCACATACCGGCCACGAGCGTCTGGTTGTTCGCCGTGCCGTTCACCTTGTACTGCTGCCCGACGCCATTGTAGACGGTCTCATCGTCGATGAGGGCGTCGAATCTCGTTTCATCCGGAATGACGTAGCACTGGATCACCAAGGAATTGGTGGCGTCTTTCTGGATGAAGATGACGGGATCATCCTTCTCCGAACCCTGATATACAAAGTGGTCGAAGCTGAAGCCGCTCAGGCCGGCCAGCTCATCCGGCAATTCATACGTCAGGATATCGAAGGTATTGTAGGAAGAATAGGTCTTGGTGAAGACCTTGATGGTCAGCCCTTCCTTTGTCAGGCTCTCCCCGCCGGGCACCCAGGAGTCCGCCGTCACATAAGGATAATGGATATAGTATTCGATCTGATAGGTCCACGGCTCCTTCTTTACATAGAAGAAATCCAGCTTGTTCTGATATCCGCCTTCCTCCGCCTTGATGCGGATCTTCTTGATGCTCTTTTTGGGGAGATACTCCTCAAGGACGCCTTGCTCATTGGCCTTGGTCAGCGTCGTAACGGTGATCGTCTGCACGCTCCCGATGTCATATTGTTGATCCGCGTTGCTGGCCTGCACCGTGACGGGATTGCCGTCGTTATCCTTTTTGATATGGTCATCCTGCGTGGCGTCATAGACATAATAGTTGATCGTCAGCGTGGCCTTCCCGGGATATTCCGGCGGATCCAGCTTGGCATAGAGCTCCAAATTGGTTTCGACGGACATGGCGGGGTCATAGTCGTGCATTTTGCCGTCGCTGCCCTCATATTCCCAGCCCCTGAACGTATAGTCCTTGCCATTGGCGTCCTTCTTGCTGACCTGGTATGCCGCCTTGAAATCGCCGTAGCTGTCTGCGATCCCGCCCGCGGGGACAGGGCCGATTGCCAGGCTGGCGCCGTGCTCCACCGTATAGCTCGCCGCCAAATACTTGCCGTCCGTGGCGGCGGATGCATTGTAGGCGATGGCGGAAGTGCCGGAGCCCATGGTCTCCCCTTCCCGGAGATAGAACTTCACGGTTTTGTCCACGGGCAGCCACTTGGCATAGACGACCATGTTGCCGGCGGGCATTTTCTCCTCGTCGAAATTAAAGCGCTCCTTCCCCTCATAGTCCTTATACCAGCCCTTGAACACATACCCGTCGGGAACCAGCTCGCTGAACAATGTGGCAAAGCGAGAGTCCGTCTGCCTGAGCTCATAGGAGGCCAGCGACTGCTGATAGTAGACCGATTCCGCCGTCACCGTATGGCCGTTATACAGATATTCCAATGTATACTGGTTGCGGGTGTAGTAGAATTTGTTTAGGTTGTTAGTACTACCAGAAGTAAACTTATGGTTTTCGCCAATTTCAGGGTTTGCTGTTCCCTGAGTAAAGCCCAAAACCGGATGAAATTCTTCGTTAAACGTCAGCCAGTTAAATCCATGTGAGGCAGTCTTGTATTTTTTATACTTTATCCCACCAATATCAGCATCATAAGTGTCGCCAGGAACGACCTGAAGATAGTATTCAATACTCCCTCTATAATCTGCTTCACCAGCATAGCTTCCGCTTCCGGTCAGAGTATTATAAGGAGTAAAAGTGAAATTGTAGTCCGGCATGCAGTCCATCGCTACCAAAGGTTCAGAATAACCTTTGTTTCTCTCGGTAGCATACCATTTATACGCCTTTTTGGTAGAAGCATTCTTCGGGTTCGGATACTGCGGGACATACTGGGAAACGTCATTCTGCCATTTCACATGGATCACGCGGATAGACTTATATTTCTTGGAATTAGAATTGTCATTGGGGCTTCCAGGCGCTGAGTTCGCATTAGGATTGCCCGAGTTGTCCAAATACTTATTACTAATCCGCTTGTATTTGCCGTGTATCGTCGGATCGTATACCACGCCTGGCAGGCCCTGGAGCGTCTGGGTGGTCTCATACTGCAGCGGACGCATAGCGCCATCAGCAAAGCCATAATAACCCGTTCCGGCGGCAGTCGGCGTTTCGACCTCCTTATAGCGGGGAGACGTACCCCAGGTATAGGTCGTCCCGGCCTTCTTCTCGACCAGAGCGATTCTCACCTGGTTTCCATCCGTGTAGAAATAGGGCGGTGTTCCGGTGGGATTCTCAACGATATCGCTTGCGATATCCACGCTGCCGGGCCTGCGGGAGTAACGCTTCTGATTGTTGTTGTTATACTTTTCCCTGGTATAAACCGTATCGGTATACTCATTATAATAAAAGGTGCCGAAAAACCAGCCCCTGGAACGATACAGTGTTCCCCAGTCCTCATACAACTCTATATAGTTACCATTATAGTATCCATAATAATCTGTATAACCATTGTAAGTAGAACCACTATACTCTTTATAATAGTACCAACCGTCACCTCCCCAGCGGTCATCATAGCTAAGCTTTACATACTGTTTATTTACCAGTGCATATTGGTCATTATTTGTCCGATAGTCATCGTTCGTTTGCGTGTAAACCCATTCCTTCACCCACTTGTAGGTGGACGTTTCCGACGTCGGGGTCAGCTTCACCAGCTCGCCGTTCACAACAGCAAACTGGGGGGGTGGGTCATCGTCGGACGCCTGACGGTAGAATTGTTCGTTGTAATCCTTCCAATTGCCGCCCTCATCCTGATACTGCCACTTGACGCCTTCGACGATGGGGAAGTAACCGCTGACGTATTCGACGCTGGCGTCCGTAGAGGAGGAAGGATCAACACCGTCACTGCCCGGGGCTTTGACCAGACCGAAGTAGACGGTATTGCTGTAGTTTTCGGTGGTACGCTGGTAATCGCGAGATTCCTTAAAGGTCAGAGTATACAACCTGCGCCTGAAATAGACGTTGACCACGGTGCTGCCGTCGGGAAGGACAAGCTCGCTCTGATTCCGGGGATCGCCATCCGCATACACGAAATGCTCCGTATCCCGCTTGCCTCCAAGATCGAAGGGCTGATCCTCAAAGTCCTTCGGATCGACCCAATCGTCGGCATTTTTCTCATAATTCGTATCACCGGCCAAAATGGTCTGATGCCCCACGTAGGTATAACCGTCGTCCGTCGCATTCTCATACCAGAAGGCCACGGTATATTCCGCGGGGCTGCCGACCCGCTTGGCGTAGACCGCCACGGTATGCGCCGGCATCAGCTCGTCCTGGAGCTTCGTCTGCCCTTCGTCCAGGCTCCAGAAGCCGAAGGTATAGGATTCCGTATAGATCGGATCGCCGATGCGCTCATCCGCATCCAGCAGGCCCTCGTCGTCGGTATGTTTATCCGTGAAATCATGGATGGGCCGGCCGAAGGGCACCTTTTCCGGCGTGATGCTGCTGCCATCCGGGTTCGTGCCGCCCCTGGGCTTATAGTTGAGGGTGAATTCCCTGCGGGCATATTTCACCACGATGACATACTTGACCGTATACGCGCCGATCTTATCCTCGACGTCATACTTCGACTCAAAGCCGTTTCTGTAGCCGGTCCCCGTCAGGCTGTTATCCCGCTCAATGACCAGGTCTTCGTCATAGACGAAATAGTAGTCCGCATATTCGTCCTCATTGATCGTGATCTCCGGCTCGTTATCTTCCTCCGTGGTGGAATTGAGTTCGCTCTTCTTCACGACGTAGGAGCCCGTATTGCTGTATACGTAATACTGCTTGCTGTCTAACGTATACGTTTTGCCAAGGGGATCGGTGTCCATCAGCTCATAGCGGACCACATAGGCGACCTTCTCGGACTGCGAACCGGTGAAAACGACGTCATAGGTCAGTTCATCGGGCGCTGTTACGGGTTCTCCCGTGGCGGCGTCGCGGGGGCGCAGTTCCTGCGCCGTCATCGCCGGGATCGAAAATACCAGATTCTTCTCCGTCGTATCCAGCGTCACAAATTGGGCCGTCGTCTGCTCAACGTCATTGATATAGAAGGTCACAGACTGCGGATTCAGGTTTTCGTCGAAAGCCAGGCTGACGGTCTTCCCATTAAAGCCGACTTCCGCATCGAAATAGATGACGTAGGGCGGGATGCTGGACAGTTCCGTGATATTCCCCTTGTCGTCCTTGTGCTTGAAGTTGATGGTCAGCATCCTGGAGGTATTCTTTTCATACCACGCGTAGAGGGTCATATCGCGGTTGACCGGGCCGGTATAACTGCCGGTGTACGCAGTGTTATAGGCGACGCTGCCGTCTGCCGCGGCCAAGAAGACGCAGTTGGACACACCCTGATCCGTCGCGGTATCACACCAGCCGCGGAACTTATAGCCCGATACGCGGCGGACGGGGATGCGATATTTCAGGGTTACGTTATCCGCTTCCTTTTCCTCAGACCAGCTCTTCAGCGTGGGCTTCGTTTCGCCGCTGGCGTCGATGACCCAAAGACGGCACTGCTTGAACTCGGTTTCCGTCGGCTTGGAATCCAGCAGCTCCAGCTTATAATGATCGATCTCCTTTGTATAGCGGGCCATCATCGTGAGCGTCAGCACCTTGTTCCCGCTGGCGTCGGTGGTCGCTCGGCTGAAGGCCTGCTCCACATCCGCCTGACGAAGATACACGGTCGTGCCATATTCTCTGTAAGTCGTGCTGGATTTCAGATTATTAAGATCCGTAACGGCAACGGACGAATTATTGAGTGCCGAAGTCTGATCGCCCCAATAAACGATCCAGGTATTATCTCCAGCATTATTGTCACCATAGCGATAGCTGGGGATATAGGGGATGAAGGGCAGCGTGGTCGTCACGCTCTTGAAGGGGATCTGAATGGAGATCGTTTCTTCGCCCAGCGTGACCGTCCTCGTCCGCTTATTCTCGCCGGTGCCGACGTAGGAGCCCGGCTGCTCAACGACGAATTTGATCTTGCAGGTGTAGCTGGGCGAGTTGTCGATGGGCTCCCAGTCGCCATAGAAATGGCGCTTATTCTCAAAGGTGGTCCAAAGCGCGAAGGGGAATTCCTTGTTTTCCGCCGTCAGCGTCTGGTCATAGGCCGTCGTCATCTGCTCCAGCTGCGTGCTGACATTGGCGGTGCCGATGATGCCGGCACTGTCGCCGCTGGCGAAATAGGAGGCCAATTGCACCTTGCTGGCGTCGTAACTCGTCTTGCCGATCTTGCTGATATTGCTGTTCTGCTGATTGAGCGTGAATTTGGCATCCTTATAGATCTGAGCAAGATAGAAGACATTTGCGCCGGTAACCGCCGTATTCAGCGTTCCGAATACCGCTCCGTTTTTGCCGGTGGATTCCGTTTCGACGACGCTGAGGGTAGATTCATTGAAGCCCAGGGTCTTAACATTGAAGACGGGGGCGACGGTATACACCAGATCGAGCGTTTTGCCGCTCACGCCGGTAACGGCAACGACGTCGTCCGTCGTATCCTTCACGGTGCCATTGTCATCCATGACGGTGCTGTTGTTCGCAACGGCAGCGAACGTTCCGCCGAAAACGCCGATGATGCCGCCCGTTTTCTCGTCATCGCCATAAACCGAAGCGGTATCGAAGCTCTTCTCGATGCCGGTGCTTCCTCCGGATACCTGGCCGATCAGGCCGCCCGCAGCGCCGCTCCGGGAGATGATGTTCCAGCGGTCCGTCCCGCCGTCATCCCCTATGTCGTTGTTGTCAAGGACATAGTAGTAGCCGCCGTAATAATTGTCATTCGTATCGGTATAACCGGTCGTATGCCCGCCGACATAGCTCTCATAGATGTTCACCGTGCCGGCGGTCTGTTCGCCCAGCATGCCGCCCGCAGGCCCGCTAAGCGCATTGATGTACAGCGATGCGGCGGAATTGGAAATGACGAGGCTCCCGCTTCCGCCTTTGGTGCCGACCAAGCCGCCGACCGCCCTGGCGTCCTTCGTGACCTCGACCGCGGCGGTCAGCTCTTTCCCTTCCGCCAGAACGGTATACAGGATCACATCGCCGGAGGTGATCTGCGCGATGAACGAACCCGCATGACCATACGTATCGCTGACAGCGCTGGCTTCAATCGACGGGTTTGCCAGATGAAGATATTTGACGGTCAGGTCATGATTCACCAGGCGGAAAAAGCCAGCGTTGCTGCCCGCGGTACCATAGGTAGCGCCCATGACCATATTGCTGACGGTCTTATTGTTGCCGTCGAAGGTGAGCAGATAATCGTTATATATGCCATTAAAATGATGGTTCGCGACCGGCGTACCTCCCGCTTTGGGATAGATATTGCTGAAATACGTACCATCCGTCGCCCAATCGATGGAATTCATCAGTTCCGCTGCGGTCACGCGTTTATTGGAATCATTGGCGCTGATCAGCGTGTTGGCAGGATCGTTCACTCCGGAGGTATCAAAATCCAGATTTTGCAGATGGCGGATGTTCTTGATCTCCGCGGTGGCCATGTTGCTGAGGGTGGTCAGATAGTCCGTCCGCGCGGGCTTGGCGAAGAGGCTGTTGTCGACGCTGGTGCCGCAGTGGTATTCCGCGGGGATGGCGTATTTCGCGACGTCGGCTTCATGCTGCGTCTTTTCCTTGCTCATGGAGGAGTGGTCGATCCCCTCGAGGGTCTGCAGCTCGCTCCAGTCGACGGCGCCGCCGGCGAGGCGCACGGTGATGTTTTCGCCGGGGATGAGCTTGGCATAGATCTTATCCGTCGAATCCGCCTTCGTGGCAAACTCCGCTTCGCTGGCCAGCAGCTGGACAAAATGGCCGTTGGCGTCCGTGATGTCGTCCAGGGAGATGTGAAGGTCATAGAAGATGTCCGTTTCAGCTGTGCCATCCGCGGCCGGAACAAGCTTCCCGTCCTCAAGTTTGAACTTGTGGATCCGCTTACCCTTAAAGGATGAATCGTATTTCGAGCTCAGCGAAGCGATCTCATATGCACCGAAACGTGCCGTGATGGCCGTCACGGCAGGCGTCGCCGACGCATCCGCGGCTCTGCCCGCGAAATAATCCTTGACGTCGATGCTCGCCGAAGAAGTGATGCCGGACCCGGCGGCGGTCATCAGCGCTTCTTCCACGACCCATTTCTTGTTGGCGTCATCCCGGGTCAGCTTCAGGGTGAAGATGCGGGTATAGCCGCTGGATTCGCCGGTCACGGCAAAGGTCAGGTCCTGGGTAGTCTGGGTGTCCTTATGCTCCAGCTGGAACACCAGGTCCAGCGTATCGCCGTTGATGAGCATATAGTTCAGCGGCTTCATGCTGGAGTACTGCCAGTCGCCCACGTGGACATCGGTGATGCCCGCTTTTGTCAGATAGGCGGGGTTGGGTTCATAGACGAGGTTTTCCTCATCATCAAGCACGGGATCGCCGTGTTCATCGACCTTGAGGATGGTCGAGGGGACGAGCTGCTCGATGGTGGGGAAGACATATTTGCCTTCGTAGTTCAGCGCCAGAGTGCTGTCATAGGGGACCGCGCCCGCCCGCTCGGTCTTGTCCAGGGCGGTCAGGGTGGGCTCCGTTTCAAAATTCCCCACAGGCGTCACGCCCGTGCCGCTGGCGATATTGGAAATATACCGGTTGCCAGACCCGGACACGGTCCCGGTGGCGGCGGCGATGAAGGGGCTGACCTTCGCGGAAGTGTTGCTGACGGGATTGGGGCTCACGAGGCCGACAGAGTAGCAATTGCTGACGCTCGCGCCGGAGCCCGCGTCGCCGATCAGGCCGCCGACGGAGGTCGCGCCGGCCACGGAGGCGGTGGCGTAGCTGTAATTCACCGTCAAGCCGCTCGTCGCCTTGCCGATCAGGCCGCCGGCTGCGCCGCCGCTGGAGATGACGTTGACGGTCGTGGCCGTGCCCGTCGCGTCCAGCTTCGCATAGCGCGCCTTCTCCGTGTGGCCGCTGGCATAGCTGTTCCTGACGGTGCCCGTGCCCGCGGTCTCGCCGATCAGGCCGCCCGCGCTGCCGCTGGCGCTGACGTAGACCGCGGCGGCGCTGGTCTGCACCGTGCCCGCGGCGAGCTTGCCCACCAGGCCGCCGGCGATTGCGCCGGTGATCTTCAGCGCAGTGCTGTCGTTTTCCTTCGCATTATGTGCCAGGACGCCGGAGATCGTGGTCGAGGCTTTTGCTTCGCCGATCAGCGCGCCCGCGTTGCCGGTGCCGGTGATGTTGCAGTTCACCAGCTCCAGATTTTTGATCCCGCTGTTAACGGTGGTGCCGGTGCCATAGAAGGTGCCGAACATGCCGGCGTTCACCGCGCCGGTGATTTTGAGCCCCTTGATCCAGAGGTCATTGCCGTTGTAGTCCAGGGTATAGTATTTCGAGGTATCGTAATACGTATCGACGGGGCGATAGATGCCCGCCGTGACCGCAGACCCGGTCAGCGGGGTGATGCTCTTGTTGGTTCCAAGGGTCGCAGACGTCCATTCCAGGTTGCGGATCTGCTTCGCGGTCAGGGTGGTGGGATAAGAGAAGCCGGATACGTTGGCGTCCAGGTTCAGCAGATGCCGGAAATAGGCGATCTCCACCGTGTCGCCCGTCGTCGCGTCATCCTTCCGGGAAGCGAAGAGGCTGTTGGTGGTCTGCGGCGCGCTTTCCGCGATATTGGTGATCGTTTCGGTGCTGTAGGCGATGGCCTTCACCGTGATGTTCCCGCCGGGGACGAAGCCCTTGGCCATGAAATCATGGGCCGAGGTAAGCCCGTTGGACGTAGCGGAGCCGAAATGCAGCTTTATGTTCGTCACATCGTCCAGCACGAAGACGAACTCCGCGTCCTCGCCGTTGGTTTTTGCCTCGGATTTGGTGATACGGCCCGCGACGCTGGCGAGAGTGTAAGCGCTTTCTGATTTGGAGATCAGCGGGACCTGCAGCTCATGGACGATGTTCGATGCATCCGTATAGGAAAACACCAGGACGAGATGATTCTTGCCGCCGTTGATGCCGCGGTTATGATCCGTGACCGTGACCTCCAGCGTTTCCTCATTTTTGATCACGACGGTGGGAGCCGTCAGCGCCGTACCGGCGGGCAGATCGGCCACTTCCGCGCCGCCGTACCAGCCCAGGACGGTCTTCCCCCCATTGTATTTATCCCTGCGGTCTTCCTTCTTGCTGACCGCTGCGGTTTCGCCCAAAGCTTCCGTATCTCTCAAGGTCAGAACGCTGACAATGCCTTCCGCACCTTTATAGTCGTTTTCCGTGAAGCCGCCCGTCTTGCCGTAACGCCCGGAGGTCTCCACATAGAAAACGTCCAGGACCTTCGCCGTCGTCTTCTGATAGCGGATGATATAGCTCCCGCTGGCGCGGGCCGATTCGTCGACGGCAAATTGGGGCAGCATCTGTTTGAGCAGGGCATTGCCTTTCCCATTGACGGGGACGGCATTGTTCACGACGATATAATAGATATCCGTGCTCCCGTCCTCAAGCGCGCCGAAGTTCCCGGTCAGTTTCCCGTCTGCATCTTTCTCCGCTACGCCCAGATAACCCTGGCTTTCCGCCAGGGCCAGATGGTTCTGCGCGGCGACAAAGATCTCCTTCGCCTGCCCGTCCAGCTCCAGCTGCTTCATGCTCCGCATATGGGACATCAGCGCGACGAAGCCGACGCCCATGAGGACGACCAGGATCGCCACGACGATGAGGACCTCCGCGAGGGTGAAGCCTTTTCGATCAAAACGTTTTCTCATAATCTTATCCCACCTATATTCCAATGCAGCCGCCGCGGACAAGGCCCGTCGGCGCCAATGATTCCGCAAAACAAATAACGGTCCTTCGCAAAACGATCAATGCCGGAAAACTCAGGAAACCACTCTGATCTTCAGGGCGCGGCCATCCTTATCCGTCAGGCTCACGCTGCCCTTGCTGACCTTCAGGCCGCTGATCGTAATCACTTTCTTATCAGTGGATGATACGATGCTTGTAAACGAAACCTTCATCCCCAAAGTCGCCGCCTTTTTGGAAATGAGGGAGTAGTGGCCTTTCGTATAATCGTTCGGGTTGTAACTGTCCTTACATTCATAAGAACCGAAATACAGCTCCAGGGTCCCATCGGCCTGCATCACGATGAGGCACCTATCTCCGGTGTCGCCGCTCTTGTATTTGATCTTATCGCTGCCATTGGACGCAACCTCCGAGGCGATGGACAGCTGATCGCGCAGCACCGTCACGGTGGTGCTCAGGAGGAGCTGCGCGTTGGCGGCGTCCACGGTCTTCGTGAACACATTGGAGGCGACCGGGATCGCCCCGCCGACGATGGCCGACACCATCAGCAGAATGAGGATGGCGATCAGCGTTTCCGCCAGGGAAAAGCCCGCCCGGCTCTTCCCAAGCTTTCTCATGACCCGTTTCAAGATCCGCCACCTCCTGTCGGAATTTTATATTGATATGCGACGACCTTCTTGCCGCTGATGGCCGCATTCTCAAAAACATAGGCCTGCGTGGCGGAAGGAAGCAGCTTGATGGTGACCTGCGACGGGCCCTCGCCCATCGTTATCACGACGTTTTTGACCGGCGTCACGTTTGACCCTGTCGTTACGATCTCCTGTGCGGCCAAGGCGTCGTTCGCGTCATAGTAGGTCTTGAGATCATCCTTGCTCTGTTTGATGATCCTGCTCGTGGTGGTGATCACCGAGGCCAGCATGGTCATGGCCAGGGCGGCGATCAGCAGGGCAACCAGGACTTCGCCCAGAGATTCGCCCGATTGGCTTTTCAGCTTCGCGCCGAGCATCGTTTTCAGTTTTCTCATTCCGGCACCTTCTTTATGTCCGCAACCGTCCACTTGACGGCGGTGGTCTTCGTTACGGTGGTGATCGTCGCCGTGTTGACGTAGTAAGTATTCGTTCCTTCCGCGCCGGGCGCATACTGTTCGAGCGTCTTTTCGTTTGTGATCGAATCATCCGATGCGCTTGCTGCAAGAGTGACCTGAACGGTGAATTTTTCGCCGACGGCTGCATTGTGATTGGTAAACTTCAGGATGATCGTGCCGTCTGCTTTCATTTCCGCGTTGATATCCACCAGCAGCTCATTCATTCCCCCCACGGACAAGTTCATTGTGCCCCATGTCTTTGTCCGCACGACCGTGATCGCATTATTGAAGTCCCTGGCCGCCAATGTATCGACTTGTTTCCCGTTCGCCTCGTCTATGTAGTTTCCGAATACATAGCGGTATGCGGCTTCTGTCAAGAAGCTGGCATCCATAGCAACCGAGTTTTCGCTGACATAGCTGTTCGGTTCATCGCTGTTGAAGCTCTTGAATGTGATCGAATACGTATATGGGACGATCATGCTGCTGGGAATGGGAACCGTATCTGGCCAACTCTCTTCTCCCGCCGGCGGTATCTCATTGCCGTCGTCATCCAGCGTATGGAGGTATCTTTTGTAGACCGCAGTTGTCTTCACCCGCTCGATGGTGAACTCCTGCTCATTCAACGTGTCGCAGAAGAGCTGGGCGGCGGAGGTGACGGCATAGTAGCGCTGGTCCGAAGCCGCAAGGCCGCTGACGCGGCCCGCCGCCGCGGAGGCGGAGGCCAGCAGGACGGCGGAGATCACCGCGCAGACAAGGAACGCCAACAGGGCGAAGGTGAGCGATGCGCCTTTATCGGAACGAAGCTTTTTCAATACATATCTGCCCATGGGCAAATCCTCCATAAGCTGACCGCATGGCCCCGCAGTCGGGGAAGGCTTTGTCAGCAGTATTTGTTAATGTATGCCGCCGCTGTCCGGCCCGAAAGCGCTGCGGCTGCGGACCCGCCCGCGCGGAAAAACCATGCAGGCAGAACTCCATGGGCGATTTGAAATATACGGGCTCTTATTCGCTGATGTATTACCTTGTTATATGCCTACTCGCCCATATTGTCATATTATCAATTATGGTAAGTATACGCATGAGCCTGGCAAAAATCAACATTTATTTTTTGAAGAAACTGTAACATTTTCTCTTTTCAGCTTCAATTATTCACCATCCTCTATATATTGTGCAGCACTTCTTTTCCCCCTGCATCTGTCTCCGAAGTCGATCCACAATATCCACGGCGCTTTTCACAAGGCTATGGAGCAGGCAAAGGTGCTCGGATATCTCCGCACCAACCCGCTGGACGCAGTGGTGATCCCCAGGGTGGAGAAAA
>JAEEGH010012308.1_pt1 | contig 19235 bp, 11 predicted proteins | sample 9134181 | NCBI WGS metagenome assembly JAEEGH01 (sample SAMN16246544, study PRJNA631951) | gut metagenome | biome: gut microbiome; feature: rumen; material: DP-attached | host: Bos | place: Iran: Karaj | collected 2018-10 | reverse complement strand
GCCAGGATCGTCCGCTTGTGCAGGTGCGTGATCGCTGGGGGACCGATCTCGGCTCGTTTGTGCTCGATAAAACCCACACCACCTATACAATAAAGGCGAATGACGAGAACCTTTACCGGTTCGAGATTACGATGCGCGGGTCGAACCGCGTCAAGGTGACATCGCCGTATGCAGGTCAGGGCTATTTGTGCAAGGATTACCAGGCTTTCTACTGCTATGGCGGCGGCGGAGATCATGATGCTTGGTTCTGCGTCCCGTCGATGGCGAAAGTCGTGAAGGTGGATATATGCGCCGAACAGCCTGCCGAAGCCGTTCTTTTAAATGCATCAGGCGAGAAAGTAGCCGCGTTCCCGTATAAGAGTGGACGGGACATTCTGACGATTGAGCGTAAACCGGCGGACAAAGACGAATTCTGGCGCCTCCGGGTTGCACGGGTGCAGGAGAATCTGCGATACCGTATCGGAGGCGATGCCGTCCCGGTGGTGTCTCAGTCCAAGGAGGCGGCGCTGTTGCACAGGCGATGAATTGCATCCTTGCCGCAAGGAATTGCAGTGGTCGCACAAGCAGTGGTTGGGCAATTCTATGAAAGGAAGAAATAAATGATAGGGAAAATGGTTGGCTGCTTTGTGGCTGCTGGAATTGCGCTGATATCATTCAAGGCGAATGCAAAACGCCCCGTTCCTGGGGCGTGTTCGGAGCGGAGATCCGGTCGGAACCCGCCGCTTACGACAACGCCCGTGCCCGTTGCTGGTATTAGGGATGATAAGGAGTTGATAAATGTTTAAGGTTTTTAGGTCTGTTGCGGCGGCATGTTGTGTGACTCTATCACAGGGTGCGGTCATGGACGTGGCGCCGGTTGAAGGCAATGCGACGCCAGCGGTGCGTGCGGTGGCGGCGCGGCTCAAAGATGGTGACACGCTGCGGTTCGTAAAAGGCGAGTATCATTTCTTCGAGGAGGGGACAAAGGAGATGTTTCTGGCCTCGGTCGGCAGTTCCACTGGCATGAAGAAGGTTGTCGTGCATCTTGAGGGGCTGAAGGACGTGACCATCGATGGTGGCGGCGCCAGTTTCATCTTCCACGGCGACACGTTTCCGTTCGTAGCGGAAAGGTGCGACGGCGTGAAGATCTGCAACTTTACTTCGCGCGTGTTCCAGCTGCCGCTTGTGGAGTTCACGATCACGGAGAAGAATGACGATGGATTTCTCTGCAAGTTTGTCAAGGGATGCGCCGCATACGAAACGAAGGATGGCGAGATGTTTTTCGACCTTGACGAAGGCCGCACGGACTCGCGCGCGCACGAAATCTCGGTGCATGCGCTTCGCTACTGCCAGATCCAGTACATAACCACGCCCAAATGCAAGTGCAACAAGGATACGCTCGCCGCGAAGTTCTATCCGGTGGCGGCGGAGGACCGGGGTGGCGGGGAGGTGTTCTTCCGTTACTTCGTCGATCCTCATCCGAAGAACGCCGGCAAATGCTCGTTTCCGTTGAACGAGCCGTTGTGCCTGCTGCTCGGATGCGGACGCACCCGGTCCGTCATGGCGTTTTCCGGCTGTCGGGACGTAGAGGTCGCAGATGTCACCGTCCGCAACGGCGTTGCGATGGGCATTGTGGCGGAGATGTGCGAGAACATAAGAATACAGCGTTACATCGTGCGTCCGGACGAGGGACGGCATGTGTCACTCACGGCGGACGCCATCTACCTTGTTGACACAAAAGGGCGTATTGAGATTGCGGACTCCGAAATCAGCTGGGGACTTGACGACGTGATGAATATCCACGGCAACTACACGCGCCTCGACGGGGTTGACGGCAATCGCGCCACGCTGAGCATACAGCATCATTTCTATGCCGGATACTTCCCGTACCGCGTTGGCGAGAAGGTGGAGTTCTCGCGCGGCAAGGGACCCGACAAGAAGATTCTCGGCCGCGCCGTGGTCGCGGAATTGCCAAAGCATGGGCGCGACGCAACGAGCGCCGCCATAGCCTTCGACCGCGAGATTCCAAATGGATGGATAGGGTGCGATGTGGCGAACATCTCTCACGCTCCCATCGTATGGATACATGATAACTACTTCCACGACTTTCTGCACATCCGGCTTTCGGCATTCGCAGACATCCTCTTCGAACGCAACCGCCTTTGCAACGGCAACGGCCTGTTGCATGCAGACCTGACCGGCTATTGGGGCGAGTGCGGCCCTGCGCACATGCTTATCGTGCGTGACAACGACTGCGAGGACATGCGCAGTGCGAGCTTCAGATTCCACGAGCCATTCACCGGTCGGGCGCTCATTGACGGCAACCGGTTCAAGGGGCGAAACTCTGACCACCCTTTCCGATTCGGCCCAGGCGTGGCCGAGACCGTGGAAATCCGAAAACCATGAGCATAAGAGCCCGAAGGAAATGCAATTTCTTCCGCAGATGATGCCTCTATGAGGGACAAGAAGGTTGTGCGATTCAGTTTTGATTTCAAGAATGTTGAAACAAGATTGTTGAAATGAGGGGGGCTGTGTGGTATAATCGTCCGCATGAAACTTGCAAACCCATTTCTGACGGCGGGATATGCCGGCCCTGAATACTTCTGCGACAGGAAGCGAGAGACGGAAGAGCTGGTCCGGCACCTTGACAACGACCGGAACACCACGCTGATCTCGCCTCGCCGCTATGGGAAGACAGGGCTCATCCAGCAGGTCCTGCATCTGCTCAAGAAGCGGCGCGGCGTGAAGACGGTCTACGTCGACCTGTATCCGACGCGCAGCCTTCCGGACTTCGCCCGTGCGCTGGCGGTCGCGGTTGCGCAATCCGTGGAGTCGCCCGTCGACAAAGTGTTCAAGGTTGTGTCCGCGTTTGCGCGGGGGTTCCGTCCGACGATGACCCTTGACGAGCTTACGGGACGTCCGAAGTTCAGTTTCGACATCACGGCGGCGAACGCGCAGGCGTCGCTGGAATCCATCCTCGAATACCTCAAGTCGCGCAAGGGGCGCACGGTTGTCGCGATCGACGAGTTCCAGCAGATTGCCGAATATCCCGAGAAAGGCGTCGAGGCGCTGCTTCGCTCGAAGATCCAGTTCATGCACAACGTCGGATTCGTGTTTTCCGGGTCGCGGCTCCACATGATGGCCGAGATGTTCCATTCCCCGAAACGCCCGTTCTTCAATTCGACGGCGGCGATGTCGCTCGGCGTTATTGACAGGCAGGTCTATTTCCGCTTTGCGGCATCGTTCTTCCGCAAGGCCGGACGGATCCTTCCCGAAGAGACTTTTCGTGCGGCATACGACCGTTTCGAGGGCATCACCTGGTACGTGCAGTCGGTGATGAAGGCGCTCTATGCGTCTGAAATCGCCCGGCCGACCGAGAGGGACGTGGCCGACGCCGTCGTTCATCTGGTGGAGGAAAATGCGATGAACTACGGTTTCATTCTCTCCAAATGCACGCCGGGCGCGGTTGAACTCCTCCGCGCGGTGGCTGCGGAGTGCGTGGTGCCCGAGCCGATGTCCGCCGAGTTCGGGCGCCGACATGGTCTGCGGGCGGCTTCAAGCGTGCGCTTTGCTCTTGACTCGCTTCTTGGGGACGAGCTCCTCTACAAGCGCGATGACGGCTATGTCGTGTATGATCGTCTGTTTGCAGAATGGCTGAGGAAATGATGTGGTATTGCGGGGGCACGGAATAATCACAGGGGACAGGCCCTACGGACGGTCACCTCGACCGCAAGGAGCAGAAATGACGAATTCGACACAAGTCGCGAGTAACATCTGCGCGCTGGGCGCGTTTCTCTGTGTGGCTCTGTTTGTGTCCGCCGCCTCGGCGACGGTTTGCGGCGGTACGGGCCTGGCGCTGCAGGGACGGGCGGCGGAAGCCGCCGAGCGGCCCAACCATCCGATTCCCGCGAAAAGCCGGGCGGTGGCGCTCGATGTCGCGCTGTCGCGTCCGTCGGGATTGCCGGCGGGAGCGCGTCTTGACGGCGACATCCTGACCGTCGCCGTTCCGCCGGGATCGGCCGAGCAAGGGAGTATGGTAAGCATTCCTCTCGACCCTGCGGTGTTCACGAAGTGGCCGTTCATGTTGGAAATGGATGTCTGGTCGGAGGATGTCTCCGGCAAACCGGATCCGTGGAACGGCGTCAAGATGATGGTGCAGGCGCAGTCCATCCTCGGCGAAAAATTCTATCCGCAGGCGGAGTTCCCGACGGGCACGGTTTCGCGGACAAACGCGGTGGTCTCGTTCGACTACCTCGGCACCCTATCCGAGCGCGTCGCCCTTCAGCTTGGCCTTGAACGGGTGACTGGGACGGCGCACTTCGACCTGTCCTCGTTTCGCGCGTGGGAGATCCGGAAGTTCCCGAAAACGAACGAGACCTACCGCATCCGCTATCCCGAACGGATTGCGAAGATGCCGCACTTGCGCGGCGTGATGCTGCCTGCGCCGGAGAACATTACCGAGGCGGACTTCGATCAGCTCGCCGACTGGGGCGTCACGCTGGTCCGCTTCCAGATGACGGGCGGTGCGAAGGGATGGGATTCGTCCGCGCCTCTTCGGTCCGTCCCCGGCTGGTATCGTTGGCTTGACAAGGAGATGCATATTCTCGACCAAGTTCTCACGTGGGCGGACGCGCGTGGCATCTTGGTCTGCGTCGATCTCCATTCCGTCCCCGGCGGCCGCGTCTGGCCACGCGACGAACACCGCATATTCGTCGAGCCCGGCTACGCCGAACTGCTTGTGGACACCTGGGAGCGGATTGCCCGACGCTACAGGGGAGACGGGCGAATCTTCGGCTTCGACCTCATCAACGAACCCATCCAGCGTAACAGCGACGTTGAGATTGGCTGCTGGGAACTGCAGGAGCGCATCGCTCGGGCCGTCCGCGCCATCGATCCGGACCGAACCATCGTCATGGAGGCCAACTTCGACGACTCCCACAACGGCATGGCCATCCAGTCGCCGCTTGCGATGGACAACGTCGTCTACGAGTTCCACATGTACCAGCCGCTCGCCTATACGCATCAGTACGTGATCGGCGTCACCGCGCAGGACATGAAGGCGAAAGGAATCGCGTTCAAGCCCAAGCCCTATCCCAACGCCGACTGGCACAATCCAGACCTGTCCACAACCGGACGTCCGTTCGACAAGGACTACCTCCGACGCGCCGTGCAGGGCGCCCGCGAATTCCAGCTCCGCCACAATGCCCGCATCTACGTGGGCGAGTTTTCGGTTGCCGCGTGGGCTCCAGGTGCGGATCGCTACATCGCCGATTGTGCGGATATCTTCGCCGAGTACGGTTGGGACTGGACCTACCACGCCTTCCGCGAATACGAGGCCTGGAGCGTCGAGCAGGACTTCCCGATCCCGCCCGTCTTCGGCGGGAAGAGCACCCCGTCCGAGGACAATCCGCGCAAGCGGGCGCTCCTGAACGCCATCAAGGGGATCCGCCCTGCCTCCTGAATGCTACTGTATCAATAAGCTGACCCTGCCCCTTCCACTTCTATGCACGAAATTGCCGAATCTAGTATTTGGTGCATAATAATTGGAGTGTGAATATGTACCAGTATTGGATATTGGATTTTCGTGCAAAGTGCTCAACGTCCCGGACAATGTGGCGATGCGGACGGGACTCGTTTACGACGGCAGGCTTGATCCCGTTGTTCGTGGCAACGCATATTTTGATGTTATTCTTTCATCACGAGAGATTCTTGGGTTGCAGTAAAGGGTGCCGACGTGCGCGAGCGGAAGTACAGGCTCAAAGACAACTACGCGAGGTTCTACCTTAAGTACATAGCCCCGGTGAAGAGCTCGATAGACGCCGGAATGTTCAGGTTCTCCGGGGTCAGACAGTTCTCCGGATGGGATGCTGTAATGGGACTCCAATTCGAGAATCTTGTGGTCAACAACGCCGCCGAGCTCCTCTCGCCGCTGCACATGGAGAGAAACTTGGTGCTTTCGGCTGCGCCGTATTTTCGGAGGGCTTCTGCAAGCTCTGGAAACGAGGGCGTGCAGATTGATCTTCTTCTCCAGGCGAAGATGTCATACTGCATTGTCGAAGTCAAGCGGAAAGCCAGCATCGGGCGCGATGTAATAGCCGAGGTGGAGCGGAAGCGGCGGCTCCTTCCTCATCCAAGAAATGTGTCCGTCAGGACGGCGCTTGTCTATGACGGAGAACTTGCGCCGTCGATAGAGGCGGACGGCTACTTCGACGCCATAGTCAAGTTCAGCGACCTGTTGTTCGTTGCAACATAGCACTGGGCGACAAGCTCCTTCCCGCTCTTGCTTTAAAGTTTTTTGCGAACGATTGACGGTTTGTCCTCGTCTAATAATAAATGGATCTGGTTGCGGAGATCGTTGCCGACAAGGCCGCAGGAACGCGCCGCCTGGTGTCCGAATACGGCAATCGCCTCTACGAGACGGCGATCCGCCTGTGCGGCAACGAGGCGGACGCGCAGGACTACGCCTTCCGCACGCTTGAGCGCGCCGTAGACCGCATCCGCCTCTTTTCCGGCCGCTCGTCCTTCTTCACGTGGCTCTACGAGATACTCGTCAACCTCATCCGCACCGACGCCCGCCGCAAGGCGGCGAACGCGCTGGTTTTCCCTGAAGAACTGCCGCCCTGCGAGGACCCGCGCCCGAACGTCGGCGAGCAGCTCTCCGCCCAGGACGAGGCGGCGATCGTCCGCGCGGCCGTCCGCGAACTGCCGCCGCACCTGCGCGCCGCAACCGTCTTCCGCTACTACGAAGACCTCACCGTCCCAGAAATCGCGCGCATACTCTCCGTCCGGGAAGGGACGGTGAAGTCGCGCCTCCACGAGGCGAAATGCCGCATCCGCGAGCGAATCGCGCGAACGATTCGGCCGGACGCCCCGTCTAACGGAAAGGAGATTGAACAGTGAACTGCCAGGAGACCAGAAAGCTTTTCGAGGATGCGCTGGACAGACGCCTGTCCGGCGGCGTCAAGCGCAAGCTTGACCTTCACCTTGCGCGGTGCCGCGACTGCCGCAAGTTCTACGAGGCGGAGCAGGCGGAACACGCGCGCTGGTTTCGTGCGATGAACGACGCCGAGGCCGAGCCGCCGCATTCGCTGCCGCCAGACTTCGCCGACCGCCTCGTCGCGGCGGTTGCGGCGAACGAAGCGAAGGTCAAGGCGTCGTTCTTCCTCCGCCTGCGTCTGCCGAAGTGGCTGAAAAGGGTGGCTTGCCTTGCGGTGCTGCTTTGCGGCGTGGCGTTCGCCGCGACGGTCGTAATGGACGCGATATCGGCAAAGGAAAGCGAGAGAGAAGAGACGGAAGCGACGGAATCGCCCGAAGAGATCTTGCCAGGGGCAGAGACCGCCACTTCCCCCTCCGAAGCCCCTGCCGTCGCTTCCAATGAAACCAACACCCAACAACCAACCACCACTTACCAAACAAACGGAGAAAGCGAAATGAAAAAAGGAAAGGCGGCTGCGGCCGCGCTTGCGCTCGTTGCGCTCGGCGCAGTTTCGGAGGGTCAGTCGACAACGCCTCTGCGCTCGGTGTCGTCGCTCTACAAGTCGGGTTGCGAGCCGACCGAACCGGCTCCGGCATCATCCGTTACATCCGCATCCGGCGCATCTGCTCCGCTCGATTCCCGCGCGGCGCAGTCGGCGACGTCGGATGCAGTTGCGTTCAACTCGGACGGCGTGCCCGGAATGATGATGATCTTCAGGTGAGGGAGGAAAAATGAAAAGGACTGTCTTTGCTTTTCTTCTTGTCGGCGGCATGGTTGCCGCGGCGGCGGTTCCAAGGGTTTCTAACGTCACCATGACGCCCTACGGCAAGTGCCGCATCAACTACACCCTTTCAGAGGCGCCGGGCATCGTGACGTTCGAGGTTCTCACGAACGACGTGCCGATTGGCGCGGAGTGCCTCAAGAACGCCGTTGGCGACGTGAACCGCGTGGTCGAACCCGGCGCGCGCACGATCAACTGGGACGCGAGCGAGATCTGGCCCGGACACAAGTTCAGGACGCCGAGCGTGAAGGCGCGCGTCACGGTGTGGCCCACGAACGCGCCCCCGGACTGGCTGGCCGTCGACCTGACGTCAGCCGACTGTCCGGTCACCTACTACGCGTCTGAGGCGGCGTTGCCGTGGGGACGGATTTCGGGCAACCAGAAGTACAAGGGCGACGTGCTCCTGATGCGCAAGATTCCCGCCTCGCACGTTCTTTCGTTCATCGGGTCGCCCGAGACCGAGGCGAACCACCTTGCCGGCCGCGAGACGCGTCGCATGTGCACGCTCACGAACGACTTCTACATCGGGATCTACCCGCTGACCTTCCGCCAGTTCTACCTTCTTCAAAACGGCCCGACGAGCACGGAGACGCGCCTTGCGCCGGTGTTCAACCAGTCGTACAACAGGCTACGTTACAATAGAGAAGACTCCCCCAATGCAGCGCGTCCGGTCAATTTCCCGACAACGCCGCCCCGTACTTTTGTCGGGAGTAGTAGCTTGTTGCAGGATTGGCGGACCAAGACTGGCCTCGTATTGGACTTGCCGACCGCGGCCCAGTGGGAGATCGCCTGCCGGGCGGGAACTGACGGACCGACCTACGCCGCGCTTAATTTGATCTGCAAGCCGGAAGTCCATCCCAATAATGGCTATGACGTAGGGTTGTATCAGCCCAACGGCTGGCAGCTCTACGACATGATTGGCAACAGGTATGAATGGTGCCTTGATTATTTCAGTGACAATATCACGGCCGAGGCCGTGACGGACCCTCTGGGGGCAACGTCTGACGCAAGCTACCGGCGTATGATCCGCGGCTCATATCACGTAGGCCCTTACAGCCAGCACATGAGGGCCGCGTTCTTTACCGGAGAAAAGGATTTCGGCAATGATACTTATCAGCACGTTGGATTCCGCCTTTGCATTACACTGCCCTGACCGAGCATATTAAGGAGATTTTGACATGTACATGAAGCTACCTGCATTTCTGGCTGCGGCGGTTGCCGCCTGCGCGCTCAACGCCGCGCCGACCGTGTCGGACGTGACCATCGCGTTCGACGAGGACTCCCGGATGATGACGATCGGCTACAGTCTTTCCGAGGACGCGGTCGTGACCGTGGACATCCTGACGAACAACGTGTCGATCGGCGCGGAGAAGTTCGCCGACGTGGCCGGCGACGTGAACGGCGTTGTCAAGGCTGGACGCGGCACGATCAGCTGGCGCCCCGAACACCTGTGGCCGGACCAGCTGTTCACGACGCCCCTGTTCACGGCGAAGGTCAGCGCCTGGAAGCTCGACGAGCCGCCGCCCTATCTCGTCGTGTGGATCACGGAGGAGAAAGGGAAGGTCCGCTACTACGAATCCGAGAAGGCGCTGCCGGGCGGAATCACGAATGTCGTCTACCGTGCGAAGCGGCTCGTGATGCGCCGCATCCCTGCCAAGGGCGTGACGTGGCTCATGGGGTCGCCCGAAAACGAGACGGGGCGTCAAGCCAACGAGGTGCAGCATTACGTCTCGTTCACGAACGACTACTACATGGGCGTGTTCCCTGTCACGCAGGGGCAGGCGGCGCTCGTCTGGGGGGCGAACACGAGTGGGCGCAGCACGTCGTATCCCGTGGGCTTTCTTTCGTACAACCAGATCCGCGGCACGAAGGGCGGCAATCCGAACATCGACTGGCCCAACACGGGCACGAACGTGGACCCCGCGAGTTTCTTGGGCAAGCTGAGGACGACGACGTCGCTGGCGTTCGACATCCCGACAGAAGCCCAGTTCGAGTACGCCGCGCGCGCCGGTTCGGCCGCCGCCTACTGCAACGGGTTGGACTGTCTGACTGCGGCTGACGCCGTCGATGCGAACTTGAACAAGATCGGATGGTACAAAAGGAACGATTGGAGTATTCATCCTGTCGGACAGAAGGAACCGAACAGCTGGGGACTGTACGACGTGTGCGGCTCGATCTGGGAATGGTGCCGCGACTGGGTCGGAACGGGTTCGGTGACGCCTTATGGCACCGAAGACGTGACCGATCCGCCCGGACTCGCCTCTGGAACGGTGCGTAGCCGTCGCGGTGGAAGTTTTGACAATGTGCCGTGGGCGGCGCGGTGCGCGTTCCGCACGCTAAACACGCCGGATACGGCAAACGGCTCAATCGCTTTCCGCCTTTACCTCCCGGTGTCGGAGGTCGTCGGCAAATGAGGCGCTCGTTCTTTGCCCTGCTGGCCTTCGCGCTGCTCGAGGCGAGCGGGGGGCCAGTCGTCTGGCTCGGGGCGTCGGCGTCCGGCGGAAGCGTCGCGTCGCTCTCGGTTCCGCGCGAATGGCTGGATCGTTCTCGCGTGGCGGCGGACTTGACGGCGGCGGGGGCGACGCTGTCCAACGCGCTTGCGCAGGTTGCGGGCCTCGCGGGCGTCGGCGGGGCGGACAAGGCCGCCGTGGTCGTCTTCTGCGGGCCGGGCGACCATCTCGCGTCCGTCCCGATTGGCGAGCGGTACGCGGTCTCCAGCGCCACCGTCAACAAGAACGGCGTCCAGACGCAGCTGCAGCGGCGCGTTCCGCTGATGGACGGAACCACCTACAACGGCCGTCTGAACATGCTCCTGGACGGCCTGAAGAGAGACTGCCCCGAACGCGAGGTCGCGCTCGTGGTACTTCCGGCGGATGCCGGTTCGGCGTCCGCGAACGGCGCGGGCCTTCGCTACGCGGACTACGCGTCCGCGGTGCGCAAGGCAGGGAACGTCTGGGCGGTCCCGGTGGTCGACCTCTCGGGGGCGTTGGGAACGGAGGGCGGCGCGGCTTCCGGCAAGCCGGTCTGGAAGGCCGCTTGGCGCGGGCGCAAGATGGCGTTCCTCGGGGATTCGATCACCGACGCGCGCCACATCGGGTGCACGTCGAACTACTGGAATTTCCTGGAGCGCGACTTGGGCGTCGTGCCGCTCGTCTACGGCATCAACGGGCACCAGTGGAAGCACGTGTACGGACAGGCGGAGAACCTTTTCGCGGATCATCCGGGCGATGTCGACGAGATCGTCGTCTTCGCCGGCACGAACGACTTCAACGCGAACGTTCCGCTCGGTGGCTGGACGGACGGCGATGCGTCGTTCCGCGGACGGATCGCCGCCGTGATGGACTATCTGAAAAGCAAGTATCCCGCCGTGCCGATCTGGCTCCTGACGCCGATTCACCGCGGGTATGCGACGTTCGGGGCGAGCAACGTCCAGCCGGACGAGACATACGCGAACACGCTGGGATTGTGGATCGGGGACTACGTGGACGTGGTCAAGGAGGCCGCCGCGAAATACGGCGCGCGCCTCATTGACCTGAACGCCGATTCGGGGCTCTATCCGCTCTTCGATTCGCATGTGATGTTCTTCCATGACGGAAACACCGACCGTCTGCATCCGAACACCGCCGGACATGAACGCATGGCGCAGGCGATCGAACGCGGCTTTCGGGCCTTTGCCTTGCGCACGGGCGACTATTCAGACGAGTACACGCCTTTCTACAAGGTCATGCCGGACGCGGCGGCGTGGTCGGCCGTTTCGGTTGGGGTTTCGCCGTTGGCGGTTTCGCTCGATTCGCGCACGATACACGTTGCAAGTTCGTCAGCCGTGGCGTTCAACTCGTCCGGGCTGTGCGGCGAGGTGATTTTCTTCCGATGAAAACGAGAATTGCAATCACGACCGTTCTGCTCGCGGCGCACGGCTTCCTTGGAATCCGTGGCGAATCCGTGCTGGCAAGGATAACCGCGCTGCCGCCGGAGGGCGGGACGCTGCGCTTCGAGAAGGGCGAATACCATTTTTATGAGGCCGACGCCCAGACGATGTGGCTCGATCCGTCGAACAACCAGAGCGGCGAGAAGCGCGTCGTGTTTCCGCTGGTCGGGCGGAAGAACGTCACGATCGACGGCTGCGGCTCGACGTTCGTGTTCCACGGGCGGGCGTTTCCGTTCGCGGCCACGAACTGCACGGGGCTGACGTTCCGGAACTTCACCGTGACGACGCGGTATCCGTCGTGTCCCGGCTTCGTCGTGAAGGAAAAGAACAAGGACGGCTTCACCGTGAAGTTCGACGACGGTGTGTGTCCGTACAGGGTCGAGCAGGGCAACATTTCGTTCTCCCTCGACGGCAACGAGATATCGACGCGGGACGGGCGGCTCTCGCTCCACTTGCTCGGCCGTCATTTCGTCGTCTACCTCATGGCGCCGGATTCGCCCGGAGACAAGGGCAAGTTCCCCGCGTCGTTCGTCGGGGTGCGGGCGGAAGACATCGGTAACCGCGAAGTGCGCTTCACCTATTACGGCGACAAGCACCCGAAGAGCGTTTCGCTGCCGTACAACGTCGGCGAGAAGGTCGTCATCAACCTTGAGGAGAAGCGCTACCGCGACGTGTTCTTCTTCGAGGACTGCGACGGCGTGTCGGTGGAGAACGTGGCGATCCGCCGCTTCGGCGGCATGGGCGTCGTCGGACAGCGGAGCGGGAACATCAAGGTGGACGGGCTGTCGGTCCATCCGCACGAGGGCGAGCGCGTGACGCTGACGGCGGACATCGTCCAGTTCATCAACTGCTATGGGAAAATCTCCATCACGGGCTGCGAGGGAGGCCTTTCGCTGGACGACTGGATCAACATCCATGGCAACTACCTGAAGATCGTGTCGGCCGAGGGACGACGCCTGCGCCTGCGGCCGCAGCATCCTTCGCAGCAGGGGTTCTTCCCGTACCGTCCGGGGGACGTGGTCGAATGCGTGACGGCGCGCGAGCGCAAGGTGCTGGCGACGGCCCGGGTCTGCGCCGTGGCGAAAGACCCTGCGGATCCGGCGGTCTGCGAGATCACGGTGGACGCCGACCTCTCGGGGACGCCGCTTGTCGGAAAGCTCGTCGAGAACGCCACGCTGAATCCCGACGTCACGATCAAGGGCAACCGCTTCAGCGACTTCCCCCACCTGCGCCTTTCCGGGCGCGGGAAGTACGTGATCGAGGGAAACCGTTTCGAGCGCTGTTCGGCGGCGGTGCTGGGCATGGACCTCGCGGACTACTGGTTCGAGTCGGGACGCATCTCGGACATGACGATCCGGAACAACGCGGTCGTGAAGGGTGGCGGTTTCCATTTCGGGCTTTCGGGGTGGTCGGGAAACGGGCCGGACGTGCCGAAGGTGCATGGCCGCGTCGTTCTCGAGGGCAACACCTTCGACCAGGTCCGCGGCGCGCGCTGGTCTGCCGTAGGCGTGCGCGACTTCGTCGTCGGTTCTCCGTGAGCAGGTATCAAGCAAGAGCATAAAAACGGCCAATGCCATTTTTATGCCCTGAATCTCCTTGATGTTCCGGCGGGATCATGCGATTTCGCAGTAGATCAATTGCGAAATGGGCGTCACACGGCGGAGCGAATTTTTGCTATACTTTTCGCCGTGGCGAGGATTGCAAGACAAACGAGCAAAACGCCCCGCTGCTAATCAGTAACAATGACGAAAGGTGAATCCATGGCGACAGGAAAAGCATCTAGGAAAGTAATTGCTGGAATGGCACTTGTGGCAGCGTGCGCGTGCGCGGCGTCCGTGGACGTGGTCGTTACCAATTCGTACGAACTGACGCTGGGGACGGGGCGGACGGTCTCGCCGGCGACCTCATGGGCCGCGACGGACGTTTTGCCGGACGTCGGCACGCCGATCTTCCGCTTCGACTGCACGCAGACGAACGGCTGGGGCTTCAAGGACGGCACGCTCGAGGTCACGAACATCCCGTCGCTCGTCGGCGAACGGAGCCTGTCCCTCGCGCGAAATGGCGGAAACTGGAAGACCTATGACCTGAATCCGCCCGTGTACGTCCCCGCGGAAGCGACGTTGGACGGTCAGCCGATGCTGGATTTCGGCGGGCGCAAGTCGTGCCGCGGCCTGCTGTTCAACCCCGACCCCGAGACGGCCACGTCAACCTACCCGAACGGCTCCAACGTGCTGCACCATATCGGCACGGTCGCCGCCGTCTACGGCAGCCAGGAAGGCGGCGGATGGCTGATGAGCGGTGGCTACGGCGACAACTGGTATTCCACCCACTATTTCAACGGGGGATTTCACTGGCACCGCGGTATGAGCCGGCGCGAGTTGGTGAATACGGACGAGAACATCTGGTTCTCGGACGCGATGCTGCGCAATCCTGGCTACAGCGGCGTCGTGGAGGGCTTCGCCTGGCACGACGGCTGGCCCACGTTCGCGAAAAACGTGGGGTTCAGCGGCGGATGGGAAGTCCTCGTGTTCAATCCCACGAACGCCTCCGCGCAGGCCACGGGCATCGGTTTCAACGACGGGCGCATGAAAGGCCGCAGCGGCGGACAGAAAATCGCCGAGATGATCATCTACGACAAGATCCTGACCGATGCGGAACGCGGACAGGTCGAGGCCTACCTGCAGGCGAAATGGTTTGGCCACACGCCGCGCGGCTGGAACGGGAACGCGGCGCTCGCCTCGCTGCGGGCCCACACGAATGCGACGATTGACACCAGCGTTGGAATCGTCGTTTCCGTCGATGCGCCGGCAAAGGAGACGTTGACCATCGGTCGCCTCAAGGGCGTCCGCCACAAGAAGAGCGCGCTCCTGAAAACAGGGGAGGGGGCGCTCGCGCTCGGCGACGCGTCGACGTACGGCGGAGTCGTGCGCGTCTCGGGTGGTTCTCTCGCGTTCGGCCGCCGGCCACTTCCCACGTCGCTTCCGACGAACGCGATCGTCCATCTGGACGCCTCGGCTGCGAACGCGTTCGCCCTTCAGGAGGAAAACGGCACCAACTTCGTCCTTCGCTGGAAAAACCTCGCGCCGGATCCTGTCGTCTCGGGGAATCCCGTCCTCTACGCCCGCACGACGGTCATGGACAATCTGGCGAAGACGCCGATCCTGCTGAAAGACGTCTTCGGTCCCGGGCTGCATGTCGTCGATTTCGGCGCGTTGGGCAAAGGGATGTCGCTTTCGTTTGCAACGAATGAAACGAGCGCCACCACCGTGAATCTTGACGGCGTCGTCGCCGTGGTGGCCGTGGTCGGCGCGTTGAACGGCGGCGGACATCTGCTGGGCGACGTTTACGGATGGGGGTATGGTTCGTCGAAATGCCACTTCACGCGAGGGGCGCAATCGCCGTCGTTCAGCAGCGGACTCGCGCGGACAAGCGCCCTGTCGGCGGCGGGGCCGAAGCTTTCGGTTGCCAATGGAGAGGCCTATCTGGACGGTGTGCGGCGCGACCCGTCTCAAGGGTATCTCCATCCCGGTTACCAGGTCATCGCCATGCGCGGCCCCGGTTCCTTGGTCTCGCGGATCGGCCAGACGGAGAGCGCGTCATATTCGGGCGGACTGCGTCTTTCGGAAATCGCCATCTACAACCGCCCGCTCTCCGACACGGAACTCGCCGATGCGCAGGCGTACCTCCTGGCCAAGTGGCTTGGACGCGACATGCCCGGCTATGAACGCGTGAGTGCGCCGGAGATACCCGACGTGCAGACCGTGGAGGTCCTGGGCCCGGCGGAGATCAACGTCCCGTCCGGCACGGCGCGCATCCGTTCGCTCGACATCTCGTCCGCGCCGCTCGTCAAGACGGGCGACGGTACGCTGGAAGTCGAGTCCTTGACGGGGAACGCCGGGAATCTCGTCGTGCAGGGCGGGCGCGTTGAAAAGGCCGCCGCGTTGGATGTCGCCTCCGACTGCGAACTCGCGGCGGCGCCCTCGCTTCATCTGGACGCGAGCGACACGAACCACATGGACATCATCGTTCGCAGCGACAAGAAGTTCATCGCCTGCTGGTATGGCGACGGCCATCGCTCGCTGGCCTACAACACCACCGAAGCGGCGCAACCCTGGCTGGACACGGAGAATCTCCAGAACGGTCTGCCCGTCGTGGAGTTCGGCCCGTTCACCCAGTCCGCGGGCGGGCGCCACCTCATCCTCGGCGAATCCCTCGACAACGTGCGCGCGGCGTTCGTCGTGTGGGGCGGCGCGGGCCGCGGCGGTTTCATGCTCGGGTCTTCATCGGCGAACAGCAACATTTTCGATTTCCATAGAGGTACCGATAACTCGTCCTCGACGTCATTTGGCTCGGAATCGCAGCTCTTCTATTACAACAACACCATGTCCGACATTGTCAATGGTGAAATATACGTGGATGGCGTGAAGACGAACTACCACTACGTTCCAAAGATCGACGATTTCCAGCTAGTGGAATCCTATCCGCTGTCCGGCGCCCACGTCTCGGCATTGGCCACCGACCGCGGATGGACTTCCCGCGCCGGCGGACAGAAGATCGCGGAGGTTGTCCTTTATGAACGCGTCCTTACGGAACGCGAACGCGTCGCCACGCGCAACTACCTGCGCAAGAAGTGGTTCGGCGTGGATCCCGAACCGCTGCCGGAGGCGGAAACGGCAGCCAACTATGACGAAGACGCCCTGTCGATCTGCGTGGACGGCGAACTGTCCCTCGACGTGGAATCCGCGCGCGTCGCCAAGGACGTGCGGGGCGCCGGCACGCTGGTGAAGGACGGCGCGGCGACGCTGCGCGTGGGCGACCTGAGCGGCTTTACGGGCACGGTGGACGTGGTGGACGGCGTGTTCGCCGTGACCGGAAGGGCGCCGGTCGTCGCCGGCGCGCTCGTCGAGGACGGACTCGTGTTCCATGCCGACGGCGCATGCGGCGTCGAGACCACGACGAACATCGAGGGGATTGTCCGCGTGCAGAAGTGGACGAGCCGGCACGATCCCGCATGGACGGCCGTGCCGCCGCGCGATGCGCCGATGTACCAGGGATACGGCCTCAACGGAATGGGCGTCGTGGACATGGCGTACGGCGGGGACGGCGCGAACGGGTACCAGTACCTCCGCTTCCAGAATGACGGCGCGTATGCGCATGTGGGGAATATCCGCAGCGTGTTCTGGGTCATCGGTTCGCAGAATGGCGGCGGTTACCTGCTGGGCGGCGGAACGAACCAGTACAATTCCGCGACGCACTGGAACTTCCACCGCGGACTGCGGACGCCGGATTCCCTCGTCGACACCTACGCCAGCACGAACTATCTGGCGGGAGGGGCGACCCATCCAGACGTCAAGAACGCGAACTGGTACAAGAACGGGGAAAAGGTCGCGTCCGCGACAACGGATCTCTCGGGCCGTTGGGACCAGCTGTCGATGGTGATGACGTCGGGAGAAAAATACGCGGACGCCGAGGGATTCGCGTTTGACGGCCGTGCGATTAATGGAGGGATGCTCCACAGGTCTGGCGGCCAGCGGCTGGCGGAGGTGCTGATCTACGACCGCTGCCTGTCGGAGAGCGAGCGCCTGTCCAACGAGACTTATCTCTGCCAGAAGTGGGGCGTAGGTGGCATGCACGCCTCGGCGACGAACCTGGCGACCGTGCGCGTGGCCGCCGACGCGGCGTTCGACCTTTCGGGGACGAACCAGTACGTCGCCGCCATTTCGGGCGACGGCCTGGTGCGCAACGGCGTCCTGCAGACGGCTGGCCTCGACGCGGGCACGGACGGCGTCGGGACGTTGACCGTGAACGGCGACCTCGCGCTGGCCAATGGCACGACCTGGCGAATCGACCTGAACGGCAACGCGGCGGACTTGACTGCCGTGACGGGCACATGTACCTTCGGCTCGCCGTTGACGGTCGAACTGCACGGCGTCGGCACGGTGGCGAACCTGGCGCGCGTATCCTACATCGTGTTGACCGCCAGTGCCTACGAATCAGCCGCGTCGCTGACGGACGCCGTGTTCACGGGCGACACCGTGCCGATCGCGCTCACGCCGACCTTGCGCGTGACGTCCGGAGGCGTGCGGCTGTCGTTCTGTCCGCACGGAACGCTGATGATTTTCCGCTGAGGAGGTTGCTGAGAAAATGAAGACGATCGTTCTGCCGGCCGCGCTTGCCGTTGCGTCCGCGCTCTTCGCCGATCCGGTGAAGACCTATTCGCATCCGATGGACCCGCGCCTCCACCCGGACGACGCGCGCCGCCTCGTGAAGCCCCCGGACGCGAAGACGTTCAACAACCGTCTCCAGTTCATGGCCTTGCGGTCCATGAGCGCGTCGGGCTACAAGGACGCCCTCGACCGCTACGTCGTGCGCGACCGGCTGGGCGACATCATCTGGGCCCATTCCGGGATGATCTTCAACAAGAACGTGCGCGAGCAGGCGGAGGAGCTGAAGCGGCGCGGGCTCTACCTGTTCGACCTGTGGGGGTTCGTGCCGGGGTCGGGCCCCGGCACGTGGACGCAGTTCAAGCGCCCCGAGGGCGTCACCGAAATGTTCGAGGAGGTGCTGGGCGACCACTGGCTCGGCATGGACAACGGCGAACAGGACGGCCGCTACGTGGGCGGATACGCCGGCCAGATGGAACCGTACGGCGCGGACCGCTTCCAGCAGTACATGAACTTCCAGCGCCATTTCGAGCGGATGGACTGCCTGCTCGGCAACAAGATGGCGACGCTCGTGTCGCTCAACTTCGGCCACTACTTCATGCGCGAGTGCTGCTACACGCTCATCGGGGCCGAGACGGCGCAGGCCTTGCCGAACGCGCAGATCTACTATTCGTTCATCCGCGGCGCCGGCAAGCAGTACGGCGTGCCGTGGTTCGGGAACGTGAGCGTGTTCAACCGCTGGGGCTGGAAGGCCTATCCCAAGGAGTTCGACGCCGATCCCCTGAAGAAGGGGCCGGGCCCCGACAAGGGCACGTCGCTCGCGCTGATGAAGAAGCTCATGTACGAGCAGATCTTCTACAACTCGGTGGCTGTCGGATTCGAGTCGAGCTGCTACTGGAACGGCGATCAGCTCAGCCCGGTCGGGCGCATCCAGCAGGGGGCCGTGGACTGGTACGCGCGGCACGGCGATCCGGGCGTGATGCACGTGCCCGTGGCGCTGATGGTGGATTTCTACAGCGGCTGGAGCTTCCCGCGCCACCTCTACAGCGGACAGGTCTACAAGGTCTGGGGCGCGCTGCCGTACGAGGAGGGGGACTACCTCACGGACGGCGTCCTCGATATGCTCTATCCCGGCTACCAGGACGCAAGCTACTTCCGCGACGAGCGCGGCTACAACGCCGACACGCCGTACGGCGACATCGCAGACTGCCTGCTGTCCGACGCGCCGCCGTGGCTGCTGCGCCAGTACGCCGTGCTGGTGCTCGCCGGCCGCATTGCGCCGTCCGAAGAGCTGCGCGACACGCTGCGCGGGTACGTGGCCCAAGGTGGCTGGCTCGTGCTGACGCAGGGCAACGTCGATTCGCTCTTCCCGAAGGGCCTGCCGGAGGGGCGCGGGACCGTGATCCC
>JAEEGH010012307.1_pt1 | contig 19235 bp, 15 predicted proteins | sample 9134181 | NCBI WGS metagenome assembly JAEEGH01 (sample SAMN16246544, study PRJNA631951) | gut metagenome | biome: gut microbiome; feature: rumen; material: DP-attached | host: Bos | place: Iran: Karaj | collected 2018-10 | reverse complement strand
CTCCCGCCATCCGCGAAATCGCGAACAGCTACGCCCGCGAGGCAGGCGTCCGCGCCTTGGAGAAATCCATCAAGACGATCATGCGCAAAGCGGCCATGGATGTCGCGGAAGGCATCCAGCCGGAAAACGAAAAAGTCGTCATCTCTCCCGACAATCTGGAAAAATATCTCGGCAAGCCGCGTTTCACGGACGACGAACTCATGAAGCAGCCGGAAGTCGGCGTCGCCATGGGCCTCGCATGGACGTCGCTCGGCGGCGCGACGCTCTATATTGAATCCGTCGCCGTGCCCGGAAAGGGCGAACTGCAATTGACCGGACAGCTTGGCGATGTCATGAAGGAGTCCATCCGCATTGCGCGAACCGTTTTGGAGGCCAACGCAAAAGCATTCAAGATTCCGGATAAGTTCTTCAAGAAGAACGATATCCACGTCCATGTCCCGGCAGGTGCCACGCCTAAGGATGGCCCGTCCGCAGGCATCACGATGGCTGTCTCCATGCTGTCGCTCGCCACGAGCCGCACGCTTCCACGCAACTGGGCCATGACGGGTGAACTCACCCTCAAAGGCCGTGTGCTGCCCGTCGGCGGCATCAAAGAGAAGACCATCGCCGCAAAACGCGCAGGCGTGCACGACATCATCATGCCGAAGGCCAACGAAAAGGACTTTGCCGAAATTCCGGACCGCGTCCGCAAAGATCTGACCGTCCATTACGTCGAGCAGATCGACGAAGTCTTCTCTCTGCTGTTTCGATAAGATTATTTCAAGCCTCCCCCTCCGGGGGAGGTACCACGAAGCGGCGGAGAGGGCAAAAAGTGCTTATACAAAAAAAGAACCGAAGCCAAATGGCGCTTCGGTCCTTTTCACAAGTCAATGACTTTAGTCGCTTAACTTACTTTTTGCAGCCTTTTTTGCAGCAGGCTTTCGCGGCGGGTTTGGCAGCCGGCTTCGCAGCGGCTTTCTTCGCGGGTTCGGCTTTGGCCTGGACCTTGACGGCCTTGTAGGTGGTGTTGTAGGCTTCTTCGCTCACGAATTTCGGAAGTTTGCGGCCATCAGGAGCTTCACCAACAATCCCGAAATGACCATTTTCATACTTGACTTTGTACTTCACTTCCGCTTCAATTTTCGTGCGAGACTTGACATCGTAAAATTCGGCCTTCATCGTGAGATACTCCTTTTTCCCGGGTAGTGGCACCGCGTTTCACCGGGATACACCCGTATCCGAATAGGTGAAACTTTTGTAACCCGTTATAAAATACTACGCCTATCACCACTTTTACAAGTCATAAAATCATTATTTTTTCATTTTTTTGAAAAAAAAAAGATTTTTTTTTACATTTTTTTCCTCTTAATGCTTTTTTTCATCCTTTTCACCCTGCGAGAAAGCCATTTCCGCCTTGGGAGATTATATTATTGTACAGTCCCGTTTACAACGGCCAACCACCTACAATAACCACTTGAATGAAACACATTTTCCACGTCATATCAGCCTTGATCGCCGTCTGCCTTCTCGGCGGATGCGTCTCTTCCCGACGGATCGAATCCAATACGCTCGCGCCGTTGAAGATGGACACGCCTGCGGAGCAAGCCGTCGCATGGCCCGCCATACCCGTCGTCCGCTTGCAAGACGACCAGCCGGACACGCTTCATGACCAGTTCGGTGACGCGGAGTCCGCCGTACGAGCCTTCCTGCAAACCTGCATGGCAGACTACGACGCATGCCAAAAAGCGCTCAAGCAAAACACAAAGGCCGACAGGCCGGATTTCACCAGGCATCTTCCCAGCCTCATGAAGGCGCTTGTGATTCCGACGCTGTCGCCTCAGAACAAGAAGAATCTGGACGAGCTCCTCCTCATGCACAATTTGTGCTGCCAGATGAACGATGTTTTCTTCCTGCTTGCCAAGCCGCATGAATCGACAAACGCCTTGCAAAATGCCATCAAAGCCGCGACGAATCTTCGAAATCTACAGGCCGTCAGCCCCAAAATGACCATCCCCCCCATCATGCAACGGGCGAAAGACGACGGCGACGTGCTCGGCGCCGAATGGCTCGTGCTTCTCGACAACGTGACGCCGCTCTCCCCCGTGCCCGATGAATGGACGGCCACCACCGAAGGAATGGAAAAAACCACCCCCTGCCGTTATGGACGTCTTTATCCAGCGGAAGACAAGCCGCTGACGCTGTCCGTCCAGACGGAAATTCCGCATGATGGAAAAACGACCGTCTATCTCGTCGGGCAAGGCCTTCCGGAAGGCTTCACCGTCACGTTGGACGGTACTCCACTCACGCTGGACGCGGGAACCGTCTCCGCACGAATCACCATCCCCCCGCAAATCATTACCGGCAAGCCGCAGACGCTCGCCATCACATGGAAAAACAACTTGCACGACAATAAACGCATCTTCAGGCAGTTCTGGTTTGTCATGAAGAATTGATCCTGTATGGAGCTGTGAATATGGAAGACCAAGCGAAAACAACACAAGAAGAACTCGACACACTGAAAACACTCGGCGCGCTGAAAGACAGGCTGATGACCATGAACCCTGTCGATGCCGCCGAAGAACTGGCCAAGCTCCAGGATAAAGACCAGCTCATCCTTGTCTTCCGATTATTACATAAAGACCAGGCCGCCGATATTTTCACCTATCTCGACAAAGATCTGCACCGCTACATCGTCGAAGGCATCTCCAACACGGAGCGAAACGAAGTCTTCAAACGCCTCGCATTCGACGATGCCGTTGACTTCCTCGAAGAGCTTCCGGCCAACATGGTCAATATGGTCCTCAGCGACACGCCGCCGGAAAAACGCGCCCTCATCAACAAGGCGCTTGAATACAAGGAGAACTCCGCCGGCAGCATCATGACCGTCGAATACGTCTCCCTGCTGGAGACCATGACCGTTCGTGAAGCTCTCGCTCACATTCGTAAAAGCGGCATCGACAAGGAGACCATCTATAACTGTTTCGTGACAGGCCCCGGCAGAAAACTCGTCGGTGTCGTCTCCCTACGACGGCTCATTCTCGCATCGGAGGACGAAACGGTCCAATCCATCATGACCACCAAAATCGTCCATGCATATACGTATGACGACCAGGAAGAGGTCGCGCACAAATTCCAAGATTACGACTTGAACGCCATGCCGGTGGTCGATAATGAAGAGCGGATCGTCGGAATCATCACCATCGACGATATCGTTGACGTTATCGAAGCAGAAAACACCGAAGACTTCGAAAAAATGGCCGCCTTGAAGCCGTCTGAAGACGAATACTTGAAGACGAGCATCTTCCGCCTTGCGCGAAACAGAATCGTTTGGCTGCTCGTCCTGATGATCTCCGCGACGTTTACTGGCGCCATCATCGGCCGTTGCCAGAATCTGATCAACCAGGCGGCGATTCTCGCCGCCTTCATTCCGATGTTGATGGATACGGGCGGCAATTGCGGCTCACAGGCCAGCACGCTGGTCATCCGAGGCATGGCCGTCGGTGAAATCGAACTCGGTAACTGGTTCAGCGTCCTGTGGCGCGAATTCCGCGTGGGCGTTCTTGTGGCCATCGCCTTGACGACCGTCAATTTCATCCGCATGCGCTATTTCAGCGCCGTCAAATACGCGGATGCCGCACAGGAAGGCAAAGTCGAACTGATCGTCACCATCTCGCTGTTCTGTACCATCATCTGCGCAAAACTGATCGGCTGCACGCTTCCCATGGCCGCTAAACGGCTCCATGCGGACCCCGCCCTCATGGCTTCCCCCATGCTGACGACGATCGTCGATGCGCTTTCGCTGACCATCTATTTCACAATCGCGGGTGCCCTCATCACATTCACACCTGCTGCCTAATTCCGTCCGGCCTTCAATTGGCGGACAAAGTCCGCCACATAAAGGTCAAGATAGTTGTCGGCGATTGCGCAAGCGTGCGGCAATCGCCATAGATTGCGAACATGCATCAACGGTGACGAAATCGGAAGCGGTTCTTCCGGAAAGACATCCAGAAACGCACCGGCCAGATGACCGCTTTCGAGAGCCTCCGTCAACGCATCCGCTACGATCGCGTTGCCGCGGCCGATGTTCGTGACCGTCGCCCCCTGTTTCAACAACGCCAGACGGCGGGCATCGACGATGCCTGTCGTACCGGTCGTTCCCGGCAGAGCGAGTATAAGATGATCCGTTTCAGGCAGATACGCGTCCATCTGCTCTGTATCGAGACACAAGTCGTCTTTTCGGAACCAATTCGGACGCTCCGCATCGCGATGACGGCTGACGCCAAGGATTCGCATCCCAAACGGCTTCAACATTTTGCCTATCCAACGGCCAATATGGCCAAAGCCCAGAATCATGGCGGTTGATCCACGCAATACACGCATCCGTGGCGCAAGTTCGCGGCGCGGCCATGGCAACGCCGCATATTCCGTCATCGCAGGCAGAATGCCGCGTTCCATGCCCAACAGCATGCCGACAACGCTCTCCGCGATGATTTCGCCATGGAACTGCCCATTCATCATCCATAGGCCAGATGGTGGAACCACCGTGAAATAATCCTTTCCCGCGGCAGGCGTCGAAAGGATTTTCAACCGCTTCGCTCCCGCGAACCAATCCTGCTGGAAGGTCCATGTCAACACGGCATCCGTATCATGAAGGCTTCCGACAAACTCTTCCGCTGAACCGCAAATGCGAACTTCCGCTTTCGGCAAAAGCTTCTTCAACAACGCCGCCTGCCTCTCCTTGAAATGCCATGCGGGAACCAATGTATGGACAAGGTAAGTTGATATCTTCTTAATTGAAAGTAATTGACGTTTGGCATCTTCCATTGTATATTCACCTTTTACCATTTCATTGTTTGTTTTCCAATATAGGACACCATGGACACTCTATCCGCATCCGCGACAAAAGAACTGGTCGAAACCAGCCATGTCCAATATCACGCCTTGCTGAAGAAAATGGCGCCTAGCCGTTTCCATTCATGGGATTGGGCCAGTGACGATTTCACAGACGGAGCCGCATGGATTCGTAAGCACCCCCACGAAGTCCGTGCTGGCCTCTATCTCTCCGACACGCCCAACAAGGAAGTTTGGAGAATCACGATTCCCGAAATCCATGGCGGCGGCGAAGTCGTCATCAAATATTATTTGGAGGCCACTCCTTCGTGGTTCGGGCTCGGGAGACGCTCCATCGCCGTCAATGAAGCTCTCAATTACGCCACGTTGGAAGGACTTGGCATTCCAGTCGCCAAACCGCTCGCTTGCGGAGAAGTCCGACATTTCGGAAGACTCAAATCCTCCTACATCGTCACACGCTTCATCAACAATTCCATAGACGGTTCAGCCTTGATGCCAACAGGTTATCTAACGGAGGAAAAGGATCTGAAACTGGGCTTCTGCCGAAAAGCCCTTGAAATCATCGCCCGTGCGCATGTCTGCGGCTTCGTCCACTCCGCGTTCCACCCGTACAAGATTCTCATGGACAAGGATGATCCGTGCAATTCACAGCTCACCCTCATCGACATCACGAAAGGCGGCTTCAACAAAACCCTCTCCATGAGAGCCGCCATCGCCATCGATCTAGCCACCTTTTTCATTGACCTACGGCTCGATGCAGAGAACATCGAAAATCTCTGCGACCATTATCTGAAATTCAACACGACCAGCGGCTTCACTCCCGAATCCCTATGGGAAGCCATCGTCGCCGTTGATTTCCCATCCGCTAGCGCTTAATTCCAAGACGTTATAATAAGGCCGACCGCCTTTCGGCGGCCGGCCTTTGTGTCGTTTTTACTTCTTCAGCAGGTCGTTCAACTTTTGGTTGGCGGCCTCGCGTTTGGCATCCGCCTCTTTCTGAGCCTCTTCGGAGAGCTTCTCCTTGGGCTCCTCAACAGGCTTCGCACCAAGGGATTCCAGTCGTTTCACATCGACTTTCGGCTGTTCGGGCTCCGCCTTCGGCGCGGGCTCCACCGGCTCGTTCGGACGATGCAACGCGTTCAACACCGCCTTGCCATCTTCGGAATCGATCAGATACTGCGGGATTTCGCCACCGGCACGGGCACCGGCCGTATCGACGCTCTGCTCGCGAGCCTGTTTGACGACTTCCAGGAAGAACTCTTCCAGATTGCGGACAGGATTGCCCAATTCGATGTCGGCCGCATCCTTCACGCCATGCGCCAACAGCCAGTCGCGCAACTCTTTCTGCGTATCCGCGCTCAACGTCGGGCAGACCATGCGCGTCTTGTCCTCTTCACGCAGAATATCGCTCAACGCGCCGTTCGCGCGAACTTTGCCGCCGTACAGAACCAACATGTCGTCGCAGACATCCTGCACGTCCGCCAACAGATGGCTGCAGAGGATGACGGTCTTGCCGCGGCTGGCCAGCAGGCGGATGACGTCTTTCACTTCGCGGCAACCGATTGGGTCAAGACCGCTTGTCGGTTCGTCCAAAATCACCAAATCCGGATCGTTCACAAGAGCCTGCGCCAAACCGATACGACGCGCCATACCTTTCGAGAACTCACCGACGCGGCGGTTGAAAGCATGCGCCAAACCGACCATGTTCAGCAGCTGTTCGCTACGTTCACGGCGCATCTTCGGGCTCAGACCGAACAACGCACCGTAGAAATCCAACGTCTCCATGGCCGTCAGATAACGGTAAAGATACGTCTCTTCAGGCAGATAGCCAATACGGCTCTTGATTTCGACGTTCTGCGGGTCTTCGCCGAAGACCTTCAGGACGCCGCGCGTCGGATACAACAGTCCGAGAATCATTTTCACGGTCGTTGATTTACCGGATCCGTTCGGGCCGAGAAGGCCGAAAACCTGCCCTTTCTTGACGGTAAAGTCAATGCCGTTCACGGCGCGCGCCTTTTCACGGTTCCAGAAATCTTTGAAGATTTTCGTCAAACCAACGGCTTCTACCACATAGTCGTTTTTCGCTTCACTCATCGGATGGTTCTCCGCATCTATCTGAATCTTATTACCTTATTATATTATTACTCAATCTTCCGGCGCCGTCTCCTGCAGCATCTCGCCAGAACGGACAAGACGCGCACTATTGAAGATGACCATCAGTGAACTGACACTGTGCAACAACGCCGCACCGACGGGCGTGACCTGCCCCAACGTCGCCAGATAAACGCCAACGACGATGAAACCAAGACCGACCGCGAAATTCTGAATCGTCAGAACGCGCGTCCTGCGGGCCAAACCAATCAGGAACGGGATTCGACGCAAGTCGTTGTTCATCAACGCCACAGAAGCACTCTGCACTGCAATGTCACTACCGAAGGCACCCATGGCGATACCGATGTCACCAGCCGCCAGAGCAGGAGCGTCGTTGACACCATCGCCGACGACCGCCACGATCTTGCCGGTCTTCTTCAGCTTGCGAACGTACGTCTCTTTCTGTTCAGGCAGGCAACTCGCCGCCACTTCGCTGATACCGATCTGCGCGGCAACAGCCTTCGCAACACGTTCATTATCACCTGTTACCATGCAGCAACGGTCAACACCCAATTCCTTCAATTGCGAAATCGCTTCGGCGGTCACAGGACGGATGGCATCGCTCAGACCGATCCAGCCCCACGCCTTGCCATCGCTCGCGACGCAAACCACACTGAGGCCTTTGTGTTCCGCTTCCGTCAACGACGCATCCAAAGCAGACAAATCAATGCCTTCGTCCGCAAGCCATGTCTTACGGCCTACCAAGCAACGTTTTCCGTCAAATGTCGCACGAACACCCAAACCAGCCACTTCTTCATATTCCTGTGGTTCGCGCCATTCGACTTTCGCCTCGCGGGCCAGCCGTCTCATCGCTTCTGCCGCAGGGTGGTTACTGTGATGTTCAGCGCTAGTCGCAAGTTCCAGAAGTTCCGCAAGTTCAACGCCTTCAGCGGGTTCCAAACGGGCCACCGCCAATTTTCCTTCCGTCAGCGTACCCGTTTTATCGAAGATGATGGCGCCAATGCGGGCCGCCTGTTCGATGTAGGAAACATCCTTAATCAAAATACCAAGACGGGAGGCCGCCGCGATAGCCGCAATGACCGCCGATGGTGTCGCGATGACGAACGCCGCGGGAACGGACATGACCAACACGGCGATGACGCGATCAATGCGCATCGTGATGAACCACACAAGACCCGCGATCATCAGAATCGTCGGCGTGTAGTAACCGACATATTTGTCGATCATGCGCATGATCGGCAGTTTGGAACGTTCGGCATCCGCAATCAGATTACGGACTTTACCCAACGTCGTATCCGAACCGATGCGCGTCACGCGGAATTCGACCAAACCCGTCAAGTTCTGCGTACCCGCATAAACTTCATCACCAACCGCCTTATCCGCCGGCAGTGATTCACCGGTGATCGACGCCTGATTGACCGTACTTGTACCGACGGTCACTACACCGTCCGCAGGGAAGTTTTCGCCCGGACGAACGCGGCAGACATCGCCGGCCTTCAAATCCGTAAAGGCGTCAACTTCTTCTTCGACGCCGTCGACGATGCGTCGCGCAAGACGCGGCGTCAACCGCACAACGGCTTCGATGGCCGCTTCAGCTCCGATAGCCGTACGTTTTTCAATTGTGATGGTAATTAGCATGAAAAACGCAACGGCACCAGCCGTCTGGTAGTCTTTGCTCGCGAACGCGGCGACCAACGCCAAAGCCACCAGTTCGTTCATGTGGACTTTGCCTTTGATCAAGTCGCGGATCGCCTCGAAGAAGATCGGCAGGCTTAAAATCAGCGCACCGATCAATGCGCTGAAATCACGAGCCGTCTCGTCGATCGCATTGCTGAAGAACACACGCGACAAATAGCAGTTCAAGACGAGTATCCCGCCGAACAACGCTATGCCCAGACGGAACATCTCCGGCTTACCGACTTTGCTGTCGGTCGCCTTGCGCGCAACTGGCGCCGCTTCCATTGTTTGTTGATTTTCTGACATGCTCTATATCTCTGGTTGTTAGCTATTTGACATAAGCCCCGCTTGTCACTGCTGGGCTTGCGGCTCGGTCGTTTCAGTCGTGGATTTGCTCTTTTCGGGAACTTGGCCGATCTGCAGGCGGATTTCCTGCCCTTGGCCGGCCTTCTCATGCACGACGTATTTGTTGTCAACACGGCCAAGAACGGCACGAAGCGCATCCGTGTACAACACCGTCAGCATCGTCTCGGGCTGCTTCTTGTATTCTTCCAAAACCGTCTTGAAATACGCGCTGTCCGCGCGAACGGATTCCACGACGTTGCGTTTGTACGCCATCGCGTCGTTGCGGATCTTCGCCGCCATGCCTTCCGCGTTTGAAAGCAACGTCGCCGCGTCCAGACGTGCCTTCTGGATTTCGGCGTTACCCATTTCAGACGCTTCGAACACGCCGTCGAACGCCTTCAACGTCGCATACGGCAACTGGAACGTCAGTTTCACGCTTTGGACTTCGATGCCTAGATCGACATCCTTCAGATATTTCTCCAACTGCATCTGGACGGCATCTTCGATGTTGATCGTTTCGTCGCCGACGGTGCGGATCTTCGTACGAAGGTCTTCCACCGTCCATGTCGCGCATGTGCTTAACAATGCGTTACCCAACATGTTCTGCATGATGCCTTCCGTTCCGCGCTTGCGATTTTTGTTGGCGCTGTCCTGTCCGGGCTGCGTCCGTTCGGCGGCTTTTTTCTTTTCAGCCGCGTTCATGAACGCCTCGGCTTCCTCTTCATCCAAAAACTTCAGATAATATTTCTGCGGGTCGCGGATGCGGTAGTTCACTTCGCAAGACGCATGGATGATGTTCGTATCGCCAGTCAGCAGATATCCATCCGCGCCAGGGCGCAGGAAACGGTTTGGCGGCTGGCCTTGTTCAGGCTTCACCCACGGCTCGTACAACGCTTCCGTGGAAATCGTGACCGTGCGCTGTGCAGGCAGAACCTTCACCCAGTCAATAGGATACGGCCATGCCCAATACCAGCGACCGCTTGTCAAGACCGCACGCTCTTCATTCTCGATCATCCGCGTCTGCAACGCGCCGAAACGGAACAACATAGCTTCATTCTGCTCATCGACGCGGAACACGCCGCTCATGAGCAAATACGCCAAAATGACGATGATGACGATGCGCAGGCAGAGGAACATGATGCGCGCCATGCGCATCAACGATTGCATGCCCGCCCCTTCGTTTCCGCTGTCGTCGGTTTTCACCGGAGCGCCTTCCGCCACCGCGATCAGCGGCAACGCGCGGTCGTCGTCCAGCGGCGACGGCGTCTGCGGCGATTCATTGGTTTGTTTTTTGTCTTCTTCCATATCTAATCACCTTTCCGTGAAGATGCCCCAATTATTTCGACTGCGCGCCTTCAGTGGCCTTAAGGTTTATCGCCCCAGGCTTCAGCAAATGGAAGGGCGGAGTGGACGTATCCAGAATCAGCGTATCTTTGTCGCTCAACGTCTCTTTCAACGCGTCCAAATTGCGCAGGAACATCGCCAGATCGGGATTTTCTTTGAACACGGCGTAGTGTTTCGCGGCCTCTTCGTCGCCTTGACCGCGGATTTCCTTCGCCTCCGCTTCCGCGACGGCTAGAATTTCCGCCGCCTTACGTTCAGCGTCCGAACGGATCCGCAACGCTTCGCTGTTGCCGTTCGCCAGCAACGCTTCAGACTTGCTGCGGCGTTCCGCCGTCATACGGTCGAAGACTTTCGTCGTGACAGATTCAGGGAAGCCAAGCTGGCGGAAACCGACGCGCGCCACTTCGATTCCGTATTCCTTCATCGCTTCGCTACCGACCGATTCCAACATCTGCTTTTCAATCCGCTCCATTTCCAAGCCGTTGGTATCGTTCGTGTTGCGAACAGCGATCAGATCGGCGAAATTGTGCTGCGGAAGAATCGTATTACGGCTCGTACGGACCAATGAATCCAGTTTCTTCTCCGCTTCAGCCGTCGTCTTGAAACGCTTCATGAACAGGCCCGGATCGCCAACTTTCCACAGAATATACGTCGAAACGACAATCTGGTATTGGTCTTTCGTCGTGATTTGCTCAATCTGGCCTTTGGTCAATTCATAGCACTGGAGACGTTTGTCATGGCGCCACACTTGATCGACGAATGGCCACTTGAAATGCAGGCCGGGCTCATACGTGATGATCTGCCCCGCCTCATCGACTTTCGCCTTACCCAATGTCTTCACGACCGCGTATTCCGTCTCCTTCACTTGGAAGGTCATCATCGCAATCGCGAATATCAACACAACCGCCAACGCCAGCAAGGCCACCGGCCAATGCTGAGACAAGCCGCGTTTTTCTTCTACTGCCTGTACATTTTCGCTCATCGCTTAACTCCTAAATATATGATGTTTGTTTATTACCTATGCTAATGATGACGACGCTCCGTCACTACTTGTTCCCTTCTTCTGGTTTGTCGCCCAGATTCAGATCCAGAAGGCTCGATTTCATCTTCTTCTCAAGATTCAGAATCAACACTTCCTGTCCGAAGTTCTCCGCCAGCACATACTTACGACTCTTGCTACCAGCCTCTTTCATCATGTCCAGGAAGCTGTACAGCTTGAAGACTTCCGGACTGCTGCGATAGCTCTTCAACTGGCCGAGGAAGCGATCCGCCTCCGCTTTCGGAACGTTCGCGCGTTCATGCTTATACGATTCCGCCTGATTCTTCAGCTGCGCCGCTTTCGCACGCGCCGTCGGCTCCTGCCGAACGGCATCCGCCTGCGCAAGAAGCTTTATTTCATTGTATGCCTCATGGGCGGAAACGACATTGTCGAACAACGGGCCAACAGGGGTTGGCGGATGCAGGCCGGCCAAGCTGACAAAGAGGATTTCCACGCCAAGTTCGACGTCATCGACCGCCGCCTGGATGCGCGCTTTCAACACAGACGTCGCATCGGCGCGCTTCGGTCCGAGAACGTCCATCATATCGACGCTCGAAAGATACAACAGCAATTCGCGCGTCGCCAAATTCCGCAACATCGCCAATGAATCGTCATGGCGATAGGAGAAATCATACAAGTTCTTCACTTTGAAATACATCGGGATGTGGGCCGTCAGCAGGCCAAGGCTGAGGGAGGAATCTTTTTCCGCCGCAGGACCGTCACCGCCGATCTTCTCCGCATGCCGCGCGACAATGTAATTGTTCTCGCTGCCGCTGTCGCCATGACCGACGCTCCACAGAATCACGCGTTCGTCATGATGTTCCTTTTTCTTTTTCTTGGGGGCACCGTGGCTATGACCATGGCCGTCGTCCTCTTCCTCTTCTTCCTCCTCTTCATGCTCTTCATGGGCTTCGCCCAATTCGATCTCCTGCACTTCTTCCACAGGGAAGCGTTTGATTTGAGCAAGCGGCCACGGATATTTGAAATAAAGGCCAGGCTTCAACGGTGTCTTGTCCTCCACGCGGCCAAACTTTTCATGGATGCCCTGCTCTTCCGAACCGATCACCACGAGGCAGGTCTGCAACCACAGCAAAATGACCATCGCCACCAACAGCGGGACGACCGTCCGTTCCAAAAAGCGATAGAACCACACTTCGGACACACGGAAACCAAACTGGTAGTCCAAACTCGCCGCAACGTTCCGAGCGACGCCGCCGGGCTCCGTAAACAACGCCAACAGACGGCTTTCGATCAACGGACGCTCCTCTTCACCAGGCATGCGCGGACGATAGAATTCAATCACAAAACCCAAAATCAATTCGATGGCGAGAATCGTCAAAATCACCAAAGCGGCCTTCGCGATCGTGATATCCGCCGTTTCCGTCGCTTTCCGGAAATATTCCAAAAACAGTGCGATGGACGCGGCAAGAAACAGCAGACCGGAGAAGAACAGCCATGCACTAGCAGGACGCAGCCAACGGCAGCCAACTTCACGGCTCGCACCAGCAAAATAACTGCCGACGATCAACGAACCAATCCATGTAATCGCGCAAAGCAACGCCAGTGGCATCGGATTCGGGGCGATCGGAAACGCCTCCATCCCCTTCCAAATCCGCCAAACAATCAGGCAGTAAACACCAAGCAGAATGCCGGAAACAATTGTGAAAATCGGCACGAAGTACTTCATGTACTGGATGTTAGCACGAGTCGCCATACGGACGGCTTCATCCGCGTCGTCAAACAATTCGTTCGAGCCATGCTCCGAACGGAATTCCGCCGCGGCCTCCTCCTCCATCTTCTGACGGCGGGCAAAAGCGCAACGGCCGGCTCCGACTAGACCGAACAGCACGACCATCAGGCTCGCCGCGCTGCCGATGCCCATTACGGAACAATTTCCATTTTTCGCGACCAGACAGCCGATCACAAACATGATCAGCCCCGTCACGGATATCGCGAAACATAAGTTACGCGGACGTGTACTCAATGCATTCATTTTCTAAACTACCTCGTTCTTAATTGTCCAGCCTTCCAGACGGCACCCCCTGAAAGCCGTTTGACTTCCATTCCTCCCCCGCATTTATCAAATCTTAATATTAAACATATCGCATGACTGCGTTTTGTCAATGCGCCAACCCAAATATCTTTACATTATGTAATAAAAAACATCGGATATCGCGTCTCCGAACGTTTTTTTCATTCCTTCGACCACAGCGTCTCCTTCAAATCCCAATCGTCAACAGAACGGAAAACCACTGTCTCCACCTTCAGCATCGTGAATTCACCACTCCGTATCTGGAACAGCTTGCGCACACCATCAAGTTCCGTCTGGAAACTGCTTTCCCTACGTCCACGTGACTCGAATTCAAGACGATACGCCGTTTCGTCGCCTTCCAGCCGACGAAGCGGCGGCGCAGACGGCACGCCTTCCTGCGGCATTTCGACATCGCCACAAGCCACGCTCCGACGCACGGCACGACGACTCGCCCCCTTCGCGACTTTTCGCCGCGACGGCAAGTCCGGCACCGCCGGATACGGGAAGTCCGTGACACCAAGAAGGTTACGAATACCTTCTTCGCATTCCCAGACTTTGACCAACTCCGCCTCTCGTTGGCGAAGCAGATCAATGACAGTTGTTTCCTCTGGTGAAATCACAAATGGCCCGCCTCATTGGGCGCCTTCAGTCAAAATCATTCCTTATCGTCCTTTTTCGCATCGTCTTCCGCTTCAGGTTCAGCGGATGGCGCGGCCGCCTTCGGAGCGGCTGGCTTCTTGTTGGAAGATGCTGAAGTTGCGGGCTTTGCGTTGAAACCAGCCACAGGCATCGGCGGTTCGGGGAACACGAACACGCCCTGTTCGCCGATGACCGTTTCAACCTGTTGTTCCAATTCCGCGATCCTGCGATAGGCGGCTTCGCGTTCGGCCAGCAGCCCATCGACTTTTACTCGCGCTTCGTATGCCGCTTTGATTGTTTCGGCATCAGCGCGCATCACAATTTCCACAAAGCTCAAAGGAACCGTGCTGATTGGATTTTTCGCCATGATTTTTCTCCTGGTTCGTTTTGTCCTGATGATATGTCAATATGTTGTTATATTTCAAATCTTTATGAGCGGTTTATTCGGAAAGCTTTCCAAAGAGTCGTTTCAGCAAACCGCCGCCTTTTTCATTCTCTCCAGTAGCTTCAACGCCTTCCGCTTCAGTATCTTCCGTAATCTCCACCGCCTTCGCGGGCCGCGATGGCGGCTCTTCGGCGGGACGTGCCGCCAACGCCTTCGCCGCGCAATCCCGCACGCGCGGATCCACATCGTCGCACAGCCCTTCGATCAACGTCCGACTCGCCTCTGGATTGCGCGTCAACGCCATGCGAACCAATGGCGACGCATCATGGCTCAGCTCCGTCATCATGCGCAACGGCAGGCTATGCGCAGCCGCCGCCAACGCGCGGACGCTCGGCAATGCGTTCAACGAAAGACGCACGGCGCTTTCAGCAGACATTTCCGTACAATCCGTCTCCTGATAGACCAACGCGTACAACGCTGAATCATCGCCGTGTTCCAACACGAACTCTAAATCCGCTCCGCACAAGCCGTCACGGCATGCGAATGCCATCATAAGACCGTCGTCGTCCTCTAAAAGTTCCTCCAACAACGAAAGCGGCACGGCCGGATTGCCCGCCAACGCCAAATCCGTCTCATGATCATGGAGCGACAACAACTTCTCCGCCGCCTCAGAAGACAGCTTCCCATTGGCGGCGAGACGACGACGAACAGCCGCGCTTTCATCTTCCGCCAGAACATTTTGCACAAGCGATGGAACCGCTTCAGAAGAAGCGATTTTCAAACGGACGCGTTCGTCGCCCTTCTGCGCGAAACCAACCATTTCATCCGCCGTCAACCGCTTGCGGCTGATGGCTTCATTTTGGATTTCCGGATCCGAACTGAACAGCAACGATTCGAGCACGTTGTCTGGCAACTGCCCACGTATCAATAAGATACGCTGTGAAAGACTTTCATCCGAATCAGCGCATTCCAACAGACAGGACGGATCGATACGCGGATTCAGCAAAGCTTTGGCCTGCACCGTCACATCCATATCGTCGCATAATGCTTTCTGGATTTCCACATCCAAATGCGGCAGTTTCAGCAAGGCGGCGCGAACAAACGGCACATCGTCTGTGCTCAACTTCGCCTGTATACGTGGCGTGATTGCATGGTTTTCCGCAAGAGCCGCACGGACGGTCGCATTTTCATCGTCGCTCAGAATCAACGCCGACTGCGGGCTGATCCATTTACTTCGCGCGACGGCCTTTCGGACTTCCGGATCCTCATGTTTTGCAAGTTGTTGCAGCAACGGCTTCGGCGTACGCGGATGGTCCGCCAACTGAGACAAAATCAACACGCTCTGCGTCTTCTCGCCAAGTTCCTCCAGAATCTTGCTTGGCGTTTCCGCATAGCCTGCCAAAAAATACAACACTTCGAACGTATCATGGTGCGCGAAGAGCTCGCGAAGCAACTGCACCGGTATGCCGCCGTTCTTCCAGGCGCGCAATGCCTCCTCAGGCCCGCTTAATATCTGCTCAAGCAGCGTCTTTATGTCCAATTCTACGTCTGTCATCGAATCAATCTTACCGTAACTTCCTGTTTTTCCCGTTTTTTGCACAAAAATGCGCAAATTTATAATATAATCCGTCCCGAAGTTTTCCAAAAGGACGCTATATTATTATTTTTGCCTGTTTTGTCTTTTTTCGGATACTGTCACCATGTCGTTTTTCCAGCTCATTCAACGTGAAATCATGAACATGCTCAAGCTTCTTGGCTTGGGCCCGTCCAGTTGGTTCCATGACGATGACGAGCCGGAAGAACTTCCGGAAGAAGAAGAGACGATGCAGGAAGAGGAAGCAGAGGAAACGCCTAAACAGACGGAACCTGTTCAAAATCAAGATACTCTGCCGAAAACCGAGCAACCAGCCGAAAAGAAGCCGCAAGCCGATCAGTCCGAACTTCTTAAACGGCTGCAGGAACGCTTCGCCGCCAAGCAGAACGCGCGTGAAGAACGGCAGATGAAGCTGTTGCGCGAAAAAGAATTAGCCGAACGGCAGCTTAATCCGTTGAAGGCGGATGACGCACCTGCCAACGCGGAGCAGCTTGAATTCAATTTCGAAGCAGAATCGCATCCGCAAGAAGAAAAGAAAACCGTCCAAACGGCTTCGCCATCCGCCCTGCCACAACCTGTTCTCACACAACCTTATCAGTTGCCGCCCATTGACTTGCTACTGACGCAAAACACGATTGCCGAAGCGGATGTCGATGAAATGAACGACGCCGCGAAGAAAATCCAAAACACGCTGGATGCTTTCTTTATCGACGCGGATGTCACAGGCTTCCAACGCGGCCCGCGCATTACGTTATACAAAATCACCGTCGCAAGAGGCGTCAAAGTCGAAGCCGTCGCGCATATCGCGAACGATCTCGCCATGGCGCTATCCGCCACTTCTTTACGCATTCTCGCGCCTATGCCCGGCCATGACTACGTCGGCATCGAAGTCCCCAACCAGAAGTCGGATCTCGTACGTTGCGGCGCGGCCATTGATTCGGAAACGTTCCGCTCCCACAAAGGGCAGATTCCCATCGTACTCGGCCGCAACGTCGAAGGAAAGGATATCATCATTGATTTGGCCCGAACGCCGCATTTGCTTGTCGCTGGCGCCACGGGTTCCGGTAAATCCGTCTGCTTGAACAACATCTTGATTTCGTTGCTCTACCGCTTCCCGCCGGAAGACCTGCGGCTGATTCTCGTTGATCCGAAAATCGTGGAAATGTCTGTCTATAATAAACTTCCGCATCTTGTCGTTCCAGTCATCACGGATGTCGAATTGGTCGTCATGGCCCTCCGTTGGGTCATCTACGAAATGGAACGCCGCTATGCCATTCTCGCGAAGGTTGGCGTCCGCAATCTGGAATCATTCAACAACCGCCCGCCATCTGCCGAGCCCATCTATGACGACGAACACAATGAAATTCCGCAGAAGCTTCCGTTCATCGTCGTCATCATCGACGAAATGGCGGATATCATGCTCACGGCACGGCAGGACGTTGAAACCTGCCTGGCCCGCATCGCACAACTTTCCCGCGCCGTCGGCATCCACTGCATCATCGCCACGCAGCGGCCATCCGTCAACGTCATCACAGGCGTCATCAAGGCCAATTTCCCAACGCGAATCGCCTTCCAAGTCGCTTCGCAAATCGATTCCCGCACCATCATCGACGGCAAAGGCGCGGAATCCCTTCTCGGTCGTGGCGACATGCTCTACAAGGCGTCGGATGGTCTTCGAATGCAACGACTTCAAGGCGCAATGATCACGGATTCGGAAATCGAACACATTGTCAATTTCTGCGCGGCGCAGGGCAACGCGGAACTGAATTTCGACGTCATCAAATCCGTCGCCGCCAAGCCGCAACCTGCAGAAGGCGATGGAATCGGTGAAGGTGGTTTCGACGGAGCGGACGATGACGGCGACGGGCAGGAGGCTCTCATCCGCGCCGCCGTTGAAATCATCGTCAACGACCGTAAAGCTTCCATTAGCTACATTCAACGACGTTTAAAAATTGGATACAACAAAGCCGCTTCCGTCATCGAAATTCTGGAAAAGCGCAACATCATCGGCCCGCAAGTCGGCACCGCCCCACGAGAAATTCTCATTGATTCGCCAGACGACGCCTTCCCCCCAGACACGCTGTAATGGTTATTTTCAATTTATTGATTTGATTTTGGGATATATGTGAATATTTTAAACGTATATTATTAGATACAAAATCAAATGAAAAGAAACAATTAATTAACCACAAAACACACAAAATACTCAAAATAAAGCCTCACCGCCGTCGCCATATCGCTTAAGACTTTATCTCACAATCAACATGACAAATGAAAAGCGTTAAGATGGCTCCGGCGGCTCGGCGGTTTTAAAAAACACAAATTTGTGTTCTAAAGGAATCAAATGTGAAAATAGGGATTTGAAAGTAAAAAGCATTATGAAAATTCGTCAAAAATAATTAAGTCATTGGAAATAAGGAGGTAAAGATGGGGATCAATTCTGAATACCAAAGTTTCTTCAAAGAAGAATGCTACGCTATACAAGGAGCTATTTTCGAGGTTTACAAGACGCTTGGTTGTGGTTTTCTCGAATCGGTTTATCAAGAAGGTCTGGAAATGGAAATGCGAATGCGTCAAATCCCTTTTGTCTCACAACCAGAAATAAACTTGAATTACAAAGGAATGCAATTACGCCAAACCTACAGACCAGACTTTGTCTGCTATGGTCAAATTGTCGTTGAGTTGAAAGCTGTATCAAATTTCGCTTCAGAACATGAGGCTCAACTGTTAAATTATCTGAAAGCAACAAATTTTAAATTGGGGCTACTCGTAAACTTTGGGCATTATCCAAAAGTGGAAATCAAACGGATTCGCAATTAACTTCTCGCCATCAGGGAACAAGACTTAATTTTTTGTCCATTTTCTTTGCGCGAAGCGCTTTTTCAAACCGCCGAGTTGCCGGAGCCGTTGAGGTTCTTCCATGATGGGATTTTCGTTTTGCAAAACAAGTCTTCTTGAGATTGTCGGCTCGGCAACGAGGCTTTTTTGGTGTGTTTTGTGTGTTTTGTGGTTCCTAAAAACAAAATCATTTTGCCGTGAATTTGCTACGCGGCTTGAAGACAATTGTCACAGTTGGATGTTTCCTCGGCTGAGGAATAAGACTTGATCTACTGTCCATTTTCTTTGCGCGAAGCGCTTTTTCAAACCGCCGAGTTGCCGGAGCCGTTGAGGTTCTTCCATGATGGGATTTTCGTTTTGCAAAACAAGTCTTCTTGAGATTGTCGGCTCGGCAACGAGG
>JAEEGH010012306.1_pt1 | contig 19236 bp, 19 predicted proteins | sample 9134181 | NCBI WGS metagenome assembly JAEEGH01 (sample SAMN16246544, study PRJNA631951) | gut metagenome | biome: gut microbiome; feature: rumen; material: DP-attached | host: Bos | place: Iran: Karaj | collected 2018-10 | reverse complement strand
AATTTTATCAAAGATGAAGATGGGATCGGGACCGTTGAGGTTATTCTTATACTGGTTGTGATCATTGGTCTGATTTTGATCTTTAAAGACCAACTGACCACGCTGGTAAACAACATCTTCAAAACGATCAAGGAAAAGGCCGGTAAGGTATGAAAAAAGTACGGGGGGAGATGACGGTATTCTTAAGTCTGACCCTGATGCTGGTGGCTGCCCTCCTCTTTACATTGGTGGAGGGCGCCAGATACCGGTGCCTGGCTTCTTATGCCCGGATGGACAGCGTGATGGAGGCGAATTCGTCGTTCGCGGAATTTGACAGGGCTTTGCTGGAAGATTATGGATTGCTGTATCTGGATGATTCGTATGGAACGGGGAAGGAAAACCTGAACCGCGTGGTGTCGAGGATCATGAACCTGAGCCGTGAGAATCTGGATCCGAAAACCGGCCTGGGGACTGATTTCTTAAGGATGGAGATGAAGGAGTGCAGCATCGACGCGTATGAGCTGGCCACGGACTATAAAGGGGACGCCTTTCGAAGGCAGTTGGTGGAATTTGCCAAAGAAAACCTGCCGATGGAGGCCGTAGATATCCTGAATCTGAACAAGGCGTCACCTGTGAATGCGAAAGGAGCGGCTTCCTTTGCGGTGTTGAAGGGGAAACAAATGGGAACGCTTCGGTTGACGGATGAGGCGCCGTCCATTCCGTCGCTGGAGTTTGAAAACCCTTTGGACTTTATCGATTCGCTCTCCGGAAAGGAAGTGCTGGCGCTTGTTGCACCCAAAGACAGGACGATCTCTGTGAAGAGGGTGGATCTGAAGAATGTAACGGACAAAAGGAACAATAATGTCGGGAACTATGAAAAACATAAGGGCACGGGGATGGACAGTTTGATGTGGTATCTGATCTACATGAAACACTATTTCGGGAACTTTCTGGAACCGAAGGAGGGGAAGGCGCTGGACTATGAGATGGAATATATGCTGTATGGAAAGGACAACGACCGGAAAAACCTGGAATGTGTCTGCGGGAGGATCATGGAGATCCGGGAAGCGCTAAATCTGGCTTATCTGGAAACGGATGCGGAGAAAAGCGGGATCGCGACGATCATCGCAACGATCATTGCCCTTTTGCTGGCGAACCCGGAAGCGATAGAGGCTTTGCAGAAAGCGATCCTGCTTGCCTGGGCGCATATTGAGAGCCTGCAGGAAATGCGAAGGCTCCTGATGGGCGGAAGGATCCCGTATGTGAAGAACGCGCAAAACTGGATAACGGACGTGCTGTTTCCGGTCACTTCTTTTAGCGAGAACTTCGGAGTGGAGGATGACCCGAACGGGATCAGCTATCAGGATTTTCTGACGGCGTTTATCGCGGTCATGACCGCGAAGAAGCAGAATTACAGGATGATGAGCATGATGGAATTGAACATCCGGCAGAAGGAAGGCAAAGGAGAATTTCGAATGGACTGCATGATGCAGCGCATGGACCTGGGCTATGTATATGAAGCGAAACCGCTGTTCCTCTCGTTTGTCACGATCGGAAAGATCGACCGGGGGGCGTATCGGTTCAACGAGGAGTTTAAGATCTCCTATCTTACAGGAGACGGATAGGCAAAATCATTTGTGAAAGAAAAATAAGGAGGGTATGAAAGGGTGTCTCAGAAAACAACGAAAACAAAACCAACAAAAAAATCCCATAACTCTCTCTCTGCAAACAAGTCTATCTATACATCTTTAAGTTCTGTTCTCTTACCCAAAAAGAAACAGATTGAGGCACCCTTTCATGCCCTTCGTAAAAAATGCCGCGGATCCTTTACTGTAGAGGCAGCCGTGGCGCTGCCTCTCTTCGCGGCGTTTTTGGCGTTTATCATGTTCTTTTTCCGCATCCTGATGGTACAGCAAAACCTGGCGGAGGCGATGGAACTGAATGCGAGAAAGCTGTCGGCCGCCGCTTTTGCGGAACAATACGGTATCAGCTCCTCAGCCGTTGAGATCGGCGGCCTTGGCGCCGCGTTCGTCAAAGTCAATAAAGATTATCAGGAACGGTCGAATGGAGAGGGAAGCCGCTATTTTACGTTTGGCGATGCGGGCTTAAGCCTCGTCGGTTCGGACATGAACGGGGATTATGTGACCCTGCAGGGGTCCTGCGCGATGGAGTTTCCGATCGCCTTTTTCGGGAACAAGACCTGGCTTGTCAGGCATACGGTGAAAGCCAGGAAGTGGACGGGGTATGCGCCGGAAGGGGATAAGGCTGAAACGGAAGAGGACATCTGGGTGTATATCACTCCACACGGCACGGTCTACCATAAGGAAAGGGACTGCACGTATCTCAAGCTTTCGACCAGTTCGGTGCCGGCCGCGGAGGTGGGTTCTCTTCGAAATAAGGACGGGTCACGGTATACGCCCTGTGAGATCTGCGGGAACAGGGCAAGCGGCAGCAGTCTGGTCTATATCACGGACTACGGAACCAGCTATCACACGATGGTCAGCTGCAGCGGGCTAAAGCGCGGGATCGATATGATCCGGCTGAAGGAAGCGGAGGAAAAAGGATATGGCGCTTGTTCAAGATGCGGGTAATAATCTGATCATACGTTGTGTGCTCGTGCTCATTCTTTTATATATCATGTCGATCGAGGATGTGCGGTCGAAGGAACTGACGGTGATCCCTGTGCTTATCTTTGGTGCTGCCGGGGCGGCTTTGTCGCTGTTGTCCTGCGGGCGGAACATACCGGAAATGATCTCCGGCGGCGCGATCGGCGGAGTCCTTATCTTTATCTCAGCTGCTACCGGAGGGAAACTGGGACTCGGAGACGGGCTCGTGGTGATGATGATCGGGCTGACGCTCGGGTTTTCTTTGACATTTATCCTGGTGTGTGTAAGCCTCCTTCTGGGCGCGTTGTTTGCGCTTTTTCTTCTGGTGGTAAAAAAGAAGGGGAGAAATGCGGAATATCCCTATATGCCGTTTCTTCTTATAACATATGTGGGGGTGCTGACGGCGGTATGAAAACGGGGAAACTATGCCGGAATGCCGGCATTGGGGTGAAAACGGGGAAAAAGCTAAAGGGCGTATATACGATAGAGGCAGCGATCATCATTCCAATGGTTTTATTTACGATGTCCGCCGGGATCCGCATCGGGATCGACCTTTACCTGTCCGCTGAGAAGATGGCGGCGGACGTGCGGGAAGTGGTGGAAGAGAACGAGGTGAAGACGATCCACATGATCCGCGCGGCGGGCGGGTTTGCGAATGCGGCGGGTATTACGAATAATTAAGGAAACCGCAGATCCTTCCGGCAGCTGGAGAAAAAAATGAAAAAAGGACAAGAGGATGAGGACGGAATATAGACGAAATCTGAATAAGAGTTACCTGATCCTGACGGATCGGGAAACGGAAGAATGCTTTGAATGGAAAATGCTCGAAAATAACAGGATCAGAGGGCTTCTGCCGGTACACTGCCGGCACAATGCCGGGGAGAGCGCAGCCTGGTATGATATTTCCGGAACGCAGTCATTGGACCGGTATCTTGAGACGGCGCCCGTCGATGGCAGGTTTTTCCGCATGCTTTTAAGCGAACTGAAGCGGATGGGTGAACTCTTGCCGTCCTATCTCCTGCTCCAGCAGGATCTTCTTCTGGATCCGGAGTTGATCTTTATCCGGCATGACGGAACGCAGGTCTATTTCTGTTATCATCCCGAAACGACAAAGGATCTGTTCCTTGCGCTTCGGGAACTCATGGAGATGCTGCTGCAGCGTGTGGATCACCGGGATGAGGAGGCAGTGCGTACGGCTTACGCGATCTATCAGATCACGACGGAAGGGGAGTTTGACCTCGATATGCTCTTGAAGGAGACGGAAAATAAAACCCCGGAACACAGGATAAGATATGAGGAGCCGGAGCCGGAACCGGAGAAACCGGGCGGCAGGGTATTCTTTCCGATGGAGGAACCGAAGGAAAAACCGAGAAGAAAAGGTTTTCATTTTCTGAAACGAAAGAAGGAAGAACCTTCGGAAGAGAGCTTATTTGACGAGCTCGTCAGGATGCGCCGGGGGCAGGAAGAGTATAGGAACCCGGGAGGGAGCCGGGATGCAGAGTTGTATCGTGACCCGGAGGAGTACCATGATCCGGAAGAGTATCAGGAACCGGATCGATCCAGGAGATCAAAGGAAAGGAGAGCTTCGGAAAAAAGGAGGGTTTCTTCGGACAGGGAATTTAGCAAAAGAGAACCGGAAACTGTGACGGGGAGCAGGCTCTATCCAGAAGAAAACACGACGTATCTGAATCCGGCGGAAGACCGCGCCAGAGGGGTTCTCCGGTATCTAGGCCATGGCACGGAAAGCGATCTGACGATCGAAACCGTTCCGTTTCTGATCGGTACGCGCGAAGGCCTGCCGGGACAAATGGATTCTCAGGCTGTAAGCCGGCAGCACGCAAGGATCACAAAGGAGGGCGAGGATTACTACCTTGAAGATTTAAATTCCACGAATGGGACGTTCCATAACGGGGAGGAACTGAGCTACCGCCTGAAGGTACGGCTCTTTCCGAATGATCACATACGGTTTGCGGATGAAGAGTTCCTCTTCCTATAGGAACTTGAATTTATGGCCTTTATTCTCTATACTGAATTCATAGTGTATTTTCTAGGCAGAAACCCGCATGCAGAGAAGCCCGGAAGAGGATCGTATTTCCCGGCGAGAGGTTTCGGCCCTAAGGAGGGGAGAACATGAAGGTCAATATCTATTACGGCGGACGGGGAATGCTGGATGACCCCACCCTCTATGTGCTCCGGAAAATTGAAGAAGTGCTGCGGGAACTTCGCGTGACGGTAGAGCGGTTCAATATCTACGAGATGAAGAACAGCATTACGACACTTCCCCAGACATTGAAGGACGCGGACGGCATAATTCTGGCCACCACCGTGGAATGGCTGGGGATCGGCGGCTATATGCAGCAGTTTCTGGATGCCTGCTGGCTTTATGGGGATAAGGAGAAGATCGCGCAGACCTATATGCAGCCGATCGTCATGTCCCAGACCTATGGTGAGCGGGAGAGCGAGCTGACGCTGAAGAACGCGTGGGAGATTCTGGGCGGATTGCCGTGTAGCGGGATCTGCGGGTATGTGGAAGACCTTGTGACGTTTGAGATGAACCAGGAATATACGCTGATGATCGAGAAATCGGCGGAAAACCTGTATCGCACGATCTCCCAGAAGATCCGGAGCCTCCCTTGCAGCAATCAGGCCGTGAAACGCACCGTTTCAAGGACCAGGCAGATGGAGCTGACGCCGCAGGAGAGCGAGCAGCTTTCAAGATATGTTTCGGATGACAATTATGTTCAGACCAGCAAGGAAGACCTGGAAGAGCTGACGACGATCTTCAGGGATATGATGGGGCAGGATCCCGGAGAAGATGAAACGCCCTATATCATGGACCTGCAGTCGCATTTTGTGACGCAGGAAGATCTGAACGCGGTGTATCTCTTTACCTTTGAGGGCAGGCCGAAGTCCCTGATCATAGAGATCCATAACGCGGACCTTACGCTGCGGTACGGAGGAAACGAGCAGGCGGATGTATACGTCCGACTGAAGCCGGAGACCATGGACAGCATTATCGGCGGAAGGAAGACCTTCCAAAGGGCCTTTATGGGCGGCGAGATGACGGCGAAGGGTGATTTCAAGACGCTGCGGATGCTGGACGAAGCGTTCCATTTTTCCTGAAATGGTTCGACACGGTTTTTGAAACCGGATGGTAATAATTCATAAAAGAAGGAGAGAGTGAGATGAGTGATTGTATTTTCTGCAAACTGGCGAATGGCGAGATCCCGACAAACCGGATCTATGAAGACGAGGACTTTTCCATAATCCTGGACGCAAGCCCTGCGACAAAAGGGCATGCGCTGATCCTTCCGAAAAAACACGCGGCGAATCTTTTTGAACTGCCGGAGGAAACGGCGGAGAAGGTTTTGCCTCTTGCGAAAAAGGCAGCGGCGCATATGAAGGAGGTTCTTCAGTGCGATGGCCTTCATCTGGTGCAGAATAACGGTGAGGCAGCCGGACAGACGGTCTTCCATTTCCATATGCATCTGATCCCGAGATATAAAGAGGGACCAAATATGCTTATCTGGCCCCACGAATATTTTACTGATGAAGAAATGAAAGGGATCTGCGAACAGCTTTCGTTCTAGGAAGCTGCTTCCTCGATCACCGAAATGACTTTTCCGACAGCATCCGCGATGGTGCTTTCCTCCATCGCCTGGCGGTATTTGTCCCTGTTTTGATAGAGCTCCCGAATGGAGGAGACCAGCGTCTGATCCGTCATCTTTTCTTCCTGCAGCACCATGCTGTAGCCCTGGTTCTCAAAGGAACCTGCGTTCAGGATCTGATCGCCGCGGCTGGCGGAAAGCGGAAGAGGGATCAGAAGATTCGGTTTCCGCAGCGCCAGAAGCTCGCAGATCGCGTTGGCGCCTGCACGGGAAAGGACGATATCCGTGGCCGCAAAGAGGTCGGGAAGCTCTTCCCTCGCGTATTCGAGCTGTTTATAGCCGGCAAGGCCTTCTTTGGTAGCGTCCAGATTGCCGCTGCCGCATAAGTGAATAACCTGAAAGTCCTGTAACAAGGCGGGAAGCGCCTGCCGAAGGACTTCATTGATATGGACCGAGCCGGTGCTTCCTCCCATCATGAGAAGTACCGGTTTCTTTTCATCAAAGCCGGCATAGGAGAGGCCTTTCGCCTTATCGCCCGAGAGCAGCTCCGTTCGGATGGGGCAGCCGGTCAGAACGGCTTTTCCTTCCGGGAGATGTTTCATGGTCTCCGGGAAATTGCAGCAGATCCGGAAGCAGTGCGGGATCGAGAGCCGGTTCGCAAGCCCCGGGGTCATGTCAGACTCGTGAAGGATCGCCGGAACATGGCATCTCTTGGCCGCTCCGACGACGGGTACGGAAACAAAACCGCCTTTGCTGAAGATCACGTCCGGTTTCAGCTGCTTCAGGAGTTTGATGGCCTGATGAAAACCCTTCTGAACACGGAAAGGGTCCGTGAAATTTTTCCAGTCAAAATAGCGGCGCAGTTTCCCGGAAGAAATGCCGAAATATGGAATTCCCGCCTTTTCCGCGAGGTCTTTTTCGATCCCGTTCAGCGAGCCGATATAATAGATTTCATAGCCCAGGCTTTTCAACCGGGGAACAAGGGCCAGATTTGGGGTAACATGTCCGGCGGTCCCCCCGCCGGTCAATACTATCTTCTTCATATTAAAGAATCTATTATGATTGCGGGAAAAAGTCAAGCAATGTATAATAAGGAAAAACCCGTTTGGGGAGAAAAGGAGAGTGGTTAGGATGGAAAAAGTAACCTTTGACTACAAAAAAGCGAGCCCGTTTATCTCGGAGGATGAGGTAAAGCTGATGGAAAAGCTCGTCCAGAGCGCAAAAGAGACCCTGGTGAAAAAAGAGGGAGCAGGGAATGATTTTGTGGGCTGGCTGGATCTGCCGGTGGATTATGACAAAGAGGAATTTGACCGGATCAAGAAGGCAGCGGACCGCATTAAAGGGGATTCGGAAGTCCTCGTGGTGATCGGGATCGGCGGAAGCTATCTCGGCGCGCGCGCGGCTATCGAATTCCTGCGTCACGGGTTCTATAACAATATTCCGAAGGAACAGAGAAAAACGCCGGAGATCTATTTCTGCGGGAACAGCATCAGCACCTCTTATCTGGCAGGGCTGATGGATGTGATCGGAGACAGGGACTTCTCCGTGAACGTGATCTCAAAATCAGGCACGACGACGGAGCCGGCGATCGCATTCAGGATCTTCAAGGAAAAACTGGAGGCGAAGTACGGAAAAGAAGAGGCAGCCAAGAGGATCTATGCGACAACGGACAAAGCCCGGGGAGCGCTGAAGAACCTCGCGACGGAAGAAGGCTATGAAACCTTTGTGGTTCCGGATGACGTGGGCGGAAGATTTTCGGTGCTGACCGCCGTGGGCCTGCTCCCGATCGCCGTCAGCGGTGCTGATATCGATAAACTCATGGAAGGAGCCGCATCCGGGAGAAAACGCGCCATGGAAGCTCCGTTTGCGGAAAATGACGCTCTGCAGTATGCCGCGATCCGCAATATCCTTCTTCGGAAAGGAAAGGCGATCGAGATCCTGGCCAACTACGAGCCCAGCCTGCATTACATCTCGGAATGGTGGAAGCAGCTTTACGGCGAGAGCGAGGGCAAGGATCAGAAGGGTCTGTTCCCGGCGTCCGTCGACCTTACCACGGACCTTCATTCCATGGGGCAGTATATTCAGGACGGCGCGCGCATCCTCTTTGAGACTGTGATGAACGTTGAAAAATCCAGAGAAACGATCGTGATCAAAGAAGAAGAGGTGGATCTGGACGGACTGAACTATCTGGCCGGCAAGGACGTGGATTTTGTGAATAAGAACGCCATGAACGGAACTGTGCTTGCGCATACGGACGGGAATGTGCCGAACCTGATGGTGACGATCCCGGAACAGAATGAGTTTTATCTTGGCGAACTCTTCTATTTCTTCGAGTTTGCGGTCGGCGTCAGCGGTTATGTGCTTGGAGTGAATCCCTTTAACCAGCCCGGCGTGGAAAGCTATAAGAAGAATATGTTTGCCCTTCTCGGCAAGCCCGGCTATGAAGAAATGAGGAAGGAGCTGTTGGATCGCTTATGAATACGGATTGCGATGTGGCCGTTGTTGGTGCAGTAAACGTAGACATCGGAGGAAAACCATTCGCAGCATTCCGGAAAAATGATTCCAATCCCGGACAAGTACGCCTCACCCTTGGAGGGGTGGGGCGTAATATTGCTCACAATCTGGCGCTCCTCGGAAACCATGTGCAGTTTATCACAGCGGCGGGTACGGATGAGAACGGAAGAGAGCTGGAGATCCAATGCCAGGACCTTGGGATCGACATTTCGGGAAGCTATCGGTCCCGCGCGGAACGGACATCTTCTTATTTATATATTGATAACGAGAAGGGAGAGCTCATGGCCGCGGTCTCGGATATGGAGATCGTGCGGAATCTGACGCCGGAGTTTCTGGCGGATAAGATGGAGGGCTTAAACAGCAGCAAAGCGCTTGTTTTGGACACGAACCTTCCGGAAGAGACCGTGGCGGCGCTTAGCGAAAATGCTAAAATTCCCGTATTTGCGGAACCGGTGTCCACCGTAAAGGCCATGAAACTGAAAAATGTGCTCTCGCTGCTCCATACGATCACGCCAAATACGCTTGAAGCATCCGCGCTTTCGGACCTTCCGCTGGATCTTTCGAACAGGGACGATTACCGCCGGGTCGGGGAGGCGCTGCTGCAAAAAGGCGTGAAACATGTCGTGATCACCGCCGGCGACAAGGGTGCGTATTGCTGCGACCGGGAAGGAGAGGCGGTTTTACCTGCACTTAAGGGAAAACAGGTCAACGGAAACGGCTGCGGGGACGCGCTGATGGCGGGACTTGTCACGGGCTTCGTAAAAGATCTTCCGTTTCAGGAAAGCGTATGCATAGGCATGGCGGCGGCCGTCTGCACTTTGGAAACAGAAAAAACAAATAATGACAGCATGACTTTGGAAATGGTCATGGAAAGGGCAAAGGAGATAAAAATATGAAAGCGGAATTCAAAGCATCGGAAGAGGTAAAATACGCGGTATCACAGGGCAAACCGGTGGTGGCCTTGGAATCCACGATCATTTCTCATGGGATGCCGTATCCGAAAAACGTGGAAACGGCTCTGGAAGTAGAGAAGATCATCCGGGACAAGGGCGCAGTGCCCGCTACGACAGCCATTATCGGCGGCGTGCTGACCGCAGGTCTTTCCAAAGATGAAATTGAATATCTCGGAAAAGAAGGCCAGAAGGTGACAAAGGTTTCCCGCAGGGACATTCCTGTGATCTGCGCCCGGAAAATGGATGGGGCTTCCACGGTGGCGACCACTATGATCATCGCGAATATGGCCGGGATCAAAATCTTCGCGACCGGCGGGATCGGCGGCGTGCATCGCGGTGCGGAAACGACATTTGATATCTCCGCGGATCTCGAAGAACTGGCACAAACGCCGGTGAACGTGGTCTGCGCCGGCGCCAAGGCGATCCTGGATCTGCCGCTGACGCTTGAATATCTGGAAACCAGAGGCGTGACCGTGCTCGGTTATCAGACGGATGAGCTGCCGGCGTTCTATACGAGAAAAAGCGGCCTTTCCGTGGATTATCGGGTGGATACGGCAAAAGAACTGGCGCAGCTGATCCGGACAAAGGAAACGCTCGGCCTTAAGGGCGGGTATCTCATCACGAACCCGATCCCGGAAGAATACTCCATGGATCCGGACGTGATCCAGAAGGCCATCGACCAGGCGATCGAAGAGTCAAAAGCGCAGGGGATCAAGGGAAAAGCAACGACGCCCTTCCTGCTGGCGAGGGTTGCGGAGCTGACCGGCGGCGACAGCCTGGCCTCCAATATCCGCCTTGTCTATAATAATGCTGCATTGGCGGCCGAAATGGCGGTGGAATATTCCAATTTATTACAGAATTGTTAAAAAAACTTGACAACCGAAAAAAACCGTGCTAATCTCTCCGTGTAACAGATTTGTAACAATATGTAACAAATTGGAGAGAATTGTGTTATGAATAGAAACAGGAAAGTGATCAGCGGTGCAATTATATCAGGTATGCTCGCGGTTGCAACTACTGTATCCAGTGCAAGTCTGGTTTCGGGAGCAGGGCTCACCGGACGGACCGCCGGGATCTTCTCGGATATGGAAAAGATCTATTCCGGAAAAACCACCACGGCGACAACGGTATTGGAAAAGAAAGCAGCAAAACCTTTAGAGAGAACAGTATACGCCGGCGCTCTTTCCGAGCTGGGTGAAAACCTTGCCATAGCGACAGGGCTTCAGGAAGAAAAGGAAAGCCTTGAAACTACGAAGCTGGAAACAGTGACGGAAGCACTGGAATCTGTGAATGCGGATATGGAAGTTTCCATGGAGCCGGAAACGGAGCTCATGGGCGCGGTAGACTTTGACGCAGCGGTTCCCGGGGAAGAGTCGGTAGCAGCAGTTGTTGAGGAAGAAGTAAACGCACCCGAGCCGGTGGAAGCCAATGTGGAAGAAAAAGCTCCGGAAGCCGTAGAGCCTGAAGAGGAGGTTATTCCCGAGGAAGCAGCTCCGGCATTGACCGAAGAACAGCTTGCCTGGGAAAACAAACTCATGGTCACGGTGGAAGAGTCCCTGAACATCCGCTCTGATGCCAATGAGGAAAGCGAGGTTGTCGGTAAGCTGTATGCTGGCTCTGCCGCAGACATCATCGAGATCGGACCGGAATGGACACATATCACTTCCGGTGGAGTAGAAGGTTTTGTAAAGAACGAATATTGTGTATTCGGGCAGGAAGCGTTTGAATATGCCAAAGAGCATTGCCCGCTGGTGGCCACGACCACTACGGAAGCTCTTCGCCTCCGCGAGGACGGAGCAGAGGATGCCGGGATCATCAGCACCCTCGAAGAAGGCACAAACCTTTATGTTTCGAATGAAAATGAAGAAAACAGTGACTGGCTCTTTGTTTCCTATAATGGAACAGACGGTTACGTATCCAGTGATTATGTTGAGGTTTCGCTGAGCATCGGTGAGGCGATCTCAATCGAAGAAGAACAAGCCAGGATCGCCGCAGAAGAAGCGGAGAGGAAAAAGAAGGAACAGGCCCAGAGCGGTGGCTCTTCTTCCGGGTCCGGCCGTACAAACAACGGCGCGGTGGCAGCGGATGCAAGTGACGTAGCTCTTCTCGGAGCGCTGATCCAGTGTGAAGCCGGAAATGAATGCTATGAAGGCCAGGTTGCTGTCGGAGCGGCAGTTATGAACCGTCTTCGCAGCGGCGCATACGGCGGATCCGTTCGTTCCGTGATCTATGCAGCAGGCCAGTTCTCCCCCGCAGGCAGCGGGCAGGTTGACGCAGTGCTTGCCTCCGGAGTAAAAGGAAGCTGCCTCCAGGCGGCGCAGGAAGCCTTGAACGGTGTTTCCAACATCGGCGGCTGCGTGTACTTCCGTAACGTAAGCTGCGGACACGACGGCATCGTGATCGGAAACCACGTATTCTGGTAAGATAAACTGAGATAATGTAAGGAAAGAGCCTTTCGATTTTGAAAGGCTCTTTTTTTCTTGACTTTTAGGAGCAAAAGAGTAATATGTTCATACTACTCACTTTTCAACTATTTTGAGATAAGATCATGGAAACGAAAGAAGAAGCCAGAGCCTACCGCCTGACAGTGCGGGAGAGCCTGGTAGGAGACAGACAATTTTATAAACGCGTAGGCATGATCGTGCTTCCCATCATTGTGCAAAACACGCTTTCCAACGTGGTGAGCCTTCTGGACAACGTGATGGTGGGGCGTGTTGGAACTCTGCCGATGAGCGCGGTGGCGATCTCGAATCAGCTGCTGTTCGTATTCTATGTCTGTGTGTTCGGATTGCTGGCCGGCGCCGGCATCTACGGAACGCAGTTTTTCGGCAAGGGCGATATGGAAGGCGTGAGGAACACGCTCCGATTCAAAATCGTAGCCTGCATGATCCTGTGTGTGGCCGTGATCCTTTTGTTTTCGCTGGCGCAGGATCCGTTGATCCGGCTCTATATCGCGGATACGACCTCGGAAGCGGAGGCAGCGGCGACGCTTGCCTATGGGAAACAGTATCTTTCCATCATGCTGATCGGCCTGATCCCGACCGGGATCACCCAGTGTGTGGCCGGAACCATGCGCGAAGGCGGGAAAACGATCCTTCCGATGGTGGCGTCCATGACAGCCATGACAGTAAACTTTTTCCTGAATCTGCTGCTGATCTTCGGCTATCTCGGCTTTCCGAGAATGGGCGTGGCCGGCGCGGCCGTGGCGACGGTGATCTCGCGGTTCGTAGAGGTCTTTGTGATCTTCATCGGATACAAGAGAAAACCGGAGAAATACCGGTTCATGAAGGGATTGCTCAAGAACTTCCGCGTTCCGAAGGAGCTGATCCCGCCATTGATGAAGAATGCGATGCCGCTGCTTTTGAATGAGTTTTTGTGGAGCTTTTCCCAGGCGGTCCTTCTGCAGTCCTATTCGGTCCGCGGGATCGGCGCGATCGCTTCGCTGAACATCTGCTTTACGGTGTCGAACATCTTCAACGAGGTGTTCTTATCCCTCGGTTCGGCGGCAGGAATCGTGATCGGGCAGGAGCTCGGGGCAAACCGGCTGATCAGCGCGAAACGTTCGGCCTGGCGGATGGCGGCGCTGTCCTTTACGGCCTGTTTGGTTTCGGGCGCGGTGATGTTTTTGGTGGCACCGCTGATCCCGCAGGTTTACAATACGGAGAATGAGATCCGGGAGCTGGCGGCGTCCTGTATCCGGGTGGTTTCCGTCTTTATGCCGATCAACGCGCTGTGCAATGTTTTTTATTTCACCTTGCGTTCCGGCGGAAAGATCCTCGTTACCTTCCTATTTGACTTTTGCTTTGCCTGGGGCGGATCGGTGCCGGTGGCGTTCATCGTCACGCATTTTACGGATCTTCCGGTTCTTTGGTGCTTTGTGTTGGTGCAATGCGTTGAGATATTTAAGGCCGGAACAGGCTTTTTCCTGATCAAACGGGGGAAGTGGATCAATAATCTTGTCGGTAAACCGGTTGCGCAGTAGCGCGATAATCAGTATAATAGTATTTTATTTATGATAAAACGGAGGTGGCCGCCTGTGAACCTGAAAGGAAGAAACTTTTTAAAACTGCTGGATTATACGCCGGAGGAGATCAATTATCTTATCGATCTTTCCGCTGAACTGAAGGCAAAGAAGAAAAACGGGATCCTGATGACGAAAGAACTGGAGGGAAAGAACATTGCCCTGATCTTTGAGAAGACCAGTACGAGAACCCGTTGCTCCTTCGAGGTGGCGGCGCATGATCTCGGCATGCAGGTGACCTATCTGGATCCTTCCGCTTCCCAGATCGGAAGGAAGGAAAGCATTGCCGATACGGCCCGTGTGCTGGGCAGAATGTTTGACGGGATCGAATACCGCGGATACGGGCAGGAGATCGTGGAAGAGCTGGCGAAGCATGCCGGCGTACCGGTATGGAACGGGCTCACGAATGAGTTCCACCCGACCCAGATGATCGCGGATATGCTGACAATACGGGAGCATAAAGGGGATCTGGAGGGAAAGAAGCTTGTATACTTTGGCGATGCCAGGTATAATATGGGAAATTCCCTGATGGTAACCTGCGCGAAGCTTGGCATGAATTACACAGCCTGCACCAACCGCGCTTATTTCCCGGATAAGGAGCTGGTGAAGACCTGCAAAACGATCGCGGAGGAAACCGGTTCCGTAATTGAACTGACGGAAGACGTGAAAACCGCCGCCGCGGATGCGGACGTGCTGTATACGGACGTTTGGGTTTCCATGGGAGAGCCGGAAAGCGTGTGGAAGGAGAGGATCGATGCCTTCCTGCCCTATCAGGTCAATAAGGAGGTGCTGGATCAGGCGTCAAAGGACTGCGTGTTCATGCATTGCCTGCCCGCCTTCCATGATCTGAAGACGGCGATCGGACGGGATGTTTATGAGAAATTCGGTTTGAAGGAGCTTGAAGTGACGGATGAGGTCTTTGAAGGACCGCGGTCCATCGTCTTTGACGAGGCGGAGAACCGCATGCATTCGATCAAGGCGATCATGTATGCCACTCTGAAATGAAAACAAAGCTATTAAGAAGATTAAAAGAGGCCGGGGGTTTTATCTCCGGTCAGACCCTTTGCAGGGAACTCCAATGCTCCAGAACTGCGGTCTGGAAAGGGATGGATGGATTAAAAACCGCCGGATACGAGATCGAATCGGTGCCGAATAAAGGCTATCGGCTGGTTTCCTGCCCGGATGTGATCACGGCAGAGGCCCTGCTTTCGGAAGCAAAAAGCCGGTGGGTTTTGAATGAGGCGGTCTGTTTCACGGAAACGGATTCCACGAATGAACAGGCGAAGCTGATCGCACTGCAGGGCGGCAAAGAAGGAACTCTTGTGGCGGCGGAGGCGCAGAGCGCCGGAAAGGGAAGAAAAGGCAGAAGCTTTGTTTCTCCCGCAGGCGAAGGGATCTTCATGAGCCTTTTGCTGCGCCCGAAGGTGCGGATCGAAGACGCCGCAAGGATCACTTTGGTGGCGGCACTGGCCGTGCAGGAGGGGCTTAAGGAAACGACGGGGCTGGACTGCCGGATCAAGTGGCCGAATGATATTGTGATCCATGGGAAAAAACTGACGGGGATCTTGACCGAGATGTCTCTCGAAGAGGACCGGATCTCCTACGTTGTGGTCGGGATCGGGATCAACGTGAACAACAGGGCTTTTCCGAAGGAACTGCAAAGCCTGGCGACCTCGGTTTTTCTTGAAACAGGGAAGGAAACCTATCGGGCGAAGCTGATCGCGGAGGTGATGGACCGGTTTGAAAAAAACTACGAAGTGTATTTGAAGACCGGGGACCTGACGGAGCTGTATGTGAAGTACAATTCCCTCCTTGTGAACATGGATGAGCGCGTAAAGGTTTTAGATGAGCAAGATCCTTATGAGGGAGTGTCCCGCGGGATCAATGAAAAAGGGGAGCTTCTTGTATCCACGGAGCAGGGGGTCCGAAGTGTGGCATACGGAGAAGTATCCGTCAGGGGAGTGTACGGTTATGTATGATGAAGAAGTGGTATTGTGCGGGTCCAGCGCCTACACAAAAACCTTTTATCTGAATGAGGAATTTGACGCGCTTCCGGAAACGGTGAAGGAGGAACTCAAGATCCTGTGTGTCCTTTTTACCGAGGATGTGGGCGGCGTGCTGACGCTGGTTTTTGATGAGGAAGGAAACCTGTCTTTTCGAACGGAATGTGAAGAGGACGATATCCTTTATGACGAGATCGGCTCGGTACTGAAGATCAAGCAATATCAGAGAGAAAAGACGGAACTGATGGAATCCCTTGAGAAATATTTCAAGGTTGTTTTTTTGGGAGAAGACTATGCTGCTGACGATTGACGTAGGAAACACAAATATCACGTTCGGCGTTTTTGAAGGAAAAGAGGTACGGGTCACGTTCCGCATGATGACGCCGACCCGCCGGACATCGGATGAATACGGTCTGGATATCCGTGGACTTGTAAGTTATAACGGGGTTGATCCGAATGAGATCCGTCACGTGATCATCTCTTCGGTGGTGCCTGCGGTCATGCATTCTCTGAGCAGCGCGATCGTGAAATATTTCAAGATCACCCCGCTTGTAGTCGGGCCTGGGGTGAAGACGGGGATCAGGATCGTGACCGGAAACCCGGGCCAGATCGGTGCGGACCGTATCGTGGACGCGGTGGGAGCGTTGGAATATGGCGGCCCTGTGATCGCGATCGATTACGGAACAGCCACAACCTATGACCTGATCGGCGCAAACGGAGATTTTCTGACCGGGATCACGGCGCCCGGGATCCGCATGTCGGCAAAGGCCTTGTGGGAAGATACGGCTAAACTGCCCGAAATTGAGATCGTGAAACCGCCGTCCATTATGGCAAAGGACACGACCGAATCCATGCAGGCGGGCTTGATCTACGGGCAGATCGGCCAGACCGAATACATTATCCGCGCCCTGAAAGAGGCGTCGGGGCTGAAAGACGCCAAGGTGATCGCTACCGGCGGATTGGGGCGGATCATCTCGGATGAAACGGATGAGATCCAGGTTTATGATCCAAATCTGACATTGAACGGCATGCGGCTGATCTATGAGCGAAACAAAAATTAAGCCCCTGGCCATCGGCTCTCTTACCTTAAAAAACAATCTGATCCTCGGCCCCATGGCGGGAGTGACGGATCTGCCGTTTCGGCTTCTTGCGGCGGAACAGGGCGCCGGCTTATGCTGCATGGAAATGGTCAGCGCAAAGGGGATCCTTTATAAGAACAAGAATACGGGGAAACTCCTGGAGATCCATGAAAAGGAGCATCCGGTTTCGCTCCAACTTTTCGGCTCGGAGCCGGAGGTGCTCTCAAAAGCGGTAGAGGATATCAGGGACGTTCCGTTTGACATTCTGGATCTAAACATGGGCTGCCCGATGCCAAAGATCGTAAATAACGGTGACGGTTCGGCTCTGATGCGCGATCCCGATAAGGCGGCGCGCGTGGTGGAAGCGATGGTAAAAGCCACAGACCGGCCCGTGACCGTGAAGATCCGAAAGGGCTATTCTCCGACGGAGCTGAACGCGGTAGAGGTCGCGAAAGCGGTCGAAGCGGCGGGCGCCAAAGCGATCACGGTGCATGGCAGAACGAAGGACCAGCTCTATTCCGGAACAGCAGACCTCAACGTGATCCGTGAGGTGAAGGAAGCCGTATCGATCCCCGTGATCGGAAACGGAGACCTGCATAATTACAGGGACGTGGAGCGTATGCAAAAGGAAACCGGGTGCGATGGCTTTATGATCGCGCGCGGAGCGAGAGGAAACCCCTGGATCTTTTCGGGAATATTGACATATTTTGAGACCGGAAAGGAACCGGAGCGGCCCACGATGGAAGAGATCAAAAAAATGCTCCTCCGGCACGCGGCTCTTCTTGTGGAATATAAGGGAGAATACACAGGGATCCGCGAAATGCGCCGCCACGCCGCGTATTATACAGCCGGCTGGCCGAATTCCGCCGGTCTGCGCAGACTCCTTTCCCGGATCGAAACTCTCGGAGAGCTTAAGGAAGTTATTACAAGATGTGTATAAATTTATGAAAAAGGAGAGAGAAACCATGCGAAAAACCAAACCTACCCTGCTGCTCATGACAATGCTTGCAGCACTTTTCCTGTCCTGCTTTTGCTTTATGCCGGATCAGGCCGAAGCTGCGCAGAAGATGGAGCTCAGCCGTAAGAAGACGACCCTGTATGTCGGTGATTCGGAGAAACTGTTCGTGGTGAACGCAACTTCTGAACAAAGAAACCGGATCAAATGGAAGACTACGGACGCAGAAATAGTAACGGTTACGAAGAAAGGTGAGATCACGGCGGAAGCCGCCGGTGAAGCCACCGTTACCGCGAAACTCGCCGGTAAAAAGTATAAATGCGTTGTGACCGTAAAGGACCCCGGCGCAGAGTATTATGAAGTTCCGGAAGAAGGAAACCAGATCTATCAGGATGATGTCGCTCCGGAAATGACATCCGCAGCTTTTTGGTTCGGGAGAGTGAAAAAGCCGTATGATGTTCTGATGGATCAGGAAGCGATCGCGGAACTGAATGCGAAGGACTATGCCGCAGACGGGACCAATATGGTTGATCTGAAGAACAGATCCACTGCCTATGACAGTGAAACGGCAAAGACCAATCTGACGAAGGAACTGATGGAAGACGTCAGAGTCGGCAGGATCGGTTCTCATGAAACGATCTGGAAAGACGGACAGGAACTGAACGCGGAGGCGATCGATGCCTGGTTTGCCGAGATGAAGGCGAACATTGAAAATGCTGAGACGCGGACAGATGATACGAGAAAATACGGGATCTGTGTAAAACGCGCGGATCTTTGGATGGCGCCGACCAACGCGCTGGTCGGATGGTCCGAAAAAGATGCGGACAGTGAATTTATAAACTCTTCCGTATTGGTCAACGAACCGGTTCTGATGGGCCTGACCACAGCGGATGGGCAGTATGTGCATGTACTTACATCCAATGTCTCCGGCTGGGTTGAAGCGGATCATTTTGCAGTGGTCGATGATAAGGACGCCTGGTTGGCGCAGTGGGATTTTACGGGAAGGGATGATGTGCTCATTGTGACCGACGCCCACATTGCTTTAGAAGAATCCAACCTTGCTCCGAGAACCTCCAAGCTGGATCTACACCTCGGAACGCAGCTTCCGCTGGTCCCGAAAGAAAAGCTGCAGGGAGTGGCGGAACGTTACCCCTGGTACAGCTATACGGTTTATCTCCCGGTCAGGGGTGAGGATGGAAAGCTCGAAAGAGAAATGGCGCTGATCTCTTCTCATAATAAGGTCAGCATCGGCTTCCCCGAAATGAATGAGAAAAACATTCTGACGATCGCCTTCAACTGCCTCGGAAACCGCTACGGTTGGGGCGGAATGCTGGGATCCATGGATTGCTCCCTCTATACCAGAAGCATCTACCGGTGCTTCGGTCTGGAACTTCCGCGGAATACGAACTTGCAGACAGTTATGCCTGTAATTAAAACAGAAATAACGGAATTCACGAAAGAACAAAAGAAATAATTACTTTACAGCCTGGCTCCGTGTTCGCTTTTGATTTTCCTGGG
>JAEEGH010012304.1_pt1 | contig 19237 bp, 14 predicted proteins | sample 9134181 | NCBI WGS metagenome assembly JAEEGH01 (sample SAMN16246544, study PRJNA631951) | gut metagenome | biome: gut microbiome; feature: rumen; material: DP-attached | host: Bos | place: Iran: Karaj | collected 2018-10 | reverse complement strand
GAATTCAAACGCTTGGCCGTGGACGACGTGCTGTGCGCAGGCGACGTCGTCGGCTACGGCGTCGCTCCGGGAGAATGCATCGATTTCCTGAAAGAGCACAAAATCCCATCCGTTTGTGGCAACCACGATTTCTTCACCCTTCATCAAGACATTAATAGTGAAGGCATCCGGGCAGAGGCCATCGAAGTCTTTGAATGGAATCGCAAGGTCTTGACTGATAGCCAGATGGAATGGCTTTCCAACCTGCCGATGATTCTTGAAAACACACGGCTCCACTACCAGGTCCGCCATGCTTCCTGCCAACCATTTCCAAACTGGGGATACGTTATTAGCGAACACAGCGCCGCGCTCCATTTTCTCTTCCAGAACAGCCGTGTCTGTTTCAACGGCCATTCCCATGTCCCGATCATCGCCACCCACGCGCCCGGCGAACACGTCAATCTCCAACGCTTCGGCGGCATGGTCACCCTTCCACCAGATCATAACGTGCTCGTCGGCGTCGGCTCCGTCGGCCAGCCCCGCGACGGCGACAACCGCGCATGCGGCGTCATCTACGACACGGATGCCCATTCCGTCTATCTTATAAGAGTTTCCTATAACATCACCGCCGCGCAGAAACGCATCTATGCGGCGCATCTCCCGGATTTCCTCGCAGAAAGACTTTCAGTAGGACGGTAGCCCATGACCGAATCTTCATCCCTCCACCCAAGTTTGATTGAACTCATCTACGACGCCGCCAGCATCCGCCGTTGGAACGACCAGATCAACCCGATGGATTTCACGGAGCTTGACAAGCAGTCGCATAAAATGATCATCGCCTACGTGCTCGCGCGGTTTGAGGAGGACCAGACGCCAGGCTCTATCAACTGGTTGCATCTCATTGAAGGCGGCCTCTTTGAAATGCTCCACCGCATCGTCCTGACGGACATCAAGCCCCCTATCTTCCACAAGATGATGGCGGAGCTCGGCAACGAACTCAACGACTGGGTCTGCCGCAACCTCCACGACAAGCTGTCGATGATCCACGGCGGCTTCGAGAAACGCTTCCGCCAGTATTTCTTCGACCACGCCTATTCCTCCCGCGAAAAACGCGTGCTGAAGGCCGCGCATTTCCTCGCCACGCAATGGGAGTTCAATATTCTTTATAAAATGTGCCCTTTCATCAGCGGCACGGAGCAGATCCGCGAGCAGATCGAAGACCAGATCGAAGACCATTATGATCTGCTCGGCGTCCAGAAGATCTCCCTCAAACGGAAGACCGCCGGATTCGTGGAACTGTGCGGGCAGCTCCGCTTCCAGAAACGGTGGTCGCAGTCGCCGCGAATTCCAGTAACGTCCGTGCTTGGGCACATGCTCGTCGTCGCGGCGTTGACCTATTTCGCGTTGCAGGACACCGACGCCTGCGAACAGCGCATCGTCAACGGCTTCTGGGGCGGCCTCTTCCATGACCTGCCCGAAGTCCTCACGCGGGACATCACGACGCCTGTCAAGAAATCCGTCGAAAAACTCGACGAACTCATCAAGAAATATGAGAAGGAGCAGATGGAGGAGAAGCTGTTCCCCCTCCTGCCCACGAAATGGCATCAGGACCTCCAGTACTACACGGAAGACGAATTCTCCAACCGCGTCATCATCGACAACAAGATCCAGACCGGACTGACCTACGAAGAACTGGACCGCGACCACAATCTCGCCGAACACCATCCCATCGACGGCGAAATCATCCGCGCATGCGACAATCTCGCCGCCTTCATCGAGGCCTCCCTCTCCATCAGACACGGCGTCACGTCACGCCATCTTGACGAAGGCGTTGACCGTCTCATCAAAATCTACCGTGACAAATGCGTCGGCCCAGTCGATTTCGGACAGATATTCCGCGCCTTCATGCCGACCTCCGTCAAGATGCCATAAGTTTCCGACAACCTTTCATCGCGTCCGATTTAGTTTTTTTCTGTGATTTTCAAAACCAGCCTTGCCGCCGGAGGCCGATGAATACTGATTATTTATATGTTTTATAATCAAAATCTTCCACAGTCATCGGCCTCGGCGACAAGGCTATCTGTGAAAAAAATCAGTGTAATCTGTGTGATCTGTGGTTTCCTATAGAAAGACAGTTGATTAGTTTCTCAATTACTTCAAACAATATGCAAGCATCTTCCGATTCCAAGACCGTCCTGCCCTATACGGACAAGCCACTGTTGAATGACCCGCAGGATTTCCATTTCGCCATCATCGCGGACAGGACCGGCGGTGAACGCAAAGGGCCTTTCGGCGAAACCATGAAGGCGCTGAATCTTCTGCGGCCGGAATTCACCATCTGCGTCGGCGATCTCGTGGAAGGATGCTATGGCTCCCCCACGGAACAGCATGCGGAAAAGCGTATGAACGACGAATGGAACGAGTTGGAGACCTTCATCGGCAAGCTCGACATGCGGTTCTACTATGTCGTCGGCAACCATGACATCAATCTGGGCTGGCCCGGCAACCATCTCGCGCATGACGTCTCCAAACGTGTCTGGATGGAACGGCATGGCAGCAAAACGTACTATGATTTCATGTACAAGAACTGCCATTTCATCTGCCTGGACTCGATGGACGGACGCGACGGACGGATGCCCGTCCAAGGCATCACGGACGAACAATACGCATGGGCAAGGCAGACCATCCGCGACCACGCCGAGGCACGTTGGACGTTCATTTTCATGCACATGCCGATCGACTGGACCAGTGACAAGTGGCTCGCCTTCGAACGCGACATCAACTCCCTCAACTACACGCTTTTCTGCGGAGACTGGCACAACCACGTGAAGGCCGTCCGCCATGGCAAGAACTACTACATGGTGGGAACCAGCGGCGGCGTTCTTGACAAAGGCGTCATCCGCGACGATCTGCGATACGGCATCATGGATTCCGTCACGTGGGTGACGGTCACCGACAACGGCCCCGTCATCGCCAACCTCCAGCTCTCCGGAATCCATGGCGACGATGTGCAACGATGCGCCACGACTCTTGGCTGGATCGAAACGCCTCTCGACTATCCGGACCATCTCACGATGGATGACGGTCTCGACGCTGAAGGCTGCGGCGACGGAACTTACGACTGGCATTTCCGCCACGCCATGATTTTGCGCAACGGCGATTTCGTCATCAAGCCGGACATCGTCATCGCCGGAGACGGAATCATCCACCGTTGGGGCGGCTTGAATTGGTACGGCGACAGGATGTATCCACGCCCGCCTGAACTGGACACGCCTTTCTTCAACAACCACCGCGTCCTGAACATGGGCTTCATCGGCGACAAAAACGAAAATCTCCTCTGGCGTATTCGTCATGGAGAATTAGAGGGAACATCTCCCAAACTGGTCATTCTCCATATCGGTTCTGAAAATCTACGTGCAGGAGAATGCCCTGAACGGACGGTCGAAGGCATATTGCAAAATGTCCGCGCGATCCATATCGCCGTTCCCGCCGCGAAAGTCGCCGTTCTCGCCCCATTGGAGGACGTCGTTGGTGCAAAAGAGCTGAAATCCCTTCTACGCCAATCACTTGCCAACGACAACCGTGCGGATTTCATGGATCTTTCCGAAGCCTACCGCGCATGCGGCACGGCCGCCTTGGAAGAAGCCTTCCTCATGGGCTCAACGAGCTTGCTTTGATCATGTTCCACAACCTACGCCACCGTCATTGTAATGTTGTGTGGTCCTTGAGAGTTTTATTGAATCGCCTCTGATTTAGCTTGACGAATGATTTCATCATAGCTCATGTCTTTTGTCCAGCCGTCAGCACTACCCAGCAAATCTTTCACCGCATAGTGAAAATGTGATGGTACTGTCAAATGTTCTAGTTGATGCAAATCACGGATAAATTTTGCAAAGAGCACAGATACGCTGGTTTTATGTTCACTGGCAAGTTGCTTGGCCATAGCGATCGTCTCCGGCAATGCGTTAAGCGTGATTTTCGAAGTATTTCTTTTCATGATATAAAAATTGAATATATTATGTAGATATTTTATAAATATATATAATAATTTGTTTTAATCAAGAGAAGAACTTATTTTTCACAATAGACAATTTCAAAAATCATTATTCTTGAAATAATTTCGTACTACAATCATTCATTTTCTTGTTATTTTGTGAAGATTTTCTCCATGGCTACGAGCTTCCGCATGACATCCTTTGCAGCCGCGCAGCGATGACAACCGCCGAGCCGCCGGAGCCGTTGACTTTTTCAGCATTCAGAATTCATTTTATTTAATCAAATCCTTCAACGGCTTGATGGCCCGGCGGCGAGGCAATCTGTTTGTTCCGTGTATTCAGTGGACTCATAACGAACATTCGTGTTCATTAGTGTTCATTAGTGGTTTATAATCAAACAGCGGATTATCGTCTGCCGCCATGGCATCATGCCATCATCACTTGGCGTCCAATTCCTGTATTCTGTGGATGAGCAACAGGAATTCCGCACGTTGTCCGTCGGCATCGTCGCCCAAAGCCGTTTGTGCACGCTTCGCGGCCCGTTCGTAATTCGCATCGCCCGCGTATGACGAACGACGAAGTTTCAAGGCGGTTTCAGCGACGGAAGCCGCCCAGTTCCAATTGTCGGTCGCTGCAGGCGGATTCGTCAACGCCGTCGTTTTCTCCACGGCGGGGGCATCGCCTTGCGGCAGTTTGTAACGCATGCGGAACGTCAGCCATTCATCGTTGGCGATCGCCTCCGTTTTCGCATATTCCAGCGGCTGCCATCCAGGCACGGCCTGTTTCTTGACATCCTCCGACGCATCAGCCGGCACAAGTTCATACAACACCGTGACTTGCTGCCCCATGCCGACATCACTGGAATCCTTCGCGGCATCACGGAACTCAGAAGAAGCCTTTTTCCGTAATTCATAGCCCAACTGACGATATGCGAACACCTTGGACGGATTGAACTCCAATTGGAACTGCACATCGCGGCAAATCATGACCATATTGCCTGTCACGCCTTTGACGAAAATCTTCCGTGCCTCACGCGGAAGTTCCTCCACAGGAATTGTTTTCGCCTGGACACCGACCAACAGCAACTGGTGGGACGGATTCCATGGCGCGGCCTGCATTTCAAAATGCGGCCGCATCATATCGTCCTTTTCAGGCATGGGATAATCATAATGGAAATAATTGAGCAACTCCTCCATGCGGACGACAGTTGACGGCGGCAAACGGTTCACCTGCAAGATTATGCGTCGCATCATCTTGTAGCCATCCGTATCCACGTCCGCCCCGAAGGTCGAAAGCGGATTGGCAGAAACCGTCAAAAATGGCTTTTCACTGACATTCTTGTATTCCTCTGTATTCGATGACGATGGAGTCGAAAGCCTCTTCTTCCTAACAGCCAAATCATTCGAACTTGTGCTTGTAGCGGAAACATTCAAGTGTTTTCTTGAAGTCGAAACCTGCTTCTCCATAACAGCCAAATCATTCGAACTTGTGCTTGTAGTGGAAACGTGCAAGTCTTTTCTTGAAGTCGAAACCTGCTTCTTCTTGACAGCCAAATCTTTCCCGTCATAATACAAAGCGACAGTATCCTCATCATTCACTTTTATTTCTGATATATAGGATGTATCTCCCAATATATCCGCCACATCTCTTCCTGCTATATCAATGGGAGATTGATAGGGGCGGAAATCCAATATATCTGCCGCAACTATACCTGCTACATCTATATCTGTATCTGCCGCAACTTTATCCGCTACATCTGCTGTATCGACCTTTATTGCTGTTTCATCCCCAATATTCTCCTGATAATATCCCGCTTTTTCCATATTAGTTGTTACATTTGCATTACCGGCTATTGCATTTTCACCGACAGTCAATGCCGTTCCCAATGACATGATATCGACATTTCCACCAGTATTCGTCAATGAAAAGTCCAAAGCCTGCGATTCAAGTACTTTATTGGCAATGTATTCATTTGCTTTATTATAGCTATCATTAGCTATATCGGCCATATCATCATCTGTCAAGAAATCATGACCAGCAATCTCTTCTTTTGCTTTATCATAGCCATTATCAACTAGATAACCATCATTCACCACGTTAGCTCCATCAAGCCCCGTGATGGCCATATTGCCAATTCGTTTTGTTTTCAAAACACGAAGTTCGCCATTTCCATCCAAAGCAATAGCGTCATCATTGACGACAATGGGAGCATTTGCCATGGGAGTTGTCACAGGCAAAGAAGCAGGCTTTGATGCCATCAACGCCAAATCACTGTCGGAATCGGCAAGTTTCGCTTTTAATATAGCCTTCACCATAACAGGCTGGGATGCAACCGTTTCAGCAACTGCCTCATCAACCTCTTCATCTTGTTCCTTCATTGATTCTGCCGACAGCGTTAATGGCTTAAGGGCCATAGAAACAGCTCGCCTCTCTTTCATTGCCGCCCTGTCATCAGAATCAGCCTCCTTCCTTTTCGCCGCCACGTTCATCATAACTGGCTTGGTCTCAGCGGCTTCTGCATCGGCTTCCACCACTTCATCGTTTTGCTCCATCTTTGCTTCAAGCGACTCAGTTTGAACACTTTTGGCCAACGATACATTCCGTGCAACAGCCGCTTCGTTCTTTTTATTTTGCTTCAACAACATCACTACTAAGCAAAGTATGACCGCCACGCATGCCGCCAATTTGCAGATGACCGGCCAGAATGTCTTCTTTGCAACTTTTTCTGCTGGAAGTTGTACAGCCTTTTCAAAGAAATCCGCCGCAAACTTCTCTTCCGACGCAAATTGCACATCCTTCAGAGAGCATTGCTCCTTCCATGCTTCCAACTGCTTATCAAGATTATCGTTCATTCTTCATCCTCCTTCATCAAAGCTTTCTTCAGCATCTGCTTGGCCTGGAACACGCGTTGGTACAACGTGTTTTCCGAACATCCAAGTTTCTCTGCCGCATCATGACCGGACAAATCGCTCAGACAGCCCCACACGATGGCTTCACGATAGTTTTCCGGCAAATCCGCAACCGCCTCTTCCAAAGCCTGAAGTTGTTCTTCATCATGTTCTTGCGCTGTTTCATTCAACGCATTCTCGCCATAGTCGGTCATCATTTTCAACTGCCGTTTTTTCTGCCGCACAAAATCGAAGGCGCAATTCACGGCGATACGGTAAATCCATGTGCACAACGAAGCCTGATTCTTGAATGTGCCAAGCTGGCGATATGCCCGCAGCATCGCATCCTGGACGACATCGTCCGTATCGGTCGCATTGCCCACGATGCGGTAAATTCCACCACGCAGCACAGGCAATTCGCCGCTGATCAGCTGTCGGAACTCCTGGTCTTTGTCCTTCATTTTGTTATCCTTATCCAATGCATTGAAGAAGCGCTCCTCATGACACGCCATCGCGTCCAATGGCGTGTTGTTTGATAATTAGACGAATGAAGTCTCATAATCTTATGCTTTTTTTCAAAAAAATATGAAAAAAAGCATAATAATCTCCTCCGCGAGGCGATGACAGCCGCCGCAGCCTACCGTTTCACGGAGCTGAAAGCCGAAAGTCAAAAAACTAAAAGCAATGGCCACTAACCACTAACCACTGACCACTCCAAATTCATTAGTGGATCTTCAACTGTTCAGCAAAATCCTTCAGATACGTTTCCAACTGCTTGACGATCAATGTCTTCGCCTTTTTGGTCATCGCAACATCATATTGTTCCAGTAAAAAACGGAACAACGCCCAGAAGGACACCGCCAGATCATGTGAATCGCCATGCGCGTTCTTTCTGAAGATATCCTCCAGATATTGGACGACGCCGTTGCCTAAATATTGCTGAAACAAATCCGCAAACCGTTTGTCCCGAAACTGTTCGATAGTCAGCAGATGGCGGAACCGCACGGCGAATTCGTCTTCTGTCCAATAGCGGAACATGTCCATCGTGAACGCCATCAATTTGTCCAACGGCACATGGCCGTATGCATCTGGATTGTCCGCAAATGTCTCCTGCGGAACGCCATCCTGCCCCGACAGCTCCGCGTCCCGCTCCTCCATTCTGCGCAAAATCGCCTCCAGAATATCCTGCTTGCTTTTGAAATGGACATACAGCGCGGGAGCCGTCAACTCCAATTCGGCGGCGATATCGCGAACGCTGACGGCTTCGAAGCCCTTCTGCGAAAACAACTTCAAAGCCGTCTGGAGAATCAGTTCCCGTGTCTTGCGCATATAAGCTTCTTTCCTTTTTATACTAATTGTCCAGGCAGTTTCAGCCGTTCCTTCGGCGGGAATTGCTTATCAAACTCCTCCGCCTGCTTTTCATCGACCAAATACCCCTGCGGAACGTAATACCGCGTGTCCAAATTTATAAAATACTTCGGCTTGAGCATCTTGCCAAGAAAATATGGCACGGGATCATCCGACGGCTCGTCCATGTAATACACGCCAAGCGTTGAAGCGACCACGAAACCGCTCTTCCCATAAAAATCGATATTCCCTTCCATGAAAATTCCCACGGCATCCGTCTGTCCCGCTTGTGCCACCGCATAATCCAACAACTGCTTGCCCAAGCCCTTCCTTTGATGCTGCGGGTGGATGCAAATCGGCCCCAACGACAGAATCGGCAGTTCTTCTCCGCCCTGCGTCTTCAACGTGTTTTTCACGAACATTACTTGCCCGACAAGCTCCCCGTCCATTTCCATGACAAAATCCAGATTCGAACAGAACTCAGGCCGACTGCGGAACTGATGCAAAACAAAATGCTCCAACGCTCCCGGCCGATACACATTCCAAAATGCTTCACGAACCAAATTTTCCGTAACACGATAATCCTGAACCGTTTCAGGACGGATTTTGACAGACATTGACATTGCTTCATCTCCTTTTTTCAGTTTTTCAAAAAATGAACGATCGTTAATATAATGAACAATTGTTCACTTTCAAGAATAACCAACAAAAAGCCTCGCCATTGAAATCAAAGCGAGGCATTTGTATTTGCTTTAGGCTGTAAGCTCCACAAAGCGTCTGTATTTGCTTTAAGCTTTCAGCTTTAAGCTTTTAGCTCCGCGAAGCGGTAATGTCCGCCACAAGAATCCCGCAAGGTGGCACATGGACAGGCTTGCCAAACGGTTCGTCACACAACAACCATCCGTCGCGTGAACACAGTTCGCCGCGCGGAAATTCCGTGCGAATCGTAATGGACACATCGTCTCGACCAATCTTGTAGGTCGGTGTCGCATAGCGCGGAATGCGTGAATAGATGCCGATGCGTTCATCGCCATTTTCAGACCATTGCCTAAACAGCCCCAGATACTTAGACACATCGCCTCCACCAGAAAACGACACACGCGGCGCTTTTTCAGAATGCTCCAATGGAAGCGGCCCTAACGCCGTCCGAATCGCGTCGCCGCAACGTTTCCAGAAACTGTCCGGAACCTCCACGTGAAGCGGTCGATCGCCATACGAATTCCAACTGGGGGCGTAAGAAGCAAACGGCGCAGACGAAAAGGCGCTGTCATCAGTCGCAATCTCCGCCGACAGATTACCATTGAGGATAGCGCATGACAGCGTATAGCCCGAAATCAATGGCAGGCGGAACACGCGTGCACTATCTGGAATGACGCAATCGTCCAAATCGCCCATGATGACAGTCAACTGCTTCTTTTCGAGAATCTTCCGTTTGACGTTGTCGGACAACAGATGGAAATTCGGCACGATCAGCGGACGGTCGATGACAGGCAGATTGTCCGGCGTCGCGATCGACGAAATATCGATTCCTGCAAGTTCTTCCAATTTGGCGATTTGGAAATACGATTCCTCCACGCCAGTCTGGCGGAATTGCGCCCTCATGGTCTCATACATGGACGGATCATGGATCCACACGAGTTCTCCCGAACTTGCAGGCTTGAACGCCCATGCATTTTTCAACAATTCATTCAATTCCTGCCAATCTTGACGGCGCAAATAATCACCCAGACAAACGCAGAAGCCCTTCGCCGTCCGTTCAAGCCTGCCGTTGCGATAGATGCAACGGGATGCCAGATAATGGACGTCCCGTTCAAACATGCCGTGCATGTGGATCATCGAATCATAGCTTTCGACCGCGTCTTTGATCGACGGCATCATGCAGATTTTCATGCCGGGCATGGATGCCGTCATCTCCTGCATCATCGCGCTAAGCTCCGTCAGATAATCGCGTTGCCCTTTCAACAACGTGAATCCCGTGATGGTCGTCTCCGCAACCATGATATCGACTCCCATGCGGGCGATTTCACGATAGTCGAAGCCAGAGAAATACCATCCTGCGAAAACGCCTTTCGTATCAGGCGAATTGATGACGGTTATCCGTCCGCGTTCATGCATGGCGGCGTTGATTTTCCGCCACGCGTCAAGAGAGCGTTTCGTGACAAAATCGATCCATTCATCCCGTAAGTTGTTCCAAATCCACTCCATTCGCCGCGATGCGTAGTCGTTTGGAGCCGCCAGATCATGATCGAATTCAGGCGGGAATTTGTCCTTTCCGACGGCATCGCGGAATTGCCGCGCGAAGGCATCACCAAAGTCATGGCACATGATGCCGTGGAAGAACGGCCCAAGCCCGTCCGGTCCATGCCATCCGTCAAAGCCATAGTAATCCACGACGTCGCAAAGTTTTTTCACATAATAATCTTCCGCCAGCGTTCCATCTGCAAGACGGCTGAGCATGCAGAATGAGCCGTATGTCACGCATTCAGGATGATCCGACACGAACTCGCAATGGAATTTGTTATGAAGATTATAGGGAAATTGTGAGAACACGACCTTCACGCAGCGTTCACGGATGAGCCCGATGAGTTTCTTCAGTTGGAAGTTCGTCCATTTCTGGCGGTTGCGAACACCATTGCCATGATGCCCAAGCCGCGAGCAGATGTCTTCTGGAAACACATGTTCCGTCGTCCAATTCTCATGTTGCAGGACGAAATCCATGCTTGTCAACAACAAACTGATACCTTCCGGAACATATCCCATCGCATCAAAATATGCGGCGACACCACAATCCTCCGCTTCGTTATCAAACGCCAATGGCTCCGTCCAAATCCAAATATCCGGTCTATTCTGCATAATGCGTACCTTATACAATAATATATTGCCAATATGTTCATGGTCCTCTGTTCACCCCTACATGAGAATAATGTAGCCGCTAATCAGTTCTTCCGCAATAAGGACATCATGCATTCTATTTTCACATTCAAGAAAAATATTTTTTCAAACACCTGTAAAATAAAAACAAAAAAATTACGTTCTGTGATGGAAAAGGGTATTGGTTCAGCTTGGAGCGAGAAACAGTCAACTCATCGATATCCAAAAGGAAACAGTTATGTACATCGACGCCGGAACGGGCAGCATGATGCTCCAAGTCATTGCCGCTGGATTCTTTACAGTAATCCTCTTTTTCAAGAACATCCAAGCTTGTATCAAAAGGCATCTGTCCAAAAGACACTTGTCAAATGACGGTCTGGAGAAAAAACATGATGAACGCGGATAATCTCTCTGCCTCTTTCCGCGATCCGGATGGATTCGTCTTCGAAAAGGACGGCGAACTGTACCGTCAGATTCTTCCGCATGGGCGCACCTCCTTTGACCATTTCATTCGCTCTGGTCTCGCGCAACGTCTTGTCGAACAAGGCAAGTTGGCAGAATTCAACATCATAGAGGAAGACGAACAGGGAGCTATACTTCACCTCACACGCCTTCCGTATATCAGTTATCCATACGAATGGTGCTTCAGCCAACTCCGGGATGCCGCCTTGTTGACGGTGGAACTAATGCAGGAGGCACTCGTCTGCGGGATGATTCTCAAAGATGCCACGGCGTTTAACGTAGCCTTCAGCAAATGCCGCCCAGTCTTTCTGGACCATACATCTTTTGAATTATACCAAGAAGACACACCATGGCGCGCCTATCGGCAGTTTGTCATGCATTTTATCGCACCTCTTCTTCTGATGAAAAAGGTGGATCTTCGTTGTCTGCAATTATTTACAACCAACATAGACGGCATCCCCCTTGATCTAGTCTCACATCTCCTCCCATGGTACACATGGCTGCAACCAAATCCATTTCTGCACATCCACTGCCATGCATCGCTCGAAAGACGAATCTCCTCTGACAAGTCATCAAGAAGCCTATCGCACCTTCCCAAACAGCGGCTTCTCGCCTTACTTGACGGAATGCATGGCTGGCTCGCATCCATGAAACCACCTGCCCAAGCTACTGCATGGGAGCATTACTACAGTGACAACAGCTATTCCGACCGCAGTTTTGCCGCTAAGCAAGAATTGGTCAAAGAGTTCTGTATTCGTCATCGAATCCACTCCTGTATCGACTTAGGCGCGAACGGAGGCGTATTCACCCAAATCGCCGCAGACTTCGCAGAGCTTGTCATTGCGGCGGACTATGATGCATGCGCTGTCGAAGCCCTCTACAACCTTGGTCAAAAATTAACGACGGATATTCAGCCGCTCCTTCTTGATTTAAATAATCCGTTGCCGGATCTCGGGGTGCTCAGCATTGAACGAGACTCCTTCTTCAAGCGTTTTTCATCCGACTGCGTTCTAGGGCTGGCATTGATCCATCATCTACGAATCACAGGAAACTGGTCCATCCGACAAATCGTCTCCCTCTTTGACAGACTGGCCCCTGCTGCACTGGTCGAATTCGTCCCGCTGGATGACGAACAGACACAACGCTTGACACGTGGACGGGAGGAAATCTACCAAGACTGGACGCTTGACAACGTCCGCAACGATTTTCTGAAGAAATATGCCTCTTGTCATGCCACACCACTTCCCGACTCCAGACGAGTCATGCTGGAACTGTCAAAATAAGAACAAGAATCACATACCGTCCGTCTTCCACCATCCCGTCTATGAACAATTTCATGAAGCAATATTTCAACCATATCCTGTCATGCCTATGGATATCATCCGCCCTTTCCATGCTACTCTTCGCACCCGGGGCAATCCTTTATTTCACGAATCCAGACCAATTCAATATCGGCCCAACCTTCCTGCTGATATCGTTCGCCGTAGCGATAACGACAACCTCCATCCTATTGGCAAGCCTATTGGCCATCGCCTATATGAAATCGCCCGCCATTACACAAGCCTTCAGTTTGGCCTGTTGCTGTGATATCTTCCTCCAATACCACGCATGGTCATCATATTTCTTCAATTGGGGAATAGAATATCATTTCTCTTCTGAATTCCTACTGCTTGCCATCATACATTGCCTGCTTCTGGCGTTGCCTTTTGTTGTTGCATGGTTATACCGAAATTTCTTGTCACGCCATGCAGTCAGACTGTCATGGGTCATCCTTCTCAGCCAAGCAGTCGTCATGATGAATAGCATAGCTCATTACAAGGAAGCAAGTTATGACTTCAAGCAATATACTTTCTCAGAAAAAGGAAAATTCACATTCGGAAGCCAAGAGAACATCATCATCATGGTCGTTGACTGCATGGGCGAAGGCATCTGCAAGGAAGTGCTGGATAAATATCCAGATTTCAAGGAATCACTGAGAGACTTCACATGTTTCGACAGGATGATCTCCCCTCTTCCATGGACAATGTACGCTATCCCCGCTATGATCAGCGGAATCAATTTCCCGCGCAAAGATTTCCGCATTCCTTCCGACGACGACCACGCCACCTATCTCGCCAACGCCTGCAAAGCCGACTCATCTTTGTTCATCGCATTGCAAAAGAAAGGCTTTCGAACAGAAGGCTATCCCTTTCTTCTGCCAACTATCAGTTATTCCCCAGACGTGCTGGACAATTCCACCCGCTTATACATCACACAGCGAAAAACAGCTCTTTACAAGATCAATGAGCAACTTAACAAGAAATTATGCCCTTTCTTTCTGATGCCACTGTTTCCATCTTTAAACTCGCTTCCCTTTCTGATTTTCACAGATCAGCATCCACTCGGTTTTCGAGAGACGTTTGACCAAACCTTCAACCGCCATTTGCGTGAGGAAAGTATCATCGGAAAACATCCGGCTGTCTTCAAATACCTCCATCTACAGGGCGCTCATGAAACCATCACCATTGATGAAAATATGAACAGAACATCCAATGGTCTGAAATACAATCAGTTGCGGGGAAGCTTGAGAAATTTTGAACTGCTTCTCCAACAACTCAAAGTTTTGGGACTTTATGACAATGCAACCATACTTCTAGTAGGAGACCACACAGAATGTTATGATATCCAGAATATTGCATTCGTCAAACGACGTCATGAACATCGTGAAGCCATGGCTTTCAACTCCGTCCCATGCCAGATTTCAGACATCGCTGGATTCATCTTAAAAGAATACGGCATTCCCACTGACTTGCCCTCCCTTTATGACCAACCGCCCGTCTGGTCTGACGGCGCTGTCCGCCCTGAACAGACACGATATGTTGATTTTTCCCCATGGTCACCCTGTTCAGAACTCCCAGATGAAGCAGGCTCCATACCAAGTAGTTGCCGTATGCAAATCGATCAAAACTCAGTCATTTTTGAAAACTTTATCGATGACCGCCAAATTGCCCTACAGACACAAGTGTACCTCTTCCTATCACAGAGCGACGGCGATAAGAAATGGATGGCGACACTTGATTACTCGCAACGCTTCGCCTGCCTGAAGACATCATTGGACGGCTTTCCCGATGGTAGCTATAAGATGAAACTGCATTACATTGGCCTATCGGAAGACGGAGTCAAGATAAAACGCCACAGTATGAGATTTTTTAGCATTAAAATCCAGAATGGCAAAGCATCCTGTTTTTAATACAGAGCGTCGTCTATTTTTCCTCCGCCTTCTGTTCAGCGGGATCTTTCGCTTTCGGCTCAGCGGGCTTCTCTCGTGGTAACGAAGCCTCCACGATCAGCCGCAGAATATGACGATACTGCGATTCTTTCGTGCTCTTCTTCGAGTTGCCGGCAGATTTGTGTGCCACGACCATGTTCATGGCCGGAAAAACCGTAATGAACTGCCCATACATCCCTTGTGCCGAAAACGCTCCTTTGAACTGCTCGGGATACTGTTTGTCTGCAAGCAACCACCATAGGATGCCGTAGCCGCAATGAAATTCTCTGTTAAGCGGCGTAACAACTGATGTACTGCGTGTAACCCATTCCTCTGGAATTAGTTGTTCACCATTCCAACTGCCTTTTTGAAGCATCAACTGGCCCAACCGTGCCATGTCTCGCGTGGAGAAATGCATGTGGTAGGCAAGATGTTTCGACATCTTCGCGTTGCCGCTCAGCTTATGTCTCTCACGGTTGAAATCCTCCATGCCCAACGGCTTCGTCAGATCATGTTCCAACGCGTCATAGATGTTCAGCCCTGTCTTCTGCGTGAAAACTGTTCCTGCGACATTGAAGTCCCAGTTGTTGTAAACAAAACGCGTGCCGTGCTTTGTCACGCCGCGTTCGTATTTCTTTCCTTCTGGAATACCGCCTGGATTCGATGCGGGATGATAAACGCCCGAACGCGCCGTAATCAAATCATAGACAGTCGCTTCCTTCTCCTGCGGAAGCAGTTCCTGCACATCGTCGATGCCAAGCTGTTCAATCGTTTCGTCCAGTTTGATGGTGCCGTTGACGACATATTTTCCATAAAGCATGGAAAGGACGCTCTTCCGGCATGACGCGATGTAGGAAACCTGCTTGATATCGCCATACGTATAGATGATCTTGCCATTCACCACCACGACAAGCCCCGTCGTTCCCGTCTTTTCCTTCGCGTATTCAGCGACTTTTTCCAGTTTATCCTTCTGGAAACCTACGCTCTCCGGCTCCGCTACCGGCCATGGCTCGGCTAATGCCACGACTGAGAAAAGAAGAAGGCAGATCATGGAAATCCAACGGATGGCCAAATGTGAAAAAAGACTTTTTTTACAAATATTCATTCAACATCCCTTCAATCAATGTGAAAGTTTTGATGTGTTTTTAGGTAATATAATCATAGAAATCAAGTCGGCGAATCACTTCGGGTCTTTCTTTGGATAATGTTTCACCTTGTGTTCAGCAACATGCCATGAAGAATGCATTCATTGAAAACCTTGTTGACTATTCCCATTTTCCCATCCCCATCATTGCTATAGGAATTAGGACGGCTTGTACAGGGGACGTGACAATATCCAAAACAACTGATGGAGGAATGAAAACCACTTTCCACATGTATCTGCTTAAGTTTGGTTTGCCAATTAATTTCTTCATTCCAATGAGATCTTCCTTCGGCAAATATGCATAACAGATATTATCTTCCAGTTTATAGGGAATTACCAATGTATTATGCTTATATTCATTAAGAGATAGACAGACAAATGGATGCGACAAGTAATGAAAATCATCCGGTCGAATTCTAATGGTGGAATAGTTGTCATTTGAGCCTGCCCGTGGTGTCATTGGATAAATATGGAATGCAGGCAATACCAATCTGTCGTAATCCACTACACCTTGAGTTTTGCCTATAGTCTTATGTTCATATTTTGTCTCAAAGCCATGCAGTCTTACACGTTCGCTGGTCTTATCATAAAGCATGACGAGAAACTCTTTTTGGATACTGTTCGGTTCAGTTTTTGTCAGAGGATAGACATGAGTTGACTCCTCAATTTTGCTTCCTTTCCAGAGTCTGAATGGATCACGGCAGTAATCCGTCCGTTTTTTCAGATAGACAGACAAACTTTTCCTGTCTTCAGACAGTTTGCCCTGCCGTTCGATAATCCGTATGTCATCACTGCATTTATCACAGAACAAAATGGCACTATGGGTAAAACAGCCATTGCACGCCATGAGCAAGACAAACATCACCAAAAAACAGAAGGCTTTTCTGGCGTTCCTGTAAAATAATTGTATTTCATGGACTTGCATCAATGGCTCCTATTGACCGCATGGCATGCACAAGACTTGAAACTGAACATGTCTCACCTTTTATAAACATTACTATACCGCCATTCATCCATCATACAACTTCTTCTGCCAGACGGACAATTTAGGCTTTTGTTTTTCCATATGAAAACAATCACCAACCAAATTGTTGACACACGCGTAAGAAGCTATATTTTATTAATTTTGATATTATTCTTACTTTCATCATAACAACATGCCCAAAATATCTATTAGATTCTTCAACGACAAGGAAGTCCGCGCTGTCTGGAACGACGTGGCTAACAGTTGGTTCTTCTCCGTACTCGATGTTATAGGCGTCTTGAACGACCAAGATAACTACGCCAAAAACCGTAACTATTGGAAATGGCTCAAGACCAAGTTGAAACGTGAGGGCAATCAGTTGGTTAGTGCCACTACCCAACTGAAGCTCGTCGCTGCCGATGGCAAACGTTATGCAAGTGATGTTCTTGATGCCCAAGGGATTGTCGAACTTGTCAAGGCATTTCCCAACAACAAGGCAAGCGGTTTTCTCGACTGGTTTCTCTATTCTGACAACACAGTAGATGCCAAAAGCAAACAAAAGGCCTACGCTCTTTTTGAGAGTGGACTGATCGACAGCATCGAAACAGGAACAGTAAAAGGGCTACAGCAGATCCATGCCTACATTTTTGGTGGCCTCTATGATTTCGCAGGGCAAATCCGCACTGTCAACATCTCCAAAGGAGGCTTTACGTTTGCTCCTGCCCGTTTTCTGTCTGAAACACTGCAAAAAATAGAGGCAATGCCAGAAGGCAGTATTGATGAAATCATCGACAAATATGTCGAAATGAATGTCGCCCATCCGTTCCGTGAAGGAAATGGGCGTGTCACGCGTATCTGGCTGGACATGTTGCTCAAGAAGAATCTTCGGCTTTGCGTTGATTGGAGCCAAGTTGATAAACGGGCCTATTTGGATGCCATGCGTCGAAGCGTGTCAAACGCATCCACACTTAAGGATTTGCTCCGTCCTGCACTGACTGACAAAATCGCCGACCGTGAAATATTCATGAAGGGAATTGATTATTCATATTATTATGAAGAAGACAACTGAAAACTACAAAGCCAATCGGCAAAGACACATGGTTCTCCGTTAAAAAAACGAATATGAAAACCTTCCATATCCTAACCATTCTGTTTCTTCTTTCTTGCTTCGCCCTGCTCCAAGCCGCGCCATTCGACTATCTGCCGCAAGTACAGGAATGTTCCACGGAACAAGTTTCTATCCCATTGACAACAGGAAAGTTCCATCTGCATGTTTCCAAAACTCCAGAGAAAAGTTCACCGTACATCCAAGCCTTAATCAATGAAAAAATCGCCGTTAATCTTTCTCCGAAAGACGACAAAGCGCCTATCATCGACGTCTTTCTCGCAAAGGCCGGTGATCCGTTGTTCAGCGATTATCTGATACCGCCATCAGCCGTGGAAAAGCCTGAAAGCTACGCCATCCGTTGTTTCCATGATCATGAAAAGAATGCATACACCATCTGCCTCGTCGGTCATGACAACCGTGGCGTTTTCTATGCAGGCGCGACATTCCTCCAGATGATTTCCAATGGCAAAATCATCATATCGAACATCACGGATTATCCGCATTGGCCGCATCGCTATCTTTCCGATTATTTCATTCCAACAGCCGACCAGCTTATCCGCTATGCGGCTGAACTCAAAAACAATGGCTTCGGCATGCAGTATCGTTCTGGCTGGCAGAATTTCGGGCCAGACAAGAAACCGCCGTATTCAAAAGATGCCGACTGGAAATCACAACTTGAACGTCTGAAAAAGTTTAGAGAAGACACAGGCGATCTTCTGGATTTCATGTTCGTCTATAATATTTATGCGGGTGCGCAGTCGCGTTCATTCGATTGTGCCAATCCCGAACATGTTGCGCAACTTGAATCACAATGCCGTTTCGCCCTAGAGGCAGGTTTCACCCATATCATGCTCGGCGTTGACGACTATATGCCCAAACATGAAGGGCAGTATGATTTCGTCAGCGATCATGAAAAACAGCAGTTTGGCGACGTCGGAACGGCTCACGGCATGTTGATGAAAACATTGGCCGAACGTCTTCACAAAGACTTTCCGCAGGCCGTTTTCGCCTTTTGTCCAGGCCCCTATTCACTTGACCAGCATGACGCCGTCCATGAGCCTGCGCGAACCTATCTGAAGCATCTGGGAGAACAACTTCCAGAAGATGTTTATGTCGTCTGGACCGGCCGTCATGTCGTCAGCCCCCGTATCACCAAGGCGGATTTTGACGAATATGCCGCCCTGCTCGCCCCGCATCGTAAAATCTACACATGGCACAATCCGAACAACGGC
>JAEEGH010012303.1_pt1 | contig 19238 bp, 20 predicted proteins | sample 9134181 | NCBI WGS metagenome assembly JAEEGH01 (sample SAMN16246544, study PRJNA631951) | gut metagenome | biome: gut microbiome; feature: rumen; material: DP-attached | host: Bos | place: Iran: Karaj | collected 2018-10 | reverse complement strand
AGCATCTGCTTTCGCTGCTCGACGAATGCGGCGAGAAGGATTCCGCCGTCTACCGGCGCGCGCAGATCAGCCGTCAGCTGTTCCACAAGATCCTGAACAACCGCGACTATCAGCCGACCAAGAGCACCGCAATCCAGCTGGCGCTGGGGCTCCGGCTCGACCTTCCGAAGACGCAGACGCTGCTTCAGAAAGCGGGCTATGCGCTGACGCGCAGCAGCAGGGCGGACCTCGTCGTGCAGTACTTCATCGAGCGCGGAGAATACAGCGTCGTCACGATCAACGCGGCGCTATTTGACTGCGGACTGCCGCTTTTGAAAACCGGCTCCGCGCTCTGAAATGTCAACCCGCAATTGACAAAAACCTCCTTTGTTTCTGCTACGATACGGACAGAACAACAAAGGAGGTCTTTTCTATGAATCCGAATCTTACCGAAATCGTCTTTATCCTCGACCGCAGCGGCTCGATGGCGGGGCTCGAAGCGGACACCGTCGGCGGCTTCAACGCGATGGTCGAACGTCAGCAAAAGGAGGACGGCGCCGCCCTGCTCTCCGCGGTGCTGTTCAGCAACGGCAGCGAAGTGCTCTACGACCGCACGGACATCCGGAAGGTCGAACCGTTGACCGACGCGCAGTACCGCGTCGGCGGGTGCACGGCGCTTCTGGACGCGATCGGCGACGCGGTGCATCACATGATGAACGTGCACAAATACGCCCGCGAGGAGGATCGCCCCGGCAAAACCGTGTTCGTCATCACGACCGACGGCATGGAGAACGCAAGCCGCCGCTATACCTATGAAGCGGTGCAGAAGCTTGTCGGAGAAGCGCGCGAACGGTACGGCTGGGAATTCCTGTTCCTCGGCGCGAACATGGACGCGATCGCGCAGGCGCGCCGCTTCGGCATCTCCGAAAAACGCGCGGTGCGCTACGAGTGCGACAGCGCGGGCACGGCGCTGAACTTCGACGTCGTCAGCGAAACGATCGGCAGCTTCCGCAAGTGCGCAAAGATCAGCGACGACTGGTGCGCCCCGATCGCGCAGGATTACCGGGAACGCGGAAGCAAGGACAAATAAATATTACAATTCTGTACGGAACCTTTCGGAGCCCTTATGCGTCTGACGTTATAGAAAGACGCGAAAGGACTCCGATTTTTATGAAACGAATGCTTGTCATGCTGCTGCTTGCGGCGCTGCTGTTCGGCTGCGTGCCGACGCCGGAGCACGAGATCGTCGAAAACAAGGGCGACAAAAAGGACTGGCAGACCGCCGCGCAGCCGATCTCGGACACGGTCGGCGTGCCCGCCGACGCGCCGGTCGAGGCAAAGGATTACGAACAGCAGGAAAGCCCGCTCTATGAACGGCTCGGCGCGCCGAAATTCTGGAGCACGGAAAACAACGATTACGGCTTTCCGATCAAGGCTGTGGACTGCCCCGTATATCTGCCGGACGTGCAGGCGGTGCCGGTCCTCGAAGCCGAACCGCGCTCGCTCACGCAGGCGGACTTCGACGCGGTGCGTTCGATCATCTTCCCGATCGACGGCGTCAAGTGGATGCCGAGCGGCGTTATCACCAAGGAGGACTGCGTCCGCCTGATCCGGGGCGTACAGGAGGAGCTTGCAAAGGCGGAGCCGGGCAGCGAGGAATACGAATTTCAAAAGAAGCGGCTGGAGGAATACACCGAGTGCTATTCGGCGCTCTACGAGATTGCGCCGTTCGCGTCGGAGGTCGAGCCGCTTGAACCGGTGCTCGGCACGTATCCGAGCGGATACAACTATGAAAAAGACAAAGGCGCGGCACAGCACTATATCCACGGGTTCAGCGCAGAGGCGACGGTTGCGGGCGAAAAATGGGAGCTTCGTGCATACGTTGATGAAGAAATCTACGGAAACAGCATCTATGCAAAGCGCGATACAGACCTCGACTTGGGCGAGGAGCAGCCGCTTGACGCGCCGTACGGCGTCAAAATGACGCGCACGGAAGCGCTGAAAAAAGCTTCGGAGATTGCCCGAACGCTCACCGGCGGCGAGCTTGCGCCTTGCTATCTGGTGCCGATCTGCTGCACGACCGGAGACAGCTTCGACCTCTTAAAGCGCTGGTCGCAGTGGCGCGTCGTGCTGATGCGCACATTCAACGGCGTCGGCACGGCGTTTGCTTTGGAGGACGTCGGCGGCGCGATGGATTCGACTGTTTCGGCTCCCGTTCCGTATGAGAAGATCACTGTCGACTTTGACGACCAGGGCGTGACCGCGATCGAATGGAGTACGCCGATGAACGTCACCGGCATGGTGCATTCAGACGCCGAGCTGATCTCCTTTTCGGAAGCGGCGGACAAGGCGATGCAGCACATCGCGGCGTTCTGGAAGCCGACCGTGGAATCGGAACGCAGAAGGGGCGCCGAGGGGACGATCTATATCCATCGCGTGACCTTCGGGCTTTGGCGCATCGCAAAGAAGAACGGCGGATACTATTACGTGCCGGTGTATCACTTCTTTGCCGATCCGACCGAGGGACGCTGGTGCACGACCGAGGGCTTTTGGGATCTGCCCGGCACGCCGCGGCAGCGATTCTCGAACACGATCGAGCGCATCAAAAACGGCACGCTCGCGCTTGAACCGAATTTCTTTCCGCTGAACGGGGATTGCCTGACCTTCGGCGGCGAGTACTGGGGCGGGATCACGGTGAACGCGCTCGACGGCACGATCATCAATAAGGATTTGGGATACTGAAAAATACGAAAAGGGGCTGTTAAGAGACGCGATTGACGAATCTGAACAGCCCTTGTGTTTCCATCGGGAGTCATGCAGGGCTTCCCCTTCGAGGGGAAGGCTTATTGGTTGCGATTTTGCCGAGGGGTTTCTGAACGTCCCGTTTTTCAATACTGCACCGGCTGCACGTCCGAAAGGACGACGCCGGAAGAAGTGCGGCGCACCTCGGCGGAAAAGCCGCCCAGGTTTTCCGCCTGCCATTCGTAAAAACCGCGCGGCGGCTCGGCAAGCGCGCCGAAAACCGACATGATGACGCCGCCGTGCACGACAAAGACGGGATCGCCGTCCGCCGTCTGCAGCGTCTTTTCAAACGCGTCGACGACGCGTTTGCGGAAGCTCTCCGTCGATTCGCCGTTCGGACAGGCGCCGCGGCAGCCGTCCTCCACCCACGCGCGGTAGGCGGGATCGTTTGCCATCTCGTCCGCCGTGCGTCCCTCGAAATCGCCGAAATCCATCTCGTGAAGGTCCTCGACGACGATCTGCTCCGCGTTCGGAAACAGGATCGCCGCGGTCTCGCGCGCTCGAATAAGCGGCGAAACGAAAACGGTCTCAAGCGCCTCGTCCTTCTTTGCGCGTTCGACCTCCGCCCTGCCCGCGGGACAGAGCGGCGCATCCGTGACGCCCGTATAGCGGCGGTCGAGATTGCCCGCCGTCTTGCCGTGACGAATCAGCGTAACGCGCATGGCAGTTCCCCCTTCAATACCGTCGGAATCCCCGCAACGACGCGCACGACCGCGCTTGCCTCCTTCGCAAGCCGCACGCACAGCCGACCGACCGCCTCGCGATACGCGCGGTCCGTCCGCTCGAGCGGGATCACGCCGCTGCCGACCTCGCAGCAGAGCACGAGTTCCTTTTGAAGAAGCGGCAAAAACAGCGCGTCCGCGGCGTCCGGATCGCGGCGCACCAGCGCTTCGAGGTTGCAGAGAACCGGCTTTTCGTCCGAAACGTCGGTTGTAAAATCCGCGTCGGTGTAGCCCAGAGAACGCGCATATGCGGTTTTTCCGGCGCCGACGCCGCCCAAAATCAGAACCATAACGAACCGATCCTTTCCGAGAGTACCAATCCGAGCAGCATGGCGATCGCCGAAAGCGAGATGCAGTACCCCGCCAGATCGCCCGACATGCCGGAAAACTGTTTTTGCGCCGTGCGCTTCACATGGAAGAACACGCAAACGCCCGCAAACAGCATCAGCCCCGCCGACAGCGGATCAAGAAGCGCCGCGCCGATAAGCGCAAGCACAATCCAGCCGGTCAGAACGGCGACCGACGCGCGCGAAGACGCGTCGTGAAATGTCTTGAGCATGCCCTCTTTGTTGTAGGGCTCCAGCACCGCGCCCGCAAGCGCGCCCGCCGCGCGCGAAAGCACCTGAACGATCCCGAAAAGCCCGACCGTCTTCCACGAAAGCGGCAGCGCCGCCGTGAGTCCGAAGAACAGCAGCAGATAACAGCCGACGCCGAGGATCGCAAACGCGCCCGCGTGCGGATCCTTGAGGATCGCGCGCTTCTTTTCGGCGTCTGCATGGCTCGCAAGCGCGTCGACCGTGTCCGCAAAGCCGTCCATGTGGATGCCGCCGGAGATTGCGACCGGCAGCACGGTCAGGATCGCCGCCGAAAGAACCGCGGGAAGCTTGATTAGCTCCGAAAGCCAGAAATACAGGCAGCCGAGCCCGCCGATCAGAACGCCGACCAGCGGCAGCGCGCAGAGCACGCCCTTGAGGCTGTACCGGTCCCACGCGATGCGCGGCGTGGGCAGCACGGAAAAGGTGGAGAATGCGGCGACGACCGCCGTCCATAACGCTTTCATTGCGGCAGCGCTCCTTTCAGCAGAATCGGAATGCCCGCGACCAGTTCGCAGACCGTATCGGCGCGCGCCGCCAGCGCGGCGTTGATGCGCCCGAGTGCTTTGACATACGCTTCGGTCTCCGGCGGATAGCCGCATCCGTCCGAACCGACGTCGTTGGTGATCACGATCAGCCGGTCGCACTGCGCGCGCAGCGCGTCGACGCCCGCAAGCACGGTTTCGACGGGATCGGTCATTTCGCCCGTTTCGTCGAACATCTCGTTGGCGGTGAGGTTGGCGATGCATTCGAGAAGCGCCGTCCCGCGCGCGGGCAGAACGAGCGACGCGTAGTCCGTATAGCGCTCGATCGTCGTAAAGCCCTTGCCCTCGCGCAGCTTCCGGTGCCGTGCAATCCGCGCCTCGCCCTCCGGTCCGTACGGCTGCATGGCGGCGAGATAGTATCGCGGTCCGTCCGCCTGCAGGCAGAGCGATTCGCCGAACGTGCTCTTGCCGTTCGCCGCGCCGCCGGTCAGAAGAATCATCATCGCTTGTCCCCCTTCTGCGGCACGTACGGCGCAATGCCGGTTTCCGCAAACGAGACGGAATCGCAGTAGACCGCAAGCGCCGCGTCCAGAAGCGGCAGCAGACACACCGCGCCGGTGCCCTCGCCGAGCTTCATATCGGCAAACAGGATCGCGTCGATCCCGAGCTCAGAGAGGATCGCCTTTGCCACCGGCTCCGCGGAGCAGTGGCTTGCGAGCATGGCGGGGACGCAGTTCGGCACAAGCCGCGACGCGACGAGCGCCGCAACCGAGCTCGGCAGTCCGTCGACGATCACCGGGATCCGGTGCAGCGCCGCGCCGATGTACAGCCCCGCAAGCCCCGCAAGGTCGAAGCCGCCGACCTTTCTTAATACGTCAAACGCGTCGGAGGGATCGGGCCTGTTGATTTCGATCGCTTTGCGGATCGCCGCGCGCTTGCGCAAAAGTCCCTCGTCGGACAGCCCCGCGCCGCGTCCGGTGACCGTTTCGACCGGAAGATCGAGCAGCACGGCTGCGATCGCCGACGACGTCGAGGTATTGCCGATGCCCATTTCACCGGTGACGAGGATGCGATAGCCCTTTTCGGCGAGCAGGTCCGCAAGCCTGACGCCGTTTTTGATCGCCTCGAGCGCCTCGGCTTCGGTCATGGCGGAACCTTCCGCCATGTTTTGCGTGCCGTTTGCAACGTGCAGATCGAGGACGCCCTCCACGCGCGTCAGCATGCCGAGATCGACGGCGAACACGTCGGCGCGCGCCGTCTTTGCCATGAGGCACACCGAGGAACGGTGTTCTTTGATGCGTCCCGCCATCACGGCGGTCACCGAAGCGTCCGTCTGCGTCACGCCCTCTTTGACGATGCCGTTGTCCGCGCAGAGCACCGCGACCGCGCGCGGTTCGATCGACACGTGTTCGTCGCCGGTGCATCCCGCAATGCGGACGATCGCCGTTTCCAGCTTGCCGAGCCCGCAGAGCGGCTTGGCAATGCCGTCCCAGTGCGCCTTTGCGCGGCGCATCGCCTCCGCGTCCTGCTGCGGGATTTTCGCGTTCCAGCGCGCGAAGATTTCGTTCCGTTCCGTCATATGCCCATATGCCTCCATGATAGCTTCATGATAGCACCCAAGCGCAAGCGCTGTCAATCAAAAAAGGGCCTCCGGCGCGCTGCCGGAAGCCCTGTCATCCTTGTGGTGCCGCAAGTGCGCTGTAAACGCACGCACGTTTGCCTCGAAGGAAAAACCGGTCGGTTGAAAGCAATTCAACCGGCCGAAAGCGATGCTTAATTGAAATCCGCCGGATTGACGGTGACGATGTTCGTGATTGTCGCGTTGCCCGAAAGGTCCGCATAGATGACGACGACCTGCATCGAGACGACCGGCTCGAGCGTGACGAGCGAGCTGTGGCAGAGGAATGCGTAGTTCGTGCCCGCAACCAGCTGCGTGCCGAGCAGCGCAACCGGCGTCAGATTGTTGCCGACAAACCCTTCAAGCGCCTTGGCGTACGCCGTCGCCGCTTCCTGCGGCATCGCATCCATCGCCTCTGCGGATTCCGGCGCCTGCCAGCCGCCGTCGAGCAGTTCCGGCGCGCCCGCGTCCTCCGCCTGCGCATAGGCGCCGAGGTCGAAGTCCGCAATGTTCAAAAGCTCCGCGTTGCCTTCGAGGTCCACATAGACCGTGATCACCGCAAGATCGGTCACCGGATTCGCCGTCACGAGCGTGCGGGTGCAGAGGATCGCGTAGTTCATGCCCGCGACGATCTGCGAACCGAGATAGGCGACCGGCACGTAGGTTGCGCCGAGCAGCTTTTCCGTCACGGTTCTGAACGCCTGTTCGGCTTCCTCGGGCAGCTGTGCCCTGCCCTCGCCGATGATCTTCCATCCGCCGACAACCGGCATGTCGCCGCCGATCTCCGGCAGTTCGATGTCGCCCTGTTCACCGGGCGTTCCCTCCGTTACCGGCTTTGCGTCCGGATCCGGTCCGTCGATCGAGGGCTTCTGTGCACATCCGACTGCAAGCAGCAGCAGCGCTGCGATGAGAATTGCAAAAAACTGTTTCATGATTGTTGATTTCCTTTCGTTGCTTTCGTTTTCTACCCAAATACCCTGCCGCAGCCGGAAAGGTTGCGGATTTTTGCGAATTTCGGAAAATATATCATTTTTGCCGCTTTCGCATGAAAAACCCTCCGTTCTCCGGAGGGCAAGGTGCGTCGCAGTTTATCCGCGCCGAGCGGGACGCAGCGGCCTGTCCCAGAAGATCACGGCGTTCGCGCGTTTGCACAGGACTTCGATATCCTCGCGCAGGGTTTCGAGGAGGATCTCCTCGCGCTTCTTCGAGCGTCTGCCCGGCGCTTCGTAGAGGATGTCCTCGTAATACGCGTCGTAGGACACCGCAAAATCGTTCTCGTCGATGTGCGGGAAGAAGGTGACCGCCGCGTCATAGCGCACGTGCTTCTTCTCGCTTGTGACCTTCATCATCACCAGCGCCGCGTGACGGATGATGCCGTTCGCCACGCACTCCGCCGCAAAATACTGTTCGTACACGTTGAATGTCATCGTTTTGTCCTCCCTAAACTGTCACTTCGTAAGCGTCCATGCCGCCCTCGGCATAGCGCCAAAGGTCCTTCGGATCGAAGATGCCCCGATCCGTGACCACGCCCGTTACAAGCTCCGGCGGCGTGATGTCGAACGCCGGATAATAGCCCTTGACGCCGTCGCAAGCGGTCTTCTGCCCCATCGCTTCGAGCACGAAACGCGGATCCCGGAACTCGATGCGGACCGTGTCGACCGTCGGATGCACGAGATCCGGCGCGCCGGTCACATAGTACGGAACGCCGAGATGCTTCGCCGCGATCGCGATCTGAAACGTGCCGACCTTGTTGACGACGTGTCCGTCCATGCAGATCGCGTCCGCCGCCGAGGTGAACACGTCCACGCGCTCGTGCTGCATCACGAACGCCGGCATGTTGTCCGTGATGACCGTGACGTCGAAGCCCATCTCGCAGCAGACCGTGGCGGTGAGCCGCGCGCCCTGAAAATACGGACGCGTTTCGGGGCAGAAGATGCGGAGGTCCTTGCCCTTCGCCCTCGCCTCCTTAAGCATCATGCCGACGATCGTCTCCGCAAAGCACTGCGTCAGGATCGTGCCGTGATCCGGGAACCGCCCGACAAGATGCTCCGCGATCCTTGCAATCTTCCGGTAGCGGCTGTCGTTCGCCTCGATCGCGCGGGCTTTGATCGCCTCGGCGGCGTCCGTTCCGGACGCCCATGCGATTTCGGCGGCGTCCATCATCTGTTCGCAGATGCGCGCCATGCGCCTTGCCGTCGTGGGCCGCGCGTGCGTAAGGCAGTCTGCGGCTTCGCTGAGATACGCGCGCTGTTCGGCTTCCGTCCGATTGCGGCACTCGTACGCCGCAAGCGCCATGCCCATCGCCGCCGCGGGATACGGACCGGCGCTCTGCGTCACCATGTCGGCGATCGCCTGCGCAACCTCGCGATAACTTCGGCAGGTCACAAACGACACCGTGCGCGGATAGCAGCGGCGGTCCAGAATGCGCACCGCGCCGTCCTCGTACCAGGCGATGTTCTCATATCGGAGCATGAAAGCAAGCCCCGTGTCCGGTCGTTCCATCGGCGTCGTCCTTTCAGGGTTTCTGCCGCTATTATACATGAAACCGCGCGCGCTTGTCCATCCCCTTATAAATAAGACGTTCAAAACCGCCGAAAGGTTGCAAAATTCGCTTCCAAACGCGGTACTTTTATTGTATAATGGTGCCATCAAAACAAACGGAGGCTGTTATGAACGGAGATTTTACGCTTTATACCCCCACCAAGGTCGTGTTCGGACACGATGCGGAAGCGAAGACCGGCGCGCTCGTCAAGGCGTTCGGCGGCACCTGCGCGCTGATTCACTACGGCGGCGGCAGCGTCGTGCGCTCGGGACTTCTGGACCGTGTCAAGGCGTCTCTGGACGAAGCGGGCGTACGCCATGTCGAGCTCGGCGGCGTGGTGCCGAACCCGCGGCTTGAAAAGGTCTATGAGGGCGTCGCGCTTGCGAAGGCGAACGGCGTGGACTTCCTGCTTGCCGTGGGCGGCGGATCGGTCATCGACTCCGCGAAGGCGATCGCCTATGCGCTGGCGGAGCCGGAATACGACGTCAAGGAGCTCTACGAGCACACCCGCGCGCCGAAGGCCTGCCTGCCGGTCGGCACGGTGCTGACGATCGCGGCAAGCGGCAGCGAGATGAGCGACAGCAGCGTGATCTCCTACGAGGACAAGAAGCGCGGCTGCAACTCCGACCTGTGCCGTCCGAAGTTCGCCGTGATGAATCCGGCGCTGACCGCAACGCTGCCCGCCTATCAGACGGCGGCGGGCTGCTCGGACATCCTGATGCACACGATGGAGCGCTATTTTGTGCAGGGACCGAAGATGGAGCTGACCGACGCGATCGCCGAGGGACTGTTGCGCACGGTCATGCGCTATGCAGCCGTGCTGCGCGACGATCCCGAAAACTATGAAGCCCGCGCGGAGATCATGTGGGCGGGTTCGCTCTCGCACAACGGTCTGACCGGCTGCGGCAACGACGGCAACGACTTTGCGTCGCACCGGCTCGAGCACGAGCTCGGCGCGCTGTACGACGTGACGCACGGCGCGGGGCTCACCGCGGTCTGGGGAAGCTGGGCGCGGTATGTGTACAAGAACTGTCTGCCCCGCTTTGTGCGCTTTGCGACGAACGTGATGGGCGTCGCGCCGCAGGCAAGCGACGAAGAAACGGCTCTAAAAGGCATCGCGGCGATGGAGGACTTCTTCCGTTCGATCGGCATGCCGACAAACCTCAGAGAACTCGGCGTTCATCCGAGCGAAGAGGACATTCTGCTGCTTGCGCACAACTGCGCCGTCGCGACCGGCGGCAAGGTCGGCAGCGCCATGAAGCTGTATGAAGCGGACATGGCGAACATCTACCGCATGGCAAACGCATAACCGAAAAAAGCAAACGGCGCAGGGTTTTCCTGCGCCGCTTTATTCTGTTCTGTTACGGTTCGAGGATCGCGGCGATCTCGCCGATGTTCTTCGCAAAGCGGATGCCGCTCTGCTTTTCGACCGTGGACAGTTCCTTTTCGAGCATCTTTTCGAGCAGCATGCGCATGCCCTCGTAATAGCCGTTGAGATCGTAGAGGATGCACGGCGCGTCGAGATGGTTCAAAGCGACCTTGCTCATGATTTCGGAGATCTCCTCGAGCGTGCCGGTGCCGCCCGGGAACGCGATGAACGCGTCGCCGAGCTCGATCATCTTCGCCTTGCGCTCGCTCATGTCCTTTGTGACGATCAGCTCCGTGATCGCGTCGTAGACAAAGCCCGCGTCCACAAAGAACTGCGGTTCGACGCCCGTGACGCGCCCGCCGGTGTTCAGCACGCTTTCGGCGAGCATCCCCATCAGCCCGCATTTCGAGCCGCCGTACACGAGCGAATGCCCGTGGCTGCCGATCCACGCGCCGAGTTCGCATGCCGCCGTGGTGAGCGCGGGATCGTTGCCTTCCGTCGCGCCGAGATAGACCGTAATGTTCATCTGCCTCTCCTCCGTCCCCTTTGCTTTATTGTAATCGAGAAGCCGGAAAAAGTAAATACGAAACACAGTAGCTTTTTCGGCGGGTTCGGGTTATAATAGAGCCAACGAACCGAAAAGGAGTCCCTATGAATATCGCAGTCATTACCGGCGCGTCCTCCGGCATGGGCAGAGAATTTGTCAAGGCGGTCGACCGCGCATACGAGCTCGACGAAATCTGGGTGATCGCGCGCAGAAAGGAGCGTCTCGAAGCGCTTGCCGCCGAATGCCGAACGAAGCTTCGCCCGCTTGCGTGGGACCTGTCCGATCCCGCAAGCTTTTCCGCGTACCGCGCGCTTCTCGAGGCGGAACAGCCGGAGATCAAGCTTTTGATCAACGACGCGGGCTACGGCGTGTTCGGCACGTTCGAAAACGAGGACCTCGACAATCAGCTCGGCATCGTCGATCTCAACGCCCGCGCGCTGACCGCCATGTGCTCGCTCTCGCTCCCGTATCTCAGGGAGGGCGGCGCGATCGTCAACCTCGGCTCCAATTCGAGCTGGCAGCCGGTGCCGTACATGGCGGTCTACGCCGCCTCGAAGGCATACGTGCTGAGTTTCAGCCGTGCATTGGGCCGCGAGCTCAAAGGCCGCGGGGTGCACGTGCTGTGCGTCTGCCCCGGCTGGATCAGGACGGAGTTTTTCAACCGCGCGGTGCACGACGACACGATCACCTACTACGACCGCTGGTACACGCCGGAACAGGTCGTGGAGCAGGCGATGAAGGACCTCAAAAAGAAAAAGACGGTGTCGATCCTCGGCGCGCCGGTGCGCAGGCAGGTGCGGCTTGTGAAGCTGCTCCCCGTCGATCTTGTGATGAACACCTGGTGCAAACAGCAAAAGAAGGAGTAAGCGATGGGCATCGTTCGCGCAGTTCTGAGTTCCGTGGACAGCGTGCTGCATGAGCAGTGGCTGGAATACTTCACCTGCGATTCGCTCGACAGCGAAACGCTGATCAGACGCGGGCGCAAGCACACAGGCGCGCGCAGCGCCAACACGCGCAGCGGCGACAACATCATCACCAACGGCTCGATCCTTGCGATCGCGGACGGGCAGTGCGTGATCGTCACCGCGCAGGGCAAGGTGATCGACGTATGCTCGGAGCCGGGCGAGCACCGCTTTTATGACGAGAACCATCCGGGCGGCGTCGGCGGGTTTGCCCGCGACGTGGTCTCCCGCGTCGGGTTCGGCGGCGGCGACGTGCAGCCGTTCCGGCACCGGATCTATTATGTCAACACCAAGGAATGTCCCGGCGTGCGGTTCGAATCGCCCTCGCCGTTTCCGATCGCCGTGCGTGACGAGGCGATCGGCGCGGACCTCGACCTCGGCGTCTCGGTCGGCGGCATGTTCTCCTATCGCGTCAAGGATCCGGTCACGCTGTACCGCAATGTCGTCGGCAACATCGAGGACCGCTGTCAGCGCACGCATCTCAACGAGCTTCTGAGTCTCATGGTGCTCGGCGCGATCCCCGAATCGCTTGCCGCGCTGATACAGGACGGCATCCGCCCGCATCAGCTGCCGTTCTTTGCGCCGAAGCTTCGCGACGCGGTGATCGAGCGCGTCAGGGAGCCGTTCCTTTCGCGCTACGGACTGGAGATCGTCTCGCTCGCGTTCCATCAGCTGATCGTTTCGGACATCCGGACGCTTTCGAGCGCGCAGTTTGCCGCGATCAACCGCGATCCCTCGATGGCGGCGGCGACGACGATCGACGCGATCACGACGATTGCAAGGAAGCTCGGCGAATAACGAAAACAGAAACGGAGGGTTCCGCGGGGAATCCTCTTTTTTTCGTTGCGCACGACCGCCGCATATGCTATACTGGACGGGATGAAACCAGAAAGGAGTACACTATGAAATTTTCCGAAATGCCCTACAAACGACCGGATCCCGACGCGGTCAAGGAATCGCTGCGTGCTCTGACCGAGCGGCTCAAAGCCGCAAAGAGCTACGAAGAAGCGAAAGCGGTCTTCCTCGAAAAGGAAGAGCAGGCGAAGGACGTCGTAACACTTGAAACGCTGGCGCAGGTGCGCCACACGATCGACACGCGCGACACATTCTACGACGAAGAAAACGAGTTCTGGGACGGCTTCGGCCCCGAGGTCGAGGAGTATGAGCAGGCGTGGCTCGACGCGATGCTCGCCTCGCCGTTCCGCAAGGATTTCGAAGCCGAATACGGCGATCTGATGTTCGTCAACGCCGAGATCGCGCAGAAGACCTTCTCCCCCGAGATCATCGAGGACATGCAGAAGGAAAACGAGCTGACCACCGAATACGGCAAGCTGATCGCCTCGGCGCAGATCCCGTTCGAGGGCGGCGTCTACACGCTGTCGCAGCTGACGCCGTTCAAGACCGACGCGGACGACGCGCGCCGTCTCGCCGCATGGAAGGCGGAGGGCAAGTGGTACAAGGAGCATCAGGAGCGCTTCGACGGCATCTACGACGAGCTGGTGCATCTGCGCGACGCGATGGGCAGAAAGCTCGGCTACGACGGCTATACGCAGCTCGGCTACTACCGCATGGGCAGAAACTGCTACACGAAGGAGGACGTCGAACAATTCCGCGCCGCGGTACGGAAGTACCTTGTGCCGGTTGCGGACGCGATCCTGCGCGAACAGGCAAAGCGGCTCGGAAAGGAATATCCGCTGTCGTTTGCGGACGCCGCGCTCGATTTCAGAAGCGGCAACCCGCGTCCGGCAGGCACCGCGGACGACATCCTGCATCAGGGACAGGTGTTCTACGACGCGCTCTCGCCCGAGACGAGCGAGTTCTTCCGCACGATGCTCGACAACGAGCTTTTGGACGTCCTCTCCACCGAAGGCAAGGAGGGCGGCGGCTACTGCACCGGCATCACGAAATACGAGGTGCCGTTCATCTTTGCGAACTTCAACGGCACGCAGGGCGACGTGGAGGTCGTCACGCACGAGGCGGGACACGCGTTCTCCTACTGGATGAACCGCAAGCGCATCCCGACCGAATACGCATGGCCGTCGATGGAGGCGTGCGAGGTGCACTCGATGAGCATGGAGTTCTTCGGCTGGATGAACGCCGAGGGCTTCTTCGGCAAGGACGCGCGGAAGTTCCGCTACAGCCACCTTGCGGGCGCGCTGACCTTCATTCCCTACGGCACGATGGTCGACCACTTCCAGCACATCGTCTACGAAAAGCCGGAGCTGACGCCCGCAGAACGCCATGCCGAATGGAAGCGGCTTTTAGGCGTCTACATGCCGTGGATGAAGCTCGACGGCGAGATCCCGTTCTATTCGGAGGGCGAGGGCTGGCAGCGGCAGAGCCACATCTATCAGAGCCCGTTCTACTACATCGACTACTGCCTCGCGCAGACCGTCGCGCTCGAGTTCTGGGCGATGATCCAGAAGGACCGCGAAAACGCGTGGAAGCACTACATGGCGTACACCGTACAGGGCGGCAGCAGGACGTTTGTCGAGCTTCTGAAAAACGCCGGTCTCCGGACGCCGTTCGACGAGGCGTGCCTCAAGGAGGTCTGCGAAGTTGCGTCGACGTGGCTGAACGAATACGACCTCACCGGCATCGAATAACAGCGCAATCAAAAAAGCTGCGGGAAACCGCAGCTTTTTGTTGTTTTGGGATCAGAAGCCCAGATTGTCGTTGACGAGAATCACATGGATGCGGTCCCTGTGCCTTGAAAACCGCGTGATCAGGAACTGGCAGCAGATCGTGTCGGGCGATTTGCAGTTCATGCACGCGCCGGTCTTTGCGCAGGGCGTATTGAGCCCGAAGCGTTGTGCGTTGGTCGGCGCGGCGACGTTTCGCGCGCGCTTCATGGCGCCGTCGATGTCGCTCGTGACCTTGTTCATGCCGACGATGAACAGCACGTGCTTCGGTCCCTGCGCGATCGCGGAGACGCGGTTCGCGTTGCCGTCGATGTTGACGAGCACGCCGTCCTCGGTCATGGCGTTGACGCTCGAAAGGAACCAGTCCGCGTCGTAGGCGTCGAGCATCGCCTGCCGTTTGTCCGCGTAGGCGCCGCGGTCGATGAAGCGGTAGTCGCCCGCCTTGACAGCGTCGACCAGTCCGATCTCGTGCGCGCTCAGTGCGCCGCCCATCGTGACCGAGCTGCCCGTTTCGATCAGCGACAGCGCGATTTGAAGCGCCTCCTCTCTGGTTGCGGCGTAATAGCCGCTCATGTTGCGCGACTGCAGTCCCTTGATGACCTTCTGCGCCAGCAGTTCGTTGCGTTTTGTGATGTTCGGATCCATACTGTCCTCCTTTATTCTTCCGGTAACGGTTGTGCTTCCGCCGCAGCGATCCATTCGGTCTGCGGCTTTTCGAGAAATGCGCCGATCTCCTCGCGCAGCGGCTCAAAAACCGCCGTCACGCGGCCTTCGTTTGCGATCAGCGGATCGATGTAACGCTTTTTTGCGGCGATTTGCCGCCAGACGCCGCCCGCCTGCGGTTCGTTTGCGCAGAGAACGGTCCGGCAGGAACGGAAGTTCCGCCACGCCGCCGCGGTCTTTGCGTCGGCGCAGAGCTTTGCGATCACCGCCGGTTCGTCGCGGTACAGATCGTCCTCCGAGAGTACGCCGGCGCGGATCGCGTACCCCAACAACTCGGACAATATCTGCATCGCATAGCGGTCCTCGTCCGAGACGTAGATCTTCGAGCAGACGAGCGCGGCTTTTGCAAAGTCGATCGCCGTTTCTTCGGTGCGGAACACGAGCTCTGGCCGTCCCTCCCCGTCCGTCCCGACAAACAGGTCGTCATAGAACGCCTGCACCTGCGCCTGCGTGCGGATGCGGTAGTTCAGAAGGTTTCCGAGCGTGTATTCGAGGCGGTCGGCGGAAAGCTGCGGCGAATCGTTGTCCGCGACCGGATAGCGGTGGTAGTCCGAGACGTCCTCCGTCGAAAGCCCGAGCAGGGACAGCTGCCGCTGCAGCGCCGCATCCGACGCGATGATCGCCTCCGTGCCGCTTTCGGTCGCCTCCTGCCGGAAATAATCGCCCTTCAGAAAATCCACGACATGCGCAAACACCGGCGTCGCGACGTCGTGCAGAAGCGCCGCAACCGCCTGCTTCTCATCGTGCGTGAAGTGCCAGACGATCAGCGCCGCGCCGATGCTGTGATCGAAGCGCGAATACGGCAAAAGCCCTGCAAAGCGGGGAAAGGACGTGTACTCGCAGCCGCAGTTCATGCCGACGTGCATGAGTCTTTGTAGGCTCGGCGTTTCGGCGCATGCCGAAAGAAAGGCGGGGATCTCCGGATGATAGATGCGATAATGCTCCATCGTTCGCCGTCACTTTCCGTCCGGAAAGCTGGTGAAGACGCCGCGCTCGAGCGCGGGCAGCCCCGCGGTTTCCTTTTCATGCGCGATCGCGCGGATCAGAAACGCAACGTTTCTTGCGAGGTTGCGCATCGTCTGCAGCCCTTCGCCGTCCTTTTCGACGTCTGCGGCGGTGAAGCCGTGCACCTGATTCCAGTAGGTCGAGGACGCGACCGGCATCGAGGAGATCGTGAAATACTTGTTCAGCACGTCGAACGACGCCGTGTTGCCGCCTCTGCGGCAGGAGACGACCGCCGCGCCGACCTTCATGTGCTTCGAAAAGCGCGTGCTGTAAAAGAGCCGGTCGAGGAACGACAGCAGCGTCCCGTTCGGCGAACCGTAATAGACGGGGCTTCCGACGATGAGCCCGTCCGCGCGTTCCAGAAGCGGCGCGGCCTCGTTGACCTTGTCGTCGAACACGCACGAGCCGGTGGTGCTGCAGCAGCCGCAGCTGATGCAGCCGCGGATATCGTCGTCCCCGACGTGCATCAGATCCGTTTCGATCCCCTCCGCGTGCAGCGTGTCGATGATTTCTTTGAGCGCGCGCGCCGTGCAGCCGTCCCGCTTGGGACTTCCGTTGATCAGCAATACCCGATGTGCCATACGAGCTCCTTTCGTGTCGCGAATGTGCAAAAAACCGCCGGTAACCCGGCGGCGGGACCGTTCGGCTTATTTGATGAAGCCGAGCTGCTTTGCCTGCTCCATGTACTTGGGCAGGTCGGTGAGCGAAACCTCCACATTGTGCTTCTTTGCAAAGGAAAAGAATTCCGAAATCGTAACCTTGCCGTCCGCGAGGATCGCGGCGACTTCTTCCTGCAGCGCTTTGTCGGTCTGATACTGCTGAACGAGTTCTTCTACTGTCATGTTGATTGCCTCCCTGTGAAATATATATAATTATAGCACATCCGTGCGCGTTTGCCAACCGTTTTTCCGAAGAAAGTTCGCCTTGACAAGAAGCGGAATATCGTATATACTTTTCCCCAATCATCGGATAAAACGCCCGATCGGACGAATCCCGTTCGGGCTTTCACGCAGGAGGATACGATGCAGATTTTTGAAGAACTGAAAGCGCGCGGACTGATCGCGCAGGTCACGGACGAAGCGGAGATCCGCGATCTCATCAACAACGGCGGAGCGAAGTTCTATATCGGCTTCGACTGCACGGCGGACAGCCTGACCGCGGGACACTTCATGGCGCTGACGCTGATGAAGCGTCTGCAGATGGCGGGCAACCGTCCGGTTGCGCTGATCGGCGGCGGCACGACCATGATCGGCGATCCTTCGGGGCGCACCGACATGCGCAAGATGCTGACCAAGGAGGACATCGACCACAACGCCGAGTGCTTCAAGCGGCAGATGGAGCGCTTCATCGAGTTCGGCGAGGGCAAGGCGGAGATGGTCAACAACGCCGACTGGCTTCTGAAGCTCAACTATGTGGACATGCTGCGCGAGGTCGGCACCTGCTTCTCGGTCAACAACATGCTGCGCGCCGAGTGCTATAAGCAGCGCATGGAGAAGGGGCTTTCGTTCCTCGAGTTCAACTACATGATCATGCAGTCCTACGACTTCTACTATCTGTACATGAACCACGGCTGCAACATGCAGTTCGGCGGCGACGATCAGTGGTCGAACATGCTCGGCGGCACGGAGCTCATCCGCAAGAAGCTCGGCAAGGACGCGTACGCCATGACGATCACGCTGCTCACCGACTCGCAGGGCAAGAAGATGGGCAAGACGGCAGGCAACGCGGTCTGGCTCGATCCGAACAAGACCTCGCCGTTCGAGTTCTATCAGTACTGGCGCAACGTCGACGACGCGGACGTCATGAAGTGCATCCGCATGCTGACCTTTATCCCGATCGAGGAGATCGAGCAGATCGAGCACTGGGACGCGAACCGCATCAACGAAAAGAAGGAGCTGCTGGCGTTCGAGCTCACCCGCCTCGTACACGGCGAGGAGGAAGCCGAAAAGGCGCAGACCGCGGCGCGCGCGCTGTTCTCGGGCGCGGGCGACGACGCGAACATGCCGTCGTTCACCGTTCCGGAGGATGCGCTCACGGACGGCAGAATCAACATCGTCGACATGCTGCTGCTGGGCGGCATCGAGAAGTCCAAGGGCAAGGTCCGCACGCTGATCGAGCAGGGCTCGATCATGCTGAACGGCGAACGCGTGAGCGACACCTGGATGAACCTCACCAAAGAACAGCTTTCGGACGGCGTCAAGATCCGCAAGGGCAAAAAGACGCATATGAAGTTCTCGCTCTGAGCGCGATAAAAGGGGCGGCTACGAGAGGCTGTCTGTCAAGGAGGTTTTCGGGAGAAACCTCTCAAATCATTCTCTTTAAAAATAAGGTGCGGTCTGCAGTTCAATGATTGCGGATCGCACCTTTTTAAAATTCCCACTCCAATTTGCTCAATACAGCGGAACCGTCCCCTTGTGTTCCTTGTAAAGATCTCTCTTGACAAAGGTCATTACATATCAGTCTTGTCACCGCTTGACAAATGATTAAAAACTATTAATCTGCATCGCTGCAAGGAGCTTCCCGTCTTTCACTATTACCCAACATGGATATTCCATAAAATATCCATCCCGCACCAGTTGGAACATTCGTTCGTTTGAAATAAGCATATCTGGTCTTTGAGAATCAAAGAAGCAAATCATAACAAGAGTATTATCCGTAATTTCAACCAGAGATGACTCGTCTATACTATCCTCAATTTCACCAAATCCAACATCATTTTCCTCAAATTGCATCAAACGCATTAAAATCCTGCCGTCTTCTAGTACTGTTTCAAACAAGGCGGCATCGTTACTCCAAACATAATCGTATTGGGGTTCTACCGGAAGTAGTTCTGCTTGGGGATCACCAACGGTTATCAGCTCATATAATGTACCATATCCCCAAATATGTGGTTTTTCCAGGATTCTTAAAAACCCGATTCTATAAGATGTCGAGTTTGATGCTAAGTAAACGCAATAGCCACTTTCTCCGTCCTGAGGGGATGCCTCTAATCTCCTAATCTCTTCTTCACTATATGTTTCTTCAATGGTTACCCTTTCACTTAACAGGATCTTATATGTTTCTTTCTCTTCGCGCGGCACACGATAGCAAAAACCAAAGCCGTCAAACCAACAGATGAAGTCACAGCCATATCGTTGACCGTCAGTAATATACATTTGCGTTATTATGTCAGAATGTTCATCCGAGTCGATTACTATTTCTGCATCATTACTTGTACTATTGTTATTCGGTTCAATCATTTCTATGTTT
>JAEEGH010012301.1_pt1 | contig 19239 bp, 15 predicted proteins | sample 9134181 | NCBI WGS metagenome assembly JAEEGH01 (sample SAMN16246544, study PRJNA631951) | gut metagenome | biome: gut microbiome; feature: rumen; material: DP-attached | host: Bos | place: Iran: Karaj | collected 2018-10 | reverse complement strand
CCTCTAATTGGGGTGTTCGAACTGAGATTCAGCAAGGAAGGTTAAGTCGTAACAAGGTATCTGTAGGGGAACCTGCAGATGGATCACCTCCTATGGGGGGCGGGCCCCGAGCCCGCCCCCGCAACACAATCGACGCGAGACACAAGCAAGGGAACCTGACGGTTCCCCGCTGTTCCACGGCGGCTTCCCATGCATCAAACGTAGCATCGAACGTCATACCATCATTCTTATCATATATGTTCCAAAAGTTCGCATAACATGTGAACAGTATCCCACCCTGCCAACTTGACTTTAATAAAAGATATAGCGACCTAATAATATACGGGCGGTGGGAAATGGATGGATGAGACACTCCTGCTTACGAGCATTGCGCTTTTCACACTGTTAGCGGGAGTATGCTCCATCATCTTCAACAAGGCCAAGCTGCCCCCTCTTATCGGTTATCTCACCGCGGGAATAGTCATAGCGAACGCATTCACGGTCGACGAAACCGGAATGTCCGCGATCGAGATCCTGTCGGATTTCGGACTGGTCCTGCTGATGTTCTGCATCGGGCTGGAAATCAACCTGAAGAAAATACGCAAACAAGGCTCGTTCGCCATCCTAGTCGTCATAACCCAGCTGCCCCTGACGGTGCTGTTCGGAACGATCGCCGGGAACATCATGGGATTCGATGCGATTCAGTCGATAGTCCTGGGAACCGTGCTTTCCGGATGCAGCACAGCGGCTGTCATGAGCGTCATGACGTCCCAGAAGACGTTCAGCAAGGAGCACATCAACACGATAGTGCTGATCATCATAATGCAGGACATAGGACAGGTCATAATGCTGTCCATCCTGACCCCGGTCCTTGCCGGGTCTACCATGGAGGTCTCCGGCCTCGTGGTGCTAATCACCTCCATCGCGATTTTCATGGTCGCCAGCATCGCCATAGGGCTGAGGTACATACCCACGCTGATCAACAAGATAGCAGACAACGTGCCCTCGGAGATCCTCATAGTGTTCTCCGTCGGCCTTGCGTTCTTCATGGCATGGCTGGCCACCATCGCGGGACTGTCCATGGCCATCGGGGCCTTCATCATGGGCCTGCTCATGTCTTCGGCCAGGAACAGCGAGAGCATAAACTCGTCCGTGGAGCCGATGAAGAACCTGTTCATGGCCATGTTCTTCATATCCGTGGGGATGGAGGTCCACCTCGCCACCCTTGGGGCGAACATAGGGACGATCCTCATTTTCTACCTGCTGTTCGCCGGATTCCTGGTCATCACGGTATTCCTCGGGTTCTGGCTTGGAGCCAAGAAAGGCAAGATCGGATTCATGTCGGCCATAGGGATGACCGCCATGGGAGAGTTCGCCTTCATCATTTCCAAGGAGGCGCTGGACTACGGCGTCGTCACGGAGAACTTCTACACGTCCATCATCGGTGCCGCGCTGCTGTCCATGATCTGCATGCCCATACTCTCGAGATACTCCGAATGGCTGTGGGACAAGGGCTCGAAGATGACCCCCGCCAAATTGAAGGACCGTTTCGACAGGGTCAATGAATCCAGGGACTATCTGTACGACTCGGTGAAGGAGACCACCAAGAAGACCCAGAAGAAGTTCCGCAAGAGCATGACCCACGCGTACATCAACTTCATGGCGATCGTGATTATCGAAATCATATTCTTCGTCGCCGTGCCCGTGATCAGCCCGATTCTCAGCGACATGTACGGCGGGAACCCCCACCTGTGGGACTTCGCGCTGGTCATGCTGAACTTCGTCGTGCTCATTCCGCCTACCGACTATCTCGTTGACAACGTGAAGTTCTTCGACGACATCATCAACGAGACCTCTAAGCAGGGCGCATCCAAAGAGCTGGACGCGATGAACAGAGGGAAGAGGTATCAGGAGCTCCTCGCCATCAACGAATACATAGCGGTGGTGATCATCGACCTGATCATTATAGCGGTGGTCCCCAACCCGTTGAGCCTGGCGGAGCACATATTCGTCGCCTTGGCGGCGATAGTCATCCTGTTCCTGATTCTCAGGCGCATAAAGAACAGGAACAAGGGCCTCGCCCTCGAAGACGGCGACGAGACCCTTGAGCCTATCAAAGAAGATTGACGGTCCGGATCATCTCAGGCAGAGCGATCTCCAGACGTCCTCGGATTCCGCAAGCACGGATTCCGCGTCCAAGGTGGCAATCCTGCCTTCGTCGACCACCACGTCGCCCTGGCACATGACGGTCTTCACGTTGAGGCTGTTGCCGGAATAGACGATGTTGGCCACGATGTTCTCCGGCAGGAGCGGCCTCAGGTTGGGGGCCTTCCCGTCCAGGATGACGACGTCCGCGTATTTGCCGGGCTCCAGGGATCCGATGGAATCCTGCATGCCCACGGCCTTCGCGCCGTTGACCGTGGCGAAATCCAGAAGCTCCTGGGCGGTGGCGACCGTGGGATCCCATCTGCTGGCCTTCTGGAGGAGCCCGAGGGTCTTCATCTCTGCGAACATGTCCAGCGAGTTGTTGGTGGTGTTGCCGTCGGTTCCTATGGACACGTTCACCCCGTTCTTGATGAACTCTGGAACCGGCGCGACGCCTCCGGTGGCGAGCTTCATGTTGGATACCGGGCAGGAGGAGATGGACATCCCGGCCTCCCCCATCATCCTGACCTCCCTCATGGTGAGCCATGCGGAATGGGCGGCGACCGCCCTGGGCCCCAGGACCCCGATGTCGTGCAGCCACTCGCCCGGCCTCTTGCCGGTCTTCTTCTTGTGGTCGTTGACCTCGCCCCTGGTCTCGGAAAGGTGAAGGTTCATGGGAGCTCCGACCTCGTCGGAGAACTCCTTGGCGCCGACGCAGGTCTCCTCTCCGCAGACGTAGACTCCCTGAAGGCCCACGCCGGGGATGATCTTCCTCCTCCCCTTGTACTTCGAATGGAACCTCTTGCAGTTGTCCAGCGGATTCCCGATCTGGGTGGTCACCTCCTCGTCCAGGACGCACCAGCACAGAACGCCCCTGATCCCCGCCTTCTGGGTGGCCTCGGCGATGACGTCCTCCGAATAATAGAGGTCCATGAAAGTCGTGGTGCCTCCGCGCATCATCTCCATGCATCCGAGCTGGGTCCCGATGGTGAGGTCCTTGTCCGTCCTGTCGGAATCGATCTTGAACACCTTGTTGAGAAAATCCGGGAAGGACAGGTCGTCCACGACGCCTTTCATGACCGACATGGCCACGTGGGTGTGGGTGTTTATCATGCCGGGCATCACGATGTCGCCGGAGGCGTCGATCTCCCTGTCGGCGGTGCCGTTATACTTCGGCCCGACGGAGACGATCCTCTCGTCCTCGATTACGAGGTCCCCTCTGACCACGCTTCTGCGGGCGTCCTGAGTGACTATCCAAGCGTCACGAACCGCGGTTATCATGCCTGCGAATCCTGATCGCCCGTCATAATTGTTTCCACATTGATTCTATCAAGGATGCGTGTGAAAAAAGCGATATATCGCGCATCCGATGCACGTCCATGACTTTCCGCATCACCTTTCTGGGAACAGGGGGCGGCAGGCACACCACCGCTTTCCAGGTGCGCAGCACGGGCGGAATGCTCATAGAACACGACGGGAGGTTCCTCCACGTCGACCCCGGGCCGGGCGCCCTCACCCAGATGCACAAGATCCACTACGATCCCGCGAAGACGGAATCGGTCATCGTGTCGCACTGCCACCCGGACCACTACTCGGATGCGGAATCGGTGATCGAGGGGATGACCTACGGAGGGTGGAGGAGGCGCGGACGCCTTTACGGCTCGCCGACCGTTCTCGAGGGAAAAGGCAACCTCGGGCCGTGCATATCCCCCTACCACAGGGGTCTCCCGAAGGAGTGCGTAGTGTTCAGGCCGGGGGACGTCCTGGACGTGGACGGGATGAAGGTCGACATCCACATGGCGAGGCACAGCGACCCGACGAACGTGGGGTTCACCTTCCATACGCCGCACGGAAAGGTCTCGTACGTCAGCGACACCGAGTTCACCGAGGAGATCGCCAGGCAGTACGTCGGCACCAGGGTGCTCATACTCCCCACCACGACTCCGCGCGGAAACAGGATCAATTACCACATGTGCACCGACGACGCGGTCGAGTTCGAACGCATCGTGAAGCCGGAGCTGGCGGTCTTCGTCCATCTGGGCGTGGCCATCATCAGGGCCGGGGCGGAATCGGAGGCGAAGTACGTGGAGGATGAGACCGGGGTCCGCACTATCGCGGCCCGTGACCGCATGGTCCTGGACGTCGGCGAGGACGTATCCGTCTCGGATGCCGAGAGCTTCGACGACGAGTGGATACCCCCGTCCTCGGTCTGACATCGATATGCGGGAAGACAGGTCCTCGTACAGGCGCAGGGTCTCTTCGACGGAGGACTGGTTGAACGCGTACATCTCGCCCCCGTACGATATCGCCACGCAGGGGCCGACCTTCACGTACGACGCCAGCTGGTATCTTCCGAACATGTCGTTCTTGAACGTCCCGCTGGCTATGACGCCGTCCGCGTAGCCCATCACGCGGATACCCTTGCTGAAGTCCTCGAAGTACTCGCAGTCGTCGATGTCGTCGTAGGAAAAATAACGATCGAACATCGGGGCCTTCACGGTCATCCCCTCCTCGCCCATGGAGATCTCGACGGATCCGGAGCCTTCGTGGTCGAACATGTACATCGAAGGGACCAAGGCGATCACGGACGCCAGGACGACGGCCAGCACGCGCTTGGACGGCGTCATCAGCGGCAGGCGCTCCTTGCGCCTAGGCTTGCGGACCACGGGAATCAGGACCATCGCTATCGAAACGGCCATCAGGACGAATCCGAGCACCATGCTGCTCAGAAGGATGGAGATGGAGAACAGCAGGAGCGCCATGCTGGCTGCAAGCCACGGCCCGTACCCGGACGCCACCGACTTGGACTCCTCCTCGGTCATGCGGCTCCAGTCCACGCCGATGTTGAGGTACTTGTACCATCCCCCGTGCAGCCACATGTACAGTCCGCAGCATACCATCGGATAACAGCAGAACAGGGATATCGTCGTCAGAAGCAACGACGCCTGGCTGTATCCCGAGGCGAGGCACCACACGGCGAGGATCGAAGGCACCGCGATAGCCAGCGCGACGTATGCCTTGGCCGTCTTGTCCATGCACGGACAGGGCATTGAAGATAAAAATCGGTATCGGCGCATGGCTCTGAGACGGGACTTCACGTCCTCTTCCACGCGGTAGGACTCCGACGCCTTCCTGATCGTCATGCGCCTGGTCTCCTCGTCGAGGCGGTTGTCCCCTTCGAGGTAGGCCATCGTCCTCTCCGGATGCTTCGCCAGGCATGTGGCGAGACACCATGCCTTCCCCATCTTGAAGTAATAGCCGTCGTCTTGAGCCTGGTCCAGCTCCTCCAGGACGTCGTCCACGTGCCCGTCGTCCAGGAAATGGCTCATCATCATGACGGCCGCGAACCTCATCCGGAACTCCCCTCCGCGCCTCAGGCATTCGATGAGATAGCTCCAAAGCTGCCTTTTCTCATCTTTCTTTGGCTTCCAGGTGGTGCATAGCGAATCGCAGACCGACCAGTTGTCGATCAGGGGAATGAACCCGTCGTAAAGCCGCAGACGCTCGTCCACCGGGACCTTCGCGTAGGCGATGACCAGCCCTCTGAGCATGTAGTCCTCGAAGAACTCCGGTTCCCAATCCTCCAGGTACCCGCGCCAGTCCTCCGAGGCTATGCGCTTGGCCAGCCTCCTCAGCGCCGGGATCCTGGCTCCGAGGAACCGATGCCCGCACGGGGTGAGCGAGGCCTCGAACTCGGCGTTGGAGTCGTCCCTAAGCGACAGAAGCTCGTTCCTGACGTCCATCATCGCCCCTTCATGCGGTACCTGTACGAAAGGATGGCGGCCAGCACGAAGAAGATCAGCAGGCCTATCGAAACGTAGGCCATGGTGTGGTCCTTCTCCACCGCTATCTCCTCGTCCAGGAGCTCTACGTCCCCGTAGCTCTCCCTCCAGCCGTCCTGCGTCGCAGACGTGACGTAATATGTCACTGAGGAAAGATTCACGCCCTGGAAGGCGTCCTCCATGCCGTCCGGCTTGGCGCAGTAGGCCTCTATCTCCTCGATGGACACGCAGTTGGAGAACGCTCCCGCGCCCAGGGACCTCAGCGGCCCGCCCAGGACCACGCATTCCAGCAGCGGGACGGACCCGGAGTTCCCGAACGCGTTGCGGCCGAGGGCCTCGACGTTGTTCAGATCCACATACGGGATCGAGCGGCAGTTGAAGAAGGCGCCGTCGCCGATCTCCGTCACCGTGTCCGGGATGGATACCGTGCCCAGGGCGGAGCAGAAGCCGAAGCAGTCCGCCGGGATCCGCGAGACGGTCTTCCCGAGCTTCGCGCCAAGCAGGTTGGAGCATCCGTAGAAGGCGCCGTCGCCGATCTCCTTGACGCCGTCCGGAAGCGCGATCTTCGCGAAGCCCTTGGCCGAGCAGCCTTTGAACGCGCCAGCGCCCAGGAACAGTAGAGAACCGGGCAGCGAAGGAGCCGTGAGGGAAGTGCAGTTCCTGAACGCCTCGTCCCAGATGCGCTCGACGGAGTCCATCCCGAGCACGGTCTTGACCGACGAGCCGTAGAACGCGCGGGTCAGCACGTCGGTGACCGTGGACGGGATCTCCACAGTCTCCAGAGAGTATTGGGAATACCTCAGCCCGTAGCCTCCGACGTCCCCGCGCATGAACGCCGCGTCCCCGACGTACCTGACGGCGTACTCCCTCCCGTTGGCCGAGACCGCCTTGGGTATCTGCACGTACTGGCCGGAGACGTACCTGTGCACGACGGCCTCGTCGCCCACCACGTAGTAGTAGAACGAGAAAGGGTCCTTCTTGTAGGCGCCGTCGTAGAGGTACAGGTCCATCGGAACCCCGGTGTCCCATCCCGAGGCATCGGAAAGGCGGTGAATTGACACGGATGAAGGGGCCTGTCCTGAGAACTCAGGGGAGTCGCCCAGGAAGTAAACGTCGGCGGCCGGACACGACCAGCCCTCCCACGAGAAGCTGGTGACGGTCGGAGGGACCACGACCGCCGAGACGTTCCTGACGTCGTTGAAGGCGCCGGGAAGGATCCCGACCAGGGTCGCCGAGGCGTACGCCGAGGGCACGAACAGGATTCCGCCGAGGCAGTCCACGGCCATGGAGGACAAGGAAGCGGAGCGTCCGTCCTCGGACAGCCCGGAGATCGTAACCTCCCCGTAGGGGACGACCACCCTCTCCTTGACCTCGCCGGCGTCCTCGCTGTCGGTCCCGACCGCGTAGAACTGCACCGCGGAGGACGTGAAAGTGACCGCGCGGCCGTCGTAGGAGGACTCCATCTTCTCGAGGGCGCCTCTGGACGAGATGTTCCAGGCGGCGCCGTGGAGGTCCTCGCCTAAGGAAACGGGTATGGTGAATGTCGCCGGCGAGTCGCCCAGGTCCGTGACCGGACGGCCGTCCGCCTTCAGCGAGAGGCTGTAGAAGGCGGAGTAGTTTATCCTCTTCAAAGCGGACGTTATCTTGATGCTGGAAGGGCCGTTGGCCACCGAGAACGTCAGCGACCCGTCTCCCGCCAAACGGCACATCTCGTCCGCGGACATGGAGATCGCGCCCCTAGACACCGCTATGCTCAGCACGGCGTCTCCGCCCAGCGCGTCCCTCACGGCTTTTAGGGACGTCCCATCCACCGAAGCGACGAACCCGCCGTCGAACTGCGACACGTCGCATACGCATCCCGTTCCGGACGCCTTCATCTCCGCCGCGGTGGACGCGTCATGGCTGACCGTGACGACGTTCCCGATGACCGACCCGTCCTGGGCGCGGTCCGCGCCGTAATGCCCGGGGACCTTCCTGACGTAGATGTCGGTGTCGCCGATGACCACCGTCCCCGGCCCGGCCTCCTTGGTGAACGCGGGATCCCTGTAGAGCTTCGCCATGCCGTCGCTGAACAGGTCCAGGACGGCCGCCGCGCCTATCGTGGAGTTGTACCTCACGGACGTCTCCGAGATCACCTCCCCGCCCGCATGGAACCTCACCTGGTATTCCCTGGGGATGGGGGCGTAGAAGGCGAACACGAACGCCGTGTCGGTGATGCCGTCGAACCTGGCGGGGCTGTTCCCGTTGGCGGTGATGCTCCAGCAGACGAACTCGTACGCGTACCCGACCGTGGGGCTCCTGGAAGGCTCTTCCGGAAGATCGGTGAGCGTGCCTCCGTAAGGAACCGTCCTCACATGGAGGAGCGTCCTGTCGTAGTCGAAGAAGCGGACCTCGCAGGCCCTCGGCACGGCGGAGAACACCGCGTGGACAGACATGTCCGACCTCACGTCGGATAGATCCGCGCTCCAGCCCTCGAACCTGTAGTCGTGCTCCTGGTCCGACGGCTTGCCCGGGACGACCGAATACCTGGCCGGAGAGCCGTCCATCACGACCTCCCTGTGGATGCAGGTGCCGCCCGGCGAGTCGTAATAGCTCACCACGTGCGCGGCGGCCCTCCCCACGAAAGTGGCCGTGAAGACCGTGTCCTCATGTATCGGCTTGGTGACGTCGCCCCAGAACACCGCCACGTCCTCCGGGACCTCCAGCTCCGGGATCAGGGAGAGGTCCGCCTGCGCCCCGTCGGCCACCTGCTGGACGGACAGCACCGTCCCGTCGGGAAGGGCGAACGACACCGTGTGGCTATCGGCGGCGTCGACGAAGGATGCCGGAAGGACCAGCACCACGAGCGCCGCCAGCAGGACCGCGGCCTCGGCTGCCCTCATCCCCCTCCTCCCTGGTCTTGATATACCTCTTGGGGAGGACGTAGATCTCCCCCTCCCTGTCGGTGCCGACGCAGGACTCGACCTCGTACACCTCCCTGATCAGGTCCTCGTCGATGACCTTCTTGGGGTCGCCGATGGTCACTATGGAGCCCTTCTTCATTATTATGCAGAGGTCGCAGTACCTCGCCATCAGGGAGATGTCGTGCTCCGCGACGATCACGGTCATGTCGCTGCGCGCCATCTTCTGGAGGTATTCCATCACCTCCAGCTTGTACTTCATGTCCAGATGGGACGTGGGCTCGTCCACGAGCATGATCTTCGGGTTCTGCACGTACGCCTTGGCTATCAGCGTGCGCTGCTTCTCGCCCGATGAGAGGAGAGACACCTGCTTCCTCCTGTACTGGTCCAGGCCGAACGTGCGGAGGGCCTCCCTCACGACCTTCTCGTCGTCCTCGGACTCCCACCAGACCCTGTTGACGAAGGGATACCTGCCGAGCATCACCATGTCCATGACGGACATCCCGTATATCGAGCCGACCTCCGCGGGGACGTTGGCCACCACCCTGGCTATGTCGGCCGGCCTCATCCTCGATATGTCCTCCCCGTCGACCCTGACGGTCCCGGTCCAGGACGTGTGGAGCTTGTTTATGCACTTCATCATCGTGGACTTCCCGCAGCCGTTCGGCCCGATCAGGCCGACGAGGAGCCCCTTGGGGACGCTGAACGAGACGCCGTGCAAAGCCTCGAAGTCGTCAAACCTCATCCTGAGGTCCTCGACCTCCAGCAAAGGCTCATCCGTCATATTCGCGCCCCCTCTTCACCAGCATGTACGCGAACACCGGGGTCCCGATCAGCGCGGTTATGGCGCCCACGGGGAGCTCAAGCGGCGATATGGCCACCCTCGCTATGATGTCCGCGAACAGCATCAGGCATCCCCCCAGGACTATGGACGCCGGCATGATCAGCCTGTGGTCGCTCCCGAGCATCATCCTGCACGCATGAGGGACGATGAGCCCCACGAACCCTATGACTCCGACGAAGGCGACGCAGACGGAGGTCAGGACGGAGGCCACGACCATCATAATCGCCTTGAACCTCCTGACGTTCATCCCCAGGAGCCTGGCCTGGTCCTCCCCCGACATGAACAGGTTGAACTCCCTCGCCCACAGCATCGCGATGACCGCGATCCCTATCGACGGGATCAGGACGAGGAAGGCGTTCTCCCAGGTGATGTTGCCGAAGGACCCGTACAGCCACCACATGACGTTGGTGAGGTTGTCCTTGTTCAGCGACAGGAATATCGTCTGAACGGACGAGAACGCGAATCCGACTATCACTCCGGAAAGGATGTAGTTGGTGGCCGACCCTCCGGCCCCCTCGGCGACCGCCAGCGTGAGCGCGAAGGCCAGAAGCCCTCCCGCGATCGCCGCCAGCGGGATTATGTATGCGGAATAGCCGGCGAGGAAGGACAGGGACGCCAGGGTCGTGGACGCGGCGACCGCCAGGCATCCCGCCCCGGAGGACACCCCGGTGATGTACGGGTCCACCAGCGGGTTCCTGATGAGGGCCTGGAACATGCACCCGGCTATCGCGAGCCCGGCTCCCACGCCTATGGCCGCGACCACCCTCGGGAGCCTCGACGAGAACACGTACAGCTCCTCGGTGGTCAGGTCCTCCCCGCCCTTGGATATGGCGGAGACCAGCGCCGAGAACGCGTCGGTTATCGGTATTATGCCTCCGGACGATATGGAGATCGATATCAGGAACATCGCGAACAGGAACACCAGCCCCGCGGCCAGGATTATCCTGAAGCGGCGCTTCTTCACCCCGACCTCGCTCTTGTCGTCCTCTGAGGGGACCATGCTCTCGCTCATCCCCTTGAATCCCTTGCGGAGCGTGGAGAACGCCCCCTTCAGCGGTCCGCGCCCGCTATCCTCGACCATTCACGCACCTCTGTAGAGCTTGACGACGCACAGCGTGAACGCCGCCAGCAATGCGAAAAGGGCTATCCACGACCAGTGAGCCAGCCCTTGCGACTCGTATGTTATGTCCGACGTGGAGTCCCTGGGGATTCCGCGCGTCTCGGATATCACGTAAACGGCGCCGTAGTCGTTGCCTACGAACACCTTGCCGTCCGCCACGGTCGGGGCGCACATGCTGTACGCGGACCCCCCGTACGGGGACACCTTGGCCTTCCAGACCACCGTGCCCGTGTCGGCGTCCATGCACCAGACCCATCCGCCCAGCGACCCCTCGGATCCCGGCGAGTAGTCCATGCTGTAGACTCTGCCGTCGCAATAGGTGACCCCGCCTATCGACAGGGCGTCGGTGTCCTGGACCCAGCCCATGGAGCAGTCGGACAGCCAGAACGAGTAGTATCCGCTGACCAGCTCCCTCTCCGCGCCGGTGTCGTGGTCGGTCACCGACCTCTCCCCGTCCGGCGTGTAGGTGACGTACGAGTAGAACCTGTCCCCGAACACCGCCGGCTTGCTGCACAGGAGCCCCTTCTGCCAGATCACGGACCCGTCGCGGAGGTCCACCAGCATGATCCCTCCGCGGCTGGAGGTCATGCCGCCGTCCGCATAGCAAACCAGGATCCTCTCCCCGGGACAGACGGATACGGAGGTGACCGCGCCCACCGGATTCCCGGACAGGTCGTGCATCTGCCTGCCCCAGACGGGTCCGCCGTCGACGGCGCTGACGCAGGTGAGCCTTCCGGAATAGTTCCCGGAGACTAGAACCCTCTCGCCGCCCAGCTCCGCCAGATACGGCGGATAGTAGTAGAAGCATCCCCTGAGGGAGTCCTCCGGGACGTGGGTCCAGATCTCCTGGAATCCCTCCTCCCTGTCTACGGAGTAGCACCTGGTGACGCCGTCGGAGGCGTTGAAGTACAGGGCGCCGTTCTCGTAGACGGCGTTGGTGACGCCCGCGTTGACGTGTATCCTGTCCCTCACGACGGGCGCGTCGCCCTTCATCACCTTGTACTCGGTGGACCTGGCCATGTTGCACTTGTCCGGGGACGAGCCTTCCGGATACAGCTCGGCCAGAGGCTCCCCGGTGAACCTGTCGAAGCAGTAGACGTGCCAGTTCCCGGAAGTCAGCACTATGGTGTCACCTATTATCACCGGAGTGGTGATCTCTATGTTTCCTGAATCAGAATAGCTGAGAGACCACGCCACCTGCTTGTTCACAGGATCCAGACAGTAAAGCCATGCCAGGCTCTCCATGCCGACGCTCCCGTAGACCCCGGCGACCGTGTGGTAGATCAGGCCGTCGGCGTACAGGATGCTGGAATCCACCGCCCCCTGGTAGGCGTTGTACCACTCCAGCGGAACCGCGACGCTGTCCGGCCCGTAGGAGCGGCTGACGCCATCGGACGAGGAGTTCCCCCTGAAGGAGGTCCAGACGTCCTCGTAATCCGGAGTAGATGCGGGCGCGGCCGACCCGGCTGGATAGAATCCGAGCGCCATGCTGCCTCCCAGATATTCCAGATCCACGTCGTATGGCTCGGGATCCCAGGACACGCCGTTCCAGGAATACAGCCTCCAGGAGCATTCCTGCATGCCCGGGGTGGACTCGCTCCCGACGGTCACGGGGCCGCGTCCTCCCACGGACAGGACCCTCACGCCGTCCTGAAAGTCCTCGAACTCTATCGCGACCCCGGCGGGGGAGAGCGTGCCTTCCAGGGTGTCCTGGACGGATCCGGAAGGAGCCACGTCGTACCAGCGGATGTCCCCGTTCCCGAAATCGACCAGGAGCCTCTCGTGACCGTCCTCACCGTCGGCTGACGAGACGGGGACGGCCAGAAGCAGCAAAAGAAGCAGAAGCGTCAGTCCCTTTGCCATTCCAGCAGCCCCTGCGCCTTCACGTAAGTGAGGTATCCGTTGTCCCCGTCGTTGTAGCTGTTCCCGTAATACTTCACGCCTACGGTATCCGTCGGATCCGCCGCCTCGAAGGAATCCGGATCCATTATCTTCGCCAGAAGCTCCAGCGACTCCGGAAGCCTGGCCCCCGGCCTGGAGAGGAGGCTGGCGGCGTCGGCCGAGAACACGTAGACCTCTCCGTTCCTGTATGCGGGCGTCTCCTTCCACATGTCGTTCAGGCTGGCCAGCACCGTCCGGTACTCCCTTTGGGATTTGATCTCGGACAGCTCGTAGATTATGACGATCACGTCGGGCTGCCTGTCGTACACCGCCTCCTTGTCCACCATGAACCAGGACTCGGACTCGGTGGAGAACACGTTGACTGCCCCTAGGGACTCTATCATGTTGGTGACGTAGGTGTTCCCTCCGGCCGTGTACGGCGACTCGCTCACGCCCAGCGAGACGAACACCTTCTTCCCGCTGAGGTCCGCGACCCTGCATATGTTGTTGATCGCCTCGTTCACGTCCTTGATGTAGGCGTTGCCGACCTCGGAGAATCCCAGCGCGGAGGCGCATATCCAGAGGTTCTTGAGGAGGTCGTCGGTGTTGTTGGTGGCGTTCAGCACCACGCAGTTTATCCCCGCCTTCCTGAGCTTGTCCGCCATGGTGACATGCTCCCCGGTCCCGCCGTCCATGAACACCAGGTCGGGGGACTCCGCCGCTATGAGCTCGAAGTTCGGATCGGTGAAACCCCCGACTATGCGGACGTCTCCGCTCCTCTGGCGTTCCACCAGGCTGTGCGGGTAGTCGCAGTAGCGGTCGGTGGCGATCACGTACTGGAGGCCCCCTACCGCAGCCACGGTCTCGGCCACGGACGGCGCCAAGGCCACGATCCTGAGCTTCTCGCCGGCGTTGTTGAGGCCGCGGTCGGCGTAGCTGTAATACGTGAACCCGGTGGCGTCCACGGCCGGCATCATCCCGCTTCCCGTCCCGGTTCTCGCCCACGATATTATCTTCTGGCCGGAGACGTCGAAGGAGCCGGGATCCTCGACCTCCGCCCAGCGGACGTCCTTCCCCTGGCCCTCGAGCACGTACATGCCCCAGCTCACGTTGAGAAGCTGGGGGACGTTGTTCACGGAATACACCGTGCCGTCGTCGTTCATCTCCAGCTTGTATCCCCTGGAGCCGCACACGGACTCCAGGGCGTCCATGCCGCTCATGCCGTCCTCGAAGCGGAGCTCCGCCCATTCGACGTTGTAGTAGGCGTAATCGATCATCACGCCCTGCTTCTCGTCGACGGTGTCCACCGTGAAGCCGATGAACGGCACCGAGGCCACGACCGCCACGGCTATGACTGCCGCGACGACCAACTTCACGTTAGAGGCCTTCATCGGCTCTTCCTGCTCCTCATGACCAGGAACGCGACCACCAGCAGGGCCACGACCGCCGCCGCGCCTATGGCGACGTACATCATCGTGTTGTCGCCGGAGGAGGTGGGCGCCGAGGCGTCCGTCAGCTTTCCGCCGGAGCCCGCAAACTCGCGTCCCGCCAGGTCCGATGCGGACGTGACCTTCTTGGCCCCGTCCGAGAACTCCACCGAGAACGAGTCTGCGGAGACCGACTTGAGCATGTGAGAGAACGACACGTGCTCCAAGGCCCCGCATCCGGAGAACGCCGAGCTGGATATCGTCTCCGCATATCCCATCTTGAGCTCCTTGAGGGCGGAGCATTCCTGGAACGCCTTCTCCCCTATGACCGCGAACGGGCCCGTGTCGACGCTCGCGAGGTACTTGCATCCGGAGAACGCCTCGTCCCCTATCTTCATACCCCGGTCCTGCTCCGCCCCCAGCGGCCCGCTCCTGAGCGTGAAGGCGTCCTTGAGGGCCAGCGAGGTTATGCCGGACCCGCTGAACGCCCTGGCGCCGATGGAGTCCACCGAGAACGAGCGCCCGTCGAAGGATACGGTCGCGGGGACGACCAACGCGCCGACCGCGGAATCCGCTCCGATGACGGCCGCCTTGGCGGGATTCAACGACGTGACCCTGCACCTCAGCCCGTCGGACGCGAACTCGTCCCCGACGGCCGCGCCCTTGGAGACGGCCTTGAACACCGGGGTCACGTCCATGTCCGACACCACGGAGGAGAGGTCCTTGCTCCAGCCGGCGAACTCGTAGGAGAAGCCGTCGGAGTCCGGCTTGTACGGGACGGACCCCCCGAAACGGGACGGGGATCCGCTGACGACGCGGTCCACGTACAGGACGGCCTTCATGGACTCGTCCCAGTAGCGGACCAGATACACCTTGGCCTCCTCGAACTTGGCCACGAACTTCGTGTCGCCCTTTATCTTGGCGGTGGTGTCCCCCCATCCGGCGAATATCTTCCCGGCGGGGGCCTCGGGCTCCGGAACGAGGGACATGTCCGGAACGCCGCCGTATTCGAGGTACTGGCTGGCGATGACCGTCCCGTCCTCGAGCTCGAACGTGACCAGAGGGGTGCTGGAAATGCAGAATATCTCATCGGTCTCCGGGTTGGGCTCAGGGCCGCCCTTGTCGATGACGAAGCCCTCGGCGTACGGGTCCTCGGTCGAGATGAGGTAGATGCACTCGACGTACTTGTACACGGCCGGGTCGTAGAACCCCAGGGTCCAGTCGTTGTAGTACCACTCATGGTCCACCCAGGTCCACTGGCTCCAGTAGGACCAGACGTCGTTCTCGATCAGGACGTCGCCGAGGCCGAACATGCTGTTGATCCAGCTCTGCAGGTCATTCCCGTTGGCGTCCATTCCGGACTTCAGGTCTATCTCGAACCCGTTGGAGTCCATGGCGTCCTTCAGGACCTCCCCCATGGAGGACCCGGTCCCCTTGAGCCAGAACCCCTCCTTCCTGGTCTCGGCGTCGAACGCGGCCAGCATGTCCGGGACGTCGGGAGCGAATCCGTTGGCGAACCTTATGAACACGTAGCCCTCGGCCTCTGGCTTGAAATCCGGGACTGAATACACGTTGGTTCCGTCGACGTTGCTGAGGGTGCTCACGTGGAGGCAGTATGCGGACCCGGAGGCCATCATGCCGTCGGAGTTGGGATCGAAGGCCATCATCCCCCAGCCCGAGGTCCCCAGCGGAAGCCACTGGTGCACGCGCCAGTAATGGCTGTCGTCCAGCTCGCGGCCGTCCACGGACCTGATGTTGCCCCTGTCGTTGAGCGCCATCGTCTTCCCCTGGTCGGCCAGGGCGGCCTCGATGGCGCCCCTTACGGTGGAAACGCCGTCCACCACGGACAGGTCGTACCCGCCGCCCTCGTTCTCCACGTAGACCCTTACGCCGTCGCATGTGGCCGCAGAGCTCTCGTCCGACATCAGAAATGCCGGAGCCAGCAGCACCAGCGCGACGACGACCCCTATCATGACGCTCCAGAAGCGCATACCTGTTCCCCCGGTCCGGACCGGTCCGGATCGCGATGACGATTGCCGCCTGACCGGACGGCACCATCCATCCAATGATGATGTCAGCGATTATTGATGTATAATAATTATCGACAAGCGGGCTTAATATGCCAATAGCGTACGAACGAAAACCGTCGCCGCATGCCAGTGACCGCGGAAGGGCGATCGAATCTACGTGGAGAGAATTCGATAGAAGATGCACAAGGTGGGCCCGCCCAGATTTGAACTGGAGTTACGTGCACCCCAAGCACGAAGGATACCAAGCTACCCCACGGGCCCACAAAAGGCGTGAACCAATTCCCGATTATAAATCTTGCGATACCGGGAACCAGGCTGGAATGTAGATGGGAAAGAAAAATGGAAAGGGTCCGAGGACCCTGTTTTATCGGCCCCGAGGGCCTTGAAGGTTCTGCTCATCCGAGAGGCGCGATCTCTCCGATCAGATCGGCGTGCGCCACTATCATCCTGCGGCAGCAGTATCTCTCGAATCCCAGGTCGTCGAGGACCGCCTGAGGGTCTTCGCCGTTCCTGACGCGATCGACATAGGGCTTGTAGGAGGATCCCACGACCTTGCCGCATGTGAAGCATCTAACCGGAATTATCATGCACACACCTCAACGGTAGGACTTCTGCTTCTTGGCGCGGGCGCCGGGTCCAAGAGGGTTCTTGGGAAGCTTGCGCCTGTCGTCGTTGATTATGAGGGTCCTGTCGTAGGCCCTGAAGACCGCTTCGAGCTCCTCGTCCTTGTAGAACTCGACGAGCCCCCTGGCGATGGCGGTCCTGGCGGCCGCGGCCTGGCCCATGACTCCTCCGCCGTTGACGGTGACTGCGATGTCGACGTTCTGGGCCTTCTCGGGAACGAGCCCGAGGGGCTCCTCGATCTTGAGCTTCGCCAGCTCGGGCGTGAATACGTCGATGGGGACCTTGTTGATGGTGACCTTTCCGTTGCCGGCCTTGACGACTGCCCTCGCGATGGCGGTCTTCCTCTTTCCGCTAGTGTTTACGCACTCAACCATGGGATCATCTCACAGTGGAACCCAGGAATTTGGCGACGGCTCCTAGGGTCGTGTATTTGCCGGTGATCTTCCTGCAGGCTTCAGCGGGCCTCTCCTTCTCGGCGTCCTCGAACTGCTTGGGCGTTCCGACGAAGACGTGGAGCCTCCTGTAGGCTTCCCTTCCGCTGGTGGTGGTCCAAGGGATCATTCCCCTGACGCACCTCTTGAACAGGAGGTCTGCCCTGCGGGGATAGAACGGCCCCTTCCTCTTGGTGGTGTCTCCACGGACGACCTTCGCCCTGAAGTCCGCATAGGTGTTCTCTTTCACTCCGGTGATGACGATGGCCTCGGCATTGAGGACAACGATTTCCTCCCCATTCATGATCCTCTCAGCGACGACGCTGGCGAGCCTTCCATGGATGAGATTCCTTCCGTCGATTACTGTGACCATCAAAATCACCTCATGATCCTGACGCCGGTTCCCTTGGGGTTGGACTTGGCCAGCTCCTCGAAGGTGAGCGTCTTTCCGCCTGCCGCCACGATGGCCTTGGCGGCAGCCTCGGAGAAGCTGTACGCGGCCACAGTGACCTTCTTGTCTATTCTACCTGCCGCGAGGACCTTCCCGGGGACGACTATGGTCTCTCCCTCGTTCGCGTACCTCTCGATCTTGCTGAGATTCGCTTCGGCCCAGTTCTTCCTGGGTTTCTCCAAACGAAGCGCAATATCACGCCAGATAGCGGCCTCTGTCTCCCTGGTCTTCGCCTTCAACGAGTCGATGGTGGCGACGAGTTCGGGATTCGTCTTGTTGCTGCTCATATTCTGACTCTCCCAACATTGGGCAGGCGCTCGTATACTAGGGTCGCATATAATATTAACTGATGCCGCGGGGCCCGCCGACGCCACGATATAATTAATAGGAAGTGGGCGATGCGTCGCCAGTGATCACATGATAAGATTCGGTCCCGCCGGAATCCCCCTGTCCTGCAAAGGCCGCACCCTCCAGGACGGCGTGGAGGACGTCCACAACCTGAGCCTGAACGCCCTCGAGGTCCAGATGGTCAGACCGATGTACGAGATAAAGGACCCCGACGACGACGAGATCGGGAAGGGCTTCCGGGACATACAGGACTACTTCGTCCTGTGCCTGGACAGGGACGGGGAGCTGGTCACGGACCCCGACGAGCCCATCGAGGAGACGGACGGCCTGATCGTCCTGGGCGACGACATCGTCCAGAGGTACAGCGACCTCGGCAAGATAGGGAGCATGGCCAAGTGGCTGGACGTCAGCCTCTCCATCCACACCCCCTACTACATGGACCTGGGCTCGGACAGCGACCTGGCCGGCAAGTGCGTCGAGAGCATCCAGAACGCGGCCCTCATATTGGACGCGCTGGAAGGCGACATCCTCGTGACCAGCCTCGGCGTGTACAAGGAGGGGCAGGACCGCGAGGCCGTGGACGAGACGATATACGGGAACCTGGAGTACCTGCTCGACTGGTGGTCCGAATACAAGATAAAGCCGAAGTTCGGTGTCGAGATAACCGGGCAGCAGGACGTCTTCGGCTCCTTAGACCAGGTGTTGGACCTGTGCAAGGAGTTCGACGGGGTCACGCCGGTGGTGAACTTCTCGCACCACCACTCCCGCACCAACGGCTCCCTCCTCGACATGGAGGACTTCATAGACGTGCTCGAGGAGGTCTCCCCCTATTGCGACGGGAGGTTCCACCTGGCCTTCGCCGGGGTCGAGTACGCCGACGGCGACGAGAAGAGGCTGACCCCCATCAAGAAGGGCGATCTGAAGTTCGACCCCCTCGCGGAGGCGCTCATGGACCTGAAGCCGGACGCGACGGTCATCTCCACCTCCCCCCTGCTGGAGCACGACGCCATGTACATGAGGATCATCCACGAGAGGATCCTGTCCAGGAAGGTGTCCAAGATGCTCAAGGACAAGAAGAAGAGCGAAGCAGTGAGGCCGGTGCCTGACGAGATAGACGAGATACTGGACGTCTGCAGGGGCGCCGTCAAGTCGGTGGACGAGGCCGCGAAGGACGTCCTGCTCGAGGCCATATTCGACAGCAGAATGATCTTCATCTACGGATCCGGAAGGTCAAGGCTGATACGACAGCTCTACGCAGTACGCCTGGGCCAGCGCGG
>JAEEGH010012300.1_pt1 | contig 19239 bp, 10 predicted proteins | sample 9134181 | NCBI WGS metagenome assembly JAEEGH01 (sample SAMN16246544, study PRJNA631951) | gut metagenome | biome: gut microbiome; feature: rumen; material: DP-attached | host: Bos | place: Iran: Karaj | collected 2018-10 | reverse complement strand
TACGGTGAAAATAAAATCTACCACACGTCCTTTTACCGGTTTGAACAGAAGAGTCATCAATGATGGTGAGATGCCGTCGATTTTCTTGGTTACTGTCACCTGATTATCGGTAATTGCACCTTCATCATTGTTGTTGCCGTTACCTACATCCATGGTAATGCCTCTTTCAACTCCCCAGGAAATGCTGTCGATCTCGATTGCTGATCCGCCCTTTGAAAGCTGTGCATCTCCTTTGATTGCAGATGCGCCTTTGATATCATCGATACCGCGTATTCTCATGAATAACTGAGCCATTTTTTCACCTCTCTGTTTTCTGTTTTTCTAAATCCTTCCGGCTTTCCGGTTCTGCACTCTCAAGCCGTTTTGTTTTGCTTTACCCTTTCAACGGATAAAAATCCTGAAGGTTACAGAAAGTTAAAAAATTAATTTTTTTGAAAAAAAAAATTTTTTGGGGAGTTTTTTGAAAAAAAATTTTCTGGAGTAAAAAAATTTCATTAAAAAAAAAAATTTTTTTTCAAAATAAATTTTTGAAGTTTCAAATTTCAGAGTCGGCGCAAAATCCCAAAACTGTAACGGGAACTTCGGGCCAAAAAAAATCCTCCAAAACTCATAAAGAGAAATGGAGGATTTAAAAGTATCAGCCGCAGCAAAGTTCATTGCTGATACCGCAGTAACGATAATCAGTCAGGATTAGAACCAGCCCGAACCGCCAAGCAGTTCGTCGTCAGAAAAACTGCACGCCTCATCCGGTTCATCACCGTAGTCAGCATAGCGTTCCTCAACGGAATAAGCTTCATCGGCAGATGCTGAAAAATCATCTTCTGAATATTCATCATCAGGATAATCTTCAGTTTCATCGTCAGGCTCATCATCGTTCTGTTCATCACAGGATTCGGAGTTATTCTGTTCAGTCGCATCTTCATCACAGTCTTCCGGCTGCATTACAGATTCAACTTTCAAAACGGTTCCGTCCGGTTCCGACACAGACGCAGGTTCATCCGTAGCTTTATCAGCGGCTGACAGCGCCTCAGACTGTTCCGGCATTTCTGCAGGCACGGTCAAGGCACCGGTTACCTGATTGGAATGTTTCTCCAGTCGCTCCTCCGGTTCCATCCTGGCAGGAGCATCTTTCTCAATGAGAAGATTTTCCTTGATCAGGTGGATCCTCAGAATTTCGGCAGGATCAGTCAATTCATTCTGAATCAGATCATAGATAAATTCAGTATCGGCCATTACAGACACGATATTGAAATATGTCACACAGTCTCTACCCGTTATTCTGCTGTCCCGGATCATACCGTCCGTTGCGGCACGGTAGAAGTTAGGAACAAAACTGAAGCGGGGATCAAGATTGCGGAAATCATCCAGGCGTTCACAAATCCTTTCAACCCGGTGAAGCACTCTGGAACCGATACTGTCAGCTCCGAAAATACTGTCAACCATGATGGTTTTGAGATCTGCCGCCGCATGGCGCAGTTCACTGCCCACAACCATATCGAGTGCCTTATTAAGGTTCTGAAGCGTCTCCATCCCTATCTGGTAGGTAATGTAGTCAAAATAGAATCTCTTTTCGATACCCTTCTGCTCAATCTGCAGCTGCCTGATAATATCTGCATACTCAGGATGCTGCTCGATCCATGTGCGGCACAGTTCAGTGTATCTGCTGACAAAAATTCTTTTTGCCTCGGCAAATTCACCTTTGAACCGGTCCAGTTCGGCTGTAACCAGATCAAGCTTTTCATTCGGAATGATCCAGTTGCCGCAGAAACGGCTTCCGTACTTTTTGCACATGGAATCAATTTTATGCCGGATCTGCTTAAACACTCCCAGTTCCTCAGGATTGAGAGTTTTTATGCTTCCCGGCGAAGCAAGTTCTCTAGGAAAGTCCGGCGCCTTGAGCTGAATCAGATCAATTTTGCGGGTTGCAGTCCAGATATTGCAGTTAATATATAAAAGTGTAAGTTTTTCAATGTGAATCATTGTAAGCTCCTCGACCTGATGGCAGAGGAGCGCCGGTGGGGACAACTCCCCTGCCGGGTCAACAAAAATTAAATTAAAATAACAAAAAAATTAATCAACAGAAATTCAAAGCTAGCCTCTGACAGGACCGCAGGCCCCGATTTCAGCAATAACAGCATTTAAAATTCTGTACCATTCATCTCTTGCCGAAGCAGGAAATCTGAACAGCAGCGCGCGATCCAGTGAACGCCGGTACGGCTGCTCTGAACTGCGGCACTGCAGATACAGTCCGGCCCAGCGCAGCACCATGCGGTAATTCACAAGTCGCGCCAGTTCCTCCTTCCCTTCCGAACCGCGGAACGATTCAATAAACTTCAGGGATGCCGAGGAAAGAACCCCGATTTCCGCTGTGTTCAGTTTAGGGAATTTAATTCCCAGAATCGTCTGCAGCTCCCTCCGGCCCGGCTGACCCGCTCTGCAGATCCGGCACAGTTCCATCAGCTGCGGATTAATGCAATCCGCACCGCCGGTACTGTAACCGTTTTCAACATCACAGGCTGAACCGGTAACAACAAGTCTGAACATCCGGTTTACTCTGATAACCTCGGTAGCATTACAGATATTGATCATCTGCTGCTCAGCAGCATCTCTCAACACCGACACTACATCAGGGGATACCTGATCAACACTGTTCAGTACAAAAATATAACCTCTCCTTGCCGCTGTGAGCAGCGGACCCTCGGTAAACACTACACCGTCACGATCCTGGCAGTAACTGCCGATCAGATCTTCCGGTTTCATGTCCCTACCGGCGCTGATACTTATGCACGGCCAGTTAAGTCGTGCGGCAGTTTCAACAATCAGTGAAGTCTTTCCGTTTCCGGAACCTCCGGAAATGTAAAGAACGTCACCACGCGGATCGGCCAGATAATTCAGAACATCCTTCAGCGTATCACTGTACCAGTAATCATGTACCGCCGGCACAAAATCACGATCCAGTGAAGACAGATCTGTAAGTATTCTGGTAACACAGGTTTCAGGGCAGTTAACGTGGAACAAATCTCTGATACCATAGGTTTCATTTGAAAATTTCATAAAGGTAAATCCTTAAAAAAAATGTGAGGATTACCTTTCCCGCAAGGAAAAAGAAATCCTCACGGACATAACATGATTATTCTTAAATCATTAAATACAATAAAGCAGCAGCCGGACTGATGACAACAAAGCTCAGCAGGCAGTACGGATTGAATTTAAAAACAAAACTGAATAATCAGACAAAGAATGCAACTTCAGCCGCAGCGGCTTCAGTAACACAACACATACCGGAGACATCCCGAAAACAGGAATGAAAACCGGAGAAAAGAAATACAGATAAATCTGTAAAAAAAACAGGTGGTTAAAGATTGAAAGTGCCGTCGAAATCACCAATGGAATACGGATCTGCAGAAACAGCCGGACCATGCACCGCAGCTTCTGAAACAGAAACTGCGGAAGGTTCCGGAGCCTGTCTGCTGCATTTATGATCGGTATTGTTTCTGCTGATGTTACTAGATCCCAGAATCATAAAGTCACTGACTATGATTTCGGTGATATAGCGCTGATTTCCGGTGTTGTCGGTATATCTGCGGCAGGACAGCTTGCCTGAAACGTAAATCTGGGCACCTTTGGACAGCAGTCTTGCTGCTGTTTCGGCGCATTTGCGGAAAAACACACAGCGGTGCCATTCCGTATGTTCCTGTTCGGAACCGTCCTCAGACTGCCATTTCTCTGCGGTAGCAACTGATACCGTAAGCACTGCCTGTTCCTTTGAACTTCTGCCGAGGCTGAAGTCATCAGAACCGATTCTGCCGATCAACTCAACTCTGTTTAAACTGTACATAAAAAAACTCCAAATAAAAAAAACAAAAACGATCCGGATCAGAAATCCGGAAACCAAAGCTGTTCAATGGCCAGCTACCAACAATGTGATTAAAAAATCACATAAGCGACGGTATTATAAAATTGCTTTCCTTAGGAATTCCCTAGCACAGCGACCTTTCGGACGGTCAGTTTGAGATTGAAAAATTAATTCCTCAGCCTTTTGTAAAAAGACAGCGCAAACAGTTGAAAACGCAGAAGAAAATATTCTGTCAGATGTCATGCGCGGATTTTAATCTGATCCTGCAGGCTGGTCTGACTGCCACAGTATTTTTTACGACGGAACATCCGTTTTCCTGAAGCCTGCCGGATGAACCTATAAATGCAGCACAGTCGCCGCTCTGTCCTTCAGTTCTAAGCCACCAGCTGCAGCCGCTGTCACGGTTGAATTCTGCCCCGTGCTCTGATGCAAGGATGGTTGCTCCGCAGCGCCGATCCCGTCCGTCCCTGAAATATCTTACCGCTTCAAGACTGCTCAGACAGAAAATACGGTCACTGATCCTGAAAACAAATCCCAGCAGACTTTCGCTGGTATTCTCAACCATGATCCTGCTTTTTTCGAAATCGTTGAAAGCCTCGTTGAAAAATTCCCCGTTGCACCAGGAACGCAGTGCGGAATCAGCCCAGGAGCACTTTTCCTTTTTGTCATGAAACGCACGGCAGTCGATACACTGCTCTGTTACCACCAGCATACTCCGATCATCAGTCTCGAGGATCCGCCAGCGCAGAGGCTCACCCTTTCCGCCGGGGCGTGCCGGATACCTGCCGAATTCCACGGTTTTACCGATCCAGTGACGGGAGAAATAGCGATCTTCAAAAACAAGATATCCGCTGCGATCTGCGGCATAAAGCCGGTCGGAGGCATTCTCAAGTTCCGCAGAAACACTGCGCCGCAACTCTTCATAACGTTCGAACTTCTCTTCACTCCACAGACTGCCGGCAGTGCTGAGAATTTCTTTTTCATCCCGGAAAATATATTTTCCTCCGCCAAGAACAATCAGATGTTCAAACTCACCGTCCAGCCGGCGGAACTCCAGCTGTTCCTCCTGTGAGAGAAGTTCACCGATCCTTTTGATTTCAGATCTTACCGACGGCCAGATCCGGAAAATTTTCTTCAGCTCCCCCTGTTCCTGCATCCGGCGGATTACACCGAACAATTCAGCAGGATCACGGAACAGTTTTGCGCCGCTGTCAGTTGATACCACCCGGTAAAGTCTGGCGGATATTCTGTCAAAATGTTCCCGTCCCGGAAAATCTGTTAAACATCCGAGGCGTTCCATACCTGCTTCTATGTCAGTTCTCAACCGGGAAAATTCACTCAGACTCCTCCTGGACAGAAGTTTTTCGATAAATTCAAAAAAATCACCGGGGAGTCGGAAGATCTGCCTGCCGCTGTCAAGAACAGTAATTAATTTTTTTCGTGCAGGATAATCCGTAAATACTTCGCGATCTGTTCCGGAAAAACAGCATGAAAGCTGTTCAATTCTCTGGGAGTTACGGTTCAGATAATCAAGAAAAGAGGAAGGATCCTTCTCATACATCGCAGCAAGCCTGCTTCTGAACTGCTGCGGATCTGAATAAATTTCCCCGTCAATACAGAAATCCCGGCGCTCACTGAAAACATAGGCAAGGCGCAGTGCCTGTGCCAGGGGTTCAAGAGGCGAGCTTTTCATCAGCTGACGCTGACCTTCGAGAAGATTAAGCATAATCCTTTTACTGTCACCAGTAATGTTCCCGCCAATATTTTCAAGGTAGCTGTCAAGGACCTTCCATTGCAGAAACGCTGCAGCTGACTGGATGAAATCCGGATCAGAATTGTCAAGTGAGGCACTGATCAGAGCATCGGCATATTCCTGCAGCGAACCGAACTTATGGTCCTTCCAGCGGATTTCAGAACAGCCCGGACAGAGCCGGTACAATAGAGCATAGGTAAGAGGAAGGGCATTGGAGCCGTCCTGGTTTAGTTCGGACTCGTACTCTTTACACCACTGTTCCCGTTGATGATCTGCATTCTGCTCATAGTGCCGTGACAGCAGTCCCCTGCCAAGCTCTCTGGAGCAGTTACGCCAGGACTGGAAAAAATAACCGGCAAGGTCACGATTGCTGTACAGCTGTCGGCCTTCTATATAATAAGGAAAACTGAACTCCCCCCTGCGGGAAACATTTTCAGCTGCTGCGCTCCCCGGTACCTGCTGTTTTTCTCCGTTAAGCCATTTTCGAATTTCTACCGCTCCCCAGCGGCGGTTCGGATTGCCGGGTTCATTCCTGTTGCCGAGATCCCTGTAGGTCAGTCCTTTTATCAAATCTTCAAGTTCAGCCGGAAAATTTTCAGGAAACGGAATTTTCTGCATCTGTGCGTAGACGGCAAGTTCATCATCGGACATAGCGGCATTTTCAAACGGGGTATGACCGGTATAAAGTTCGTAAAGACAGATCCCGAGTGAATAATAATCGGAATAGACTGAAAACGCACCGCTTAGTGTTTCTGGAGCAGCATAGAACGGTGTTCTGCCGGTCTGGGTCACCACCACGGTTCTGCCGCCGGTCTCGGAGCTGATACCGAAGTCAATCAGCACCGGCCGCTGTTCCTTTTCTGTAATAATTATATTTGCAGGTTTGAGATCTTTATGAATAATGCCGAGTCCGTGAAGAGTTTCCAGACTGTCAACCAGCGGCGGGATAATATTTTTTCTGAGTTCATCTACTTTGAAACAGCGGCCGTCTGCAATCATTCGGTCAAGACTGATCCCGAAATAATAAGGAACAACAGTGTAGTAACAGTCGCCGTAAAAACCGTCCGCCAGCAGTCTTGCAATACCGGGATGATTGAGATTTTTCAGTTTTCCGGCAACTCCGGATTTGACAGCACTGCTGCGGCGGTAGAGTTTGATAACACAGTCAGTGCCGTTTGTCAGATCAACAGCGCGGTACAGATCCGCCTCTCCGGAATCAGTGTTCATCCTTGAGGTTACCGCAAAACGTTCCGCCACCGTTTGCGATGACAGATCAGGGATTATCCTCGCCGATGCTCCGTGATTTATACGGGTTTTCATCACACCAGACCGTTCGGAATTTATTTTAGTCGAAGACAACCCTGCTCCTCGACCGGCACCGGAGTTTGTGTTGTTAGTGTCTATATTCTTATTCATTACAAAAATGGATCATCATCCGCCAAGCCGGATCAGTTGAATACCTGCTGCTCCGGTTCAAAGATAATCCTTTCAAAAGTTCATACAAGTTATACTAAACAGATCGTATACAACTTGAAGTGATTTTTGAATTATTTTATGTAATTACAGTTCAATAATCTCTACTGCCTCAATATTATTGTCGGTTACTTCATCCTTAGCCACTCCGATTTTAAGTGAATGAGTAGAATCAGGTCTTATATAAATATTCCAACCGACGTGTTCCTGCTGATGATCTATATAGTGAACAACTGTATCCGGAGCATTTTTCTCAAGAGCTGAAGGATCGGCGGTCCAGCATATTTTCGTACGGAGTGAAGATTTAACTTTATCGAACTTGATCCAGTTGTCATAATCACAATTACGATTGAGAATAGGAACAAAACGTCCTTTTACAAATTTCCCGACGAAATAATTAAACGGAGCCTCTCCACTGTTTCCTGTCTTATTACGCTCCAGACAACCGGTATATTCACCGCGGAGCAGTTTGAAAATACCAAGTGCAACACCTGTCTTAAGAGTCAGCCAAGGATGTTCAGCCCTGGTGCGGGCATATAAATTATGATCATCCCTGTTATCATTCGTTTCTTCTTTATCTTCAGAAGCAGTATCAGAACTTTCTTTATCAGCGGTAACTATAAATTCAGTATGAAGAATTAAATTCATTCCTTCATAAAGCTTTTTACCAAACTCTTCTATCACTTTAATGGTAAGAGGAGATCTGCATGAATTACCGGAAAAAATTACATGAAACTCTTTAATATCAACTTTTGAAGTCACAGAAGCGCTTCGTACAGTTGACATAAACCTTTCAAGGCCTTCAGAAATCTTGCCGCAAATCATATTTCTCAATTTTTCCTGATCTACAGACAAAGTAACCTCTTTAATATTTGCAGAGGATGAAATGCCCCCCTCTGCACTTTTCAACATTACTAAACGGGCAACATTATTATCATTATCTGGTTCACCGGTCTCAATATTCGTCAGAGCTCCTTTTTCCCATATATCACGTAAAAGAGAAGATAAGATGTTGGAATTTTCGTATGCATAGCGACTGGTGGACCATACAGTATCAGATCCAGGAAACTGGCTGTATTCAGAAGGAAGAACAAAATTAATCTTTCCATTCAAAATGTCACTTAAGTTATCACGGATTACTTCGTAGACCATCATATCAATGATATGCTCTCCTCCAAGATTCTGATCTCCGGATGAATCCAGAATATCAAGGATAACTTCAGCACCGCTGCTTTCTGTCTCATTCTCTGTTGCATTACGGTAAAGACCGACGGCAAAATCTGTAGTTCCACCACCGAAATCAAATACACCGAACGGGACGCCTTCATCGGTTGGCTCAATATTAAGAGCCTCTAGAAACGATGCCGCAAGAGTAATCGGTTCGCTGGCAATTTCTTCTACCAGAGGAAGACTTCCGCCGCATTTTTCACTCATCTGTTTCCATTTGGATGAATATACCAGCGAAGGAGGCAAAGAGCGTGCAAGCCCACGTTTAAACCCCTGCATAATACGCTGCTTTGTCCTGTTATCAAATTTAACAGGAAAGGTCATATAATATTTAAGATAGAGTGAACCGTTACCAAGAGACTGATTATTAATGGAACATCCAAGCAGATAAGCATATACTTCAATAGGATCGAGATTTCTTTCCTTAAATCCATCAACTAGATCAGAAACAGCAGTTTTTTCTGCAAGATCCTGGTTATCTATTTCAAAATCGTAACCAGATTCATCTGTCAAACGAACGGTTTTATTCTGGTTGTCAGTTCGGCACCAGGTTTTAAGTGACTTCATGCAACTGCACGGATGATCCTTCCACTGCTCTTTTGCATCGTGCGAAAACTGAAGATTGTTGTAATAAGTATCCGGCCGGTACGGAACATCGCGCCATGCATCCATAAAACTGCGGACATCAATAAAGTTGAGTACCGTCGGATTTTCATACTGAAAGTCACCAAGAACGGACTCATCTACAGTTTTATCATAACTGCCCATGCGTCTGACTGATACCCTGCTGTAACGATCCTTCACTGCAACTACAGTACTCGATGTTCCGAAATCAATAGCCACAGAATCGTCATTGCGTACAAGTTCCCAGGGATCCCTGGCCACATATTCATGCTCAAAATCAAACGGGAAATAATAATTGCTGTCAGGCGCATTATCATCCGACCAGTAGAGATCGAATATACCTTCGGATGAACTTGTGATCTTGGTCTGAGACATTACCGGAAGTTTAACCCTGTTATAATCTGAAAGAAGAAGGTCTTCGGTTGTAATTTTCTTTGGATTTCTGAATGTATATGACGCCGGCACACAGAAATAATCTATGGAACATCTTCCGGAATCCAAACAATAGTTTTCATTGCAAAATGCATTGTTATCCCATCTTTGATCGCTTAAGGAGCCATTAATTAACCTTTTATTTGTATAGTCAATAAATCTGAAGTTATAATTATCAACAAAATACGTAAAACGGCTAAATTTCATAATTTTGAGCAGCTCCTTATCAGGATCAGAGCAACTTTCCTTAGAAAAATAAACACATACCAAAGCACGACTTAAGATGAAACAAACTGTTTTCCCGGCCAGCCACGGTGCATCCTTAAGTTTCAGATTATCAAATAATTCATTGAACAAAAATTTGATACAATAACTACAAAAAGGTAATTCATCGCAAAATGTTGAGTAATCAAGTTGAGGTATTCCATCATGCCAAAAATCTATCGATGATACATTAAATTCAAGATCTTGAGAAAAATTTGAAAATATTTCATATTTACAAAGTAACTGTTTAGCGGAAAGAATGAAATTATCCACGAAAGAGCTTGTTTTTACGGTAGATGAACATAACCTTGGTATCACAAATCTGTACAGATACGAAGTATCTTCTCCTAAGCAAGTATAGCCATTTTTCATGAACAGACAGAATTTATTTTGGTTGAGATTAGTCTTCAACGTAAATAAATCAAGATCTGTTCTAGATTCATTAGTCTCAATTATTTCGTCAACTGATTTATCACAATGAAGTCTCCACTCATTATCACATAACCTCACATTGCTCCATCCAAGACTTATCGCTCTGTCAACAATAGAAGCAATTCTGTGTTGGGATTCAAATGAACTGCCGACATAAATTCTGCTGCTCTTCATAACACTTTCCTCACAAACAAAATCAATCAAAATTAACTTTTACAATCTGAAGCGGCTCAGAATCATCTTCACCAAAACAACCAAACTCGCCAACTGCAGGACCAACAGCCCTGAAACGAATTTCACAACCGACATATTTGGAGTCAAAGGAAATTATAGTCTGAGGACAGTTATCAGCCTTTATCTTACCTTCTTCAACAGCAAGATCACTGAGATTCCAGCCAATTTTCAAACCTCCGTTGATCGATTTCCTAACTTTGCTGAACGGATACCATTCGTTGTAATTTATATTTCTCTTGATTTCAGGTATGAAATTGTCGAATCTGAAAGTTCCAACATAATAGCGGAACGGTGTTTCAGCATCGAAATGTTCCTCAGACTCAGCATCAATAGGATAGATATCACCGCGAAGAATTCTAAGAAGTCCCAGTGCGACACATGTCTTGAGTGTAACACCGCTATCCTTGTATTCAGTATCACCAAGTTCATAATGTAATTTTATTTTATCTTTCAGATTGAACGGTGTTGTACTTTCACTGTCATCTGTGGCGTTATCAGCATTTGTCTGGTTCCGTTCAGAAATATCATTCATAATTGATTCAAATGCAGTCTTCAAAAACGATGATCTGCTGGAATTGCCCGAAAATACCACATGCAGTTCTGAAAGTGTCGCATTTGTACAGTGTTCTTTGAAAGCAAGAATCAGAAAGTTGAAAAACTCAACAACCGTTTTAAAAATCCTCTGCTGTATCGATTGTCGTGCCGCTTCCACATCAACATCAAGGTCCAGAGGAATAAATCCGGTATCATTACGAAGCTGGATTGACAAAGAACCCGGTTCAACAATCGTTTCCTTTACGGTATCATCCTGTTCTTCCCATATAGGTCTCAGAGCTTCCCTCAGCTTTGATGTATTTCCGTGTGCACAGGCACCTCTGCCCCACAGTCTTTCAGATCCTGGGAACTGATCAAATCCGTTTGGAAGGGTAAAGGATACACCCTCTTTCTGAAGTTTGTCGGCATTCCTTCTCAAAACCTCGTAAAAGAGCAGATCAAGCAGTCTTTCGCCGCCAAGTTCAGGATCTCCTGAGGTTCGTATTATCTCAACAATCTTGTCGGCACCATACTCATCGAACTCATCTTCGGTAGCAACACGGTAAAAACCGGCGGCAAAATCAGTTGTTCCACCACCTAAATCAAATACTGCAAACGGATAAGACTTAATGTTGGCAAAATCGTCAAGTTTCAACTGCGGCATTGCGGAAGCAACAAGAGCAACCGGTTCAGATACGGTAGAATTCACATGGAAAAGAGAATCATTCCACTTTTCAGAATAAATCAGTGAAGGAGGCAGAGAGCGAAGCAGGCCTCTGCGCAGTCCCTGGGTAATTCTTTTCTTGGTTTCTTTGTCAAATTTTACAGGGAAGGTAAGATTATAATTCAGGAATATCATTCCATCGCGTACTGTCTGGGTATTTAAACATAGGCCTATGTAATAACCGTAAATTTCGATCGGATCCAGCGGTCGATTCTTCCAGTCACCCAGGTCTGAATCATTTGCTGCATCTTCAACAGCAAGAGGGCTGAGTTCAATAACCGTACGTAGCAGAGAATTATCCTCCAGTATTACCGGTTTTGAAGAATTTTTTTTCCATGCCCAGGTTTTAATATTACTGATACCGGATGATGCGTGATCTATCAGTTGCGATTTTCCGTCAAAGGAACTGTATACACTGTTCCAGCGAGTTAACGGTCTGAACTTTTCTCCATACCAGGCAGACTTAAAACTCTCAATATCGTTGAACTGAAGAACTGTCGGATTTTCGTATGGATTATATCGGCTGTCGTCAGATTTATCTGAAAAATTCATACGAAGGAGGTTTGCCTTTCCCAGTTTATCACAGAAAGCAACCACTGTACTTGATGTACCGAAATCAATTGCTACAGTTTCATTTTCACGAACAAAATTCCATGGATCAGCAACAGTACATTCCTTATCCAGTTCAATCTTTACGTACGGATCATCAGCGGCATCAGGAGGATTATCAGGACAGAATACTTCGAAAGATCCGCCAGATGATGAATACAGATCATCTTCGCGAAGTAAAGGAAGGTTGACTCTGATGTTATCAGTCTTCAGGAAAAAATCAGATTGTAAAATATTATTATTGTTCAGAATATTACCGGTATCTTCAAGTGAAGCACTGGAGTCTGTATTTTCGTCAGATACAAGGGCATTACATATTTCTGATGAAAAATTCACCCAACATACAAAATTAGCAATTATTGGTTCTCGCCAATTATCATTAGTATCATAGAAAGATGATGTTCCATTCGGATAGACCTGCAAATACAGATCATCATAAATATAAACTGCATGACAATCAGATAATTTCTCATGGTCTACAATACTATTCAGCCAATTTATTACGTTTGATGCAGGCAACCATTTAACATCAAAACCTGATTTTCTAATTTTTTCTCGAATTCTATTATGATTATAGCTTTTATAATCTGGATGATTTCTCTCATCACAATAAAAAGACGTATCAGGGAAATATTCATACGTAAATTCGAAACAATCTGCAGAAACATTTTTAAAGATGTGAAACAAAACTTCGTTGACAAAAACACTAAAACGTTGGCCTATAATTGCCTTAGAAAAGACATAACCGCCGCTCAACTTTGGAGCCAAAGTTGATTTTACTGCCACCCAGCAGCCAAGGCGCTCACTTGAACATTTATTCAATAATCGTAAATTGGGCTCTTTTGCTGTAAATTCAGTGTATATTTGAGAGTTTAAAATAGAAGAAATAATATTTCGATTGACATCATTGACAGATTTATTTAAATTATTTTCATTCAAATTACTCAATTCTTGTTTTTTGGGGCCTTTTTTTGTATTTTGTTGTAAAATGGAAAAATTCTCGGTTGCAAGTTTTTCTGCCAGGTGTTTAGAAATATATACAGTTTTTGTTTTCATACGCAATCATCCCGTATTATTGTTATTTTTAATAATTTTAACCACGCAAATCGGTAGGTTTCAAAACAAAATAAACCTAACAAACAATAGGCTTTACCCAGTGCTCACCTTTCACATTTTTCAATCCTGGAAACAAGACCTTACTGACGCAACTAGGAACAAATGGTCCTGCTAGTCTTGAAAATAAATTTGCGTCAAACTTATCACCAATATGGGGTTCATATACAGAAAGTTCAGTACCAGGATTAGCACGGTTATAGTACTCAATCATAATTCGAAGAAGCCTGATTAATTCGACATCACAAATTTGGTTAGTTGCCAAAATTTCACTGTGTACGGCCTGCCACAAACTCTTCAATCGCTGTAGATTTCCAAACTGGGTTAATAATACTGACAATTCATCAAAAGCAAGAATCCTTAAACACGATAAATTTTTCAGCGATATAGGCAATCCATTTACAAAATTATTAATTTCTTCAATTCGGGAAAAATCAGAGATCTCCTCCAACCGTTTGTCCTGTTTTTGTTTTTCTTCGGCAAGAAAATCTTTTTCTCCGGTCAATTTGGTAATCAAATTATTCTGATCTTGTAGTTGATGGTTGGCGGCTTCTAGTTGTTTGCATCTTTTGCTCAAATCGGACTCGAGCTTGTCTTTTTGTAGGTTAGCAGCTTCCAATTGTTCACTTCTACTGCTCAAATCAGATTCGAGATTCTTTTTTTCAGTTTCCAATTGGTCGATTCTCTTTCCAAGATCGGACTCGAGCTTGTCTTTTTGCTGGTTGGCTGCTTCCAATTGTTCACTTCTATTGCTCAAATCAGATTCAAGATTCTTTTTTTCAGCTTCTAGCTGAACGATTCTCTTTCTCAAATCAGACTCGAGTTTCTCTTTTTCCTGGTTGGTTGCTTCCAATTGTTCGCTTCTATTGCTCAAATCAGATTCGAGATTCTTTTTTTCAGTTTCCAATTGATCGATTCTCTTACCAAGTTCGGACTCGAGTTTGCATTTTTGCTGGTTGGATGCCTCCAATTGTTCGCTTCTATTGCTCAAATCAGATTCGAGCTTCTCTTTTTCAGCTTCTAGCTGAACGATTCTCTTTCTCAAATCAAACTCGAGTTTCTCTTTTTCCTGGTTGGATGTTTCTATTTGTTTGCAGCTCTTAATCAAATCCGATTCTGAAACCGAGCTTGAAGGAAGAGTAGAATTATCCTGATTAAGGGAATTTGCAATCGGCTCCTTATCCCCGAGAGTTCCAAGAGAATTAATCAATGCTGTTACATTATCAATTTTCCTCTGATCCCAGTTCAGAATCTTTAGTAGAGCATTTAAAAGATCTACAGTCTGATCACTCATTCAGCCCCCTTATTTTCCCCAAATTATAATGATAGGCATCATCCTCAAAGTAACGACTATTCAGGACTTAAACACAAATACAGTTTTACATCATTTATTTATCGCCTTGCATACTTTCAATTCAGCGTAAAGTTTATCGAGCAAAGCATTGAATCTTTTATTTTTCTCTTCAAAAGAAGCAACATTATTTTTCAAAGATTGATTCTCACTTAATAATACTTGGTTCTTGTTTCTGAGGTCAGTCAGTTCCTTATTAAGAGCATCATTTGTTTGATCATTTTGTGAATTAATTTTTAACTTGTTTTTCAAAGATTGATTTTCATCCACAAGTGACTGATTAGTGTTTTTAAGTTCAGAAATTTCAGTTTCCAAAGATTCCACAGATTTATCGCCGAGCCTGCACACTGCTGCTGTCAGCAAAGCAGTAACCAAAGCTGTCGATAACACAGTTATAAGCGTTCTAACAGTAAGCTTCATATTTCACCCCTTTATAAATAATTACACCCATTCCGAAAAAATTTGATAATAAAAAGATTATCGTTGAACAGAATCAATCAATAACCATGCGTTTTTCAGTCTTATAAACATCAGCCTTATCTCTTATTTCCTGTTTTCCGTTACTGTTCAGTTGTTCTACTTTTTCTTTGATCTTGCAAATAATATCCTCATTAGAAAAAATTTTATCGCTGAAGCCAAAATACTGCGCAATCAAATCTAAATCATGCAAACCGTTAAGACAGTGGCAGGCAAAAGCAACATCGAATGAAGAACAGTGGTAAGATTTCAAAACATTTAAGGCATAAATTTTTAAATAATTTCTGCTGAAGCTAGAACCTCCACAATAACTGAACAACACGTTATTCTGATTAATATGGTTAAGAGGTTTAGAAAAAACATCATCCAAATCTTTGAATATATTTATTACTGAATCTTTTACTTTAGTGCAACGGAACAATTCAAACTTTTCTGAATGTTGCTCTTTACTGACTGTTGCGCTAATACTGGACATCTGACCGGAATCAGTTTCAGAGATAACAGGCTCAAGATAAACAAAATTATTTCCTTCACAGAGCTCAACGTGTGGAAGCTTATCTTCGACTAAGTAAACTTTATTGCAGAACTTGAAGATTCCCGGAGAAATAATTACAACATTTCCTTCAACACTGAGATCGAGTCCGGAAATAATTCCATCACCATACTTCGAAAAAAATATATCTAAAGCTTTTCTAGGGAAGTCTCTCAAAGCTACAAGCATTTGTTTCTTTAGAATTGTGCCATCATCAAATGAAGGTATCAGCATACAAACTCCTATTTTTTCCCATCAAAGAATGATTCCATCATCTGTTCAGTTTCAAAAGAGATGAACACCTCATCTCCGCGATAAACTTTTGCACTTTCATCACGGTAAATAGGAAGAATGTTAAATCCCCATTTTTCTTTATTAAGATATACAAATGCATATTTTTTATCCTCAGGCAGATGATCTAAATCTTCTGTCTGGCTGATTAATCGGTTGGAAATCTTTTCAATATCATTAAATGAAGTTTCCTGCCATTTAATATTTTCACAATCGAATTTGTACGTTTTACCACACTGCATGTCAGAAGATCTCATAATAAATGTAATTTGTTTGGCTCCCTTCGTTATCCTATTTTTTTGCGATGGCTGATCCCATTGAGTTCCCTGCTCAATCAGCCTTCTTTCTAATCCTTCTGGATTCAGTGTATATACGGAAATAGGAATGTTATTAGTTTTGTTTTTAAGTTTTCCTTCTATCGATGAATTTTCAAGTGAATGTATATACAGAATAGCGCCCTTTATACACATCAGTTTAAGTTCTACAGCGCCTCTTTCTTTTGAGTTGCTTCTACCAATCTTTCTTCCAGGTAGAAATTCTTTCAGGCAGTCCATAAAAATATTAATTTTAGAAGTCTGACCTGATAGTTTAATCTGATCATAAGACTGAAGATTTGTTTTTTCATTCTTGTCTTCATACAAATCATTAAGAAATTTTCTAACCAAATTGTAAATATCTGCTCGAATCAGCTTATCAATTTCCTTGGCATTAAACGTTACTTTCGGGAACTTCTTATCCTCAAAAAAAGGGGTAGATTGATCATAACTAGAGCAATGGTATAACTTCCAAAACCGATCATTATAAACACAAAGATCTACATCTTTGTTCTTTTCATCTGTGAAAGTATAGCGGGAAATAGAATTGGTTCTATAAAACTCTTTTTTCATTCCCTCAGCAAGTTTCCACAAAAAATAGAAATTATTTTTAATTCGGTTATACTCTTCAGAGGTGCTGTTCTCATACTTAATAAACATGGTAGGTATAACAGCATCTGCCTTTATGTATTCCTCCTCTAACTTGCTGTAGATATTTTTATATTTTTGACTAAATGTCTCACCATCCTCTGTGTTTTCCATATAAGAAAATATGGATTCACTGTCAGGAGAAATAAGAGAATCGATTGTTATTCGCCCCTTATGACAAAACTCTCCGGCATATACAATCTTCATAAACTGCATAATACGATAAGTGATGTTATTACCGCCGAAGTTTATATCCCCGTTAACATACTCAGTGCTTACATTGTAGTCGACAACTCCATCTGGATCTTTTTCAATCTTATACTCACAAGAAGCAAGATCTGAAGTTCCACCGCCACAATCGATTATCAGAACTTTCCTTACCCATTCCTTCTTTCCCAAGTCATTAAGCTTTTCATATTTTTTTTCTTTTATATCCCTGTCAATAATACTGTACAGAACAGAAATTGCTTCATCTATAGCATGCTCTTTTTCAAGTTTATAACCTATACTGTTAAGAATACTGTCATACAGTTCTAGTGTCTGTTTTTTTAATTTGACCGGAGTTGACATGTGAATACGTTCAAATTTACATTTGAACTGATTCTCAGCTTCACGGATAATAAAACTGAAATACCTAGCGACTACATCCCTGCGGCAGATTTTTATTTTATTTCCTTCGGGATCATGAATTTCCTCTATCCGATCAATATCTGTTATCCATCTTTTGATCTCCATAAAGCAACTTGCCTTAGGACAGTAACCGTCATTATTAATCAACTTCATTGCTTCATAACCGAAAGCAAAAACGACAGAATCAGGGTCATTATGATTTTTAACCTGTTTAACATACAGCACTGTCGGTGACAACTCACTGAAAGAGAGATTTTGGTCAGAAAAAGTATTAAAAGAGACTAAATTTTCGCTATCAGGATTAATCTGCCCGTTTATCTTTGCAAGATTGGAAATTTTTTCCACATAGTGTGAGTCAAGAAAGGCACCTGCTGTAGTATTGGATGTTCCAAAGTCAATGCAAAGATGTGTGCCGGTGGTTTCTGTATCCCTGAAGTCCACCTCCACGGCTGCCTTTACGTATTCGGTTTTATTATTTTTATTTCTTGGAAAAACAAAATAATTATTCGAATATTTGATATCATTGAAAGAAATATTATCGGCCGAAGCAACGAGAAAATATTTTGCAGTCCCGTCTTTCAAAGTGCTCATCAACGAAAAAAAACCGACTACAACATTATCCTTGTTATAAGAATCACAGTTAACCAGCATTACATTAGAATCAAATTTGAAATCGCGCGAGCTACTCATACCGGTGCAACTGAAACGTTGGGGATTGAAATTTTTTACATAAACATTGTCCTTTTCAGTTATGTCCAATCCGGAATACAATTCAATCCTGTTTGGAAGTTTAAGTTCACATGTCTCAACAAGCTTTATTGGTATTTCAAAAATTGAGTGTTTAATTTCAGCTTCATCCTCCCCTATCGGTTTACCATTTTTAACAGCAACCATCCCATCAATTGATTCAGCAATTTTTGGATTTTTAAAAGCAATGGGGTCAATTTTTAATTTAATTGAATCAGTTTTTACCCGTTCTCCCTTTTCACCTGATTCAGTTTTTTTAGACAGAAAATCAGATAACTCAGATAACACAGAAATTACATCTCTATCCAACAGTCTTTGATTCTGCTTGTTTGAATTACCTTGTGATAAAGGATTATTTTGATCAATATTTTCGTTCATTCTCAGTTATCCTCTCTGCTTATAATTTAATCTACAATCTGTATTTTGCCGATCAGCATTGTTCTGTTTTTTCCTATAATGCCGTAGTGATAATCCCAATATGTTCGCAACTTCAGATTTCTATCCCAGAACATTAACTTCAATAATTCATACTTTTTTAAGTTATAATCAGTTCTCCGTTCTCCTATATATAGGAAATATGTTGAGGTTGATTCTTCAAACTTCAGCAACGAAGTTGAAAACAGCCGCTCAACAGCCTCCGTAAAATAGCTTTGATCCTGCTTCAACAGTTTTGAAGCAACAAGATAAAGAAATATATTCTGTTCTTTTATACTAAGTTGTTCATATAACGAACACACCTTTTCACCGAAATATTTATTCTCAACTTCCTGTCTAACCTTCTCAATTAACATTTGCCTGTAGTTCAGGCCGAAAGATTTATCGAGCATTGCCAGATAATTGAAAATTACGCGGTAAAAAGGTTTTTGAATAAAATGTTCGCAACTCGACGTATCCAGCTCATTACCTTCGTTCAACTCATCAGCTGGGTGATTACCGGTAAAAATCTGATCAAGAGCATTAAAAATTTCTGAGAA
>JAEEGH010012299.1_pt1 | contig 19240 bp, 5 predicted proteins | sample 9134181 | NCBI WGS metagenome assembly JAEEGH01 (sample SAMN16246544, study PRJNA631951) | gut metagenome | biome: gut microbiome; feature: rumen; material: DP-attached | host: Bos | place: Iran: Karaj | collected 2018-10 | reverse complement strand
TCTGAACCAGCCGTTATAGAGGACGGGACGATACAGTTTTCCGCCGATGTCGAAGAAGGGGCCATTGTTTTTGTAGGTGATTTTGACTTCTTCAAGCGTCTCTGTTTCAAGCTGTTCGTTGAGTTTTTGAAGGCGTTGTTCCATCAGGCGTCTGCGTTCGGCGTCCTTGATTGCTTCCAGTCGTCTGCGTTCAAGCTCCACCACCGCGTCGGCATTGGCGTAGATGGCAAGCATGTCAATCCTGTCCGCCCATGGATGCACGGTGCGGTCGCCGGGTGAATCAGGCGTCTTCCAGTCGTCAGTGGGAGCAAAGCCAATCTTGTCCCACCCGTCGGTTTTCACTTTGGAGACTTTCCATGTGGCCGTGTCTGTGAAGAGTTCCATCTCGCTGTCATCCTGGAAGGTGATGGACATGTGCAGGATGAAGCCGCCTGGGCCGCCTGCGTTGACGGCCGTGACGGCAAGCACATTGCGCCCTGCGGAAAGCAGTTTCGTAATGTCGTACTTTTTGGCGCTGGGGACCTCCGTTCTGGGGAGAGGGCCATTGGCGACATTCTGGCCGTTCAGAAGAACGGTGCCGTAATCGTCGATGATGTAACCGACGAAGGCCTGCTTGATTTCCTTTTTCGGGACATCGAATTCCGTTCTCAGATAACGCTCCTGATCGACGCCATATTTCAGAGGCTCCGGATAGACGAGCCACAATGCCTTTGGACCGGCACAAAGACCGAAGGCGGCACAACATAGAGGCAACAAGACTTTACGCATGAAGGACTCCTTTTACTCAAGGCGCTCTTTTTTCATTATACTCCAAAGTTATTTTCATTATTGTCGTCAATCAGGCCAGCATTCCCTTGTTCCGGTCCTCAAAAATCTTCTCGCTCGTGAAGTCGTCAAATGCGCCGGCCGCCGAGAGTTCGGCATTGCGTTCGATGGCGTTTCCGTTGTCATCGCCGAACTTGAGGTTGATGTTCTCCAAAGCAACACCGGAGACTTTGACAGAGTTGTCGCCATCGATGTAGGTGAGCGTCTGGTCATTCCATTTGGTTTCGTCGCCGTCTTTGAACCAGAGCGTCACCTTGCCGTCGGCGAGCTGCTCCACAGTGTCCTGTCCCCAGTTGCCGCCAAAGGCGAAGATGTCGTCGCCGCCACCGCCATGCATGGAATCGTTGCCAGCTCCGCCGACAATGACATCATCGCCGGATGCGCCGACGATGCGATCATTGCCAGCGTCTCCGAAGAGCCAGTTATTACCGGTGTTCGCCCAGATGACATCGTCACCAAGGCCGCCTCGGACCGTCATGCCGTTGCCGACATAGTCGAAACGCTGGCTGGTCAAATCGATGATGTCATTGCCGAGACCAGCACGAATTTCGTTGATTCGGGCGACACGGGCTTGCTGTTCCTCAAGCGTGCCTGGCAGCTCGGAATAGATGTCATCGACAAACAGGGCGTCGCCGTTGGCATCGTCGGTGAGATAGAGCAGATTTCTGTCGGTCGAGCCATGGAACACGTCCGTTATCATGTTCTTGCCATCCAAGGGACTCGTTTCATCGGTGCCATTCCAGCCGTTGAGCGTTCCCATATGCGTTGCATGATAGTTGCCATTCCACATGTCGTATTTGTGGGCGAAGAACAAATCAAGCGCACCGTCCTCATTGGACTGCACCAGTTGCGGCGTCTGGACCTGTTCAGGAGCGACAATCTCCTCGCCGTATTCCCAATCGTCAGATTCGGCCGCGCGCACACGCCACTGGTAGCTCGCCTGCGGGAGGCTGAAGGAATCAAGCGAAGTTCCAATTACTTGGATACGAACGAAATGTTCGAAAGCATCCGTCGAATATTCGACGACGTAGGACTCCGCTCCTTCAACTGCTTTCCACGAGAGCCCCATGGCGTCGCCTTCCAATTCCGTCGGTGTTCCGATAATGGTAAGAGACTGGATTTCCGACCATTCAGATGTCAAACCGACCGCATCAACCGCCTGGATCTGGAAGTAGTAGGTTACGCCTGCTCGGCCGGGCAGTTGCAGTTGCGTATATGTGGTGTAGCCGTAGTCGCTGAAATGCTCGCCGTCCGTGGACCAGCGGATATTGTATCCTTCCACGCCCGCGCCGATGTCTTCAGCGCTCATGACAAGGGTGATCTGGCTCGCGTCTGCGGAAAGTACCAGACTGGCTGCGCCAGGCGCGTCCGCATCGATGGTATTGAGCGTGGTCGGTGTCTCAATCGGGTCGTTGAAATCAAAGAAGATTTCCGCCGTATTGTGGATCTGCGCATCAGTCGGCAAATCCGGCAAGGCCTGGATGGAGTAGCTGAGGTTTCCTTCGCCGCGTCCGGATTCATCGTTGACCAGAAGCACGCCCTTTGTCAAATCCTGCAGTTCAAAGCCTGTTTCAGGGTCGATGGCCGTGAAGGATGCGATGAGTTCGCGTGTTTCAGAATCAATGTTGATTGCAACGGCGACGGTGATTTCCGCATCGCCAAGGTCCAGAACGACGTTGCCGTTGAAGGAATCGCGCCCTTCCGGCAATTGATAGGCATGACCCGCCAATGTGAAACCATGCAACTGGAAAGTGTTGATATCCAGATTGTCGTCCATCACATCCCGAATATACACTTTCCGCGCGGGGGCTGTTGCATTGTCAGGATCGTTCTCAAAGAGGACGGTGTATTGCAGGCGGCTGCCGTTCTGGACGAAATGCAGTTCGGTGGCGCCAGCCGTGGACAGCTTGTCGTTGGGATCATAGCTCGACGCGGACTGCGTATTCGCGCTGGTGGCGTTCGTGCCGCCTTTGGGCTTGGAGCTGTTGGCTTTTCTCTGGTCCTGCAAATCGTAGTAACGGATGTATGCCTGCCGTATGAATTCCTCCTTGCCGCTTTGAGTCGTAGCCTGCTGGTAACGGTCGAAGCAGTGGCGCATATAGCGGTCATCCAATTCCGTGGCAAAGCGTGACGGCCAGACCGTCCCGTCCTTGGTGGATACGCAGCCCTTTTCATACAGGGTCTTCGCCACATTGAGGCCGCCTTTATAGTAGTCGCTGACTTTATTGTATTGGCTTGGGACAGCCTTGTCAACCACGGCATTCGCCGCATTGAACCATCCGTTGGGAGCATCGCCGGTGCCAATCTTGGGCGCATTTGTCTGAACCTGGTTGGCCGGGTCGGTCGGGTCGTAGTCCTTCATTCCCGGAAGCAGGTTCTCCAGCCACTTGCCGCTGGCAAGATTGTCGAGGAAAGAACCCTCTTCGTGTTTGGTTGGCAGGCTTGTTCCCTGGCCCGCCATGCCGTTCAGGTCCAGATAGTTGACGGGATCGTTATAGGCATACGTGTAGAGGTTTGCGCCGTCATTGAACCAGGAGGGATCCGTCGAGATGAAGCGTCCGTCTGTTGCGCTGTAGTTACGTGCCAGAACGTAGTAGGAGCCGTCAGGATTCAGGAGGGTTCCGAAGTGGCCATGCCATGTCAGCGCATTGTCCGTGATGTCCCCTGCCTGTTCGATGATATTGCCGAAGGCGTCATAGACGTAGGTCGCCGACTTGCCGTTGGTGCCAACGACAGCAGTCACGTTGCCGCCTAAGTCGTATGTGAAGGTGTAGATCGCGCCATCCGCATCGACATAGCCTTCGATGCCAGTGGCGCCCCTGATATAGAACTGATAGGCCTCTCCGTTCTTGAACTGTGCCAACAGGTTGCCTGTGCCGTCATAATAGAACGTGAAGGTATCGACACCGTCGCTGGCGCTGTCGCGATAGCCGAGGGCGTTGTAGGTGTAGGTCCAAGTGGTACCATCCACGGTCATGGAAGCCATGCGGCTGTCCTCAGTCCATGTGTAGGCGGCATGTCCATCCGACAGCAGATTTCCGTTGAGGTCATACGTGTATTCCACGGCCTCGGCCTCTCCAGCCTTGACAGTCAGGATCTGGTTCATCGAGCCATACGTCCATGTCGTGGAGCCGCCAGTTACCATGTCGTTTCTGGCGAGGCGGTTTCCTGCTCCGTCGTATGAATAGGTGTAGTGCAACGCCGTGCCGTCGTCAAGCATTTCACTAGCCAGATTGCCGTCGCGGTCATACGTGTACGTCCAAATTCCTTCGTCCGTGCTCTTCTGGATGATTTGCAAGGATGAGTTGTAGGTGTATTCCGTGTCGCCGACTCTTGTGATATTGTTGAGGGCATCGTACTCATAGGCGATGCCGTTGCCTTCTGTCAGATTGCCTTCGGCATTGCGTGTGTAGGTAGTGAACGCATTGCCGTTCACGGAGACAGAACTCATTTCGCCGCCTTGGTAGGCATATGCAAACGTCTGTCCCGCAATGGAGTAGGAAGCAAGATTGCCTGTCGTGTTCTGGGTAATGGCGATGGCCGTGCCGTCCTGGTAGGTGAGTCCCGTCAAATAGCCGTGCGTGTCGTATTCAAAGCCGAGATTCCGATTGGCGGCGGCATCGCTGGCAGCCGTCAGGGAGCCTTCATTGTTATAGGCGTATTCATACTGATTTCCAGCAATTGCGGTGCTGAGCAAGGTGCCATCCGCACTCCACGTATAGCCAATAACGTCCCCCGCGCGGGTGGTGGTTGAAACCATATCACCTACGGTATTGTATCCCCAAGTCTGTTTTGAACCGTCGGCAAAGACGGCTTCAGTCAACTTGTCATTGCCGTCGTAAGTCATCTGCGCCCGATTTCCATTGGCATCGGTCAGCGACGTAAGCCATCCACTGGCATTGTATTCGTAGGCGGTCGTGTGTCCGTTTTGGGTGACGGAGGCGATGTTGCCGAAGTCATCGTAGCTCAGATCAAACGAGTAGTCACCGTATGTGACATGGCTTACGTGCTGTGAATCATCATAGACGTATGTCATCGAATTGCCCAGCGGATTCGTGATGCTGGTCAGATTGCCATTGTCATCGTAGCTGAACGAAATGACGGAACCATCGTTGCAGATGACCTCGGTAAGGTTCCAAGCCTGGTCATAACTGATATTGACCGCATAGCCTGTGGCGTTCTCTGCAGTTTTCAGATGGCCTTGGAAGTAGGTGTAGGCGGATGTATTGCCGTAAATATCGGTAAAGCGAAGCAGGTCGCCATTGGCGTTGCTCACGTATGATTCGCTAAGGCCTGCGGAATTGGATATTGTCTGCAACCAGCCGTTGGCATCATATGTGTAGTAGTTCCAGTTGCCGGAGACATTGTCAGTCAATTTGGCCAGATTGCCGTCTGCGTAGTACACTGCGGTGAAACTATGGCCGCAGTTGTCCGTGACGGTGATGACGCCCGGCTGCTCCGTCGTGACGGTCTTGATGAGATTGCCTTTTGTGGCCTGGACGACTGAGCCGCTCTCATCATAGATGTAGGAGGAGACAAGCGTGCCGCCTTGGGACACTCCAGTCAAGGCGTCGCCGTCGTACTGGTAGGTCAATGGCTTGCGACCGTCGTTATAGGAAACGCCAGTCAGATGGCCGTCAGCCGAATGCTGGTAGGTGACTTCCAGGCCATTTGAGGCTGTCAGACCGTCCTTTGTGACAAGGATGAACTCGCCGTCACTGGATGTCAGTTTGGAGAGGTTGCCGTCATTGTCGTAGGTGAGACGAATGCTGTTTCCAAGGGTGTCGCTGACCTGCGCCAGACGCCAGTTCCGGGCATCGACCTGCTCCATGGTCCATGTGCGTTCATAGTCGGGAGACTGAAGGATGGCCTGGCTTCCCCTGAAGGTCAGGGTGAGGCTGGAGTCGTTTTCGCAGAAGAACTTGCCGTAAGCGTTCTTGCGGAAGGTATAGACACCTGTCATAGGCGAGAAGAAGGTCACGGCATCATTGTCTTCCATCTGCAGGCTATACTCCCAGTTCGTGTGCCAGCCCTGGTCGTCCATGCGATTGGAGTAGAAGCGCTCAAAACTCAGCTGCAGGCTGCCAACGGTCGCCACATTCAAATCTTCGATACCCTCGATGACGGAATATGGATTGATATTGCCTGAAACAGACTGGATAGTGAGCTGCAGCAGATCGTTGGCATCGCTGGCATCGGCGCCGACGCTCTGCAGAACCTGCGCATTCGTCTGGAGCATCTTCACGTAATCGCCCCACGTGGTGCCAACCGCGTCTTCCATGGCAATGTAGAACTCGTCACTATTGCCAGGCAAGAATTCCTGCCAGTCCAGAGCCTCTGTGCTGTACTCGTCAAAGTAGTTGATTTCCCACAGCAGATTATTGTTGCCGCTGATGTTCCACGGCTGGAGCAAACCAATCAGGTCGATGTTGACAGACCCGCTGGCTCCTGCCTCCAACTGCCCGGGCACCTTGCCCTGGGCGTAGATGGTGGCGGTCGATACATAATCGGTAGGCAGAACGTTGTACGAGCCATTGTAGGCCCTGTGGTTCTGATCCGTGGACTTGTTTATCCCCATGATGCCGACGGAGCGTCCCTTGTTGCCATCCTTGTCAACTTCGTAGATGCTGACCGTAAGCAGAAGAGCACTCATGGAGGCATTGCCGGTGTTGGCATAATTGACGTCAAAATTGGCAATGAGATGGTTTCCTATCCTTTGCGGCAGATCGGCTGTGACCACAAGGTTCGGTGAACCCTCCGCCGTAAGCGTGACGGCGTCGGAGAGGACGCTTACGGCACCATCAGTCGCCTTCAGCACATAGTCGCCCGCCTCAAGCTGTCCGGGTTCAAATGTCAGCAGCAATTGATGGTCGTTGATGTATGTCACCACACCGTCGGTTGCAATTTCGTCGGAATTGACGGCGGCGATGGTTGTGTCTGGCGTGAAGCAAAGTCCTTCCACCACAAACGTCAACGCCTGTTCGTCCAGAACACTCTGAATATTGGGCGTAACGGATGTGATGTCCAGTCCGGCCTTTTCGGCGGTCAGCGTATAGGCGATATTGCTGCCGCTGTTCTTCGCATACACCATCACGTAGATATCCTGTTCATAGTTCTGGGAGGCCAGTGCCAATAAAGCGTCGTTGGCATTGCGCATGGCTGTGTCATATCTCTCGCGTGTCGGCGCATAGCCATAGCCGATGTAGAGTTCCATGCCGGAATAATCGTCACGCAAAGTATCCAACATCAGTTTGTATGAGGCACCGGCTTCGGCGGTAAATTTATAGGTTGAGCTCTGTCCCGAGTGGATGATCCGCGCCCCGTCCGGCAAAGGATTCGTGCTCACGGAGATGGCGATGGATTCCACGTTGCGCTCCGAGGCGCCAGTCGGTTTCTCATTGTAGATATCAGGACGGACCAGCAGGTAATAGTCGCCGTCCACAACGCCTGAAAGCGCAACCTGCGTTCGCCCATCGACTGAACGGCCTTGCGGCAGGCCATTGTAGTGAACAACCGAAGCAAGCAATGTGTCCGAATTGTCCCAGATATTGTCCTTGGAGAGATAAACACCATCCGTCCATCTGCCGTAGAGTTCGGCGTCCTCCTGGTTGAAGGTCTTCCACTGGACGGTGAAGGTTTCGCCCTGGGCGACGCTGGTCTTGGAAGAGGCAAGATCCATGATGTCCAGATTGATGCGCGTCATCTCGATGGTGCCCTCGAACGACTCCTGGAGATGATTGCCTGCCTTGTCGGTGGTTGTGTCAGCGTCTATGGAAACCGTATATTCACCCGGCACGTTGATTGCGTCTTTTGAAGTGACCAAAGCCACGCGGTCAGTGAGCATCGCGATTTCCACGTTGACATTCTGCCCTTCGGGCGATGTCACCTTCAAGGCTTTGCTCAGCGTGGATGCGTCAATCTCCGAAGAGAATGTGATTCGGAAATCAGGCAGTTTGCCTGTCAGGTTCACGGTCTTTTCAACGTTCAGGACCTTGGGGGCGGTACGGTCCACGGTGAAGGCGACAGCGCCCTTGAACTCCGTGTTCAACGCACTGCCATCCAGCGACTGGATGGCGTCAGAGAGGACGAGGCGATAGGCGTGCCCGTCCACAAACAGCTCATTGTCAAAAAGAAGCTGGTTGTCCTGTACGGAGGGAAGACGCCCCGCCAAGGAAACCTGCTGGTTTGCGGTCTCGTCCCACAGTTGGATGGTCTCTTCTGAAATACTCTGCGCATCAAGCTTCGAGAGGAAGGTCAACGTGAGATTTTCCTGTGCGAGCGAGAGATATTTCTCGTTTGCCAAGTCCACACCTGTCAGGAAGAAACCTTTGCCCTCTGGCGCCGTAGTCAAGGCATTGCTGACGTTGACGTTGGCTCCAAGACCGAATCTCGCGCGGATTTCATCTTCATCCGTCAAGCCGCCCCAATAGTTGCCGGAGAGATCGATGTTGCCATTGCCACGGATTGTCACGATGGCGTTGGTAAAGTCATTTCCCCAAATGGAATATCTGTTGGCATAGTTCGGGCTCAAAACCAGTTCAAAGACGCCGCTGACGCCTGCTATGGTAACCTGTTTGGGATTCTCATAGGCATTGATCGTGCCCACCAGCGTCACGTTGGACAATTCAAGCGATCCGCTGTAGTCAACATTGAAATCCGCCTGCGCTATCAGGTTTCGTGCCGTGAAAGTGCTGTTGCCGGTTACGTTGATTTTTCCGTCCTGGATGCAGTCATGTTCGTCAAGGAGGACGGAAGCGCCGCCGGACACTTGCAGCATGCCGCCGAGCTTACCGCCCGTCACCGTGGTGCCAGTGTTAAGGTAAACCATGCTGTGTCCGCCGAACAGACTCCCCCCCGTGTTGTCCATGGTCACATGCGTGAATGTAATCGCCTTGTCGCCGCCGCGGATGTTACCACTGTTACGGAAGGCCAGCGGCGTATCTTTCACGCCAGAAATGACCAATTCGCCTTTGCTGGTGGTGATTTCGCCCTGATTGGTCACATTGGCGTAAATATAACCGAACGAATAGCCGAGTGTCGTTACTGTCAAGTCTTTGCCGATGGTGAAAGCCCCACGGTTTTCTGCGCTTCCTAAATTACCAGTTGTGCCATTGCCGCTTAGGTTTAGCGTACCCGTTCCGGACAACGCGACCGTTTCTTCGGCGGATTCATTGTAAAGCCCCCTGTTGTTCTGTACCGTGACCATGCCATCGATGGAGATTGTGCCTTGTGCAATGGCATGAGTTTGAATATCGAGAGTTCCGTTTTCATCCACTGTCACCTGGTTCAGGGTATTGGTATTCCCGTATGTTCTGAGCTTGCCAGTCAGCGTGCCGTTGTTGACGGTGGCACCGTTCAGTAGGAGCTCCCCATCGGCACCGTTCAAAGTACCGATGCCATTGACCGTCGCGTTCTGCAAAGAAATGGTCTTCCCGCCTGTGATAATGGAGCCAGCATTTTCAATCGTGCAACCACTCAACGTCAGGTCTCCAGCCTTCGTGGTGATAGTGCCCTCGTTGACGACATTTGCATAGATATAGCCAGTGGAATAGCCGAAAGTCGTAATTGTCAAGTCTTTGCCGATGGTGAAAGCCCCACGGTTTTCTGCGCTTCCTAAATTGCCGCATGTGCCGTCGCCGCTCAGATTCAGCGTGCCGATGCCAGACAGCGCGACAGGCGTGTCCGCCGATTCGTTCAACAGATGGATATTATTCTGAACCGACACCGTGCCGTCAATGGTGAAGCTATCCTGCAGGGAGACATAGGCGTTTGCAGTGAATGTGCCGCCAACATCAAGCGTAACATTCTTCAGAGTCGATTTACCGCCCGTGGCCTGCACCTGCCCCTTCAGAATCGCCCCTGTAAGCGTGCTGTTGTTCAGATAGACAGTCCCCTGCTTACCATTCAGAACGCCGTCTCCACTGACGTTTGTCCCTGTCAAAGTGATGGCCCTGCGCCCCCCTGTGACAATAGCGCCAGTATTTTCAATGGTGTTGCCGTTCAACGTCAAATCACCAGCCTTCGTGGTGATAGTGCCCTCGTTGGTAAGGTTGGCATAGATGTAGCCAGTTGAGTAGCCGAGTGTTGTAACCGTCAGGTCTTTGCCGATGGCAAATGCACCACGATATTCTTCGGTCCCTAAATTTCCAGATGTGCCATTGCCGCTCAGGTTTAACGTACCCGTGCCGGACAACGATACGGCCTCTCTCGTGGTGGATGCGTTGTAAAGCCACTTGTTGTTCTGCACCGTGACCGTTCCGTCGATGGAAATTGTGCCTTGCGCAATGGCATGAGCTTGAATATCGAGAGTCCCGTTTTCATCCACCGTCACCTGTTTCAAGGTGCTGGTATTCCCGTATGTTCCAAGCTTGCCAGTCAACGTGCCGTAGTTGACGGTAGTGCCATTCAATTGGAGCTCACCATTGGCACCGTTCAAAGTACCGACGCCGCTGACCGTCGCATTCCGCAGGGTGATGGCCTTCCCACCCGTGACGATGGAGCCTGTGTTCTCAATTGTGTTGCCATCGAACATCAGGTCGCCAGCCTTTGTCGTGATGGTGCCCTCGTTGGTAAGGTTGGCATAAATATATCCGATTGAGAAGCCGAGCGTCGTAATCGTCAGATCCTTGCCGATGTCAAATCCACCACGATATTCTTCGCTTCCTAAATTACCAGTTGTGCCATCACCGCTCAAGTTCAGCGTACCCGTGCCGGTCAACGATACGGCCTCTCTCGTGGTGGATGCGTTGTAAAGCCACTTGTTATTCTGTACCGTGACCGTGCCGTCGATGGAAATTGTTCCTTGCGCAATGGCATGAGCTTGAAGATCGAGAGTTCCGTTTTCATCCACGGTCACATGGTTCAGGGCGCTGGTTTCCCCGGATGCCAAAAGATTGCCGGTCAGCGTGCCATTATTGATGGTGGCACCGTTCAATCGGAGAAAACCGTTTGCGCCGTCCAGAGTACCGCCATTGACCGTCGCATTCTGCAGGGTGATGGCCTTCCCACCCGTGACAATGGAGCCGATGTTCTCGATTGTGTTGCCATTCAACGACAAGTCGCCAGCCGTCGTCGTGATGATGCCTGCGTTGGTAAGATTGGCATAAATATATCCGATTGAGAAGCCACGTGTCGTAACTGTCAGATCCTTGCCGATTGTAAAAGAGCCACGGTTTTTCGCGGTTCCCAGATAGCCTGATGTGCCATCGCCGCTCAGGTTCAGCATGCCCGTGCCAGATAACGCGACCACATCTTCGGCGGATTCATTGTAAAGCCACCTGTTGTTCTGCACCGTGATCGTGCCGTCGATTGAGATTGTTCCTTGTGCGATGGCATGAGCTTGAAGATCGAGAGTCCCGTTTTCATCCACTGCCACATGGTTCAAGGTGCTGGTGTCCCCGTATGCCAAGAGATTGCCGGTCAGGGTACCGTTGTTGACGGTGGCGCCGTTCAATTGGAGTGCACCATTTGCGCCATCCAGAGTACCGCCGTTGACCGTCGCATTTTGCAAGGCAATGTCCTTCCCCCCCGTAACGATGGTCCCTGTGTTCTCAATGGTGTTGCCATTCAACGTCAGGTCGCCAGCCTTCGTCGTGATGGTGCCCCCGTTGGTGAGGTTTGCGTAGATGTTGCCAGTGGAATAGCCGAGGGTTGTGACCGTCAGATCCTTGCCGATTGTAAAAGCGCCACGATTTTCCGCAGTTCCCAGATAGCCGGATGTACCATCGCCGCTCAGGTTCAGCATGCCCATGCCATTCAGTTGAAGCGCAGTGTCACCGGCATTGGTCAGTCTACCGTTGTTGTACACCGATATGAGACCATTGAGCGTAAAACTGTCATCTATTTGCAGCGAATGGCTATCTATTATGTTCAATATGGCTTCCTCGCCGATTTCGACAGAATTCGCCACGACATCCATGTCCAGCAGCACGTCGGCACTGACAATGTGCAGCACCACATCCTCGCCATTCGGGACGACGGACTGCACCTCTTCATCACAAACCCAGTTCGTATAACCAAAATGTTCCGAATCAATGACGTATTCGCCCTGCACCCCCCAACGGTTGCTGCCAGGGACTATAGGTTCAACATCACGGTGGAAGAGGTCAAAATAGTAGTTTGTTAACTGTGGCATCTTTATACCTGGACGTTTTTATTTGATGTGACTGGGCCGTTTCCCATAATGGCTACGGCGCAACTGTTGTTTTTTACTTTATAAGGTAATTTAACCTTTCAAGCTCTTTACCGCAACAGTGGCATTGAAAAAAATCATTGTCCAGTTAACGATTATCCTTTGGGAAATTCTCTGAAAACACAAATACAGCTCCCGTAAATGATTTACCTTCTCGCCTGAAGGCTAAATCCCCAGTCATTGGCTTGGCTTCTTTATGGTTTGATCACAAAGATGACAGTATCCGGTTGGTCAACCGTAAATGTAATTTCCGTTTGCTTGTCCGAATAGGTCTTTTTTTTCGGATAGACCATGGTCCATTTCACGGGCGATTTCGCTTTCAGCGTATATGTTCCAGGCGTCGCCGTGTGGAAGGAAATCATGGAGTTGTTGGCGTAAACGACTCCCTTGTCGCTGTCACAGTAGATGTGCACGCCGGCCTCCTTGGCGATACGGCGCAATTCCGCGGTTGTGAAGAACGGAGCGCCGTTGACGTAAATGGTCGGGCCATTCGGAACCGCCTTCTTCGCGTATGTGTTCACAGTCGTGGAGCCTGACTGGACGGTGCCCAGAATAGTCGCTTGCGAATCCGTAATTTTCAGTGCGGGCATGAAATCCGCGCTTTTGTCACCATATGCTTCCGCATCCATGATGGTGCCGTTTTTGAGAGTCACCGTGCTCTTGAACGGCTGTTTCAGAATATCCGCACGAATGCCAGTGGTTTTGTAAATGGAATCGGTATCCGGCCCTTTGGGCGTAAGCCATCCGGCCTGATTCATGAAAATCAACGTCTTGCCTGCTTTCTTGAGCGCGTCCAGTTTGGCGAGTTTCTGAGGAGTCATGTAGAAAAGCTGCGGGAAGATGAAAATCTTGTATTGATCCATGGCCTTGTTTTCGATGTCCGCGAAGGAATAGGCATCGAACACCAATCCGGCCTTGGTCAATTCACCCGCCACGTGGTTGATGGCTGAATAGACCTGTCGCCCCGCATAGTAGGGATAAAATTTTAATACCGGATCGTTTTTGATGTATTGTGCGGCGTGGTAATAGACGCTTTCCCAGTCTGCGATGAAAGCGATTTCCGCGCTGGATGAAAAGTCCGTGATGGAATTATACACGGGGACGATTTTTTTGAAGAATTCCAGTATTTCAGGGCAATTGTACCATTCCCGTGCAAGGTCGTAGTACCAATAGACGGATCCTCTGCTGATGGCTTGCGCCATGTCGCGGGAAAGCAATGCGACGCTTTCCTGCGCATTTGTGGCGTATCTGCTACCGTCCTTTGACTTCTTGGTGCCTTGAAGATGCGTGCGAGTGTCCGCTTCAATGATACAGAACTTCTTGTGGAGGGGATAGGAGGCCACCAGACTGCGCGCGAGCTGTGACTGACCCACTTTTCGGAAGGTGTAAGAGTAGCACGTGGGAGCAATCAGAAAATCCACATATGGCGAATCCAGAAGTTCGTCCGTCACAAGTTGCCATCCGTTTGGGGTATAGCTCTGGCCGAAGAAGTAGCCGCAATAGTTGCCGACAAGTTTACGGCCTTTGCAGCCCTCCTTTGCCGCTTTGTTCATGGCCAGAAGCAGATCACGGATGGAACGCTGCATGCATTCGAGAAAATCGATTTCCCATGTATTTCTGGGGTCGCGCAGCACAGTGCCGTCAATGTACTGCAAGCGGACTTCCACTGGCGGCGGAGTGGCGTTTTTGAAAGTGACCTTGGGCTGATTCCACGCTTTGCGGAGCTTTGATACATCGTCGTTGTACTTCTCGCGCAGATAGTTGCGGAAGAAGGCCGTCATGGCGGGGCCGACATCGGGCATGGCATTCTTCATGCCAAAGTGTACCCATTCCGAATAGACGCCATCGCCGATCCTGTATCCGAAAATGCGCTTTGCGTAGGGGGTGCTTTCAATATATTCGACGAGTTTCCGGACAGTTTCGCTGGATTCCTTGCGCCAACGTTTGGAACCAAAGGAATGGCAGACGTAGTTGCCGATACAGTCTCCTGAAGAAGTATTCTTGTCTTCTACCGCATATTGGATTTGCTCTTCCGGATACCGATTATGCCACCATGCGGGGCCATGGCAAAAGGTGATGGCAAAAATGAAACGCCCCTCTGGCGCGAGGGTGAAAGCCTTGTTCAGAGCCCTTTCCAACGCATCGTAATCGTATTGGTCGGGCCCTTTCCAGAACTCCACCGCCTCGATTCCGAAAGACATCAGTTTAATGTCCGCATCCACAAAACCGCGGACCGCAGCCCTGAAATCCTCATGGTCGTAGTGTCCGTCCGTACTGTAGTTATAGAGGACCGGCGGATAGAGCGTCTTACCGATTTTGAAAAATGGCGCCCCTCTTTGATAGACTATTTTGACCGATTCATCCGGCATTTTGGCAAGTTCTTCACGAATGTCAGCAAGAAGACTGAAGGCAACACAACATAAAGGCAACAGGAAGTTACGCATGATTGTCTCCTTTGATGGGAACATAAGAGAGTGTTTTTGCACGTTTAAAAGCCTTTCTGTTCATATATTATCACATTTCAGTATATTAAAAGTGCATATTAAAAAACAACTACTGCGGAATGTTTTCTTGGAAGGCTTCGGCTTCCAGACGGAATGTTTCGCAGTTTTCAGGAATGTAGCTGTGTTCGGAGCCCTGATGCCAGACGATGGACTTCTTGCATTTCAGATTATTGTACATGATGGCGACGCCCGACGGCGGGCAGGCGTAGTCGCCAAGCCCCGCCCGCGTGATTTCAACAGGGCAATGGACACGCCTCGCCATGTTCATGCAATCGTAGTAGTCCAATGCGCGGGTATAGGCGGGACGGAACGTGCTGTTAAGGCGTTTGTAGTTGTCATACCCGCCGATATCGCAGCACCACGGAATCTCCGCTGTCACCAAAGAGACATCGGAATCCAGCGCGGCCGCCCAGATTGCCTGGAGACCGCCCTGACTTCCCCCCTGCGCATGCAGGTCTTTGCCATTCCAGGCTTCAAGCGTCTTCAGATATTGCAACGCGCGCATAAGGCGCAGGGCCATTCCATTGAAATAGGTGATTTCGGGATCCTCATTGACCTCCTTGTTGAAAGCGTATTTTTCACCATTCTCCTTGATCATGGCATTGAAGGCGATGTAGTATTTTTCATCACGCTGGTATTCCACGCCATGCGAGTTCAGGCTGAAGGTGATTTTGTCCGAAGCCCCTCTGCCAACAATCTTATTAGGATTGTATTTGGGAGGCCCATAGCCATGCAACGTAATGAGAATAGGATATTTCCGACCCTCTTCCGCTCCAAGGGGAATTGTCAGGATTCCGGTGGCGGGACGCGGCCCCGCGCATAGAATGCGAGCCGCATATACCATCGCGACATCGCTCCTGTTGAGTTCTTTCAAATCTGCAATGATCGGCACTTTGTCAAGACGCGCCTTCTGCCTTGCCCAGAACTCATCGAAATCCGTCGGTTCGGGCGTTGATGTCAGTGATTCGGGATGTACGGCGGCGCCGCCATCGAAGAACCAATCGCGCCAAGCATTGCTCTTCAGATATTTGCCATCGGCCTGCTTGAGTTTCGCATAGATGCGGACGAAACCGTTGCAGCCCAACTTTGTCGTCATGGTCGCGGGCGCTTTTCCGTCATAGACGACTGCCCCTTCCTCCGTCGCGCCGTCATCCCCCGTGCGAGTCCATTCGATGGTCAGCGGTGCATCCAAATTCTGTCCTTTCAAATCCAACGTGAAGGTGAAGACCATCGGTTCGTCGATTTCATACTTCAGCGGATGCTTGTTTGTCTTCGCGTTGAACGCGATTTTTGTGCCGTCAAGCGCAAACAAAGCCGTTGTCGGCAACATGGCAAAACACAGCAACATGTTCAAAAGACTCTTCATTCCAATCCTTTGGTTGTGTGTGCAATGTTGTGCAATGCCACACTCTGTCTGTGGCATTGCACAACATGGTATTTTATATTTTCTTAGGAAGGCTATTGCATTTTCGCATTCATCTCCCAGAGTCTGCCACGCGGATAGGAGTAGCTGAGGGCATCACAATGGGCGTCGATATAAACCAACTGGAAGCGGCCGGTGTGACGGACGCCCAGACGGCATTCAGGATCGCCGACCATGAGGTTAGCATCCGGATTCGAGGAGCGGAGCTCCATTTTGATACTGTCGGCGGCGTTGGCTGTCTGGCTTGGATACATATACTCGCTCATCTTGAACATACTGGTTGCAGTTTGGCCGGAAGTCTTGTTGCTGCGCGCGTATGATGTCTCAAGTTTTGCCGGATACTCTACAGTTCCTGTGGAGACGGGACGATTTCCAGTCGTGTAGGGTGCGGCGCCCTGGCTGGGGCACAGGTATATATTGTAATCGCCCACGTAGGGGGCAATGCCATCCTCCCACCAGAAGCAGGGGGCAACACCGCTTCCGTTGGGATAGAAGTACTGGTAGCAGTTCCATTGCTTGTAGTCCTGCGAGTACATGGTGAATCCCAGGCCGATCTGCTTGAGGTTGCTTGTGCAGGAGATGGCCTCCGCTTTCTCACGGGCCTTCGAAAGCGCAGGAAGCAGCATGGCGGCCAGAATGGCGATGATGGCGATGACGACAAGCAATTCAATCAATGTAAATTTCTTCTTCATCTTAGTTAACTCCTTGTTTTTGATGAACTTTGGACAAAACAAAAGGAAAAGGCTGTTTGATTTTGGCTTTGTTGACGGCGGCACCTCCTATAGACGGTTTTCCCAGTTGGTTTCCAACATTGAATATGAATTGTACAAAGGAAGTTTTTGTATCTTCTCATTCTTAAATCCGCAACTGGCGGATGGATAGAAGTAGGATGGCAACCGTATGCCCGCAGGCTCCGGTGACCGATTGCCCTCCTTGATACGCTCCAAAAGAAGCTTGACGGCTATCTCGGCTCGCTTCTTCAGAGGCTGGACAACCGTGGAAAGCGGAACGGAACACAAATCGCAAATGCTCAGGCCATCGTAGCCTACGACCATCATGTCATCCGGAACACGGATGCCGGCAGCCAGCAGCAGCGATACCATCCTTCCCGCGAAATAGTCGTTGACGCAGAACAAGACATCCGGAGCCATTTGGCGCAATCGTTCCACAAGGACGGCGCCTTCGCCGCCACACTCTTCAACCGTCAGAATCGAAGGTGTCACGCCAATCTCCTTAAGGCCTTCGACAATTCCCTGATACTTCTGCCGATTCGCCTCTTCATAGTAGCCGCCCATGAAGGTAGGCGCAAGACATACGGCGCTTTTCCGTCCTGCCGCGACCAACGCCTTCATCGCCTCACAAGTCCCCGCCGCATGGTCGACGACGACGTCATAATCCTCTACGCCAGCAGTCGGCGAGAATACGTACGGCACTTTGTCGAGCTCGAATTTCGTCATGGGATTGTCCATCGTCGTGACGATTACGCCATCTACGCCATGCGCCAGAAGATTGCGAATCGCCTGTTCCGACGCTTTCTCCCCCCATCCGTAACTAGTGGTCAGGTTATATCCGTATCGTGACAGTTCCACGCTCAATTCAAGAAACAGGCTCTGCTCAAGAACAGACACGTATGGAACGCCATAGATGCCGATCATGTTGCTGGAGCCGCCGCGAAGGCGTTTGGCATTCTGGTTGGGCACATAGTGCAGCTTTTCCGCGATGGTGCGAACACGCTCCCTTGTCTTCTCCGAGACTTTGCTCGTTCCCGTATCGCTCAAGGCCGCCGCGACCGCCTGACGTGAAACGCCTGCGATCTTCGCTATGTCTTTCATCGTATACGCCATTTATCTTTCTCCCTTATATATTCAATTGCTCGCGCAAGCCTTTAGGCAATTGCACGCCATACCTGTCAAATTGCACGAGCAATTACGACCGTTCCAATATGACTCATTGTAAAAACTTAAGAACAAGACATTTCTCCCTGATTCATCCAATTGCACGTACAAGCATTAAGGCAATCTCTTGCATGATTTGTTTAATTGCACGAGCAATCTCACCGTTTCCAATATTATATGATGCAAAAATCAAAAAACAAGTCTCAAATCAATAAAAATAGCAAAAAAAACAGGAAAAAAAGACAATCCGACCGATGAACACAGCGCGTTTCGTGCATGCATCAGCTCAAACCAGCATGAATGGCTGGGTAAAGAGTTTTTCACCACTCTTTTGATCCAACGCCGTCACACGGAGGAAAACATCCTTGCTTCGATCCGAATCAGGAACGGTATATGTCAATTCCCTGCCGGTCCAAAGTTCGACCAACACTCCACGGTGGCTGAGTAAAAGCATGATCGCCTCTTTGTCACAACGCACGCGCAGGGTACGTCCGTCAAATTCAATTGATTCGAAATCCAGCCCTTCGCCCTTGAGCGCCCCGTAGAAACGCCCTTGGCGATAAGCCCGCAGGCAGGATTCCGCCGTCCGTTCTTCCGGCAGCAGGATGGAACGGCCTTGAAGTTTCTCATTGCTATTCATATGATCCTGAACACAGAAACCATAGCATTGGCGTCCAGTCCCAAGCACTTCATCCCATTGGCTCTCTGCGGCGGCCGTCCCTTCCTTGCCGCAATTTGCATTGATGACTTCCAGGCCCAATACGCGCGGATCGTAATCCAGCAATTCGCAAAGGAATTGATGGGGCAGATGGGACCAATGCGGATGATTGATGACGATGCCGCCGCCGTCTGGAATCATCAACGCCTCAAGCATGGCGTCAAAAGCCTTTCGCCAAGGCATTTGCGTTCCGACACGAATGCCATGCCGGGCCAACGCGGATTGACGGTTGCGATTGTAGTTGCCGCTGGCGAAAAAGCTGCCGGGACACGTGATATGCAGATAGACATTGTAGTCGGAAAAGAAATGATGTTCCGCATTCGGGGCTTCCAGGAAGCCTTCTGGAGCGGGCGGAAACAGCAATTCGCCTTCCGACGTCGGCAGTTGGGATTGATCTTCCCCCCATTCCGCGAAAAGTTTACGGATGTCAAGCCGTTCATGAACGACTTCTCCATTTCGGACATAGGAGGACTGCCCTAGTTTGAATGTGTTTTCACGGATGGAACTCGCAGGGTAATATGGCGCGGACGGGTAGTAGTTGGCGAAAGTCGCGAATTCAAGACCGCTTTCCATTGCATGGATGAACTCTTTCCGGGTTGAGCAATGCACATGGGTGCAGCCTGTCACTCTGATCTGTTTTCCCCAATCAATATTCTGATAAGGATTGCGATTCCGTTCCTGCGT
>JAEEGH010012298.1_pt1 | contig 19240 bp, 16 predicted proteins | sample 9134181 | NCBI WGS metagenome assembly JAEEGH01 (sample SAMN16246544, study PRJNA631951) | gut metagenome | biome: gut microbiome; feature: rumen; material: DP-attached | host: Bos | place: Iran: Karaj | collected 2018-10 | reverse complement strand
ACACGCTTCGCGACCCCAAGATATTGCAGGGAGGCTCTGTGGCTAAGTTCGACTGCGTCATTGCCAATCCTCCGTTCTCGCTGGAGAAGTGGGGCTCTGTGGAATGGTCGTCGGACAAATACGGCCGTAACATCTGGGGTACTCCCAGCGATTCGTGCGGCGACTACGCTTGGATTCAACACATGATCATGTCGATGAAGCCCGGCAAAGGTCGTATGGCTGTCGTGATGCCTCAAGGCGTGCTGTTTCGTGGCAACGAGGAAGGACGCATCCGCGAGAAGCTGGTGAAGAGTGATATGGTGGAAGCCGTTGTCACTTTGGGCGATAAGCTCTTCTACGGCACAGGACTTTCTCCCTGTTTCCTCATCATCCGCAAGATGAAACCGGCGGCTCACAGCGCCCGTGTGCTGATGATCGACGGCACCAAGATACTCACGCAGAAACGCGCTCAGAACGTCTTGGAGCAGAAGGACATCGACCGCCTCTTTGAGCTCTATGCCAACTACGAGGATGTGGAGGACTTCGCTCAGGTGGTCACGCTCGACGAGATTGCCGCAAAGGGCTACGACCTCTCGCCGAACAAATACGTGCAATACCATCGCGAAGCCGTCAAACCCTACGCCGAAGTGTTTGCAGAGTTTAAGGCAGCCTATGAGGAGGTGAAGCGTCGCGAAGCAGAATTCAGGAACGTCATAAGCGCATAACCCTATGAAGGAAGCAACGATAGAGAAACAATACAACAAACCCGGCGAACCAATCTCGCTGGACGACCTGAAGTCCTTCCTTTGGGGCGCTGCTACCCGTCTGCGCGGACAGATCGATGCCGCAGGCTATAAGGAATATATCTTCCCGCTCTTGTTCTTCAAGCGCATCAGCGATGTCTATGACGAGCAGTTTGAGGGCTTTGTCTCTGAGGGCGGTGATGACTACGCCCGCATGCAGGCCGAAGAGCTTCCCATCCGCATCCCCGACGGCGCTCATTGGCGCGATGTACGTGAGGTGACAGAGAATGTGGGGCAGAAACTTGTGGAGGCTTTTGTCGCCATCGAGCAGGCCAATCCCGGCGAAGAAGCCGACGGACGCATCATCGGCGGTCTTGACGGCATCTTTGGTCCGAAGGACGGATGGACGAACAAAAACAAGATGCCCGACCACATCATCACGTCGCTTATTGAGGACTTCTCCCGATATGATTTGGGCCTTTCTTCCTGTCCTGCCGACGAGATGGGCCAAGCCTACGAATATCTTGTCGGTCGTTTTGCCGACGATGCCGGCAACACGGCGCAGGAGTTCTACACCAACCGCACCGTTGTCACGCTGATGGCCGAGATTCTGCAGCCGCAGCCCGACGAGAGCATCTACGACCCCACTTGCGGCTCCGGCGGCATGTTGGTGAAGTGTCTGGACTTCTTGCGTCAGAAGGGCAAACCTTGGAGAGGCGTTAAGGTGTTTGGTCAGGAGATCAACGCTCTCACGTCTGCCATCGCCCGCATGAATCTCTACCTGAATGGCGTTGAGGATTTCAGCATCGTTCGCGAGGACACATTGGCTCGTCCGGCCTTTGTCGATGGCAGCCATTTAAGGAAGTTCGACATCGTATTGGCCAATCCGCCGTACTCCATCAAGACCTGGAATCGTGAAGCCTTCATGAACGACAAATGGGGTCGCAACTTCCTTGGAACGCCTCCGCAGGGACGAGCAGACTATGCTTTTATTCAGCATATTGTTGCGTCGATGGATGACAAAAAGGGACGCAGTGCGACGTTGCTTCCTCACGGCGTTTTGTTCCGTGATGAAGAGAAGGAACTACGTAAGCGACTTATAGAAACAGATGTGATAGATTGCGTTATTGGACTCGGACCCAATTTGTTTTACAACTCTCCGATGGAGGCATGCATCATCATCTGCTCAAACAACAAGCCAAAAGAACGTCTTGGCAAGGTTCTAATGATAAACGCCATCAACGATGTCGTTAGGCAGAATGCTGAAAGTAAACTTCTTCCGGAGCATATAGAAAGGATTAATAAAGTCTATCATTCTTCAACCGAAATTGACGGATATAGCAAACTTGTTTCCATAGAGGAAATTGCTTCAAGAGGTTATAACCTCAACATCTCTCTTTATGCGTATGCCAGTCAATATGAGCACGAACAGGTATCCCTTGATTCAACGATATCTTCGTGGAATGAATGCAGTCAGACTCTTCTGTCAGAATACGATTCCTTATTGAAAATGATTGAGTCATGAGTAATAATATCAAAGTAAGACTCGGTAGTGTAGCGCGTGAATGCAGGCAAACGTGGAGCGGCGGTCAACAAGATACGCCGATTGTTGGCCTAGAGCATTTGGAGCCAGGAGAGATAGAATTAAAATCTTGGGACTCAAATATAGAACATACGTTTTCAAAGAAATTCTGCAAAGGGCAGGTTTTGTTGGGACGAAGAAGAGTCTATTTGAGAAAGGCTGTTGTCGCTCCTTGCGACGGCATTTGCTCAGGAGATATCACGATTATTGAAGCTCAAAAAGGAATTTTGCCGGAACTACTTCCTTTCGTCATCCAGAACGACCGTTTTTTCGACTACGCAACGAAGGGGTCTGCTGGTTCTCTTTCTCCTCGTGTCAAATGGGATTATCTTGCAGACTACGAATTCGACCTTCCTCCCATTGAAGAGCAAAAGAAACTTGCCGAAAAGCTCTGGGCTGCATATCGCCTGAAGGAGTCATACAAGAAACTCCTTGTTGCCACCGACGAAATGGTGAAATCGCAATTTATCGAGATGTTTGGCAGTGCAAACAAGGTGAGTGTTAACGCAATGGTAGAAACTGTCTGGGGCTCTTCCCCTGATTCTTCTACGTATAATGATAAAGGCGAAGGAGTCCCTTTCTATCAAGGGAAAACCGAATTTGGTAATTTATATATTAATCCTCCGGTTACATATTGTACAGCCCCAGTAAAAATGGCGAAAAAGAATTCTATTCTTATGTCTGTTCGTGCTCCGGTAGGGGCGGTAAACATAGCGACACAGGACTGTTGTATTGGTAGAGGATTGGCATCCATAACTCCTAAAGAAGGGCTCTCAACAACGATGTTTGTGTACTATGCCCTAAAGTATATGGAGGAAGAGATTGATCGTCTTGGAACGGGATCTACTTTCAAAGCAATTAATAAAGATGGTTATGCAAAAATCCAAATGCCTAAAGCGGATCTGGATGATCAAAATAAATTTGTAACCATCGCCGAACAGGCCGATAAATCAGAATTTGAACTGCGTAAATCCATAGACGCAATCGATGCGGTAATAAAGAGTTTAATAAACAGCTAAAATAATCATAAGGTCACGTTAATTAAATAACCAAAGCATATAAAAGTATGATTGACAATTTAATTAATGAAATAGAACAGGCAATGCTCAATGTCCTTGATAACGAGCAACTATGCCAATTGCGCAAGGTGCTGGACTACACCTTCCGCAATGTTTCTGTGACCGTGAAAGAAATAGTCCCCGCTGAGAGTAATAATCAAGCACTCGTTGACAATTTCATTGCAGCCAAGAAAGTCGAGGGCTGTTCGGACAAATCTATTGCTTACTACAAGAGCACCATCATCAATGCTCTCGCCAAGATAGGTAAAGAAGTTGTGCATATCACCACAGACGACCTTCGAGGTTATTTAAACCGATATCAGGAAGAAAGTGGTGCCAGCAAAGTCACCGTTGACAATATACGCCGTATCTTGTCAAGCTTTTTTTCCTGGCTGGAAGAGGAAAACTATATCGTCAAGAGTCCTGTACGTCGTATCCACAAGGTGAAAGTAGGTAAAACCGTAAAGGAAACATACACAGATGAAGCTCTGGAGCAAATGCGTGACCATTGTTCCAATGTGCGAGATCTTGCGCTGATAGATTTACTGGCTTCTACAGGAATGAGGGTTGGAGAGCTTGTGCGACTCAACAAGGGTGATATAGATTATCAAAATCGTGAATGCGTTGTTACGGGCAAGGGAGACAAGCAACGGAAGGTGTACTTCGATGCCCGCACTAAGATACACCTGCAGAAGTATGTTGATAGTCGTAGTGACACGAATGAAGCACTCTTCGTGTCATTGCTGGCCCCGAGCAATCGTCTGCAAATAAGCGGCGTTGAAATACGTCTGCGGTCGCTCGGAAGGGAATTGAATATCCCCAAAGTACACCCACACAAGTTCCGTCGGACGCTTGCAACAATGGCAATAGACAAAGGAATGCCAATCGAGCAAGTTCAGCATCTTTTGGGTCATCAAAGTCTCGATACAACATTGCAGTACGCAATGGTGAATCAGAACAATGTTAAACTGTCTCACCACAAATTCATTGGATAGTATGTCGCAATTTATCGAGATGTTCGGAGGTGGTAATTGGCCACAAAAAACTTTAGGCGAAGTAGGTTCTATCACTCGCGGAGGAGGATTTCAGAAATCTGATTTTGTAGAACATGGCATTCCTTGTATTCATTACGGGCAGATACATACGAAATTTGGGCCTTTTATAACTTCACACATCACTGAAATATCTTCTAATTTAGAATCTAAAACGAAATTTGCATCAAAGGGCGATTTAGTTATAGCAATCACAAGTGAAGATACAGAAGGGTCATGTAAGAGTACTGCCTGGTTAGGTGACTATTCAGTTGCAGTAGGAGGCCATGCAGCCATATATAAACATAGTATGAATCCGCTATACATGTCTTTCTTTTTTAAGTCCACATTATTTAATCACGCAAAAATTGAGTATGTACACGGTACAAAAGTCTTTGAAATAAAACCAGATGACATAGCTAAAATATTGGTTCCGTGTCCCCCAATGAGTTTACAAAATCAATTTTCTGCAATAGCTGAACAGGCCGATAAATCAGAATCTGTCGGCCAATATAGAATAGCTTGTTAGACGAAATATAACATACAATATATTATGGCCTACTTCAACGAAGAAAACACAGTGGAGCAGATGCTCATCAACGCCGCAGGGAAATGCGGCTGGATATATGTGGAGCCGCAAGAAGTTCCCCGTCTGCCGGACGAGGTGCTCGTGACACAATGGCTGGTGACGGCCCTGAAGAAGCTCAACAATATCACCGACGACCAGGCCGCACAGGTGGTCTATCGTCTGCGTGCAGCGTGCAGCATCGGCACCAATCACGAAGAGCTCATCAACGCCAACGACCGCTTCCGCAACCTGTTGTTTGAAGAGAATTCATATCCCTTCGGCGAAGACGGCGAGAACATCAACATACGCTTCTTCAGCGATGTGCCCTCGGAGAACCGCTGCGTCGTCACCAATCAGTGGGAGTTTCCCCGCACAAGCAAAGAAGGCGGCAAGAGGCTCGACCTGGTGTATGTCATCAATGGCATCCCCGTTGCTATCGGCGAAGTGAAGACGCCGACGAAACCCTCCGTCACATGGGCCGACGGCGCCACAGACATCGTACACTATCAGAAGAGCATCCCCGAAATGTTTGTGCCCAACATCCTCTGCTTCGCCAGCGAAGGACGCGAGCTGCAATACGCCAGCGTGGGTTGTCCTGCCGACAAGTGGGGCCCTTGGTTTGCTGACGAGGAGCGCCATCATGGGACGCTGGAGGATGTGGAGCATAACTACCTCACACTCATCACTCACGAGCGCCTGATAGACATCTATCGCTACTACACCGTATTCTCTGGAACGCCCTCCGGCCGCAAGATAAAAATCGTTTGTCGCTATCAGCAATATCTGGGCGGAGAGGCCATCGTGCAGCGCGTGCTCTCCACCTATCGTGCGGGCAAAGGACCGAGAAAGGGTCTCATCTGGCACTTCCAAGGTTCGGGCAAATCGTGGCTCATGGTGTTTGCCGCACAGAAACTGCGCCGACAAAACGAGCTGAAAGCGCCCACAGTGCTCATCGTGGACGACCGCATCGACCTGGAAGACCAGATAACGGGCGACTTCACACGAGCAGAGATTCCCAACGTGGACGGCATCACCACAAAAGAGGAGCTGGAGACGAAGATACACCAGCGCAAGATTCTCATCACCACCATCTTCAAGTTTGGCGACCTGAATCCCGGCGAGGTGATTGACGACCGCGACAACATCATCCTCCTGATGGACGAGGCGCATCGCACGCAGGAGGGCGACTTGGGTAAGAAGATGCGTATGGCGCTTCCCAACGCCTTCTTCTTCGGCCTCACGGGAACGCCTATCAACAAGACCGACCACAACACCTTTGCCTGCTTCGGCAGCGAAGAGGATAAGTATGGCTACATATCGAAATACACCTTCCAAAACTCTGTGGACGATAAGGCGACGCTGGAGCTCAACTTCACAACAGTGCCTGTGGAGATGCATCTGGACGAAAAGCGAATACAGGAAGAATTTGATGCCCTCACGGACCAGATCGATGAGGGCGACAAGCAGGAACTCGTGCGTCGCGTCAGCGTGGAGGCCTTCTTCACGGCAGAGAAACGCGTCAACGAAGTCTGCAAATACATCGTCAACCACTTCCGCCAATATGTGGAGCCTACGGGCATGAAAGCTCAGGTGGTGGTGTATAACCGTGCATGTTGCGTGAAATACAAGAAAGCCATCGACGCGCTCTTGGGCACCGACGACCAGACGACCGTAGTGATGCACACCGCAGGCGACAAAGGCGACGAATTTAAGGAGTACAGGCGCAATCGCGACGAGGAGAAGAAGCTGCTCGACCAATTTCGCGACCCGCTTTCGCCCCTGAAGTTTGTCATCGTCACCAGCAAGTTGCTGACGGGCTTCGATGCGCCGATTCTGCAATGTATGTATCTCGACAAGCCGATGAAAAACCACACGCTGCTGCAGGCCATCTGTCGCACGAATCGCACCTACAACGAGAATAAGAAGTGCGGCTTGATAGTGGATTTTGTCGGCGTGTTTGACAACGTGGCCAAGAGTCTGGCCTTCGACGAAGAGAGCGTCAAGACCATCATCAAGAATATCGACGAGATCAAGTCGTTCATCCCAACCTTCATGCAGGAGTGTCTGCAATTCTTCCCGGGCGTCGATCGCACCGTAGGCGGATGGGAAGGACTGACGGCAGCGCAACAATGCCTGAAGGACGACGGCGTGAAGACCAACTTTGCCAGACATTTCACACGACTGGAGAAGGCCTGGGACATCGTCTCTCCCGACGAATGCCTCACACCCTACAACAACGACTACACCTGGTTGGCTCAGGTTTATCAGAGCGTGCGTCCTGTGAGTGGAGGCAGCCTGATGTGGCATCTACTTGGCGCCAAGACCATCGAAATCATTCACAACAACATTGACACCATCGACATCGGCACGCCGCTGGAAGACCTCGTGGTGGATGCCGACGTCATAGAGTCTGTGCTCGACGATGAGAAGTCGCGCCAGAAGAAGATTGTCGAAGTGGAGAGAATGTTGAGGATACGTCTGGGAGAGCATCGTGCAGACCCGAAGTTCAAACGCTTTGCAGAGAAGCTCGACGAGCTGCGCGAACGCATGGAGCAGAACATGATTACGAGTATCGAGTTTCTGAAGCAGTTGCTGCAGTTGGCCCGTGAGTTGCTCGAAGAGGAGAAGAAGATAGATGCCCCTGAGGACCGACGCGAACAGGGAAAGGCTGCGTTGACAGATCTCTTCCAGAGCATCAAGACGGAGGAAACGCCGTTCATTGTGGAGCAGGTGGTCAACGACATCGACAACGAGGTGGTGAAGATCATCCGTCAGTTCAACGACGCCTTCCAGAGCGTGACGGCCAGACACGAAATCAAGAAGAAGCTTCGCTCAATCCTGTGGGTAAAATATAAGATAAAGGACAACGACGTCTTTGAGAAAGCTTATAGCTACATTGAGATGTACTATTAAAGAAGTGTCTTACCCTGAAAAACGTTGAATCAAATTCTCAAATTCTCAAAATCCCAATCGATAACAGGAAGAAGTAAGACTAATCAAAATACCACGAAAACAGAATGAAGATAGACCGTTATTCTGATCTAAATATTGAAGACGATACACTTCGCCCTTATCAACAAAAGGCGAAGAAAGACATCTTTGAGGCGTGGGATGAGGTGAATAGTGTAATGATTCAAATGCCGACAGGCACAGGAAAGACACGTCTGTTTACATCAATAATCCATGATATCAACAAGAACAGCCAGAGACGCAAAGAGCCTGTTAAGATTCTTGTTGTTGCCCATAGGGCAGAACTTATTGATCAGATTGACGCAAGTCTGAAGAAATATAGTGTTGCCCATAATGTGATAGCTGGAGGACGGGAGAAAAACTACAAATATCCCGTTAGCGTCGCTTCGATACAGACGATAACAAATGCGAAAAACCTGGAAGAGGTTAAGAAACTGAACCTACAATTTGTTATCATAGACGAAGCGCATCACGCGTTGGCAAAAACCTACAAAAAGTTGTGGGACCTTTATCCCAATGCCAAATTTCTTGGCGTGACGGCAACGCCTTGGAGGATGAATCACCAGAGCTTTACAGACCTGTTTGACAGGCTGATACTATCTATGTCCATCAAGGACTTCATCAAGCAGGGATATTTGTCTCCTTATAAATACTTCTCGCTCAAAAGCGATAGCGATATCCAAAGGACTATTGACGGCATTGAACTGGACAAGTTTGGAGAATATAAGGAGGACTCGATGGAGGAGAAGATGGATATCGGCTCCATTCGAGCTCAGTTGCTGGACTCTTATTTGAAATTGGCAGAGGGTAAGAAAGGTATCATCTATGCTATCAACATCGCACATGCCAAGCATATATGTGAAGAGTATCAAAAAGCGGGTTATAACGCTGTGAGTATTGATAGCAAGACCCCCGCTGCCGAGAGACAAGAGCTTGTGCAAAAATTCAAGCGAGGGGAAATCGACATTATAGTCAATGTCGATATATTTTCGGAAGGTTTTGATTGCCCGGATATTGAGTTTATTCAACTGGCAAGACCAACGCTTTCACTGGCGAAATATCTTCAGCAGGTTGGAAGAGGTCTGCGTATCACGAAAGATAAGCAGCACTGCATCATCCTGGACAATGTCGGTATGTATTCTCGTTTCGGCCTGCCAAACGCTCGTAGACACTGGAAACACCACTTCTTAGGCAAGAATGTAGACGAGGTGCCTTCGGTAGGAAGGTTATTAGTAGGTGGAGATGGAAAGCGCAGAGATGTCGATATGTCTGAGGGTACGGAAGACATGGAGTTGATTCAGGAAATAGAAAAATTGGATGAAGAGAAAGATCTTTCTCCTGCAACATTCGATGATTTTTTTCCTGCTTTCGGTATCACTCTCGGAAAAACTACATGGAGAGACGCTGAAAATTTGGGGTATACAGTTAAGCAGTATGAAAATGGTCCCGATAGAGTCTTGCGTGCAGAGGATGTATACTTTTGGGATAATGATGGGAGTGGCGTTTTTTCTATAATGTACTGGTCGAAATATAATGGCAATTTTCCTCAAACATGGAAATCCAAAGGGTTCTCTTGGGATCTTTCGTATAACGAGTGGGTTGAATTATTGGATCTTTTAGAGTTCGACGTGGAGATAACAAAACAGCCCTGGAAAGATACATACCAAGGGCATAAAGTCTTCCGAGCAGAGCTGAAAGCAATCTCTATAGATAGGATGCTGTCCTTCAAATTTGATTTTAATTATGGAGATGAAGGTTGTTATTTATCATCGCCTAAAACATTAGATACAATATCGATTGAATATTTGGGTGAAATTACAAAGGAGGCTATTTCTGACGAACACAAACAGAATGAGATTATAGAAGGGCTAAAAGACGTTTCTCCTGCAACACTTGACGATTTCTTTCCTATTTCTGGTATCATACTTGGGAAAACGACATGGAAGGATGTGGAAGATTTAGGATACAAGGTTGACGCGGATAATAACGGTCAGGATCGGGTTGCAGAAGTAAATAACGTTAATTTTTGGGATAAGGGCGGAAAAGGAATATTTACTTCTATGCTTTGGACAAAACATGGAGGCGACTTCCCCCTCGCATGGAATTCTAAGGGGTTCTCATGGGAGTTGTCGTATAATGAGTGGATTGATTTGTTCAAGAACATGGGGTTCAATATAGAGATAACTCGACAACCTTACATTATGCTACTAGAAGGACGAGATTATTTTTGTGCTGTATTTAAAGCTTTCTCTCCAGATAGGACGCTGGCTTTCGAATTAGAATTCTTTGGTTGGAAAAATGGGGCGTATACAACGTCTCCAAATACATTATATTATATACGAGTGGAATATGGAGGCAAATTGGTAACGGATGCCCTGCCTTACGACCATAAACAGAAAAGTGGAGAAGAGAAGACAGAAGTAACACTCAAAAAAAACGATGAGGCAACAAACGCGCAAAGTCGATTTATCTTAACCCCAAAATCAGATTTAGTAACAGGTCAAAAGAAAAGCTCACTCTCCATCTACGAGTATATCTGTTCTGAAAGTAAAATATTCTGCAATTATAATGGACATAATTGTTGTAGTGTTGTATCAACACCAAAGGGATTCTATCTAAAGATTATACATGGGGATTATTATTTCTTATCAGAGCATGAAAGTGATATCATCTCTGGTAACATCTGGATAATGAATAAAAAAGAAAGACTTTTGAGTTATGAGATAATGTATTCCACGGATGGTAAAGTAGGAACCCCATTTGGACGTTTCCAAGAGGATATATTTAATCATACAATAACGTTCCAAGATTATAAAACAAAAAATTCTTTCACGATAGACTTAGAGACGGGAGAGAAAGTATAGCGTCTGATATATAAAACTAACCACCTATGCCCCAACCAATCAAATACCTCAACGCGCCGGATGTTGCCCAAAGGACTGGACGGCCGTATAACGAGATTATAAATCTGGTTAAGACAGGTTTGCTGCCAAGTCATAGGAATAGGAGGGGCCACTATCGTCTCAACGTGGATGCAGTGGAGGCATATTTCGGCATACAAATCAACAAGCCGGAAGAGGTAAAGAGGCCAAAAGAAATAAAGCTAGACAAGACACAGAAAGGCGTACTCTCCGAGGTGAAGAGCGGCGGTAGTCTGTTCGTAACAGGTAAGGCCGGAACGGGTAAGACGCTGTTGCTGAAACACATAAAAGAAGATCTGGAGAAGCGGAAGAAGCTGGCCGTCGTGCTGGCGCCGACGGGAATAGCAGCAGAGAACGCCGGAGGCATGACGATGCACAACTTCCTGCGATTGCCGCTGAAGCCGTATCTGCCCGAGCACAAGACAAATCCCGGGCTGTATCGGCTGACGGAAAATGTGGAGAGAATCGTGACGGCGATGGATGTACTTATCATCGACGAAATCAGTATGGTGCGTTGCGATATGTTGGATGCAACAGATATGATCCTTCGCCATTATCGGAAAAATCGAAAGCCTTTCGGCGGCGTGCAGTTGGTGATGTTTGGAGACCTGTATCAGTTGTGTCCGATAGCTAAATCCGATGAGGAGGTAACATTGAGGAACTACTATAAATCACTATATTTCTTCAGCTGCTACGCCTTTAAGAAGCTCAAATACAAAGTGGTTAGGCTGAAGAAGATATACAGACAGGACGAGCCGGACTTTATCAAGCTGCTGAATCATGTGCGCGAAGCGGAGACGGAGCTGAGAGACCTGGATATGCTGCAGAAAAGGGTCGAGCCCGACTATGTTCCCGACGTCAAAGACAAAGTGGTGACGCTGATGACCCACAACAACCAGACGGATGACTGGAACGAGAGAATGTTTGCGCAGCTGGACGAGACGCCAAGAACCTACGACGGGATAAAGACCGGAAGTTGGTACGGAGAGCGTCTGCCAGTGAAGCCACATCTCAAGCTGAAGGTGAACGCACGTGTGATGTTCCTCAGAAACGATAACGAAAAGAGGCAGTATCAGAACGGCACGTTGGGATGGGTGAAGAAGTTGCGTGCTGACTCGGTCGTTGTGACCAAAGACAACGGCAAAGACGTGGAAGTGGAGCGGGCAACATGGGAGCAGCTGGACTACTATGTGGACGAGAAGACGAAGACGATACTGACTTATCCCGTCGGGAAATATACACAGATTCCGCTGAAGCTGGCTTGGGCCGTAAGCATTCACAAGAGTCAGGGACTGACATTCGACGAAGTGTTGATTGATGCTGCCAAATCATTTGCTTTCGGGCAGGTATATGTGGCGCTCAGCAGATGCCGGACGTTGAAGGGCATCCATCTTCTGTCACCCATACCATATCAGAAAATCATTGCAGACCCCATCGTGAAGCAATACGAATCGTGCATCGACAAAGACGGCAACGTCAAGCTGCCGAAAGAGTTTGAGCCGATAAAATATGAGAAGGCCGCTTTGGAGCTGAATGTGAGAAGTGCGCGTTTCTGGAAAATATGTTATGGAGAGATGAAAAACTATGTACATAGTATTGACAACCCTCAATATGCTGCGTTGTTCTTCAAATATGAACGCAACAAACTCTGTGTGCAAGACGCCTTCAAATCCATCAAGAAAGATTGGAACTATATGGATTCTTACGAAGGCCATTGTCCCTTTGTTCAACGGGTTTATAGAAAGGTGACATTCTATTGCTCTATAGATGATCTGTATGTAGATGCAGAAATTGACGGGACGACAGAGATCTTCATGAACTCACAAGGCTCTTGGTCTTTCAGATTCAGAATAGGCAAAGTGGGAAGGGCACATTGATTTTCCCAAATTCCCAAATTCCAATCAATAAAAATCCGCCCCATCCCAATGCAGCGCACTACGTTGTGTGACCATCTGTCCTCCCTCCGTCGCGAGTGGGGACTCGCTCCCCTTTGTGGGGCCGCAGCCACATTCACTGGCTGCTCTGAAGACCCCAGTCGCCCCTGGGTACGTCGGTGCTTTAGTGAACGTCATCGCGGTGGGGATTTTGTGCCTTCGCTTACACTCGGCCCCATTTGCTACGCAAAAGGACACAGACAAGGCGGATTAAAAAGATGGTTAGAATTAACTCCAGTGTGCATTTTCGCACACGGCAAGTGCGAAGGTACAACTTTTTCTGAAAACACCAAAATAAACACTCATTTTTATCCTCCAACTGTGAACAGAAGTTAAATCTTGCGTTTTCGCGTCACCCAAAAATTGGTGACGCCCCATTTTTTCTCGTTTTTTTCTTGGCTGTTTGAATTCTTTTTTCTACCTTTGTCGGCGAAATCAATATTCACAGCTTAAAACGAGATCACAAGACACAGACAGTATACATTATATAAAACATATTGCTGAACACTATCAGCAATAAAAAAGGAAAGAGCCTGAGGTTTTCGGTTTCCCACGAATAGCTACACTGAATAAATAACCTGTAAAACGAAGGCCGCCAAGCTTACACCATGAGGCGTGAGTTTAGGCGGCATATTTGTTTACAGGTTGGGAGTAGCTGCCCAGTGGGGACATATATGTCCGCCATCACGCCTCTTCCTTTTTTGAGAGTGATCTCCCTTATCAAAAACCTTTTATTAACCGTCTCCGAGAGGGGACAAATAATTAGAACTAAATGACTTATATGAAAGGCGGCATAAAGTCGTCAAGGCGATCTATGCCCCTTAAAGACTACATAATTCTCGGCAATAACGTCTATAAAAGAACGGATAAGCTTCCCGAAGATGTGATGGGTGACTTGCTCGATGAAGAGGAGGAGGTGGCACCTGTGGCGCAGAAAAGCAATCGCTCCGTCGTCGTAACAAGAGAATGGCTAGGGCGGCTCATCCTGGAGGTGCAGCATAAACTTTGGGGGCAGAGTTCCTACGCCGATTTCTACGGCATCTTGCGCGACATTATGGGATATAACAAATCAAAGAGATGCTTTGAGGAAATCGTCAATTGCTTACATAAGGAATTACACCTTGACTACAACTGCCCGAAAAACACTCTGTCCAGCGCGTTTAGTCGAAATAAGTATCTCAGGTACAACTGCGGCAAATGGCGTACGATGGGGGCGCAAAAGCGATCCTGCATTTTGGCCCAGTCTATTGTCGATGCCATAAACATCATCAAATAAACATTTAAAAGCGCACACGCGAACGGGATTTCCTTAACGGGAGTCCCGTTTGTTTTTTATCAAGCTTGAGTTTTTTTGAAAACCTTTAGCTTTTAACCGAAAACCTTTAGTTTTTCCCTGAAAACCTTTAGCTTTTCTTCCAAAACCTTTAGTTTTTCCGCAAAACCTTTAGTTTTTACCCGAAAACCTTTAGTTTTTTGCAAAATCGGCCTATCGACTAAGGAAAAACCTTTAGACCTTTAGTTTTTCTCCGTAACCGCCTAAAGGTATTTCCCCCACCCCTTTTCTTGCCATACCTTTGCAGCGCAATTCGGCCGATTGCGTGTGAGTAAATGTATATGTAAAAATCAAAGATTAACAACAATGAGAGTAAGAAATAAAAGAAAAAATCGTGAGGACTATCAGTCTCCGGGAACGTGGTTGAATGGAGTCAAGCACGGTAGTTTGTGGAGAAGCCAACTGGAGCAACTCGAAAATGTCGATACAGACCGCCAATGGGATATGTATCAGTATGCCAAAAAGAGAATCCGTGAAGTGCAAGGAGGCTTGGCGGCTGACGTCCGGTATTTCTACACGCTGCATCCCAAGAGAGTCTTAAAGTCGATTGAAGAGCTTTGGCAGTTCCCTGAATTGTCGATGGGCTGGCTGAAGATTATCGCCATCTACTATCTTACCATGGAATTGGTGGAGAACAAGTGTTTGGACCAAAAAAACTAAAGCCATGGAACCAACAGAAATCAGAAAGACTGAGACCTGTCTCGGCCGCGAGTGCCTAAAGACGTCATTCGACGTGCCTCATCCGGCATCGAAACACAACCACTCAGACAAAAGGACGGTGCCCGTCTATATCGACGTGGTTAAGAGCGGCATTGAAGAGACAGAGATCCGCATCCGCTTCAACCGCTACAAAGTGGGGCTTCCCGACGCGCTGCAAACCCTGGAAAGTGAAAACCTCAAAAAAACTATGCGTGAGAACAGATTTGCAGGAAACATTCCGCTGATACCCACCGAGTACGAGAGGATGCTCATTGAAGACTACAGACACGACGAGATTTACGGTCCGAAAGAAGTAAGAGAGAACTGGTGAGTCTTTAACCTTTAAACATTAAACTTTAACCTTTACAAGAAAATGGAAACTATCATCAAAGATACAATCACCTGCGGTCAGAAAGACCTCAAGAACATGAGTGTAACCCAGAACGGCACCTTGACCGTTCGCACGACAGAAGAGGTGGAACTGCCTCACGTCATGATGGACAACGTCAACCTGAGGATGGGCGGCGGAGAGATCATTGTCGCCAAAGAAATCAAGAAGAACTTCTTCTGCGGCCGCCGCACCCTCGTGCTCCACACCGGACAGGGCAACATCGCCCGCATCGCCATGTTGCTCGACAAAGACGGCTCCGGCGTCATCACCATCCGCGGCAATTTCAAAGATGTCATCGAGGCTCGTATGGCCGTCGAAGAGGCCAACAAGACCATCGCCGCCGACACCTCATTGGTCGGGCTCGACTTCCAGCGCGAAGCCGCGCTGCTGAACAGAAACTACAGCCGCGACAAGAAAGCCTACGACCGCAGCGAGGAGAAGAGAGTCGCAGAGCTGCTGCAGCAGGAAGAGACGGACAAGCTCGCCATTCGCGAGCAATTAAAAATTAAAAATTAAAAATGTAAAGCCATGATAGTAAATTGCAAAATAGTTCAGATTGACAGCGTGAACAACATCACCTACGCAGACGGCTCAACCCATCGCCACAAATGCGTGTGGATAACCCCCAACGACCCCAAGGAAAAAGTGCAGTGGACCACGCTCGTAGAGTTGCGCGACGAGAGGATTGAGGAGTTTGACGCCACCGGCCACAAAGAGGGCGACACTGTCCCCGTGCGCTTCAAGCCCAGCCACTTCCGTGTGAAGAGAGGCGGCGTGGAGACCGGCGAGTGCAAGTCCATCTGCTTCATCGACTTCTTTAACGGAGGACAGGCCAATGGCTAATGTGGTGCTTTCAAACGGAGCCGCATCAACCCCAAACAAAGCCCCGGGGAACACCCTTTCCCTGGGGCCCTCCCTAAAGCGAATTGGAGAAGAGGTCAAAGCCAAAATGGAGCAGGAGGCGCTCGACCCGGCGACATGCACGGCGAAAGACATCCTCGCGAGAAATCCGCTCCCCGAGGACCTCGACCCCTTCACCCGGACGCTGCTGGGAGGCGTGGACGAAGTGGCGGCACATCAGGCTCTGACGCTCGTGATGCCCATACTGGCCTTCCTCGGACAAAACGCCCGCGTCATCTACAACGACGACACCCTGCGCTGGATTTCGGGGCAGTCGTGGCAAATGGGCGGCAGCGGATGCGGCAAGAGTCTGGTGTTGAGAAAACTCGAAGAGTTGTTTCTCGCCCGCGAGTTGCGGCAAAACATCGAAAACGCAAAGGTGGCCTCAGACTACTCTCTGCTCTCGGAAAAGGAGAAGAAGGAGACGCCCGTGCCGGACGTTGAGCTTCACATCCTCGACAGCATCCCGACGGCGCTGGCACTGCTCCAGCAGATGCAGATCAACAAGGGCGGCGCGATATACATCAGCTGCTCGGAGTGCGGTGAGTTCGGCAAAAAGATAGGCAATCCCTACTACAGCCTCAATCTCGACATGTTCAAAAAGAGCTATGACGGCGTAGGCGAGCCCTTCATGCACAAGAACAAGGACGCCATCTACTACACCCCCTCGATGAAGCTCTGCGTCAACATCGGCGGCACGATAGACCCGATGTTCAAAATCTTCCGCCACTGCAACGCCGACGGCACGCTCTCACGCAGCAACCTCACCATCCTGCCCGAACGCAAGGACGAAAAGGTGGACGGAAAATACAAATCCCCCTCCTGGACGATGGAGGAAAAACAGCTGCTGTGGGAAGCGGCAGACAGATTAAGAAACACTAATAACACATTTAAAGAAAATGAAAAAATTATCTCAGACCCCGAATGCGGGGCACTACTCGAAAAATTCGGTTACAGGATGGCAGAAGGTATGCCTCCAAGTGTGGAACAGCTTGAAAGCGCAGTGGCTCAGGAAAGGCTTGAGCGCGCTTTTCGAGTGGCTGAAGTGCAGCAGCTCGGCCTGGACATCAAATATTATTTGGCGGATCTCGGCGATGTGGCTGCGGACTGTTGTTCGCGAGCTGATGAGCGTGCTATGGGCCTTTGTTACCTGCTGCTTATTGCTAACGGGTTCCGCTTTGCGCATCATTCAGGACACGCTGCTGTTGCTGTTAAGCCTGGTGATGATTCCGGAGGGAATGATACGCAGCTGGTGCAACAGGTTGTCGAAGTTGTCCGCTGGTGGATAATGATGACCATCGACTGCGCCCTCGCAGTGCAGAACCGCATCGACCTCAAAATCCGAAGTGAGAAGAGAGGCGTCATGAACGCCTACGGAGAAATCCGCCATGTATCGTCCGAGATACAAGAGGCCAGAAACTTCGCCTTCGCCGACTACGAGGAAAGGCATCGAGGACAAACGCTCACCATCGATGGTTTGAGGGAATACGCCGTATTCGCCAATCTGCACTTCTCCACACTCTACCGGCTCACCGTCGAACGAGGATGGAAGTCCATCAGACGAGGTGCGTATAGGCTGCCCGATAAGGAAGAGGAGGTCGCGACATGACGCTGACGGATTTAGCAAGAATCTATTACCCGGAAGGAATGAAGGGGGAACCAATAGGTCTGCGTCAAAGCCAAAAACTCCTGCTCAATGACCTCCGCTTCGGCAACGGCAAGTTCAAACCGCTGAGAACCCTGCTCAAACGCACAGGTTGGAAAGCTGAACGTCCTCTGTCGAAAAGACAAGTTGACTTGATTGTCAAACGTCTTGGGGCAGCGTAGAAAGAAGTAAGATGTAAGAAGAAGGCCGCCGGAGCAATTCCGACGGCCTTTTTTTATTCCACAACAACAGTCTTCGTTGTGTAATTTGAATATACTATTATTTGAATTCCCTTCGTATTCTCATTTACTGGAATGCCTTGTAGATTATATCTTGCAACTTCTTTTATTTCTTCATTTGTTGCACTAGCCATTCTCGTGATGTTTTCCGGGGTTGATGTCGGTTTTGATAATAAAAAGAAAGTACCCGCCGTGTATTGCCTGTTACTTATCGGTTGGTTACACATAAATTCAACCTCATACCCACAGGAAGATAGCATATTAAGAACTTCTCCGATAGAAGTCTCAGAGGTATTATAATATTTATTCATGCTGGAGGGAACATCTCCAGAAAGTGAGACATAACTTGTGCCCCCATCAAATGATTGGCTACGCAACATCGTTACATAAGACTTTTGCGCATTAATACCTAAAGATGCCAAAAGGAGGCACATCATCAATAGTTTTTTCATTTTTTTTGCTTTAAAATGGTTATAAATTTAATTTTTCATACTACAAAATTAGAAAAAAAAATTATCCCAACAATATTTTTTTATATTTTTTTACTCGGCGCCGCTGGGATTTATTCCCGGCGGCTTTTTGCTTGCAAAAAGTGTCGCTCACCCGAAGGGCGAAAGCTTGGGAGCGACCTTCTTGAGCCGTCCCCCATGTGGGGGAAGGCTGGAAGGGGGAGGTACCCTCCTTAGGCAAGGAGGGGCGGGTGGTTGTGAAAAAAATGGGGTTTTAGGGGGGGTCTCCTCCCCTAAGAAAAAGAACATGAACGTCAATCCACAATTTGCAATTTGCAATTTGCGTAATTTGCGTGAGCATTTTTCACGCAAAAAAAGGCGTTTCGAAAAAAATTCACTACCTTTGGGCATTGAAATTGCAGTATCGTGGAAATAATAGCCAAAGCAATGATAAGAAAAGCCGAGAAGCGCGACATCCCCGCTCTGATAAGTCTGCTCTACCAGGCAGACGCCGTGCACCACGCCATACGGCCCGACCTCTTCAAGAACAATACACCGAAATATGACGAACGGGAGCTGGAAGCCATCATCGGCAGAGAAGACACCCCCGTCTTCGTCTATGACGACGGCAAGATTGCAGGGCACGCCTTCTGCCAAATCACACAGGTGAGAGACCATCGCCTGCTGCAGGACCGCAAGACGCTCTACATCGACGACATCTGCGTGGACGAAACCATGCGCGGACAGCACATCGGCCGGGCGCTCTACGAATACGTGCGCGACTACACACGCTCGCTC
>JAEEGH010012294.1_pt1 | contig 19246 bp, 19 predicted proteins | sample 9134181 | NCBI WGS metagenome assembly JAEEGH01 (sample SAMN16246544, study PRJNA631951) | gut metagenome | biome: gut microbiome; feature: rumen; material: DP-attached | host: Bos | place: Iran: Karaj | collected 2018-10 | reverse complement strand
CAAATTTGATACACCCTGCGGAGGTGGGGGTCGCACGTTCGAATCGTGTCAGTCTCAAAAATGGCTCGTCTTATTGACGAGCTTTTTTTATGCCTAAATCTATATATTATATAAATTAACAGAATCGAAAAACTCTTCTATAAGGACAATTACTCTTTATTTCTTGCTCCAATGGGCGTAAAATATTCTCAAAAAGGCAAAAGGTTGCTAAAAAAGGAGTATGTTTCCAATATTTCCTTAAAAAAATCCATAAATATCAATTCTTTTGCTTTTTTAGGGAGGTTTTTATGAGTCCATTTTATGTTACGAAGAATCAACATGGTTATTACAGAGTGATTTTTGTAAATCAGGAAACAGGTAATGTCACTGTTGCCAAAAGCACACATTCCAAAAATAAAACAGAAGCAATAATGATTGCATCAGAATGGTATAAAAATGGTGTGCCAAAGAAGACGACTAATTCTCGTACACCTTTTATTCAGAATACAAATTATTCTTCTGGACTAAATCTAAAAAATCTTATATCACGACTTTCGGAAGAAGAAGCAATGGAACTATATTATCTTCTCAAGTCTAAGCTAAACCTTTCTGCAAATACACTTCCGATTGAAACTGTATCTTCTAATGAAGTAAACAAATCATCGCTAAAAAAAGGTAAGGTAAAAACTCGTATTAAACTTTGTGATTATATGATGAATTTTTGGGATTTTGATAAATCAGAATTCATTGCACGTCATCTAGCACATGGAAAGGACATGACTAGAGCTCATGCAAAAAATATGCAGAGCCTTGTAAAGAATTACTGGCTGCCTTATTTTGGTGCTGATACCTATGTTGATGAACTTGATAAAACCATGCTGGATGATTTTTTCTTCAATTTGTATCAAGAAAAAGAGCTCAAAGGCGCTACGGTGAATAAGGCTATTAACTGTGGAAGTCGTGCTATAAGGTATCTTTTTGATAATAAAAAAATCAGTGAAAATCCAATGGCGGGTGTTGAACGATTTAGTACAAATCAACATGATCGTGGTATCCCAACTGAATCAGAAGTTCGCAAACTTCTTAATTTACGATGGACTAATCCAGCCTATAAGCTTGCTTTTAAGCTTGGTGTTTTCTGTGGAATGCGTGCCGGTGAGGTGAGTGGGCTTCAAGTTTGCGATTTAGATCTGGAGAATGATATTATTAATATTCGTAACAGCTGGAGTGATACTGACGGGTTGAAGAAACCGAAAAACTCCGATTCAAGGGTTGTCCCGATTGATCATCTGACATTGCTGGAGCTTTATTCTCTTGCAAGAAAAAATCCTCTGTTTAGCGATAAGAGTTTTGTATTTTGGTCTCCTGTAAAACCTGAACAGCCTTACGGTAGTCGCTGGGCTTATCGGAAGCACTAAAAGAAATAGGAATAAGTGAAGAACAAAGAAGGTCTCGCAATATCGTTTTCCACAGTCTTCGTCATTTCTGCGCAACTATTCTTGCTCAAAGAACAGATATGAAAACTGTTCAGACCATTTTAGGTCACAGAACCGAAAGAATGTCTGCTCATTATTCAGATCATGATACACAAGAAAAACTTCTCAATATGAAAATCATAGTTCAGAATGCATGGAAGGAATATATAACAATTTAAAAAGTCATGTACTTTATTAAAATCTCTATTCCGTGTTACTATTTGTTTATGCTGAACCGGAAAACAAACAAAACGCCTTGCTTGCCAAAAAAATCTCTGTTTTTTTCTTTAATTTTCTTCCTATTTTTGCTCCCGGTCTTTGCCGAAGACAAGGTTCCTGCTAAAACTGACCAAGCACAAACAAATGTTCCAGCCAAAGCAGCCTCCTCTTCCCAAAAGCCCATCCTTGCACTTGTCCTGAGTGGTGGCGGCGCAAACGGACTTGCCGAAATCCCTCTTTTGGAAGCACTCGAAGCAGAAGGTATTGAACCAGATTTTGTTCTTGGTGTAAGCATGGGGGCAATAATCGGTTCCCTGTATTCTTCGGGTTATACTCCAAAACAGATTCGCGAGCTTATGATAGAGCTCGATATTCCAGGACTAATAAATCAGAGTGCCTCGGTTGCAAAAGCTCTTCCCCCTGCAGTGTTGAATCCTTATTATTCAAACTTTTCCACAGTCACTTTTTCTAAAAAAGGGCTTGGCTCCCAACCCGGATTGATTGGAGACCAGAAAATCACAAACATGCTTGCCACCTGTCTTTCAAAAACTTCTCATATTCAGGATTTTGATAAATTAAATAAAAGCTTTCGTGCAGTTTCCACAGATGTTTTTACTGGCGAACAGATTATTTCAAGCTCTGGTTCTTTGATAATGGCGGTAAGGGGAAGCATGGCTGTTCCGCTTGTCTTTAGTCCTTTTCCAACCCAAAATAAAAGTCTTGCTTATGATGGAGGACTTTCAAACAATCTTCCAATCCAGCTTGCAAAAGATCTTGGTGCCGATGTTGTAATTGCAATGGATGTTCTTGGAAAAATTGGTGTTAATCAGGAAAACTTCAGCAACTTAAACTCCACGCTGGTCCAGTCAATCAATCTTATTGTTTCTGCAAATACCCGCTCCCAATATCCAGAGGCCGATATTCTTATTCGTCCAGATCTTTCTGCAATTACCGCAGGAGCCTTCGGTCAGGTTGAAGAGATTATGGCGGTTGGCGAAAAAGCTGTGGAAGAATATAAAACACAGCTTCATGCACTTGCTCTAGAACTGGAAGCCGCTGGTTATCCTTTGCATAAATTAGATTATGACCGAAATAGCTACTACGATTCACTTGAAGACCCTGTAATTGAATCTATTATAATAGAAGATATTTCAATTTCTGAGCCGGTACTTCTTCCAAAAGCAGTAGATTTTAAAAACTTTGTAGGTCACGTTCTGGACAAAAGTGCAAAGGAAAAACTTGTCGCAAAGCTTGAGCAACTCAGATACACATATAATCTTTCTACGTTGACTTATGAGTTAAGAGAAGTAGAAGAGAATAAAGGCTGTCCCCATTATGCGCTTGTAATTCTTGCAAATCATTATGCAGAACCAGCTGACAGATTTTTTATAGGCGGGCGTCCTGCTCTGGAAAGTAATTATTCTGGTGATGATGGAGCTTCCTTTATAATGCTACCTTTTATTACAGCTGGAATCACTCTTACAGATATTCTTCCACTCAGCCTGACTCTTTCTTCCGATCGTTTCTTTTGTGGCACAGTTACTTACGAACCAAGCCTGTTTAATTTCAATGCGCTAAATCTTAAACTGAATCTTTCACTTGGCGCAAAATACGGTAATCTTCATCCTCAAAAATATTTAACTTATTCTACGCTTCTTGCTGATGATGATTTTGCTTTTTATGCAGATGCAGGAATTAAAGCTTTTCATGCAGAGTGGATGAGGGTAGGGACAGGATTTATTTATGAGCTTTCTTTTTTTGATAAAGGGCACCTTCATTCTGGTATAACTTCTTTTTACGCAGAATATGCTGCAGATACTCTTGCTGATGAAATTACAGGTCTTGACGGTTTACGCCTTGATGCAAAAGTCCAGCTTGGCACAGATTTTACCGGCAATCTTTTTTATTCCACTGATTTTTTTCTGCGAAAAAACTTTAATCTCATAAATGCAAAGAACAGTCTTGGTTTTGATGTGAAAGCAGCTCTAAATGCGTATCCAGCAGCTTTGTTAAATGGCTACACCGATTTTGGAGGTTTTGATGGAATGTGCGGTTATGGCTACGGCTCTCTAAAACAATGTTCAGCGCTTGCAGGTCTTGCTTATCGCCGTATAATTTTTTCTGCTGCAGACATGCCAATTCTTGCCATTGCCCAAATTAAAGCAGGCATTTTTGATAATTGCTCTCCATTTACACATCAGATTTCCGAGCTTTCTTCAAAAAATCCTTTTGACACTAACTGGAGCTTTGATGCGGGAATCTCCCTCCATCTGGCACTCAGTACCCCAATCGGAAACCTTATGCTTGGCGGCGGATACAGCTTTTTCTCTAAACGCTGGAACCTTAGTTTAGCATTTATGTAAAACTTTAGGTTTCTAGCTGTGTTATAATATGATATAATTAAATTGGTGGAGGCTAATTATGACTAAATTAAAAACAATTATTCTATCCGTTTTAATGCTTGGCTCTTTTATGATTCTTTCCTGCGATAATCAAGCAAAAGATAATAATGATAATTTTGAAGATACTCCTGAGAATGTTACTTTTGAGATTGATAATGAAGTTCAAAGTTGTTTTGAGCTTACTAACTCTTTTAGAACTGGTTCCGAAGCCTGGTATTGGAATAAGGATAATTCAACCAAAACAACTTGCAGCGGACTTAAAGCTCTAACTCTTGATGAAGACCTTTGTAAAGCTGCTAAAATCCGTGCTAATGAAATTGTATCTAACTTTAGCCATACACGCCCGAATGGTAGCAGCTGTTTTACTGTTTTATCTGACCTATCAATTTCTTATATGGGTGTCGGAGAAAATATTGCGGCAGGTAAGAATACCGGTAGCGATACCTTTACCCAGTGGAAAGAAGAAAATGAAAACTACGATGGACAGGGACATCGCCGAAACATGCTTGGTGATTTTACTAAGATTGGAATTGCCTATACCTATGATGCAGACAGTAAATACAAATATTACTGGGTTATGATTCTGGCCAAATAGCTGCAGGAGTGGGGGAGTTAATTAGCTTCTAAAAGTAATTCTCCCCCTCTGGTTTAAAACCTATGCTCCCAGCTCAGCGCCCCTCGGTAAAAGAACCACTCGCGGCCACTGTAGGTCAGTGCAGTCTCCTCGTAGCTTTCTGTGTGAGCCTCGTTAAAACTCCTTCTGCTTGAAAATCCTACCAGCACGGTAAGCACATCCTTTTCTCCAAGCGAAAGCTGTCCCATAGGGCTTATAGTGATTTTGTTAAACGCACCCTTGTAATCAGCGTTGGCAAAAACATTATCCTTATAATATCCTTCAAACTCACACAGTACACCAACACGGCTCAAAACAAGGGGCATCTGATAAGCCAGAATTAAAGTCTGGCTGCTGCTGTAACCGTTGGCCTTATTGCCTGTACACTGCCACATCCACACTTCCTGGTCTGCCGCAGCTGTTAGCCTTTCATAATAAAGCTGGTAGGTATACAAAATCTGCAAGTGTGTCCAATCGCCTTCCCAAATTGCACCTGTATCAAACTGGAAGGTTCCCTGAGCATACCATTTTAAAAACCAGCAGGCAAAGGGTGAATAGTCCGTATAAGTTCCTTTTGCAACCCCATCAAAGCCAGCCATTCCCTGAAGTCCCAGAAGATTCCAGCCTGTACCTGCTTCTGCTCCGGCTGCAAAAACTAAAAAGGGGAGTGGTGTAAAGCTTACTTCAAAACCCGGTTTAATAGAAACCGGCGAAAGCTCAAAGTTCCCCGTCAGTTCTACATTTGCAGATGATACAAGCCAGTGCTGTCCCAGTGGCGTGTCTATTGTGTAATTTGCAGCAAAGGTTGTGCGTCCCTCTATTCCGCTGTAAGGTCCTGTCATTGGCGCAAAGTGATTTCCCCCCGCAATAAAATCAGATTTCGGATAATAGGCAAAATCCGTAGTCAACGAAAGCTCCCAGGGAGAAAGAAGCTCTACATCATCTCCAACCTCTTCTTCTGCCAAAACCGGCACCATACTAATCACCGCAATAAAAAAAATCAAACCAATCTTCTTAAAAGTCATATAACCACCTTTCCATAAACTATACCATAAAACCCCTGCGTGAACAATTAAGAAAAAAGCTCGTTAAGAAAAGGGCATCGTTACAGGGAAATCAGTTTTATAAATAGTGTTCAAAAATAGTGCGAAGAAGAGGGACGTATTTCAAAAACACTCTGATGTGCTGCCGCGAGAGCGGCAAACGTATATAATTACAAGGCACATCAGCGTGTAGCACGTGAACGTGCGGTTTTGAAATACGTAACTCGACTGGGAACTATTTTTTTGTTTAAGTGGCTATAAAACTGATTTCCCTGTACCAGGTCAAAGGTCAAAGGCACTATTCCCCAAAAATCAACATTTTGTTATAATAATGCTTTCATTAAAGTTTTTAAGGCGGCAAATATGGATTTCAAAATAACTGTAACACCGACGTACATGGATTTAAAAGGACGCAATTTTTTAACTCTCAAGGATTTCACCGCAGAAGAAATCATCAATCTGCTTGATTTAGCAGAAGACCTTAAAGCAAAGAAAAAGCGCGGCATCCCTGTAGACATTCACCGGGGCAAAAACATCGCGCTCATTTTTGAAAAAACAAGTACCCGTACCCGTTGCTCATTTGAAGTTGCCGCACACGACCTTGGAATCTGCACAACTTATCTTGCAGAAGGCTCGCAAATCGGTAAAAAAGAAAGCATTGCAGACACCGCCCGTGTTCTTGGCCGCATGTTCGATGGAATTGAATACCGCGGTTACGAGCAGAAAATAGTAGAAGACCTTGCAAAATATTCAGGCGTTGTTGTCTGGAACGGTCTTACAAATGAATATCACCCCACACAGATGCTTGCAGATATGCTTACAATCCGCGAACATTTCGGTAAGCTCAAGGGACTCAAGCTCGTTTATTATGGTGATGCGCGCTACAACATCGGCAATTCACTTTGTATTGTATGCTCTAAGCTCGGTCTTAATCTTACACTCTGTGCTCCGGAAAAATACTTCCCGTCTAAGGCTCTTGTTGATGAGTGCCAGATGTGGTGCAAAGAAAGCGGCGGATCCATCACTCTCGAAACTGATGTTAAAAAGGCAACTGCCGGCGCCGATATCCTCTATACCGATGTTTGGGTTAGCATGGGCGAACCTGATGAAGTATGGGCAGAACGAATAAAAGACCTCAAGCCATACCAGGTAAATAAAGAAGTTGTCGCAATGGCAAAACCAACTGCAATCTTCATGCACGACCTTCCATCCTTTCACGATTTGAATACAAAAATCGGACGCGAAATTGGAGAGAAGTTTGGACTAACAGCTATGGAAGTTACGGATGATGTTTTTGAAAGCCCAATGTCTGTAGTTTTTGACGAGGCCGAAAACCGCATGCACACAATCAAAGCCGTCATCGCCGCCACACTCGGCAACAATTTTTAAATACTGTCATTGACGGAAATAATAAACACTGTCATTGTCGGGCTCGACCCGGCAAACTTATGGAGTATAAAATGAATGCAATTATAACAGTAGTAGGTTCAGATAAAGTTGGAATTATCGCAAAGGTTTCTGCCTTTCTTGCAGAACACAAAATCAACATTGCCGACATTACTCAGACAATCCTTTCCGGTAATTTTGTTATGATGATGATGGTAGACATGACTAACTCCGACATCTCTGTTGACGAGCTCCGTAAAATCATGGATAAGCTTGCCGAAGAAATGTCAGTAGAAATCAACATCATGAGCGAAAAAGTTTTCAGCGCAATGCACCGAGTGTAAGCAGTTTTGCAGATGCAAAACTGCAGGCGGCAGCGAATAAATCTTACATAAGAGAAAAAGCTGAATTGCCGCCAGCTATGCACCGAGTGTAAGCTGTTTTACTGCGTGAAAAAAATGTGCCTATGAGTAAGGATGAAAACCGAATCAGTCTGCGTGATTCTCTCCGCCACTTCGGCTTAAAACACATCCTCTATGGCATATTGTCCACAATCATAACTGCAACGGCAATTACCATTGGCTGTGTTATTTTGTGTCGTTCGGTTATCAAAAATATTTCCATGCAAAGCGAACTCAGTGCACGTCAGTCTGCCGAAGAGTTCGATAAATATCTTTTTTCAAGCACAAACACAATCAACCTTGCCAGCTACACAATCGACATAATGCTCGAAAATAATGCACCCAATAAGGCGGTCCTTTCATATCTTGAAGAAGAAACCCAGAAAATCACTCAAACCGACAATTCCTTTACAGGCATTTACGGTTTTATCCGCGGCGAATATCTTGACGGAAGCGGCTGGGTGCCTTATGCCGAATACAAGGCGGAAGAACGTCCCTGGTATAAAAACACGCTCGGCCACGAAAACGAAATTGTCTTTATAAAACCATACCTTGATATGCAGACCGGCATAATCATGATGACCATAAGCAGGCTCCTGCACGATAAACAGAGTGTAATTGCCCTCGATGTTAGTCTTGCCCACATTCAAAAAATTACCGAACAGGTTGCAAGCGGAAAAAAGGGAAACTACATAATGATTCTCAACGATTCCGGTGATGTTGTTGCTCATTCCGACCGAAATGAAATTGGGCTTAGTTATGCTTCGGAGCAGGGTAGCCTTGGAAATGTTATTGCGCAGAAGGTCCTTAAAGAAAACGAGCTTCATTTTGAGTTTAAGTTTGATAATATCAAATACGTAATTTTTGCTGAACCAATAAACGGCGGCTGGTATGCAATTTCGGTGGTAGATTCCGGCAGCATTTATAAACCAATCAGGCGCATTGTTGCAGTTTCCATTCTGATTATCCTTATTGCAATCGGCGTAATTGCCCGTATTTTCCTGGGGATGTGCAAAAAAAATCTGATTACGAGCAACCTGAACGTCCAGCTCAAGACAATCGCCGATATTTATATCCTCATGTGCGACATCGACCTTAAAAACGACACCTTTACGAATATTACAAACAGCTTTAAGGAAACCGAAGGTCTCCGTGTCCGTCAGCAGGATGCGCAGACAACGCTTTATTCTTACATGAGCCTTTTTACCGATGAGGTTTCAAAGCCTGCCATAAAATCCTTTATCGAACTTTCTACACTGGAAGAACGGCTCAACGGGGCAAACACTGTTACCGAAGAGTTTTTGAATAATGATAATCTGTGGTGCCGCGGCCGCTTTATTGTTGCCAACCGTGACAGGGAAGGTAAGCTCTCTCGCGTTCTGTGGGTAATCGAATCTATAGATAAGGAAAAGCGCCACCGTGACCGCCTCAAGCTGCTTTCCGAAACCGACCGTATGACCGGAATTGCAAACCGTGGCGGGGGAGAACACAAAATCCGCGAGCTGCTTGCCGAATATCACAAGGGTATGTTCGTTCTTATTGATGTTGATGATTTTAAGTCGATTAACGACACCTATGGTCACGACGCGGGCGACAAGGTTCTTATTTCAATTGCCCAGAGTCTCAAAAACGTTTTCCGCGTCGGAGATATAATCATGCGTCTTGGCGGCGACGAGTTTGCTGTTTATGCACCCGGTGTAGATTCCCGTGATGAAGGCCAGAAGATAATGAACCGCCTTTTTGCCAGTGTAGAGCGCATCCATTTTGAAGAGTATGCCCTGAAGAGCGTAAACATCAGTGTTGGCGTTACCTTCTATGATGGAACCGGCTATGTTACCTTCAAGGATTTGTACCAGCGCTCCGATCGTTGCGCCTACCAGAGCAAGGAAAAACCGGGCAATTTCGTCACTTTTGACAGCTGATTTCCGCATTTTATTGTTAAAAAATATAATTTTTCGTTCATATTTCAACATCTTTTGTATTCAATTTGTAACTTTTCTTGACATCTCATTTTTCTATAATATAATTTGAATATCTCATAGGAGTAATCACCTATGGGATAAAAACAATGTCTTAAAAAAATTAAGGAGAAATTTATGAAAAAGACACTGAAAAAATTATTTGTTGTTTTGTTGGCATTGGGCTTTGTAGCTTCATTCGCATCATGTAAGAAAGACGCAGAACCAGAAACAAATTCTGGTCGCTCAGACACACAGCAGACTCAGCCAAATAACGGCGACGACAACAACAACGGCGGCGAACAGGGCGACAATGGTGGTCAGAGTGGTGATAACGGTGGTTCAGCAGATGCTGCAGCTACATGGTATTCTTATGAATATACAATAGATGGTGATATACCTGCAACTTTCACATTCGGTGCTGACGGAAAATGTACAAATGCTGATGCTGATGATGCAACAAAAGCAGCTGTTGAAATTGCATTTATTTCTTTTGATGTTGCTGGTGACTTCTGGACAAAGTTTATTGTTTCTGGAGAAGATATGTGGGATGAAGATCTTGCTGATTTATGTACTGTAAAAACAGAAGACGGTAAATTCATCATTAATAATTATGATGGAACTCCATACGTTGAATGTACTATAAATGAAGATGGTACAATGACAGCTGTAATTGAAGGTGATACATATAAATTCAAGAAAGCTGAATAATCACCAACAATACATTTCTTAAGCTGCTGTAACTAATTCAGTAGCTTAATCACTTGCCGGAAATTGAAGTTTTCATTTCCGGCATTTTTTTTGCAGAGTAATTTCTGTAGTATTAAGTTTAATTATCTAGAGTTTAAACGCTGTTTTCCGATTCTGCCTGCTTAATTTCATCTGCTAGTTTTTGAACTTCATCTATAGGAAGTTCCACTGCCTGAGAAATTTGTTCAATAGTTCCAAGCCTCATTTTTAAGAGATTTTCTGCATCTTTTATAGCCTTTTCATAAATGCTTTCTTTTCTGCGGTTTTTATCATATAAATCTTTGTCAAATTCTGTAAGACACACGGCAGTCACCTCCGCTTTGTGCTCTTTGAAAAAGCCTTCAAGTAGGTTTTCTTTAATTGCCCAGTTCACGGCTTCATCAACAGCATCTTTTATATTCATGTTATTCTTCTGGTTGCTCTTCACACGGTCAACATAACTGATATAATCATACAACCCTTTGCAGTTTTTTTGAATACCCTTATTGTATTCCGGGTTTATATTTATAATAGTTGCGGTCCATTCAAAATCACCGGTTTCTGTAAAATGGTCAAATGCATCGGAAAGGCGGAGCTTTGAAGTTTCGGGAAACTTCTTGTCTCCGTTATAGAAAACAATGTACCTTGGAGCAGGTATTTTTACCAGTGATCCAAATAAGTCTTTTTCTTCCCTTGCCAGATGCATCTGATAAAGTTGTGAGAAATAAAAGAAACCTCGTAACGGCATATTAGGATTGAATGTACTTTGATGTTCTAATAACGTCATCTGCGAATCTACCAGAAACGAAATATCATTTTTCATTGTGATGTAAATAACATTCTCAATTGTTGTAAGCTGCAAATCATCTGGATTTGTATGATTTTTGTTACTCAAAGCATTGTACAAATCTAAGCGCCATTTTGCACTTTGTTGGTTTTCCCTTCCAAAAATCATGCGGAAAAGTGTGTCCTTATAATTTCTTTCAGGACGAGAATCAATAGTAAAGTTGGTATTCATCGTAAACCCTTTTATAAAATAGTATTTCCAAGATTTAAAATCCCTACACTATTAATATCTCAAAAGTTTGAGATTTCGGACCATTTTTGGAGAAAAAAAAGTTTATAAATGTTTGTTATTTCGGTATGAGGTGGATAGGTGACAAGTGAAGTAAAAAGATTTATAATGAGGTCGCTTTTTGGGGCTGTAGCTCACCTGGTAGAGCGACAGGTTCGCAATCTGTAGGTAACCGGTTCGACCCCGGCCAGCTCCATTTAATAGATTAGAGGATGAACCTAAAAAATTGCTCCAGGTTTTCGCAATTTTTTTTAACGGTTCTTCGATACAGACAGGTTCGAGTCCGTTCAGCTCCATAAATAAAGCTCTCCACAACACTACATTGAGAAGTTTTTGCCGAGGTAGACTTCGCGGGCTAACTCGGAGGCGAGGATTTCGTCTTTGGAGCCCTGGAGCATGATTGTACCGGTGTTGATGATAATCGCTTTATCGGTAATTTCGAGGGTGTCGCGGACGTTGTGGTCGGTGATGAGGACACCAATGCCGCGTTTGGCAAGAAGCTGGATTACGCTTTTTATGTCGGCAACGGCAATCGGGTCAATTCCGGCAAAGGGTTCATCGAGCAGCAAAAACTTTGGTTCAATGGCAAGGGAGCGGGCAATTTCTGTACGGCGGCGTTCACCACCAGAAAGAGTGTAGGCCTTTTGTTTCCTGATTCGTCCAATTGAAAACTCTTCAATTAAATCTTCAAGCCGCTGCTTTTTTTCTTTCCGCGAAAGGTCGTGGCGTGTTTCCAGAACAGACCAGATATTTTCTTCTACCGTAAACTTTCTGAAAACCGAAGGCTCCTGCGGTAAGTATGAGATTCCAAGTCTTGCACGCTTATACATTGGCAGGCGGGTAATGCATTTATCATTCAAAAAAACATCGCCGGCAGTCGGTTTGTAAAAGCCTACAACCATATAGAAGGTTGTAGTTTTTCCAGCCCCGTTTGGTCCAAGCAGTCCCAGAACTTCGCCAGTTTTCATGGAAAAATCTACGCCGCGTACAACTTCTTTTCTTCCAAAGGATTTATAAAGGCTGGAAACGCGCAGGACAGGAGTGTCGTCTGTGGAAGTATCAGATTGAGGGGTGTCCCCAGTGTCTGTGGAAGAAGTGTCCATTGAGTCTTCAGTGATTTCTGAGGGTTGTCCCCCCTGTTCAATATTTTTATCAAGCTGTTCTACAGTTTCGTTATCTTCCATCTGGCTATTCCTTTTTGGTCTCTTTGGTTTCAGGTTGAGATTCCTGCGGCTGTGTTTCCGGTTGATTGCCTTCAGGTTGCGGCTGCTCCGGTTCTTTTTTTTCTTCTGATTTTTTGCCGGCGTCGTTTACCGTTCCCTTTACGTTTCCGGCAAGCGTGATGTTCTGAGTGTCAAGATTAAGCGTAATCTGCTGGGCGCGGAAAACATCTTTATCCTGCTTTACTTCTGCATTTCCAGAAATATCAAGCAGCTGGGCTTTTTTCTGATAAACGGCATAGGCACCTTTGCAGACATTGTTTTTCTGAGTCAGATTAACCTGAATCTGCAAAACAGCAATTTCTGTATCCTGATTATAATCGATAATCTGCGCGCTTGCATCAACATTATTTTCCGGGTCCTTAAGTTTAACATTTCCCTTAAGCGAAGCAACTTTAGTTTCCCGGTTATATTCCATAGTTTCGCATTCGAACTCCATCTTTGAGTCCAGATTTTTACCGGTAACATAACCTTCGGCCGTAATGTTGTTGTAATCATCACCCGAAAGCTCAATCCGTTCTGCAGAGATTTCCATTGATGAAGTTTTTACATAAGCGTGACCATCCAGAACGGTTGCGGTGTTAGAGGAATCACCTGTCTGACCTGTCATACTGTCGGCAGAAAAAGTAATTGTCTCGGCAAAAGAGGCGAAGCAAAAGCATAAAAATAAAATTGATGTAAAAAGGATTTTTTTCATTGCTCTCCCGCCTTTTCTTCTTCAGATTTTGTCACAATATTTCCGTTTACCGTGCCAGTAAAATTATAACGCCCGCTTATTCCGCTTGCAGAAAATCCGCTGCCCACAATAACAGTATCATCCTTTTCTATGCGTACCATATCCGTCCTGCCGCTTGTAAGCTGTTCTGTTTTGCCATTCCAGCGCAGAATATCAGCAGAAAAACGGGTATTCTGTTTTACATTAAACAATTTGATTCCATCGTAAAGCTCATAAAGCTCTTTTTTTGAATCAAAATACAAAAGCCCGCATTTGCCTTCCGTTTCCAGCTTGCCGTCTTTATCAATAGTCTTAAAGCTTACGTCCTTAGCATAGGTGGCATCGGAATCTTTATACTGTTCAAGATAACCCGTGTTTATTTCCGCCTTTTTGTTGCTGTTTTCGTAGCGGGTGAGCTTTGTATCATAAAAAACAAACTCAGGATTTTTTTCTTCTGCACTTACAGTTTCGTCATATTTTAAAGAGCAGGATGATAAAAGCAGTATGAATGTAAAAAATCCCAGCATTGCAAGGAGCTTAAGAGAAATACGTTTTGACTGGCACGCAGCTTTTTTACTCATCATCTTTCTTCTATAAAATAGATAAACAAACTAAGTTACAGAGAATACTATAAACTAAAATCATCGTTTAATAAATACGCTTTATGCATAAAATAACACTTGTCGGAAATAAACTCATCTTGTATAATTTAGGGGTGAGGTGAAAAAATGGTAATTAAAGAATCAGCTGAAATGTATCTTGAAACTATACTTGTTCTTTCTAAAAAAGGAGCAGTACGTTCAATTGACATTGCTAAGGAAATGAACTTTTCCCGACCTTCTGTAAGCGTGGCTTTGCATAGTCTTGAAAAAGAAGAATATATTTCTATTGAAGAGGATCAGAGTATCAAGCTCTTGCCAAAAGGAGCAGAAATTGCCAAGGCTATTTACGAGCGTCATACAATCCTCACTCAGTTCTTTGAGCAGATAGGTGTAAAATCTTCTATAGCCGCAGCAGATGCCTGCAAAATCGAGCATGATATCAGCCCGGAATCTTTCAAGGCAATCAAAAAGATTGTAAAGAATAATCTTAAAGCAGAAAAGAAATAATTTTTCTGAAACCATAAAGGGGATATAAAGACGTTTGGAATCAGTCCAGACGTCTTTTTTTATTTTGTTTCCGTAATCTTGACAGTGTTAAGATTGAATGATATTATGGCTATAACTTAACGGTGTTAAGATAATCATTTATATAAACCGGGAGAATTTGATTATGAAAAATAATAAAACTGATGATAAAATATTATTAAAACTGCTGGTAAGCTTGGTGCCGGCAGTTTTGGGAGCAATATTTATGACAGGTTGCGGAAATCCAATTGCAATCGGAAACGAGGATGCAAAAGGGCTTGATGATACAAAGAAGATTGGCATGGAAATAAATGATGCTGTTAACGGAATGTTCATCACTATGACAGATGAAAAAAATCCCGTGCTGCTTTTTATTTCCGGCGGGCCTGGTGTTCCTGAAGTTTGGCTAAATGAAGCGTATGCTGATGTTTACCCGAACAAAATTGCAGAGCATTTTACAGTCTGCTACTGGGATTATTATGGGGAAGGGCTTTCTTATGATTCTGATATCAACCCGGATGAAATTACAATTGAGCGGCTTGCGTATGATGCCCACGCTGTGGCTGAGTTTTTGAAGAAAGAGTTTAAAAAAGAAAAAATCTATCTTATGGGACATTCCAGCGGAACTAACCTTGGACTTTACTTAGCTCAGACTAACACCGAAGATTTTTACTGTTATTTTGGTATGGGCCAGGTTGCGGTTGGTAAAGATTCTGTGCGCAGATATGAAGAAGGCTATTATTTTATGAAAGAGCTTTTTGAAAAGGAGGGCAACACAAAGGCTCTCCGGAAAATGAACAAGCTTGTAAAGATTTCTGATGACGGTGAGTTTTCTGTAAAAAAGCCTTCGACAATCGGGAAGGACTGGGAGAAAATCCTTTTGATGGCAGGCTGTGCTACAACACGCGACATGAGGTCTGATGCAAAGGATATTTTCTTTAAACAGATGGGGTGCAAGTGTTATACGGTGAAGGAAAAAATCAATTTCTGGCGCGGGAAAACTTTACTTGGAAAAACACCGTACAGTGATTTTACCGTGGACTCTGATTTGCCGGCACAGATTCCGGTTGCATTTTTAAGCGGTTATTATGATTACACAACGCCGATTACACTTTCAAAAGAATTATACGAAAAACTTGAAGCACCGGAAAAATCATTCTATACTTTCTATAATTCAGCTCATTCTCCTTTGTGGGAAGAAAATGAACTAACTATAGAGGCAATGCTTAATCATGTCAGAGAAGAATAAATATCATCACGGAGATTTGAGGAATGCTCTTATTGAAGAAGGCATAAAAATGATAAATGCCGGAGGCGAAGAAGCTTTGTCTTTGAGGAAGCTGGCGGAAAAATGCGGTGTAAGCATGGCGGCTCCGTATGCGCATTTTAAGAGCAAGGAAGATCTGGTAAACGCGATTAAGGAATATGTAACGGAAAGCTTTACCCGGTATCTGGAAAATGCTGTTGCGGCGGCAGATGTATCAGCGGCTGGAAAACAGAAAGAAGAGGGTGGTGGAGAAAACGTGAGTGACGTTGAAAGAAAAATCCTTGCGCTTGGAAATGCGTATGTTTTGTTTTTTATGAAGAATCCGGAATATTTTACCTTTTTGTTTTCGCGGGGATATATTCATTTGAGCCTGGATTATAATGCAGGGGACTGTAACGTGGACGGTGAGGGGAACTGTAAGGGGGGCGCCGGGAATAATTTTAAGCCGTTCAATATCTTAAAGGATTTGTGCACGGAATATTTTGAACAGAAAAAGCCCGGACTTTCTGATTATGAAAAGGAGTTGGAGATTATACGAATCTGGGCTTCGGTGCAGGGACTTACTTCAATCGTATTTATGGAAAACGTAAAGTGGAGCAGGGACTGGAAAAAAGAAATTGCCAATCTGCTGATATAACCGGGAAAAAATTAAAGCAGAAATAAAAATCGAATAAAAAATCGAATTGCTTGAATAAAAGGAAAAAAACATTCATAATTGAATATGGAAAACATATCTATAATACTTTCAGATTTAGACGGAACTCTCTTCCGCAACGACAAATCAATTTCAGATTATACAAAACAGGTTATAAGGCAGGTGCAGGCAAAGGGCATTCTGTTTGGAATCTGTACCTCGCGTGCAAAGGTTAATGCAGTAAAGTTTCTGGACGGCATCTCACCCGATATTCTTATTACAAACGGCGGCGGTATGATAACTTACCGTGATAAAAAGATTTACGACTGCCAGTTTACGGTTGATGAGGTGAGAAAACTTATTGATGCTGCCTTTAAGTTTGGCGGTAAGGATATTGTACTTTCAGCAGATAACGAAACAGGTCTTTATTCTAATTCCAAAGATGAGCTTGGCGATAAGTTCTGGACGTTCAATGATTTTTCTGATTTTCGTGAGCCCTGCATGAAAATGTGCATTGAAACGCTTGATAAAGAACTGGTGGAAAAAATTGCTTCCAGCGTTGGGCTTGAAAATGTTGATTATCTTCCTTTTTCTGATATTCCCTGGTACAAGCTGAGCAAAAAGGGAGCAACTAAGGAAAAGGCAATTGAAGTTTTGTGTGAGCATCTGAAGGTTTCTGCCGGGGCGATTGCGGCGTTCGGCGATGATTTTAATGATATCGGGATGCTGAAAATCTGCGGATGTGGAGTTGCAATGGCAAATGCCATAGACGAGGTAAAACTGGCTGCAGATGAGGTTTGTGGGGCTAACGAAGAGGATGGAGTTGCCAGATGGATGGAGAAGTGTTTTGTTTAGCGGGCGTTACGGGCGGCGTTTGAGCCCGTTAGAAGGGGGAGCGGAAGACCGCGAAGCGGGCTGGAGCGGGGGGAAGGCTTTCCCCTCCTAAAATAATCAAGGTATAATGGGGACAACCCTGATTTACCCGTTCTTCATCTTTATCATTTTGCGAAGACCACTTAAGCCTGTAAACTCATTCCAGATTTTTTTGCCTTCGAACGTGATTGCAGAAGAAAGACCTGCGTGCCACATCTGATGGCGGAACTGTGCAAGAATTAGTTCAAGGCGGGTGTATTCGCAGCCTTCCGGTTTCTGCAAAAGGGCTTCGGTGGTCAGACTTTCAAAATAGGCTTCGATTTTATTCTTAACATATTCAAAATATGCCAGGAGCTTTTCGCGCGGAATTACGATTGAAACATCCTCAACATAACCTTCGCGGTCGGTTGCAATCACACTTAAGTTTTCCGGAATGCCCAAAAGCTTTTCGCCTTCGTAAACATAATCAACCGGATTTATGAAAAATCTGTCCATTGAATGCAGATTGTGAAAAATGTATCTGGAACCGTTAACTCCATCAAACACCTTTTCTAAATCTGCAACCCGAATCTGGTCTTCGATATTGATAAAATTGATTTCCGTCTGGTTTTTAATCTGTGTTATGATTTCCTGCATGGTATTTTTCTCACTTTGTTGTTAATAATGGGGACAACCCTCTAACAATGGTAACACTCCTCGGTCTATCGTAGCGCTGTATGGTGTGCTGGTCAAGGTTGTCCCCATTATTTACCATTATTTAATCAAGGTTGTCCCCATTTGTTCCATTTGTTATAGAATGGTATAATCAAAATATGGAAAATATCATTTTACGGAAAGCAAAAGCTGATGATTTAGACGCAATGTGGGAAAATGTGTGGCAGGATAATGAGCTTGCTGAATATATGCTTTGGAAACCTGTTGAAAATTATGATGAGGCAAAAATCAGACTGGAAAAAACTATTGAGTTCCAGAGGACAAATTATGCATTTTATGTTTGCCTGGAAGATACTGATGAAGCAATTGGGTTTATCGGAGCAAAAGAGATTGGAGAAGGCGTTTTTGAAGACTGCGGAATCTGTATTTCGCGAAAATTTCAGGGTAAGGGATATGGAAAACAGGCTTTGGGGCTGTTTCTGGAAATGCTCAGGGAAGATTTAAATGCCAGAAAGTTTGTTTACAGCTGCTTTGAACAGAATCTGAAGTCAAAAAAGCTTTGTGAATCGCTTGGGTTTAAGTACGAATACACAAAGGAGTGTACAAGAAACTGGGATGGATTGAATTATAAGGCACTTTATTTTTCGAAAATGATTGATTAGGATTTATTAGGGTTGTCCCCATTGTTTAATCAATATTTAATCAAGGTTGTCCCTATTTGTACAGCAGGAAGATGGCCGGGATTTTTGCAATGTCGGGGAGAGGGGCTTTTTTCCACTGCTGGATGGTGAGTGTTTTGATGGATTCTTCGGGGCAGGTGATGCATGAGGCGATGCAGAGTTTTGTCTGAGGGCGCAGAGTGGAAAGAAGGGTTTCGAGCAGCTTGAGGTTGCGGTAGGGTGTTTCGATGAAGATTTGAGTCTGGTCCTCGTTATAGATTCTGGTTTCAAGTTTGTGGAGGGCTTTTTTCTTTTCGGCGGTTTCTACAGGGAGATACCCGTTGAAGGCAAAGCTTTGGCCGTTGAAGCCGCTTGCCATGAGGGAGAGGATTATGGAGGAAGGACCGATAAGGGGGACAACCTTCATTTTTTTTGTCTGTGCTATGGCTACAACATCGGCTCCCGGGTCTGCAATTGCGGGGCAGCCTGCTTCTGAGATTATGCCGACGGATTTTCCTTCTTCGAGTGGCTTGAGGTATTCGGAAATGATTTTGCGGTCGGTGTGGCGGTTCAGTTCGTAAAAGGTCAGCTCGTCGATATCGATTGATTTTTCGACTTTTTTAAGGAAGCGGCGGGCAGAGCGGATGTTTTCTACGATGAAGTGCTTGATCCCGAGGATTATTTCGCGGTTGTAAATGGGGACAACCCTGTTTAATTCTGTTTCGCCTAAGGTTACTGGTATAAGATAAAGTGCTGTTTCCATTGTTTCCATAGTTTTTTCCTGTTTTATTTATCTGTCGCGATAGACTTCGCCGTG
>JAEEGH010012292.1_pt1 | contig 19249 bp, 13 predicted proteins | sample 9134181 | NCBI WGS metagenome assembly JAEEGH01 (sample SAMN16246544, study PRJNA631951) | gut metagenome | biome: gut microbiome; feature: rumen; material: DP-attached | host: Bos | place: Iran: Karaj | collected 2018-10 | reverse complement strand
AGTGGTTACCCAACAAGTGCTCGTGCTCATTGGTCGTCAAGGTATCTTCAAAACAACCTGGCTGGAGCACCTGCTACCTCCTGAGCTTCGCGCCTATAGCTGTAAAATGGCAGGCAACGGACAACTCAACAAAGACGAACGACTCCGTATCGCTGAATATGGGCTTATCGCCCTTGATGAAATCGACTCCATGAGCGTCAAAGAACTCAACGTTATGAAATCTGTTATTACTGCCTCCGATATCTCGGAACGCGCAGCCTACGGCTACACAAAGGAACGTCGTATACGACTCGCTTCCTTCTGTGCCTCGGGAAACAAACAGGAGTTTCTTACCGACCTCACCGGTAATAGGCGCTGGCTACCGTTCAACGTAGAAAGCATAGAAAATCCGTACTTCCGTGTCCAACCCTACGAACAAATTTATGCAGAAGCACGCGAATTAATAGAAAAAGGATTCCAATATTGGTTTGATCTCAATGACATCGAACAACTCGAGCAGCACAACGATGACTTCCGTGCGCAGGAGAATGAGGAACAACTCCTCTCTGTCTATTTCGATATTCCGGCCGAAGGACATGGACAATTCATGACCACTGCGGAGATATCCGATAAACTCATCACGCTCGGTAGCATCAAACGTCCTTTACCCCTCAATCGCCTGGGTATGCTGCTCAAACAAGCCGGATACCAGTCCAAACAACTTTCTTCCGGCAAACGCACACGAGGTTGGCTCGTCCGTGAACGCACAACCGATGAAGTTAATGCCAATCGCAACTTAGCTGCACGATAATGAACACACGAACGCACGAACAGTTCTTTTTCCAAATATATAAACACCCGTGCGCGCAGGCGAGAGTTACAGAAACAGCCGTTCCTGCGTTCCATCTGTTCTTTTATTTTTTTGCTAATTGGATCACTTCCTCGGCGATGCGGCGGGCAGAGTCTTTTTGGGCGAGTTTCAGCACGTTGGTATGCAGTTGCTCCAGTCGCTTATCGTCCCGGATGAGTTCGAGGGCCGTCGGCACGAGTTGTTCGGCAGCATCCGCATCGCGCACGAGGACTGCCGCGTCTTTGTTGACGAGCGCCAAGGCGTTATGGGTCTGATGATCCTCTGCTACGTTCGGCGAAGGCACGAGGATGGCAGGTTTGCCGAGCAGGCACAGTTCGCTGATCGACGATGCCCCGGCACGGGAGATGACGAGATCGGCATTGGCATAGCGATCCGGCATGTCAGATAGAAAGTCCAGACACTCTAGCCAGGGTGTATCGGCTTTGCCGTTTATTGTGCCTACGGCACGTTTATATGCTTCGCTGTTTATGATTTTATCGTAATAGACCTTACCGGTTTGCCAGACAACGTGGATGCCGGCTTTCTGCAGTTCGGGCAGTCCGGCGAGGATGGCTTCGTTGATCGTGCGGGCACCGAGAGAGCCGCCGATGATCAAAAGATTCTTTATTGGTAATTGGTCATTTGTCATTGGTGATTTCTTTCCTGAGGTCAGGTTCTGTCGCACGGGATTGCCGGTGAGGATGATCTTGTCGGCGGGGAAGAAGCGCTCCATGCCTTCGTAGGCGACGCATATCTTGGCGGCTTTGTCCTTGAGGATCTTATTGGTGACCCCGGCGAAGCCGTTCTGCTCCTGGAGCAGGATAGGGATACCCATTTGCGCGGCTGCCCACATGGCTGCACCGGAGGCATAACCGCCTACACCGACGCCTACGTCCGGACGGAAGTCACGGATGATCTTCTTGACTTGTCGGATGGATTTATACAAGTCCATGAGCACGGACACGTTCTTCCAAGGTTGGGCACGGTTGAAGCCCCGGACAGGCAGTCCGACGATCTTATAACCTGCTTGCGGGACACGCTCCATTTCCATGCGCCCGAGGGCACCAACGAAGAGGATATCCGCTTCGGGATCGAGTTCTTTTAATGCATTCGCAATGCTGACTGCGGGGAAGATGTGTCCACCGGTTCCGCCGCCGGAAATTAAGTATCTCATATTTGTGATTTTTATTCTAACGTAACAATCGGTGCATCTTCGAGGCTTTCTTCGATGGTTTCGTTGACTTTCTCGCGGAGGGCTGTCTGTTCGCGACTGACGCCCATCATGATACCGAAATAAATCGATGTGATGAGCACGGATGTACCGCCTCGCGAGATAAGGGGTAGGGGTTGTCCGGTGACTGGTCCGAGTCCTACGGCGACGAGCATGGAGATGAGTGCCTGACAGGTGATCATGAGCGCAAGACCCATGGTCATGAGCATGGCAGGCATGTCGTTATACCGGCTCGATACATTGCAGGCGCGGAAGAGGATCGCGAGGTAGATAAAGATGAGGAACGCTGCGCCGAGGATACCGGACTCTTCGACGATGATGGCGAAGATATAATCCGCAAAAGCGAGGGGCAGGTAGTCCCGCTCTTTGGAGTTACCGGGCAGTACACCGAGCGGCGACGCACCGCCTCGCGCGATCGCCACAGAGGCATAGACCTCTTGGATATTCTCATCCGTGAGGGTGTATTTGTCCGCTCCGTCGTCCGTGAAATGGCGGTCGATACGGCTGACCCAAGTAGTAGCACGTTTGAAAGGTCCGTGCATGGCTCTGCCCGGTCGCACAAAACCGAACTCTACGATGGCATATCCGAGTCCGAGTACCAGCACCGCGATGCCCACTACGGACAATGTATATTTCCACGGGATACGGGCTAGGATCCAAAGACAGAAGACGATAAGTCCGATGAGCACCGCCGTGGAGAGGTTAGACGCCATGACGGGCAGCATGACCGCCGCGGCGATGATGAGCGTTCGGTAGAAATACTTCTGCTTATCCGCCTCGGAGTGTATCCGCGCGAGTTGGTCGGCTACTACGATGATGAGCGACAGCTTGGCTAACTCGGATGGCTGGAAGGTGATGCCGCCGATACGCACCCAGCGTGCGGCGCCGTTGATGGTGACGACAAGCGGGTTGCCGGGTATCATGGTCGAATAGACGAGCAGCAGACTGATCGCCAGCAGGGCATAGCCGCCGAAACGCACCCAGTAGGTCGGGATGAACTGTATCATATAGGCTGCGGCGAGACCGAGCACGATAAAGAGCATCTGCGAACCGATCGGACCAAGTACCGAACCGCGCGAATAGACCAGCGTTGAGGACGCCGAGAAGAGCGCGATGATCGCTACGCCGATCAGGATCAGAAAGAGGACCCAGAAGGACTTGTCGATATTGTTGAAATGTAATTTCAAATTTATAATTTATAATTTATAATTTTTTAACTGCTTCCATGAATTGTTCGCCGCGATCTTCGTAGGACTTAAAGAGGTCGAAGGACGCGCAGCAGGGTGAGAGCAGGACGGTGTCGCCGTCGTGCGCAGCGTTGTAGGCTCCCTGCACAGCATCGTGCAAATTATCCGTGTCGATAATCTGCAAACCAAACCCGCCGAAATGCTCGCGCAGTTTCTCGTTATGGAGACCCATGAAAACGAGGGTATGGCATTTGGTGCGTACCAGTTCATCGATCTCGCTGTAGTCATTGCCTTTGTCCTTCCCGCCGAGGATGAGCACCACGGGCGTCTTCATGCTCTCGAGTGCGTACCAGCAGGAGTTGACGTTGGTGGCCTTGGAGTCGTTGATATACTGCACGCCTTTGACGGTCGCTACATACTGGAGTCGGTGCTCCACGCCTTGGAAGGTCATCAGACTCTCGCGAATGACATCTTTCTTGATCTTGAGCACATTCGCCGCGATCGTGGCAGCCATCGAGTTGAGCACGTTATGCCGACCTTTGAGGGCTAACTCCTCCTCGCTGACGGGCAGCGGGTTGGGGCAGGTGAAACCGTAAGGCAAGAGCGTGGCACCCAACTGGATCTTCTTCATCTCACGATCGATAACGGGATCTTCTGCCCAGTAGATGAACGAGTCCTCTTTGGTCTGGTTGCGCGTGATACGGAACTTGGCGTCGATATAGTTCTGGAACTTATAATCGTAGCGATCGAGGTGATCGGGCGTGATATTCAAGAGGATGGCTATATCGGCCTTGAAATCGTACATGTTATCGAGTTGGAAGGACGAGAGTTCGATGACGTAATAGTCATGGTGCTCGCGCGCTACCTGCAGGGCGAGTGAGTTGCCGATGTTACCTGCCAAACCGACGTTCAGACCTGCCTGACGCAGGATATAATAGATGAGCGAAGTGGTCGTTGTTTTACCGTTTGAACCGGTGATGCAGATCATCTTGGCATTCGTATAACGCGCCGCAAACTCGATCTCGGATATGATCGGCGTACCCTGCGCTTGGAGTTTCTGGATCAGAGGGGCAGTCAACGGAATACCCGGCGACTTCACTACCTCGTCGGCATTCAGGATAAGGTCCTCGGTGTGCTGCCCGTCTTCCCATGCGATACCGTTCTGGTTGAGTAAGGCACGGTAGGGCTCGGTGATCGTCCCGCAGTCGGAGACGAAGACCTCAAAACCTTTCTCTTTGGCTAAGATGGCTGCTCCTGAGCCACTTTCGCCGGCGCCTAAGATAACAATTCTACGCATTGTTGTTTAAAAGTTTATATCGCTACGCGATGTTTATACGGTTTATCTGATTTTCAAAGTTAGGATGGTGATGGCAGCAAGAATCAGGGTCACGATGCAGAAACGGAGTACGATCTTGGACTCGTGGTGCAAGTTCTTGCTGCCTTTGAAGAAGATCGAACAGGTGGGGTCATTCTTGAGCACCTGATCTACCGAGGTGCGGAAATGATCGTGCAGAGGCGTACGTTTCCATACCCGCACGTGCTGTCCGCGTTTCTTGTTCCATTTATAGACCTGCGTCTGCAGAATCACACTGACGCTCTCCATGAGGAACACGCCGCAGAGAACCGGCACGAGCAGCTCCTTATGGATGATCATCGCGCAGACGCCGATGATACCGCCGACGGTGAGGCTGCCGGTGTCACCGAGGAAGACCTGAGCGGGGAAGCCGTTGAACCAGAGATAACCCACCAGCGCGCCGACGAAGGACGCGAGGAAGACTACCAGTTCTTCGGAGCCGGGGATGTACATCACGTCGAAATACTCTGCCCACACGACACTACCGGAGGTGTAGGCGAGGATGAGTAGGGCGATCGCCATGATCGCGGAGTTTCCGGCACACATACCGTCCATGCCGTCGTTGAGGTTCGCTCCGTTGCTCACCGCCGCTACGACGAAGACCGTCAGCAGCACGAAGAAGATCCAACCGAAGCGGTATTTATTGTTCTCGCCGGTCCACGAAAAGAGGTCGGCGTAGTTGAAGTTATGATGCTTGACGAAGGGGATGGTCGTCTGGGTCGATTTGATCTCCGGACTCTTCTCTACCACCACTACGTTGTTCTCGATATGACTCGTGACCACCTCGTTCATACTGACGGCAGGACAGAAACGCAGCGTCAGTCCGACGATGAGACCGAGGGTGATCTGACCGGCTATCTTGATCCAACCGTTCAGACCGTCTTTGTTCTTGCGGAAGGTCTTGATATAGTCGTCCGCGAAGCCCAGCGCACCCATGAGCAGGGTTGTGACGAGCATCAGGATCATATAGACATTGGTCAATTTACCGAGCAGCAGACACGGTAGCAGGATGGCTGCGATGACGATGAGTCCGCCCATAGTAGGCACGCCTTTCTTACCCACATTGAAGGGGTCGGTTTTCTCGTCGCGTTGCGTCTCGGAGATGTTATGACGCTTCATGTAATCGATGAACCAGTTCCCGAACCAGATGCTCGTGACGAGGGCGATGATGCCCGCCGTGATGGCGCGGAAAGAGATATAGGTGAACAAACGCGCACCTAAGATCTCATTGAAATGATAGAAAAAATGATAAATCATTGTTTATATAGTTTATTGCACTTCGTGCAGTTTATATCGCTGCGCGATGTTTAGAGGTATTTCTTGACCATTTCATGGTCGTCAAAATGGTGCTTGACGCCCTTGATGATCTGGTAGTCTTCGTGTCCTTTGCCGGCGACAAGGATGACGTCGTCTTTCTGCGCGAGCGTGCAGGCAGTCTGGATAGCCGCCGCACGATCCTCGATGACGAGGGTGCTGCGCAGTTCTTCCTCTGTCAGCCCGGCTTTCATGTCGTTGAGGATGTCAGCGGGCTCTTCGTCGCGGGGGTTATCGGAGGTCAGGATGAGTTGCTCACTGCCCTGTTTGGCGATCTTCGCCATCATGGGTCGTTTGCCCTTGTCGCGGTTGCCTCCGCAGCCTACGACCGTGATCAGTTTGGCACCTTCTTTCTTGATCTCACGGATGGTCTGGATCACATTATCCACGGCGTCCGGCGTGTGGGCGTAATCGACAATCGCCGTCCAACCCTTGGGGCTGCGGATCGTCTCAAAACGACCGTTGACCGGCTTGAGCGTGCTCAATACGCGCAGTACATCCAACTCATCAAAACCAAGGTTGAGCGCCGCACCGTAGATACAGAGCAGATTGCTCACGTTGAAGCGTCCTACGAGGGGCACGAACACCTCTTTGCCGTTGAAGTTCAGCATCATCCCGTCGAAACCTTCTTCGAGGATCTGCGCCTTGTAATCAGCCAGCGAACGGGTAGAGTAGGTGTGTACGGCTGCCTTGCAGTTCTGCGTCATGACGAGGCCGTTCTTGTCATCTTTATTGGTGACGGCGAAGGCGGTTTTCTTGAGGTTATCAAAGAGCCGCTTCTTCGTGTCGCGGTAGTTATCGAAGGTCTTATGATAGTCGATATGATCGCGGGTGAGGTTGGTGAAGAGCGCCCCGTCAAAATCGAGTCCTGCGATACGTTCCTGCGCGATCGCATGGGAGGAGACCTCCATGAACGCGTATTCACAACCGGCATCCACCATGCGGCGCAGCAGACCGTTCAGCTCGATCGCATCGGGGGTGGTGTGGGTAGCCGGCACGGCTTCGTCTTCGATATAATTGACGACGGTGGAGAGCAGTCCGGCTTTGTGTCCTAATGCGCGCACGAGTTTGTATAATAAGGTCGCGATCGTCGTCTTGCCGTTCGTACCTGTCACACCGACGAGGGTCAGCGCTTTACTCGGTTCACCAAACCACTTGCTTGCCATCAAACCGAGCGCTTTATCCGTATTATCAACCAAGATATAGGTCGCGTTTGTATCATTGCGCATGTAGGCGCGATCGCTCAATACCACCGCGGCAGCCCCTTTGGCGACACAACCATCAATGAACGTGTGTCCATCTACTGCTGTGCCTACCTGGGCTACAAACACGTCGCCTGCACCGATCTTACGGCTGTCAAAATGCAGACCGTGGATCGCTTTATCCGTCGAACCGATCACCTCTATCGGTTTCAACACACTTATTAATTCATCTAATATCATCTCTTTTCGAGTTTACGTTCTCCATTTTCGTATATATAGCAGCCTGTGTAGGCCATCGTTTTCTCGGCAATGACGCGCACGGCTGAACCGCAGTCCATACCGGCGTCATAGGGGTATTGCGGGTCCTCGATCATGCAGATACAGGTGTACTGCGGGTTCTCTTCGGGGAAATAACCCACGAAGGTCATTCGGTGGCGGCGGGCGGAATAACCGTGTCCGCGCACGAAGAGCTGCGCCGTTCCGGTCTTACCGGCGATCGACACGAGGTTCGACTGCGCTTTGCGGCTCCAGAGCTTGGCGGCCGCTGTACCAAGGTGGTTATCCCATACGACATCGTGCAACGCCCCTTGGATGTCCTTGAGCGTACGCGATGAGCAGATGGATGACTTGACCGTCTCGGGTTTGAAACGCTTGGTGTCTTCGCCGTTCTGCTGGATGGAGGTCACGAGCATAGGACGCACCATGCGGCCGTTATTGGCGATCGCGTTGTAGAACATCAGGATCTGCATCGGGCTTAGCTCCACCGAATAGCCGTATGACATCTTACTGAGTGTCACGGTGTCTTTGGGTACGTCGATACGCACTTTGTCTGCACCCGGAATCTCGCAGTACACGCTGTCCATGAGACCCATTTTCTCGATGCGGCGTACGAATTTCTTGGCCGAGCCTTCGTAACTGCGTGTGATGAGTTTGGCGAGTGCGATATTGGACGATACGGCGAGCGCCGAACGCACGGTGAGGATCGTGTCCATAGGGTGGGCGTCGGTGTGCTTGACGGTGAAGTACTGCCAGGGTTGACGCGTCACTTTGACCGTGTCATCGATATCGATCTTACCGTCATCAAGTGCTGCCACGAGGGCGATCGTCTTGAAGGTCGAACCCGGCTCAACACGCTGCACGGCATGGTTCTGCGCCTCGTAGTAATTACCGTCTTCCTTGTCGCGGTCGAGATTGGCGATCGCGCGTATATAACCCGTCTGGGTCTCCATGAGGATGGCGCAACCCCAGGCCGCTTGTTTGAGCTGAACTTTCTCCATGAGCGTGTTCTCCACGATGTCCTGGAGGTTGGCGTCGATGGTCGTCATGACATCGAGCCCGTCCTGCGCCTCCTCTTCTGTGACGGACTCATACCGTCCGCCTATCTTCTGGATCGAACTCATACCGTCGATGCCGCGCAGTTCTTTGTCAAAACGCTTCTCCAGACCCGAGTTACCGACACCGTCTTCGCCGTAGATACCGCCGATCGTGCGGCTGGCAAGGACACCGTAGGGCTTGATGCGGCGGTGCTGGTCTTCAAAGAAGACACCGCTCTTGTACTTACCTTTCTTGATGAGTGCGTTCTGCTCGAGTGCCTGGCGTTGGAGGTAGTTGATACGATGGTCGCAGACCTTGAGACGTTTCTCTCCGCGGCGGTAGGCATTGACGATGCGGCTCTTGTATTCGGCCTGCGTCTTGTCCTTGACGATGAGCGCCAGATCGTGCGCCAGCGAGTCGATATGCGTGGTGAAGAGCAGTCCGTTTTTCTCGTGCAGCGCGGGTACACGTGTATCCATATAGATATAATACTGCGGCATACTGGACGCCAGCAGATAGCCGTTGCAATCGAGGATGTTACCGCGCGTAGCCTTGATAGGCTTGTGCGTCGGCACTTGTTTCTCCGCCACCTTGAGCCATGCGTCCCGTTCCACGGTCTGGACATAGAAGATCTTACCCAACACGGCGATAAAGCCGAGCAGGATCACGATGAAAATCATCGCAAAACGCCAGACGGTATTTCGTTGTTCGTCACTCATTTGATCTTAGTGGGCGGTATGCGGTTTTCCTGTAATGCACTGCCGTTGGTGCGCAGCACCTCGATAACCTGCGACTGACGCGTGGTGTTGGTCAGTTGGGCACTGATGGTCATATAGCGGAACTTGGCGTCCAACATCTCTTTCTTGGTGTCCGTCAGGTGCTTCTGCTGCTCGGCGGACAGGTACCCCACGAGGATATAGACAAAGATCAGTGCCGTGATAAGTGCTATCAGCGGGTACTGATCTCTGAACCGTTTGCTGCGGAATTGGTCTCCGTTCAACCAGGATTGTATGTCGTGGGTATCGGCCATGTGACGTTTAGCGTTTAGGGTTTAGCGTTTTGCGGCGACGCGGAGTTTGGCGCTGCGGGCTCGGGGGTTGACGGCTACTTCCTCGGGGCTCGCCTCGCGTCCTTTCTCGATCAAGTCGAACGGACTGAGGTTGTTGCCGTAGAAGTCCTTTTCTATCGTGCCTTCGAGGTTACCGCTGCGCAGGAAATTCTTCACGAGCCGGTCTTCGAGCGAGTGGTAGGTCAGCACGGCGATGCGTCCCCCTGGTCTCAATAAATCTCTTGCCGCTACTAACATCTCCCGCAAAGCCCCCATCTCATCGTTCACTTCTATTCGCAGGGCTTGAAAGAGACGTGCTAATTCCTTACTCATCTCCGCCGGTATACGCGAGGCGGCTACGAGGTCTTCCGTGCGCTCAATAGGTTTTTGAGTCCGTGCGCGGCAGATGTTTTTCGCAATACCCCGACCGTTCTTTAACTCACCGTAGAGCCAGAAGATACGTGCCAACTCTTCCTCGCTGTAACTGTTGACGATATCAGCCGCCGTGCGCTTGGCGGTCTGGTTCATACGCATGTCAAGCGGCGCACTGAACCGAAAACTGAACCCGCGCTCGGGACAATCAAAATGATGAAAACTAACTCCCAAATCTGCCAACAGACCATCTATATATTCCACTCCGTAATAGTCCATCCAGTTGCGCAGATAGCGGAAGTTGCTATGCACGAACGTCCAGCGTTCGTCGTCTATCGCATTAGCCAATGCATCGCTGTCCTGATCGAACGAGTACAAATGTCCAATCTCCAATTTACCAATTTCCAATTCGTGCAATTTGTTGAGAATTGCACGACTATGCCCTCCTCCTCCGAAAGTGACATCCACATACGTTCCCTCAGGCTTAATCGCTAAGCCCTCGATCGTCTCTTTGAGCATTGCCGGTATGTGATAGACTTCGTTCATTAGGATTTTTTCATTTTGGCCCGCAGACGTGCTGCCAGTTCGGTCTGGCTGAGACGTTTGCTTGCGAAGGTATCCGGTGTCCAGAGTGCAAAACGGTTGAGCATGCCGACGAACAGCACATCCTGTTGCGCACCGATCGTCTCGAGGTTCTTCTTCTGCAGCAGGATACGACCCTGTGCGTCGAGCTCCATGTACTCGGCGTCGGCCATGAACTGCATCAAGATCAACTGATCTTCGGGATCCCACTCGTCGAGCGTCTGGCGCATCTGCTCCACTTTCTCGTTCCATACCTGCTCGGGATAGAACATCAGGCACTCGTTGTCCGTGTCGCGACGCATCACCATAAATTTCGATCCCGTCTCCGCCAGTATCTTACGATAGGCAGCCGGCACGAAGATACGTCCCTTATCGTCCAAACGAGCTTCTATATTTCCTACAAATGTACCCATTTTCACCACTTTGTTTTGAAATCGGGTGCAAATATACAAAAAATATTTGAATTACCCCACATTTCCCCACAAAAAAATTTTTCAATTGTTTTATCAACAGGTTTTCAACAGGTTTAGACATAGAATAACCCGCGTAAAATCAAGTGTTTACGCGGGTTATCAACAATTTCGTAAAAATGTGGGGTAAAATGGGTAATTCTATTCGAGTCGTTGTCCTTGTATCGAATAAACGCGGTTATTGCGAATGATTACCACTTGCCCGTTTCGCAGTTCTTTGACGGCTTTGCCGCTCTGTTCTGCCTCCATACCATCGATAGCTTGGTAGTTCTTGGGGTAGATATTGAGCACTACGCACTGGTGGGTATTGGAGTAGTTGTCTCCGTTCGGTTGCAGCTTAAACAGCAGGAACCATCCGTTGAACTCACCGCTCCAACCCCAGTTAACGTGAAACTTCGTTTTGGTTTCACCACCGCCAAGGTCTTCGATCTTATAGCCGTCCAATACGAAGGCATGACCGCCGCTGGTGCTTGTACCGGCATAGAGTACCGGAAGACCCATGTCAAACTGCGCCTTCAGGTTCTCTGCCCAGTCATCCCAGTTAGGCGCGTCGGACTCGAAGTATTTCATGTTCTCCGTGTAGTCGAAATGCTCACGCAGCGCAATATACGAGTTGTATATATACGATCCGCTGGCATCGGCTGCATAGTTCATGTTTACCGACGCACCGCAAGCCAACATCAGAGTCGCTACAGCAGAAGCCTGATCTGCGTTGTATTGAGGGAATCCGGTCTTTGAGTACGTGTAACTCTCCAGCATGTTGTCCCAATCAAACGGATGATCGGCGAACACGTAGGTGGTTGCACCGCCCGAACCGGTGTAAGTAGCCGTACCTTTACCTACCTGCGGATATTTCCAATAGCGCATGATCTGGGCCGTAGCGGTTGCCACACAACCGGTGATCGCGCGATTTCCGTTGATGATAGGGCAGAGGTCATTGTACGGCGTTCCCTGATCATACGCGATGCCGCCCAATAACGGACCTACGGAGTCGATGATGTCGCCTGCGAAATTTACAAAACTCGCATCGCCGGACTCTACGGCTGCGTAGGAATCCAAAAACGAACGTACCTCTGCGGGCATATTCTCCAGGTCCACCTCGTGGTCAAACTCAACGTATGCCAAGGGGTTGATGGCTGCTGCCACCAACCCGCTTAACATCAGGCTTATTGATAAAGATACGATCTTTTTCATAAGAAATTATTTTCTTATTTTTTAAAACTCTTAGCGCGATCCAGTTGCTCTTTGATACGAGCTCTCTGTTGATCCGTCAGTACCGGAATCTCAATCATACGCGGCTCTTTGTTAGCCTTGCGAATCGATTGTGCCGGTAAGTTGTACTCATACGTGTAGCTCTGACCGAAGTGAACATTGTGGTCTAAGAGAACGATGGTATCTTGCTCCTCGATCTCCGTCTCCTGGAAGTGAGCGCCGTATTGATAGAACTCCAAGGTGGTCGTATCCGAATCCCACTTCAGCTCTTTAGCCTGCATTTTGTAAGACTCTACACTGCACATGTGTTTGGATGCTTTGTAGTTGTCGCCCAACTCAAACCAGCCCTCGCCGAAGAGCAAGTCAGGAATGCTCGATCCGTAGTAACCGTCGCCTCCATAACCTTCCTCCTCTGTATGATACTCGTACATGGTCAAAGTTGCACCGGTGATTTTCGCAGCTGCATTCTTCAGGTCTTGGCCGGCTTTGGTGTAATCTTCGAGTACGTATCTGTCATAAACGTATTCGTTGATGTAATTGGTGTAGCCTTCCTCGTCTTCAATAGCACCCGGTCTTCCTACATTATCCGTGCCGTCCGGATACTTAATTGTATCGCCGGTAATAGCCCAATCGCCCAATACGAGTATCGTTCCTTTACCGCCGTTCAACCATGCCGGCGCCCAAGAGAACGGAGCTTGGAATTCCAGAATACCACCCTTTTCAGCACCAGTCAGGTCACCATCGTTGTTGAAATAGAAACCTTCTGTGAACACCATCACGTTACACAATACCTGCTTGAGCAAGTACGTGACGCCGCTGGAATGCTTAAACGTATCGATCTTGTTGCTGTACGTGGTATCGAAGTCATGTACGAATGCACCCGTGAAGCCGAGAATCTCCAGCTCATTTTTAACGGTTACTGCGCAGGTAGCAGAGTAATCGCCGGATTTAGCGGTGATGGTTGCCTCGCCAAGATCTACAGCCGTGATGGTACCGTTGCTGCTAACTTCAACTACATCAGGATTCGAGCTGGTCCAAGTGATCGTTACAACAGCACCAGCCGGCTCGGTTACTGCAGTCAGACGTCTGCTGTCGCCCGGAGACATAAGAACCGTAGCAGGTTTGATTGCCAGACCGGTGATCTCAGTAACCACCTCGCTGTCTTTCTTGCAGCTCGTGAATGCGAACGCTATCAATGCAATAGCGGTCAGAGAAAAAATAATACTTTTTTTCATAATTCTACAATTTTGTTGTTATTAATAGTTTTTCCGATTAGTCTTCTAACTTATCGTTATAGTTGGTTTCCGATGAAGGAATCTGCATCGTATATTTCGTTTCGTCGTCATAAGAAATCTCAGCGCCTGCATCAAACGAGTGGTTAGAACCTCTACGCACTTTCTCATCGGTAGTCTCTGTCTTGGCGTTATAGTGTCTGTACTTATGACTGGTCAGACGACGGAAGGTTTGGAGTCCGTATCCTTCGCCCCACAGCTCGACACGCCAGTTCAGAATCAGCGCCTGAACGAACTTGTCTGCATCGGTGGAGATCTCCGTCTTGTACGTTGCGTAGTCCGTTGCGGCTGTCAGCACGTCCGGATCGACACGCTGGTCGGTGATCGCGGTCAGGTACATCGCTGCGGAGTCTAACTTACCCAAGAAATAGCAAGCCTCGGCTGCAATCAGGTACATCGACTCGATACGCATGAACACGTTGTCGCTCAACCACTCACGATCCACATTGTCCGTAGCGGTGGAAACCGGGTTCTTGGCCGAGAAGAATTTCTTATCCGGACACAGCAGATAGGTCGAGTTCTTGGAACCGTCGTTGAACCATTTGCGGCGGATATCCCATTTGGGAATCTCTTCGAACAGGCCTTTGTCCAAGGCCTTTGTTCCGCCTACCCAAGCGTACGAGTAGGAGTGGATATCCACTTGACCCTGGAACGATGCCAGACCTCCGGTGGTCTCTACCGTCACGTCCTGACCCCACATCCACGAGTTGTCCTGGAGGTTGTTGAAACCGGTCGTTAATACCGATTTATTCGGGATGATGGTGTACTTGTTCGATTTGATGGCAGCGTCTGCATACGTCAGCGCTTTACGCATCGGTTTCTCGAGCAGCGGATCGGTAGCAGATGCACCGAACTCTTTCGCGCGGTTGAGGTAGAAGTACGCCAGAATACCGCGTGCTACGTTGATGTTCACCTCCAGTTTACTGGTTCCCTCATACTCTTTGCCGAAAGCATCGAAGAAAGCGATCGCTGTGGTGAGGTCTTGGTCAATGAGATTATATACCTCGTTGATCATCGCCAGCGGTTGTGCGCCGTCGTTCATGTTCTCCTCGGTGTACAAGGGGAAGCACGGGTAGTTCGTCAGGTTATAGCCGGCACTAAACAAGTGATCCACCGTCGGCACGAAGAAACGAACCATGTTCGCATATGCGAAGCCGCGCATCGTCAGCGCCTCTGCATAATAGATCGCGCTCAGTGAGTCGTTCTCGTCGTAATGAAAAACTACCTTGCCGTCACTGTCTTTTACTTTCAGACCGTCGTTCGGCATACCGTATTGTGCTACATTGCCAAGCAGGGTCGTTTGGCTCTTGACCGTAGCTACTACCATGTTGATGTTACGCAACATGCCGTAGTAATGCGACCATAAGTAACCGCTACGTTGCTCGCGGGTCATCTGACGCTCGTCGTACATGAACCATCCGTAGGACTCGTCCGTCAAAGCCATATCGCCGCACAGCAAGTCGCCGTACATATCGATGGAGCGTTGACCGAACACGTCGTGATCGGATACCGTGTACATCAGCGAGTAAACACCGCGCATCGAGCCCTCTAACTTATTGCCGAGCGCATCATACTGCTCCTGAATCAAAGTACCGCCGATAGGGGGTTGATCCAAGAAATTGTCACAGCCGGCGAAGAAGACTACCGTTGTCAATAAAAGCAATAATTTCGTTATCTTTTTCATACTTTTTCTCCTTTCTCGACTGATTAGAATTGAACTTTAATACCGCCCATGATCGTGGAGAGCGGAGTGTATTGATACGTATCCGACGAACCGGCATAAGAGGTCATCGGGTTGTATCCCTTACGTGCGGAGGCAATTGCCAGATTATCACCCGTTACATACAACTCCAGAATGTTCATCTTCGCCTTCTCGATCAACTTCTTCGGGAACTTATAGCCGATACGAACGTTGTACAGCGAGAAGTACGAGTTGGAGATCAGGAAACGGTCGGAGATACTGCTTGCGTACTTGTCGTCACCGTTGGACAGACGCGGAATACCGGCTATACCCTTATCGGCAATCGCCTGCTTCTGCTCTGCGGTCATCTGCGACGACCATGCCTCACGCATATCCACGTGCCAGTTAACCTTACCTACGCGCTCCGATTGCATCAAGGTAGCATATTGGTAGTCAACACCGTAACCGCCGATACGATACGGACACATGATCGAGAGCGAGAAACCGTAAGCCTCGAAGTCGATACCTAAACCGCCTTCCAGCGCGTACTCGGCCGACTTGCCGTTATAATCGCTACCTGCGTAGGGATACTGATCCGTCGTGGTGGTCTTGATGACTGCATCCGGGTGTTGCTCACGATACAAATACACGTTGTCGATGTAGTTGTTACCGTTGCTTGCACCACGAGCACGGAGCTCAGCTGCGCTCGTATAACCGAACGAACCTAATTTCTCGTCGTAGTATGCTACGTACAGCGCATGACCCGTCTCGGCATCTACGCCGGCATACTGCGTGATGTTGTAGTCATACAGCGAGTGACCTTTGACAACACCGCCGTTGTACAACATCTCCGATTCGGAATTGATGTTCTTCGGCAAGCTCAGCACTTTGTTGTGGTAGTGACCGCCGGAGAGACGGAAGTCCAACTTGATGTTACGCGTATCGATCGCATGCGCCTTGAGTTGGAACTCCACACCGTTGTTCGACATCGAACCGCCGTTTACCCAGGTGTACGAGTAACCTTGCGAAGAAGCCGTGTATTGCGGCATCAACAGGTTGTCCGTATATTTCCAGAAGTAATCCAATTCGATATCCAGATACTTGTTGAGGCTGAATTCCAAACCGAGGTCAATAACCTGCGTACGCTCCCAAGTGATGTCTTTCGCTCCCTTGTAGTCCCATACGTAACCAACCTCACCGTCTACGTTCTCGATCGAGTATTGATCCGAGTAGAGGTAGTTACTGATACCCTGGTTACCGTTCATACCCCAGCTGATACGGAACTTACCGTTCTTGAGCCAGTCAGCTGCCGTCGTTCCTTCCATGAAGGGCTCGTTGGTGAACTTCCACGAGAAACCAACCGAACCGAAGTGACCCCAACGTCTGCCCTTGGCGAACTTGGACGAACCGTCGGCACGGTAGTTAGCCGTTACACCGTAACGCTCGTTATACCAGTAGCTTGCGTTGAGCAGCCAGCTGTCCAGCGTGATGATACCCGTGGACGATCCCATGTGCGACATCTGTACAGCATTGTCCAACTCCAATACCGACGGACCCGTAGCGGCTGCTACGTGGTTCATACCGCCGTAGAACACACCTTCTTGATAGTAGTTCGTCTCGTGCAGAGCGTACGTATCGATCACGTGGTCGCCGAAGGTCTTGTTGTACGACAACTGCTCGATGATATCGAACGCAAAGAGGTTATACTGCGTCTTGTTGATACGACCGATACCGGCTGCATCGCCGTAGAACGCGTTCGTATAGGTCGAATTGTTAGCGCCCAAGTATTGGAAACCGCCGACAATCTTCAGCTTCAAGCCCTCGTAGAGTGTGAACTCCAACTCGGCATTCGTCGAAACCTGGTGTTGAACCGTGTTATTTCTATCCCATACGAGCGAACCTGCCGGGTTGATACCCGAACCGTAGGTACGACCCCAACCCTCATACATACCGTAGTCAAACATCGGACCACCGGTCTTCGGATCCAGCAGAATATATCCGTTACTGTAGATCGTTTTGCTCGTGATACCGTTACCGTATTTGTACTTACCTTCGGTAATCGTTCCGGCGCCGTTCTTCTCGTTACCGTAAACATATACCGGATAGATAGCCGGAATCTCATTCACATACGCAAAACCGTTGTTCATGTTCGATCCCTGGCCGGCTGCGTTCGTTGACGAGTATGCATACGACATGTTGATCGTTCCCTTGAACCATTTGCGGGGGTGGAACTCCAGGTTGGTACGCGCCGTGAAACGGTCGTAGTCCGAACCGATGTAGTAACCCTCATCTTTCAAGTAACCGAACGAAACGAAGTACGAGGTCTTCTCCGAACCGCCGGAGATACGAACCGTAGCGTCTGCTTTCTGGCCTACACGGAAGATAGCGTCCTTCCACGAGATCATGTCTTTGTACTGATCCTTCAGATGAACATCCGAGTTGAACTTACCGGTATAACCGTTGATCAACTCCGCACCCGACTTATCCCAGAGGTTGTAGCCGATAGGCAGACCCTTCGAGGAATACAAGGTGTTGTTCACCGCCTGAATCAACTTGTCTTCCGACATGTACGATCCGTTCAAGGAGTTATAGATCGACTGCCAGGACATCTCCACGTACTCTTGCGGGTCCGTGATCACGTCGTACATCGGCAGCCAGTGCGTGTTGGCACCGTACTTGAGGTCGATGTCGATCTTCGCGTTGTCGCCGTTCAAACTACCTTTCTTGGTCGTGATGACGATCACACCGTTCGCACCACGGCTACCGTACAACGACGTAGCGGTTGCGTCCTTCAAGATCGTCGTCGATGCGATATCGCCCGGGTCGATGGACGAGATATCACCCGCCTGATACGGGATACCGTCGACTACATACAACGGTGCGTTGCTTGCGTAGATAGAACCGATACCGCGAATACGGATCGATGCGTTCGTACCCGGCTGACCCGAGGTGTTCGCTACCTGGACACCGGCTACCTCACCGGCCAAGGCCTTCGTTACCTCCGACGGACTCTTCTTCTCGATGTCCTCTGCGCTGACAGCTACAGCCGAACCCGCGAACGATCCTTTACTTACATTACCGTAACCCGTGACAATGACTTCATCAATCACCTCCGTGTTTTCTTCCAAAACAACGCGGATGTTCTTGCCGGCGTTCACTTCTTGCGTCGCCATTCCGACGAAGCTCACTACCAGCGTCTTCACAGATTCCGGTACTTCCATCTCAAACTTACCGTCGTAGTCCGAGATCGTACCCTGTGTGGTACCCTTCGCCTGGACACTCGCGCCGATAACCGGCTCGCCCTTTGCATCGACTACCACACCGCTTACTTGTTTCTCTGCGTACAAGCTCAGGCTCAATACCGCCAGAAACAACAGTGTCAAAATCTTCTTCATTGTTTGTTATTTTTGTTATTTATTTTCACGTTCTTCCTTATCGTGCGTATGTATATAAATACGGAATACGCATACGCGCATAGACGAAAAATCGCGCAAAGGTACGACTTTTTTTTTATATACGCAAGTTTTTAGGGGAAAAAGTGCAGAAAAAGTACTTTTTTTATCATATATATGTCAAAATGTAACAATTTTCGACACAAAACAAGTCATTTGCTACTTCTAGCAGGTCTCTGGACGACGTTTGTGCAATCCTGGCAAAAGTCTCCTGCCATTCGGGGGCATAACCGCGATATAGAACAGACTTGGCCAGAGCCAGCGCACTGTTCTCCTGATTCTGGGCACTGATGGCTAACTGACCTCGTAATTGCGCTAAGGCATTTCGCAATGCCGCCTCACTTAACGGTACTTCCATCAACTTGTCTAATTCCTTGCGAACCAGACCGTTACTGCGGCTGTAGTCTTCCGGATCGCAAGCCCAATAAACGCACCAATACCCGGTGTCGCTCAGCGGTGTGTAGGTCGATTCAACCGTATAAACGAGTCCTTTCGATTCGCGCAGACTCAGGTTCAGACGGCTGTTCAGACTGCCGCCACCCAAGATGTTATTCAGCAAGAACATCGCCAGTTGCTTCTCATGGCCGATCGGGTAGGCACGTCCGCCCAGCATCGCATGTACCTGATGCGTATGTTTGCGGTAGTGCGCTTCGTGCTCAAGATCTAAGGGATTGTGAACGGATGTATTACCTATGTTTAACGTATGTTT
>JAEEGH010012285.1_pt1 | contig 19256 bp, 11 predicted proteins | sample 9134181 | NCBI WGS metagenome assembly JAEEGH01 (sample SAMN16246544, study PRJNA631951) | gut metagenome | biome: gut microbiome; feature: rumen; material: DP-attached | host: Bos | place: Iran: Karaj | collected 2018-10 | reverse complement strand
TTCATACGGGATCTGCATCAGATTCCATAGACCGTATGGTACAGGTATTTCCTGAGGCTGCCCAGCAGCAGATAAGGCTCCAGCTATCCATGGTCCTTCAGGCGGTGCTGACACAGCAGCTGATCCAGAAAAAGGGCGGTGGAAGAGTCCTTGCAGCTGAATATATGATAGTTACCGATGCCATAAGGAACCTTATCAGAACAGGAAATACTCCGCAGATTGCCAATGCTGTTGCTACCAGTGCCGAGATAGGCGGACAGACCATGGACCAGGCGCTTGTAATGCTGGTGCGGAAGGGACTGATCACAAGAGACAATGCACTGCATTATGCTGTAAATAAAGACTACGTCACACGACACATGATGTAAACGGGGGTAACATAAGTGAACAGCTATAAGTATACAGCTCTTTCAGCTACAGGTGAAAAGATAGACGGAATGATCGAGGCGGTTGACCGGCTTGATGCCTCCTCAAAGATAAGACAGCAGTACAGCATGATCCTTGATATCAAGGAGATCAAGGGGTTAGGGGCACTTCCCGGGTTTCTTAACATGGACATCGGAGGCAATAAGCTCAACAATAAAGAGTTTACTCTGATGTGCAGTCAGCTTGCCACTGTCCTTTCCGCCGGAATACCTATTTCCAGAGCCATAAGACTTATAGGAGATAAGGTTTCTGACAAGACTCTTAAGAGGATCCTAACCCAGGCAGGTGAAGATGTTGAAGCAGGTCGTACGGTTTCCTCATCTTTTGAGGAGCATGGAGGTGATCTTTTTCCTGTTACATTTATAGAGACCATTAGGGCTGGAGAGGCTGCAGGTGACCTTGCCGGAGCCTTTGATTCAATGGCAAGACACTTTAACAAACAGGCCAAGATGGGTGCCAAGGTAAGGGCGGCAATGGGGTATCCTCTTTTCGTACTTGCTGTTGCGGTAGTTGTTGTAATGGTACTTATGGTCAGAGTTGTTCCTACATTTACGGCAATCTTCGATGACCTTGGAGGAGAGCTTCCGCTGATGACCAGAATGCTCATCGGAATATCCAACTTTTTCAGGAATAATATCCTCTATATGATCTTGATCATTGCGGTGTTAATTTTGGCTTACATCCTGTATAAGAGAACCCCTAAGGGAGAAATGAATCTTGCAAGACTGCAGCTCAAGCTCCCTGTTCTTGGCAATATTGCTGAGCTCAATGCCGCAAGTCTTTTTGCCAACACCATGGCTACCATGATAGGAGCAGGACTTCCCGTAACAAGGGCAGTACAGATAACCAGTCAGGTTATGACGAATTTGCTTTTCAAGGAAAAGGTGGCGGGTATGGTGACCAGGATTGAGGAAGGTCGTACAATACTTGATTCCATGAGAGAGACAGAAATCATGCCTGACATATTGTGTGATATGGTGGGCGTCGGTGAAGAGACCGGTGAAATGAAGCACACTCTTGATCTGACTGCGGAGTATTATGACAACGAGCTTGAACAGGCAATTCAGAGTGCAATTTCAAAGCTGGAGCCTGGGCTTCTGATCTTCATTGCTCTCGTAGCAGGATTTATTGTAATAGCTATCTACATGTCAATGTTCAGCATGTATTCAAGCATGTGATCATAAATATTATCGAAGCGCACAACAAGGATTGGGGGGACAAAAGAAATTGCTGATCTATTACGGAGTATGCGCAGGTCTACTGGGGCTGATCTTCGGTTCCTTCCTGAATTGTACGGCTATGCGCATAGTAAGAGGAGAGGATTTTGTAAAGGGGAGAAGCCACTGCATGAGCTGTGGTCATGAGCTCTTTGCACCTGATCTGATACCTTTGTTCAGCTACCTGGTGCACAAAGGGAGATGCAGATACTGCAAGGCCAAGATATCTGTAAGATATCCGATCACTGAATTTGTATTTATGCTCTTGAGCTTGGGACTTTATGTAGCATTTATAGGCTTTGGACTTGGATCCTATATAACATTTTTTAAGTATTGGTTTCTGACCGGGTGTCTATATCTGATAGCTCTTACGGATCTTGAATCCTTTGATATACCTGACGGAGCACTTTTACTGGGAGGTGTTTTCTGGGTAATCTTCACGGCTGTTGAGGTGATTATGGGAGTGCATGACCTGAAATGGGTGCTTCACCATCTGCTTGCAGGTCTTATCATCGGGGGTGCGATGCTTCTGATAAGCCTTATAATGGACAGGATACTTGGAAGGGACAGCCTGGGCGGAGGCGACATAAAGCTGTATGCACTGCTTGGACTTTACCTAGGATACGCAGGCAGTTATGAACTCATCATATTGTCCTGCCTGTTGGGACTACTGTTTGCAGGGGCCAGGAAGATCCTTCTTCCGACGGCATCGAAAGAATTTCCTTTCGGACCTGCTATAGCACTTGGCGGATATATTCTCCTGATCTTTGGGGATGCGCTTACAGGCTGGTATTTGGGACTTTTGACATAAAGAACATAAAAGTATATTGCAAGGGGAAAACAAATGGCAAAAACTGATGGAATTCTTGGAATTGATGTAAGACATGGTAAACTTTCACTTTCTATCATCAGGGGCGGCAAGATCAACAAAACCGTCTGGGTGGACGTACCCGGCAACATTGTAGATGATTATAAGATCCTGTCAGAGAATCTTTTTTCTGAGTTTCTCAAGGACAAGATGAAGGAATACAAGATTAAAGCCAAAAAGGCTGTTGTTGTCATATCTGACACTGATCTTGTCATCCGGAGCTTTAGCATGCCTGCCATGGATGATTCACAGCTGAAACTGAATGTGCCCTTTGAATTCAGCGACTTCATCTCCGGGGATATGAAGGAGTATATCTTCGATTATGTTAAAAGAGATGTAAGACCTGAGGACGCTTCGGAACAGGTGAATCTGATTGCTTATGCCGTTCGTGTGGAATATATCAGAAAAGTCGGCGAAGCCCTTAGAAATGCAGGACTCAAACTTGAAAGAGCTGTGCCTGAGACTATATGCTATGAATCTCTCCTTGAGAGCCTCAGTGACCCTGAGGATGCAAAAAAAGAGAGATGTTTTCTTGATATTGGCACGAATCACATCACCATGCGCATGTTCAGGGATGGGAACTACAGGCTCAGTCATATCATTGATTTAGGTGAAAATAAAATTATTCAATCTATTGCGGATGAACTAAACTGTGACGTCAATTTAGCCGAAACATATTTAAGAAGTAACTATCAGGATTGCCAGAACTGCCAAGGTGCTGTTAATGCCTACAAGGATATCTCTCTGGAGATCATAAAGGGCCTTAATTATTACGATATGTCCGATGCCACCTCCAAGCTCAAGGATGTGGTACTCTGTGGCCCGGGAGCAATGACAGGTCCGCTGGTAGCTCTTTTGCAGGAAAGAATTGATAAGTCGGTTTACACTATACAGGATATGTTCCCGGGTGGTGAAAACAATGCCGACCTGAATGTGACATCACCTTCAGTCATAGCGCTTACCAGTGCTGCAAACGGGATAGGTATACTTGAGAGCGCTGCGTATACCGATGTTAAAAAGACTGATTGGAAGCTTGTGCTCCTGGGAGCAATTGCAGCTGTTGCTGTAGTCGTCCTTGCAGTAAAGGTAGGTATACTTGACAAGTATAACGAGCTGGTAAGGTCACAGGCTTATGAGGCTGAGCTTCAGGCCAAGGTGAATGCAGATACCCTGTTTATAAAACAGGCTGAGGAACTCTCTGTTGAGTATTACCACTACACCTGGGATGACATGACTGAAGAAGAAAAAGGAAGAGTCAGCCGCGTGGATGTGGCAAAGCTGGCTGATTTCATCGTAAATCAGGGAGTATCTGTAAGATCAATTAACCTTAAAGAGAAGACTCTGGTTGTTGGTGTTACCGGAGATTCTCTTAATACCATGAGTAAACTTACTGCAGCACTGACAGATCTTGATATAGTTGAGAGCTGTTCCCTCTCCATGGCGCAGAAAGAAAGCGCAGAGGATACAAATACAAGCGTACCGGTATCTTCAACATCTTCTGATGAGGAGGTGGCTGAGGAGGATTACGCAGTCGAGACTGTTGACCTGAACAGCGTCGTGAATGCTGAGATCAACATCTATCTGACAACGCTTAATTCAGAAGAGAGGGGAGGAGAACAATGAATATTTTAACCAGAAAGTTTTCGACAAGAGAAAAAATACTGTTGTCTGTACTTGTAATTATCATTGTGGCAGCACTTTATTATATGTTCATCTATCAGCCTCTGACTGCAAGTTTGAATAATTCAAAGTCAAATGCCGAAGCTCTTGAGCAGCAGCTTGTTGCACTTGATATAAAGGTTGAACAGATTAAAAACATGCAGAAGTCCATTGAGGAATATGCAGACAACGGACATATCGTCAGCATCATGCCCAGCTATAATGCAGGCAAGCAGGAACTTGTATTTTTGAACAGCACTCTGGCAGCTTCAGAGGATTATTATGTTGGTTTTACAAACATCACAAGACAGGGAAATCAGATCCGAAGAGAGTTTTCATTGAAGTTTACCGTGGATCGTTACAGCGATGCCGAGAATATCATAAACATTCTCGAGCACAGTGATCTTCGGTGTCTTATCAGTGATTTCTCTGTTAAACCTGTGGAGCAGGACGGCAGAGTTGAAACCGATGAAGTGGAGGCTAACTGCGTGGCAACCTTCTATGAGACAATGTTTGGTGGAGTTGCTGATGCTGAGCTTCCGCCTGATTCTGCCAAGGAGCAGGAGGAGGTCATAGGCACATACGAGTATGAGCCGGGCTCCCTCGGTAATTAGTGGTCCAAATTATTTACAGAGGAGTATTATTATGAAAAGAAATTTCGGAAGGATTTTGAGTCGAGGATTTCATAGAGGGCTTAAGATTGTTTCAATTTCCGTGCTTGGAAGCCTGGTGGCGTTTTGTTCCCCCCAGGCTCTTTGTCATGTTATGGCGGCAGGACCTGTAAGGTTCACCACATATCTCATGGTCGATGAGAACGGTGAATTTGCTACAGATGCCGGAGGAGAGTATATTCAGCTCTTTGACGAAAAGGGTAATCTTCTTGCCCATAATGATGATGTCAAGGAATTTCTAAAGAAAAACTCCGATAAGGACGGAAATAATAAGCTTGCTGCGAAAGAGAAAGAGTTCTTCCTCATTGACGGAAAGCTATACCTTGATGAGTCGGGCTCGGAGGAGCTGGCTGATCTTTCTGTAGTAATGCCGTCAATTTTTAAATATGACATCATTGATTCGGGATACACCCTTGAAGCAGGTAACGGAACAGTATTTATCAGTCCGCTACAGGTAAATGGTGATTCTGTCTATGTGGCAAGAGTTGCCGGAGATTATCAGAAACTTCCTGCATTCACAATATCTGAAGACGGTAATATCGGATATTTTGAGAGAGGCTCAGTTTCAGGTAATGGCAGCGAGATTTCTTTTGTATATGATTCAAACTATTTCTACGATGAGAACTTAAATCAGATAGACAATATGAGTGCAATTGTTCCGGGACCGGGAGATGAGAGTGCCCCCATGTTTACCGGATATTACATCAAGAACGGTAGTGATCGAAGGCTGTTTGTTGATGTTGATGGCGCAGTTGTGATGTCTCCGGATGAGTACAGGTCAATAATAGGCGGTGCAAGCATCGAGCCGGAATACTGCTACACTGTTAATCTGAATGCTGACGGCGCTGATACATTCACGATTTATTCAGATGCCGAAAGTGGAAGTCTTTACAGCGATTACAGAAAAGAAGCAGCTTTTGAAAATCTAAGTGGCGATATGCTCTCACAGCTTTCATACGAAAACAATACGGCCAGAGGACATTTTGCAGGATTTTACTCAGCAAATGAAGAAAATACTCTGAAGTTTATTGATAGTGCAGGAAACCTGACAGGTGAAGATGGAGAAGCAGAAGGAAACAGAGACTACTTTGCCCGCTTCTATCATGTCATTACTGCTGATGGAGGTAATGGAGGAGAAATCTTTTATTCAGACGGAAAGACATACAGCGACTCTGAACTTACAACTGAAGTCTCCAATATTGCTGATATTACAGGTGGAATACCCGAAGATTATACGGAAGATGTACATAGCGATGAAAAAGAAATGGATGGTATTACCACCAGATATTTCATTGGTTATTACTTTGCGTCCGATTTCGGGGCAGATGAAGAAGCTGATGAAAAAGAGATGCTTCTTTCCGAATATGAGGAGGAAGGATTTGACCCTTCGGCTGTAGAGATCAACAAAGTTAAATTTGCAGACAGGGACGGAAACATTGTATTTAATCATGATGAAGCGCCTTCATTTGATGGTGATATGGCTGTTTATCAGAACTGGTATACAGTGACGGTATGGGACGACGGAGAAGTCGAGATCGGCGAGGAAGCTGACGAGATCAAAGCCGATGAGGAAACTGACGAGACCAAAGTCGATGAGGAAACTGACGAGACCAAACTCGATGAGGATACTGAGAAAACTGAAGAACCGGAAAATCCCGAAGATGTAATCCCGGAAGAAGAAAAAGATGCAGCTTCCACAGAACCTGCTATCAGTGAGCCCGCAGCTGAAGGCACAGACAGCACTGCCCCAAATACCAATTCAGAGGAGGGCGAAGATAAGAATAAGGAAGGCATAGAAGAGGATGCCAAGCCTAATGACGATAGTACGAAGGAACCTGAAGGGTCTGATTCCGGAGATGACGGTGACGGTGGAGATGGTGGAAACGGTGGAACCGGTGGAGATGGTTCCGATAATAGTGGCACCGATGAGCAGGGCGGCGATAATACTGGAATAGACATGAATGTGCCCAAATCAGAAGATGAGACAGAGGGCAACTAAAGTTATTAACTGAAAGAGGTTTCTGTAATTTTTTCTTTCAGGAGGGGTGATATTATGAACAGAGGGATCAGGTTTTTTACCGGAACAAAACGGAAAAAGGCGGGATTTTCGCTGGCAGAGGTTCTGGTTGTAATTGTAATATTGGGAATTCTGGCAGCTGTAGGAGGTGTCAGTGCTGTTTCAATGTACAAAAACATGAAACAGACTCAGCTGGATAAAACTGCCGAGACAATATTCCATGCTGCTCAGGACAGGTTGAGCGAACTGTATGCTTACGGAAAAGAAGACACCATTGATAAAGATCACGGCGGAACACAGGTAGACGGATACGCAGATAAAAAAGTCTTTTATATAAAGAGTGGTGTTTCAAGTGAGGCCAATACTGCAATCATGGGTGATGACACAGTAAATGGCGAGATATTTGCCAATTATTGGGTTATTGAGTACCAGGCATCCACCTGCCGTGTGCTCAATGTTGTGTATGCCGACAGGAATGACAGTGGTCTTGGAGGCTTTGGCAGAGGCATTAACGAAGGCATAACAATCACAACATTGGAAAATGCGATCTCAAATCATGCATTCTCTTTAGCTGACCGCAAGGACAAGTTTGGCTGGTACGGCGAAACTGATATTCTTCCACTTCTTTCTGAAAATAAACAAGTGGGAAATACTTCTGTTGATGTTGACATTGTAAACGAAGAAAACCTTTACGCACATGTAAGAGTATCTGTCGGCTGGGAAGACAGCCTTACTGCTACTGAGATTCCCGATTTTTTGAAAAATGTAACCATAAAGTTAACTCTGAAGGATGCAGATACAGGTGCTGAATATGGATATCCCGGTATTACTGCAGATAAACTGCTGAGTGGCCCGGGACTTAACAACAAGCCTGAAGGCATTTATAACGGAAAATCAGATGCCGATGGCGGCGTAACAACTTATGTGTCAGATAAATATATCAGTGCGTCCTGGGATGTTCTTCTGGACAGCCTTTATGATGGTGCATTTGTATCGGGCAGTGAGAGCAGATATGTTCCTGCTGTTACTCCCGGACATGATTTTTATCTGATAGCTAAGCTTGAAGGTGCTAACGGTATCACACCGACTGTACAGGACTATGATATCGACAACAGTCTTTTTGCTGCAGCTTCAGGCACCAAGGCCTATATTGAATACGGAAGACATCTTCAGAATGTGGGCAAAGCAGAGGTCAGCGGTCTTAACGCTATTCAGATTGCTGACATTAACTTCAATGCCAAGGCTCCGGATGGAGTTACCAGAGATAACGATCTCGATAAGTTCAATAAATTCTGGCTCTCTGTATATGACGATGTAGGCGGATTCACCAATTTTAAGCCAACTGATTCATCATACCTTGCTTCTTATGACGGACAGAATCATCTTATCAAGAACCTTGATATCAATCAGGTGAACGGTACATCTGATTCCGGCATATTCGGAACTCTTTCTTATGCAGATACTGTTGTCAGCGTTAAGAACGTCATTATAACCGACAGCACCATAAGCAGTACTTCCGGAGCCGGAAAAGCAGGCATGTTTGCTGCAAATGTCACAGCTTCTAATGGCGTTACTCTGGAAAACTGCTATCTGAATAAAGTGACTATAGATGGTTCAAATACAGCTTCTCTGGGTGGATTTATCGGAGAGGCTACTTCTGATGTAACAGCAGAAAACTGCTCATTTGCAGCTGTAAAAGTCGGAACAGACGTATCACCTGCTGTTTCGGGTTCATTCATCGGCAAGATCAGTGCGGGTCTGGAAGGAAAGAACCTGTCAGTCCTGGGCGGAAGTGTAAGGGCTACATCAAATTCCGGCGGTATTATCGGTTCTTCTGATGCTGACTCTAAAGATATTACCCTGAAAGGATGTAAAGTTTTCGGAACTGAGATAGCTGCTTCAAATGGCAATGCGGGCGGAATCGCAGGAAATGTTAAAAATGCTCAAATGACAATAAGCGAAGATACTGCAGTAGCATCAGGTATTGTAAGATCTTCAAGCGGAAATGCCGGTGGATTCATCGGTAATGCAGATGCTGTCATTAACATAAAGGATTCTGAGTATTTTATTCCTTCTTCATCTGAAAGCGATAAGGATGTATGCAGTGTTAAGACTGAATTTGTTAAGACCATGGGCCTTACTGCAAATACTCCGAATGCTATTTTAAAATATGCCCACCTCAAGGATAAGTTTGAATTTAAGTATATTGAGGATCTGAAAGCAGATGATGTTGTCAGTAAGAGAACAATTGTCGGTTATGGCAATGTCGGAGGCCTTGTAGGTGCATCAACTAAAAATATAACTATAGAAAACACCTTTAGTGCAGGTGTTCTTTCTGCTGCTACAAATGCAGGCGGTTTTGTTGGATCTACAACAGGTAAGCTATCAGTAAACAGTTCATACTCTGATTTCTACATCTCCGGTAAGAATGTAGGTGGTTTTGCAGCAGCGTGCAACAGTAGTTCTGAATTCCATTCCTGCTACACAGCCGGATTCCTCACAAGTACTGCGGATACTGCAGCAGGTTTTGCTCCTGTGGAAATTGGCGATGTGTCTGATTCCTACAGTGTATTCAATTTTGACAATGTTTGTGATTTTTCCGGAAAAGCAGGACAGGACTCTGATCATAATGTAAATGTAAACGGTACAGTTAACAATTACCCTGATGTGAATGTTCATAACAACTGCTACCCGATAGCTCCTAAATCAAAAGGAGTAGCATATTATGTATATACAGCTACAACTTTCACAGAATCAGCTAATGCAGTAGCTGTAACTTCAACAGAACTTGCAGAAAACACAAAAACCGGCGGCGGAACTCTTTTAGGCGGCAATTTTGTTACAGGTACAGATAGTGGAAGTACCTATCCATATTCACTTTCATCGTTCCTGGATACAACTTTGGTTGACTATCCGTTCCCTAAGCTCAATGTCAGCAAGGTTACCGTTGTAGATAGCTCACCTACTGACAATGTAAAACTCGGTCATTACAATGACTGGCTTACATTTGACGGTAAGAACGATATCGAAATATGGTACATGATGTATGATGAGAACCTTAAAGAACTTAGGACAAATGTCAGATTTGCAAGAAAAACTAAAGCTGTTCCGGTAACAACAGCATCCGGTACAGAATATCAGATAAATGTCGGATCACATTCTTCTTTCAGTGGATATAAGTTTGTGGGATATTATGATCCCGATACAGCTTATAAGGTAGGATCAACTTCTTTTGACAGAGCTAAGAAGTTGGATTATCTTGCCAAAACAGATGATGCTCTTTTGGATTCTGTTAAGAGTACTATGAAGACTGGTGACAGAGTGGTTCAGACTTCTATAAACGGAACTAATACATTCGGTGAAACATGTTCCACTCACTCATCAATTTTTAGAGCAGACAGCAACGGAACAAAAAAGATGTACGCTGTCTATAGATTTAATAAACCGTATTCAGTAAGACTATCTTATATTGAATATGTACTTCCTGCCAAGAATGCAACATCTGAATCAAAAACGCTTAGGCAGATATATACAGGATCTAAAGTCGCATCTACAGATGAATTCCAGGTTGCTTACAAGGAACCTTCAGATGGTTGCGATGTAATTTACAGCAATCAGCCTGATATAAGAGAAAAGGTAAGAGCATCACACAGTAAACTTGCACATGATGAAGAACTTATTGAAGACTATATTGCAGAGAAGATATTGAGTGATGAAACACTCCTACGTCAGCTGGATGAAAAACGAGCTGCTGCAAATAAGACTATTACCAGAGAAATTCCTAATTTTAAGAGTGCCGGATTTGAGCTGCTCGATCTTCAGGCATTATATCAGAATGGTGTAATCACCAGGGCGTATAGAGATAATGTACTTCAAAAACCGGTATATACAATAGTCAGAATTGGACCCGAAAAGGATTCTGACGGTAATACTGTGCCTTTTGAAAACAGGGGATGTACGGAAGTTACAAAAGATAGTGATAACAAAATCAGTATGTCGACTTATAAGGCATTTGACTATGTAATTCTGTACAACTCAGACTATGCTAACAGAAGACTTAACCTTGTATTCGAGAACACGAAGCAGAATGAATCAAGTACCATACCTGTGGTAAATAATTATGAGAGTTTAAGTGAATCTCTTGCGGCTAGAGAGATTAGTACTGATGCTTCGAAAAAGTATACAGTAAGGGTTGGTGATGAAGGTTTTACGGATATAGAGGGCAGTACTCTTGTGAAATTGATGGACGAAAAGACTGCTCCGACATTTGCCGGATTTACAAAATCAAAAACTGATGCCGGCTATGTTAATGGTGTATATACAGTTACGCACTATTATCAGCGGAACAAGTATAAGATTTATTTCGGGCTGAATTGGCCTCAAAGACTGACTCCCCCTGAGAAATATAACGGCAGCGAAGCCAGGTCTCCTAAGACTGATATTTATTATGGGCAGACATATCAGGATACGCTGTGGGAAGACAAGAATTCGGGTGTTGAAATCAGTATTACAGGTCCTAATATCAATGCGCTTAAAGGATCTGATGAAATATGGTTGGGAACAAGGAATTACGGAGGCGGATGGAGTTATTATACACGGTTTGACAGTTATGAAGCAGTACAAACATATATAAAGAATAATTTATCAGGTAATTCCGGAACAATCAGGCTTAGGATTGGTTCGGGATATTGGGCGTCAGCGAATACTTACAATTGGTATAAAACGGATGTGATTTCATATGCATTTACACGTGAAGGGTTTATTCTTACGGGATTTAAGTACTATTATCAGTCAGATAACGGAACCGTTACGTATGATGGTAAAAAATTTAGAGAAGCCGGTGAGACAAATAGCGTAGAAGAAATATTGACTATGCCTGACAGGGATGTGCTTGTAGTTCCGATTTGGACAGAAAATCCCCTTACCCTTAGAGTCGAAATTTATTATCAGAGTGCATATGACAATATTAACGCATCAACAAAGCAATATGAGTTATACAAGGGAACTACTTTCGGTGTTAATAATGGTATAGCTTCCGGAGCGGTAGATGCTCAGGGCAATACACTTAAGGTTACTGACCTTATCATGAAGAGTAGTGATACCTCTTTTGTAGATTATCTTGAACCCTTCGTAAAGAATAATTGTTTCGATATCAAAGATGATCATAATATCGAGAAACAATATCCTTATGAAGCTAATAAGGCAAACTCAGCCAGATATGGCAAGCCGCACTTTGACGGAAGCAATGCGATGGTTGTTGCGTTGTATTATGATCGTATTGAGGTGGAATACAGGTTCCATTTTATTACCGATACTGATAACTCTGTTTCCTCGAATAGAGTGTTGGATCAGGTTTATATTGATGGCCCCTATATAGACAATCTGAGAAATTCAGACAATATATATAGACGTAGTAATTATGGCTACCAATATTATGTGGGCGATTATGATGATCTTATAACATATATTGCGAATAATACTTCCGGTGATACGGGAACGATCTATTTGAAATTATCATACTATGGGAATAATTTCACTGCTTACACCTGGACCAAGACATATATAAACAGTAGGGTTGTTACACATCATGATGATGCAGACTGGTCTCAGTGGGATGATTTCCATAAATACAGCACACTCGACGATATTGCTGCTGATGATGAGAGTGCCCCTGCGGATAAAAAAGCATTCAGTACGGCATTAAACAGTACATCATCTATGTCTGATTTTGTGCCTGTAGGAAATCATGCAAAAGTGAAAGTAGTATTCGGAAATCATAAAGCTGCAACTGGAACTTCGGTTGATTATGTAGAATACACAGGATCAAGAGGATATGCGTTCCGAAATAATATTACGGATACAAGCAAAGTAAATTATGGAGTAATTGTTTATATTAGAGGGCTTTATGGTGCTCCGGCAGTATTCTCTTCAGATGGCAGCAACCTGATGCCGACATGGTTCTATTATACGAGCTTAAGTGATTCAGAGCCGTTTGAGTTGCAGGAATACAGGTTAGGTGGTACTTCAGGTACGAGCTACACAGAATTCAGCTTACGTCTTTTCCAGGATATCAATAAAGATTTGGCAGATTATGAGCGAAAAGGTAAGGACCTGTACCCTAATTATCTTAATAATGTTAATGGTAGTGGAACTTCTATAGGATTTACAGAATTCTATACTGAAATAACACCCGGTGATGATGCCTGGAGCACTGCTTCAAAAAAACGAACGAATGCAAATACGCCAGATGATTTCGGATTAGGTTATTTTAATAATAATCCAATAATAAGTAATTATGGCAGAACAGCCTATACGAATACATACTTCATCACCAACGATGCAATGCGTATTTTTGTAGAGGGATATACTACTTACTATATTAGAAATTACGATAATAGTGGTAGACAGGACTACAATGAAAATGAAATACCGGAATATACTGGATATGGATATCTTAATCAAGCAGTATGGCTTAAACGTAATACATTTACTCTGGATTTTGTTGATGCCACTCTGAATAACGGGGTTAATTTTACTACAGACTACTTATATAAGCAGGAAATTCCAAGGCTGCCAAGAGGAATAAGAGTCACTGAAGGTACTCAGGTACTTGAACCGGAGATAACCGCTCCAAGTGACGATTATATATTTGACGGATGGTATGCATCCAGTGCTCATGATCCTGCGACAAAAATTGCCGAAGCAGATGGCACTATATGTGAATCATACAAACAACTGGCATCGACGCTTGTAGATAGTAATAATAATCTTCTTATGAACTGTCAGAATTTGCAGGCATTCGCATACTGGGCACCAAAAGAGTGTAATATTCAGTTCAATCCGTTCTATCCTGATGTAACAAATAATAAGGTAGATACGGAGCTGATATGCAATCCTAATCCGGTACCATATAAAACGACAATCACAAGTCTTCCTGAAAAACCAAGAGACTTAGACGAAAATCGTATTATGGTTAAGGAGGGAGACGATTACTTCTATGTGATCAAAAATGATGCCGGAGATGTTGTCAAAAAGTACAAGTTCCTGGGATGGTACCTGTATTCGGGACTTAATGAACCTACAGATATGAGTGATCTTACAGAGCAGGTTATAGCTGGACAAACCGAGATTATAAATCACTCTACGTTGTATGGTAAGTGGCAACTAATTGTTGGAAATCCGACATATACAATAATCTGCTCTGATTATACAAGTGGAAATGAGGAGATATTCAGCGTAATAAGATCAGGCAATCCGGGAGAGAGTATAACAATAAATCCTCCTATCAGTACTGATGATACAAGTAAGGATATCAGGATACTCAGTGGATCCTATGAGAATCTTAAGAACTACGAAGCTCTGTCGAATCCTGTCCAAGTGACCATAATCGACGGAATGACACTGAGATTCAGATATAAGGAGGCCTCGGCATGGCAGTATATTGTTAATAACTGTATTAATATCGATGGTCAGGATATTATAATCAGTTCATATCAGGTAGATGATGTCACATACGCACGGGCATTGGTAGCCCCGACTGATATTCCAGGATATTCAATCTATGAATATCAGATTGATACGGATACCACGACTATAGCAGATACCAGTGATTATATACCTGTTAACAGGCCTGAAAATTCAGCAGATGCTGTTACGATAACAGTTAGATACAAGCTGAAGCCAAACGTAATAATCGCAAGAAGCGGATCAATAAATTATTATAAGTATGATCCGATTGACTGGATTACTTATGTTTCTGAAGATGTTTCGAATTCATTTAATTGGGCTGATGAAACATATGGTCCTGCTATCATTTACAATGTTAATGGTGTGACTACATCTACATTTTTAGATAATGATGCATCTGACGCTGCTGCGATTGAAGCAATAGCTGCTATCGCACCAGGCACATATCCTGTCACAATGCAGCTTGTGGCGATGAAAAGGAGTGATACTTCTTCATATATGCCGATCAAGGTTTCAGTTAATGCGGATGATGAGAACACTAGTGATGTCGATGTTGTTGTACAGACTTCAGTGACGATCAATAAGTCAGCTTATGCATTGAAATTTGTCGGCAGTACAGAAGAAAATGATGGTTTCATTTACTATAAGTTTGCGGGTAAAGAAGGAACTACAGGATTATGGTACTGGGATGAAGAACTTAAGTATGAAATCGGTGCAGATGGTACAAGTATAGTTACTTATTATATAAGTACATTACCGACAGGAATTCAAAAAAATGCTCAAAATGTTCAAAACATAATTGAGGCAACGAAGGATACTGAAACAGGAAAGTATAAATTCTTCTTCATCGTCAATGGTACAGAAGCATTTATAGTTGTTGACAGCGATGGAATACTCGGCAATGGCAATAAGCTTAATAATGATCTTGTGGCTTATGTTGAAGCCAGCAGCGGAACCACCAAATATATTATTAAGTTGTACAATGTAAATGGTGAAGAGACAGGCACGATAGAAGTGTGGATTTAATCTGTTTATACAATGATTAACGATGATGGAGTTATGAAATTGAAAAAACTTCTTTTTCAGAAAAATCTAATATGGTTTAAAAGATTGAGATCCTCAAAGGGTGCGTCAGTTGTTTTTGCCCTTGTCGGCTTCATGTTTGCCGCAATGATAGCCTTTGTGGTTATCAACGCGGCATACAGTGCCGCCACCAGGGTAAAGAGACTCAAATATGATGAGCAGTCATTCCTTCTTGCCGAATCCATGTCAGGGATCATCACGGAGGCTCTTACCGGCAATGGTAACTTAGTGGAGCTTCCTGATCACTCTCAAGTACGAAGACCTGATAAAGCGGCAGGTGACCCGGATGAATATCTTAAGTATGATGCACTGACCCTGAATTATCAGTACATTGAGCAAAAGAACCCTTCAGATGGAAGTATCACCATGTACTTCAACGCTACAGAAAATGGTGGAGCTTTTATTGAAAGTGTTGCTTCCGGAGATACGAAGCCGACATTTTATGACGTTGTCAAGGCTAAGGATACTGCGGATGTGAGGGATGTCAGCAAGGCAGTGCGGAATATGATCCGTGATCTGGCAAGAAAGATCGATCGCGGCGAAACTGAGGTCCAGGAAACTCTTACAACCAACTTCACCAATCCGGACACCAATGAATACTTTTCTGTTGAGACAAAGTTTACCATGAATAGTTCCTATTCTATAAGTGCTGTGACGGAAGCAAAGGTTCTTAAGATAGCAGGCGGAGATGTGTTGTCCAAATATATTGTTAGAATGGATGCAGCAGCAGCTGTTAGGACCGACAAGCTGATATGTGCAGGAATTAAAAGCGAAAGTGGCGGTGTAAGCGCAATTCAAATTAATGATTTTACAGATAATGTTGCAGATGGTTCGGAGGAACTTGTTAAAGTTTCCTGCTATTCCGTTACATGGCCTGCTGACCAGATGAGAAGCGTATATTCAACATCCCATTAAAGATTTGGAAGTGGTGAGGTAATATGAAGATTATTGCACTGTTAAGAAAAAAGATAAGGTCAAAATGTGGAGAGACCCTGACAGAAACGTTGTCGTCTCTTCTTATAATCGTGCCTGCCATGGTAATGCTTGCGGGAGCTATTGTCACAGCAGCAAGGATAAATTTCGAGGCCAGAAATTCAAAAGCCACGTCGCTACCGGAACTTACCGAGACGACCGGCACAGCAGGGAGCATAACAGGTTCCGGTGCTGTCAGCTTTACCGGATCTATCAGCTGGTGCAATGAAACTGATGCCGATGGCAAAAAGTCAATCTATTATTATTTCAGGTAAACGTATGAAAAATATTGCGAAGAAGATTAAAAGCAAATTAAAGAAAAGCAGAGGATTTACTATTGCCGAGCTGTTGTTTTCGGTTATTATCCTGATGCTCTCAACTTCAGTGATAATACAGTGTTTTAACTTAGGCGTTGGAAATGTAGTACGAGAGACAAGGGCATCAGAGGCACAGCTTTTGTGTTCTGCGCTGGCGTCATCTCTACAGAATGAACTGACCTACGCAAGGGACATAGAAATTGAAGGCGGAAAGCTTAAGACGTATTTCAGCAGCTCCAGGAGAATGGGTGAAGGCAGCAAGATTGAAGTCGATTCTAATGGTGAGATAAGGATCAAGAATGCTCTGGGTGAAGATTATCCTCTTGTGACCAAGACGAATTATACCGCAGCAAACAGGGCTGCAGTAAAGAGCAGTGATACATATTTCCTGAAAGCATATCTTGATGGAAACGCAATACAGTGGAATAGCACAGATCAAGTATTCATAGTAACACTCTGGGTTGATGATGCCTCCAAAGGAGCTCTTACAGCTGCTGAGGCTAAACAAAAGGCTCTGGCATATACCCAGTTCAGAGTTAAACCTCTCACAGTTGTTAGCAACTAAGGAAGTCAAAAGAACCGTCCCCATGACTTATAAACGCCACAGTTTAAGCAAACTGTGGCGCTTTTTTTGAATTGATTTTTTCGTATGGTGATTTTTAGCTAAATGTATTATTATAAGAGGGTATGAGAATTATTTGGAGGATATAATATGGGAAGGCTTTTCTGCGTTATCCCTTGCTATAACGAGCAAGAGGTTCTGCCGACTACTTCATCCCTTCTTCGGGACAAATTACACGCTTTAATTGAACAAAACAAGATTTCTTCTGATAGCAGAATTGTTTTTGTTAATGACGGTTCAAGAGATGCAACCTGGGAGATAATAAAGGCTCTTCATGATGAGGATGAGATTTTTCAGGGAATCAATCTCTCCAAGAATATGGGCCATCAGAATGCGCTCCTTGCCGGACTTATGACTGCAAAAGACCTTTGTGATGCAGCCATTTCTCTCGATGCGGATCTTCAGGATGACATAAATGCCATTGATGAAATGATCGATAAGTTCAACGAGGGCTGCGATGTTGTTTATGGTGTTAGAAGCGCCAGAAAAACTGACACATTCTTTAAGAGAACAACAGCAGAAGGCTTTTATAAACTAATGGACAAGCTTGGTGCCAAGACGGTTTATAACCATGCGGATTACAGACTGATGTCCAGAAGAGCTCTTTTAGGCCTTGCAGAGTTTGGTGAAGTTAATCTGTTCCTCAGAGGAATAGTTCCCATGGTTGGCTATAAGAGCGACGTTGTTTACTACGAGAGAGCCGAGAGATTTGCAGGAGAGAGCAAGTATCCGTTAAAAAAGATGCTTAGTTTTGCAGTTGAAGGAATAACAAGCCTTTCAACAAAGCCAATCAAAATGATCACAGGACTTGGCTTCTTCATCTTTTTTGTCAGCATAGCAGTACTGATCTATTCCCTTGTAAGATACTTTACAGGAAATACTATTCAGGGCTGGACAACAACAGTGATTTCAGTATGGGCCATCGGAGGTCTTATGATGATCTCCCTTGGGGTTATTGGCGAGTATATAGGCAAGATTTACCTTGAGACCAAGAACAGGCCAAGGTTTATCATAGAATCTTATCTCGGTGACGAGAAGGATCAGAAATAAATTCAGAAACAGAGGTAGTAGAAATTATGGCAAACGGACATGGCAAGAAGCCGGAAGATTTTAAGAAACAGATGGAAGATAGCATGAGAGCTCCCTTAAATGAGAACTCTTCGGTTAAAAAGGTTATCGGAATCGTAAGTGGTAAGGGAGGCGTAGGAAAGAGCCTTGTAACAGGTCTTTCAGCATCTCTGATGAATAAAAAGGGCTATAAGACAGCAATTATGGATGCTGATATTACAGGACCATCCATACCTAAGATGTTTGGAATAGGCAAGCTGAACTTTGCCGACGAGAATGGGAATATGCTTCCGGCTACAACAGAAGGCGGAATGAAGGTAATGTCTCTTAATATGCTCATGGAAAATGAGACAGATCCCGTTATTTGGAGAGGACCTGTGATCGCAGGAATCGTTAAACAGTTCTGGTCAGATGTAAACTGGGGCGATATAGATTACATGTTTGTTGATATGCCTCCGGGAACAGGTGATGTGCCTCTTACAGTATTTCAGTCACTTCCTGTTGACGGAATAATTGTGGTGGCAACTCCACAGGAACTTGTTGGAATGATAGTAGATAAGGCTATCAATATGGCCAAGATGATGAACATACCTGTACTTGGCATTGTTGAGAACATGAGCTATATGGAATGTCCACACTGTGGCGAGCCAATCTACATCTTTGGTGAGAGTAAGCTCGATGCTTATGCAGCTTCAAGAGGGCTTGATGTACTTGGAAGAATTCCTATGAATCCTGATTTTGCTTCCAAGTGTGATGCCGGTAAAGCAGAAGATATCGAAGTAGACTGCCTGGACAGTCTTGTTTATGTGCTTGATGGAATGACAGAATAATATTCATAATTATTCTGAGGTAAAAGAGATGAAGAATAA